>Ga0157371_10005039_pt1 | contig 11300 bp, 6 predicted proteins | sample C45metaG_FD_113462 | JGI IMG/M metagenome (GOLD analysis project Ga0157371, IMG submission 113462) | Corn rhizosphere microbial communities from Kellogg Biological Station, Michigan, USA - C4-5 metaG | ecosystem: Host-associated > Plants > Roots > Rhizosphere > Soil | place: USA: Michigan... | reverse complement strand
ATCATTTCGGAAAGCTTTGAGCAAATGGGTATTTCGTTCGATATATTTTCCCGAACATCGAAAGAAATTCATCACAACACTTCACAGGATTTCTTTTTGAATTTGTATGAAAAAGGTTTGTTTGAAGAAAGAGAATCGGAACAATTTTTTGATGAAGAAAAACAAATGTTTCTTGCCGACAGATATATTGTTGGAACATGTCCAATTTGTGGAAACACGAATGCATACGGCGATCAATGTGAAAAATGCGGATCGTCTTTAAGTCCCGAGCAACTAATCAATCCGCGAAGTGTTTTGAGCGATGCAGTTCCTGTAAAAAAGAAAACAAAGCACTGGTATTTTCCTTTACAGAATTATGAAGAATTTTTGCGTAAATGGATACTGGAAGACCATAAAGACTGGAAGAATAATGTGTATGGCCAATGTAAAAGCTGGCTGGACAATGGTTTGCAGGCAAGGGCTATGACACGTGACAGCAATTGGGGCGTAAAAGTTCCGTTGCCGGATGCGGAAGGTAAAGTATTGTATGTGTGGTTTGATGCGCCGATCGGATATATTTCTGCAACCAAAGAACTGACAAATTTGTGGACTGATTACTGGTATAAAGAAGATACCAAACTTGTTCATTTCATAGGAAAAGATAACATTGTTTTTCATTGCATTATTTTTCCGGCAATGCTGAAAGCGCACGGCAATTTTATTCTTCCTGATAATGTTCCTGCCAATGAATTTTTAAACATTGAAGGACAAAAAGTTTCTACCAGCCGCAACTGGGCGGTTTGGATTGACGAATATTTAAAAGATTTTCCGGGACAGCAAGATGTACTTCGTTATGTGCTTTGCGCCAATGCGCCTGAAACAAAAGACAATGATTTTACATGGAAAGATTTCCAGGATCGGAACAACAGCGAGTTGGTTGCGATCTTCGGCAATTTTGTGAACCGGACTTTTGTGTTGATGCATAAATTATGCGGAGGAAAAGTGCCACCGTTGCATCAGTCCATTTTGGATGATACCGATAAAAAAATGATCGAGGAATTTTCAAACACAAAAACGAAAGTTGAAAATTTACTCGAGCAATTCAAATTCCGGGAAGCGTTGTACGAAGTAATCGATTTGGCGCGGAAAGGAAATAAATACATGCAGGATAAGCAGCCGTGGATTGTGGCGAAGCAGACCAACGATGATGGACAGCCGACCACAGAAGCGCAACAGGTGATTGACAATTGTCTTCATATTTGTTTGCAATTATGTGCGAATCTTGCGATTTTCATCAATCCTTTTTTGCCTTTTACTGCAAAGAAGATGATGCACATGATGAAAGTGGTTGAAAGAATGCTTGATTGGGAGAATGGTGGAAAGTTAAAATTATTAAGTACCGGATATTCCTTGAGAGCGCCGGAATTATTATTCAGAAAAATTGAAGATTCGGAAGTGAAAGCACAGATAGAAAAACTCAATAACGGATTGGCTTTGAGCAGCGAAAAAGCAGCAGAGAAAGAAATAGCAAGTGAGATGAAAACAATTATTGGTGATCAACCTGTTGAAGATAGAACTGAAAAAAGTGCTGAGCTGAAACCCGAAATTACCATTGATGATTTTGCAAAAATTGATTTGAAAGTCGGAACTATTTTGTCAGCAGAAAAAGTTGAAAAAGCAGATAAATTATTAAATCTACAAATTGACCTGGGCTTTGAAAAAAGAACCATTCTTTCCGGCATCGCCCAACATTTTTCTCCTGAAGAAATCATTGGAAAACAAGTGGTCGTAGTCGCCAATCTTGCTCCGCGAAAAATGCGCGGAATAGAAAGCAACGGAATGATCTTAATGGCAGAAGATAAAGAAGGAAAATTGCATTTTGTAAAACCTGAAAATGTGATTGCAAATGGAAGTGGAGTGAGGTAATTATGAAACTATTCATGGTAAAATAAAAATCTGCAATAATTGTTGCTTTACTGGCAATCTTACCGTAGATAAATCATTTCGGTTTACTTACTTTGAGAAGATTCAAGCAAATAAGAATTCCTGTTATTTCTTCGTTTACTGCCGGTTTTTTTTCAGGATCATTATCAGCCAAAATACGGTAATTTAGTTTTCAAAATAGTTGTTTAACTAACTAAAATTTTATGTTGCATAAAAGAAAAATCCATAAGGTTGCCGTTTTGGGAAGCGGCGTGATGGGAAGCAGGATCGCTTGTTTGTTTGCAGGAATCGGCGTAAAAGTTTTATTGCTCGATATTCCAACTCCAGGAGCAGAAAATGTAAAGCAAAAAAATAAAATGGTCAATGATGCCCTTGCTGCGGCTGTAAAATCTTCCCCTTCTCCTCTTTATGCAAAAGAAAATTTGAACAATATTTCTACCGGAAATTTTGAAGACAATATGAAAGATATTGCTTCATGTGACTGGATCATTGAAGTAGTGATTGAGAGGCTCGACATTAAAAAACAGGTTTTTGAACAGGTAGAAAAATTTCGCAAACCCGGCACACTGATTACTTCCAATACTTCAGGCATTCCTATTTACCTGATGGCGGATGGAAGAAGTGAAGATTTTAAAAAGCATTTTTGTGGAACACATTTTTTTAATCCGCCCCGATATTTACGATTGCTCGAAATCATACCAACTGAATTTACTGATCCGGAAGTGGTTGATTTTTTAATGCATTATGGCGATTTGTTTTTAGGAAAAACAACGGTTTTATGCAAAGACACTCCGGCGTTTATTGCCAACCGCATTGGCGTTTTTAGCATCATGAGCATCTTCCATATTATGGATAAACTCGATCTGAATATCGATCAGGTTGATTCATTAACAGGCCCGATCATCGGCCGTCCAAAGTCAGCAACTTTTCGGACTGCAGATGTGGTTGGAATTGATACTTTGGTAAAAGTGGCGATTGGCGTAAAAGAAAATTGCCCTGATGATGAGGCAAAAGAAATTTTTACCATTCCTGTATGGTTACAAAAAATGGTCGATAATAAATGGCTTGGCGATAAAACAGGACATGGTTTTTTTAAGAAAATAAAATTGGCTGATGGGCAAAAGGAAATTCAAACATTAGATCTGAAAACTTTTGAATACGGGCCACGGCAAAAGCCAAAATTTGCTACGATAGAAATGGCAAAACCAATTGATGATTTGAAAGAAAGAATTAAAGCCCTATCGAAAGGAAAAGACAATGCCGGTGAATTTTACAGGCTGTTTCATTACTCGCTTTTTTCTTACGTTTCCAACAGAATTCCTGAGATCAGCGATGAAATTTACAGGATTGACGATGCGATGAAAGCCGGCTTTGGCTGGGAGGTGGGGCCTTTTGAAACATGGGATTTTTTAGGAGTGAAAGAAACGGTAGAAGGGATGAAAAATGCAGGTTATGAAGTGGCGGATTGGGTGAAAGATTTTATTGATGAAGGAAATACTTCTTTCTATAAAGTTGAAAATGGAAAGCGTTTGTATTACGACGTTAGTTCCAAAACATATCTGCCATTGCCAGGTGGTGATTCATTTATTATTCTCAGCGATCTTACAGAAAAAACGGTTTGGAAAAACAGCGCCTGTCATTTGTATGATTTGGATGATGATGTGGTTGGTTTGACCTGGAATACAAAAATGGGAAGCATTGGCGGCGAAGTGTTGGAAGCGATCAACAAATCCATAACAATTGCAGAAGAAAAATACAAAGGCCTCGTTATTGCAAACGAAGCGCCGCAATTCACTGCAGGTGCTAACATTGCGATGATGTTTATGCTTGCCGCTGAACAGGAATTTGATGAACTGGATATGGCGGTCCGGTTGTTTCAAAATACAACAATGAAGATCCGATATTCTTCCATTCCTGTTGTGGTCGCGCCTCACGGACTTACGCTAGGCGGTGGTTGTGAAATTTGTTTGCATGCAGATAAAGTGCAGGCGGCAGCAGAAAGTTATATTGGTTTGGTGGAAGTAGGAGTGGGATTGATTCCGGGCGGCGGCGGCACTAAAGAATTTACTTTGCGCGCTTCTGATGCCATTCAACATAATGAACCGGAAACGATTCCTTTGCAAAACAGATTTATTACCGTTGGAACTGCCAAAGTTTCTACATCAGCGTTTGAAGCGTACGATCTCGGAATATTACGCTCAGGCATAGACGAAATTTCGATGAACCAATCGCGAAGAATTGGCGACGCAAAAGCAAGTGTGATTGAATTGTTTGATCGGGGTTATACACAGCCTGTTCAAAGAAACGATATAAAAGTTTTGGGTCGTTCAGGATTGGGAATGTTGTATGCGGGAATCAATGGAATGTTTCGCGGAAATTATATTACAGAATATGATGTGAAAATTGCCAAAAAACTTGCCTATGTAATGTGTGGCGGCGATCTGAGCGAAGCTACTATAGTAAACGAACAATATTTACTAAATCTTGAACGCGAAGCTTTTTTAAGCCTTTGCGGTGAAAGGAAAACTTTGGAAAGATTGCAAAGCGTTTTGAAAACCGGAAAACCAGTAAGAAATTAATTCTCATCCTCCGGTTAATCTTATCAAAAGTTTATTTGAGGCTGTTTTAAACAGCTGTATTTTTTCTCTTTAAAATTTATATTTGCAGCCTTATGGCAAATGAACCAAGTAATTTTAATGAAATAATTGCGCATTGTAAAGAATACGGCTACATTTTTCCTTCCAGCGAAATCTACGACGGATTAAGCGCTGTATATGATTATGGTCAAAATGGAGTGCAATTGAAAAAAAATATTCGTGATTATTGGTGGAAAAGTATGACGCAATTGCATGAAAATATTGTAGGAATTGATGCGGCCATTTTTATGCATCCGCTTACCTGGAAAGCGAGCGGACATATTGATAATTTCAGCGACCCGATGATTGATAATAAAGATAGCCAAAAGCGTTATCGTGTAGATCATTTGATAGAATCCCATGCTGAAAAATTAGCCCATGAAGGAAGAAAGGAAGAAGAGTATGCTCTTTTAAAATCAATGGATGAGCTACTTTCTAAAGATGACTTTTCAGGGTTAAAAGCTTTAATTGAAAAAAATAATATAAAGTGTTCGGTAAGCGATACATGCAACTGGACTGAGATCCGGCAGTTTAATTTGATGTTTGATACAAAAGTTGGAAGCGTAACCGGAGAAGCGGATGTTATTTATTTGCGTCCGGAAACGGCACAGGGGATTTTTGTAAACTTTCTAAATGTTCAAAAATCCGGAAGAATGAAAATTCCATTCGGTATTGCTCAAACCGGAAAAGCGTTTAGAAATGAAATTGTAGCAAGACAATTTATTTTTAGAATGCGGGAATTTGAACAAATGGAAATGCAGTTTTTTGTGCGCCCTGGTACAGAATTAGAATGGTACAATTACTGGAAAACGGAAAGATTAAGGTGGCATGAAAGCCTTGGTATTCCGGCAGAAAAATTGCGTTTTCATGATCACATAAAACTTGCCCATTATGCTAATGCTGCCGTAGATATTGAGTTTGAATTTCCATTTGGTTTTAAAGAATTAGAAGGAATTCATTCTCGTACAGATTTTGATCTGAAACAGCATGGAGACCTGAGCAAAAAGAAATTACAATATTTTGATAACGAGCTGAAAGAGGATGGAAAACCTTACGGAAATTATATTCCGTACGTTGTAGAAACTTCCGTTGGTTTAGATCGTTTGTTCCTAACCGTTATATCCATGTCGTATACAGAAGAAAAATGGGTTAAAGAAGATGGAAATGCGGATAGCCGTGTTGTTTTAAGAATTCCTGCACAGATCGCGCCCTATAAATTGGCAATTCTGCCCCTTGTGAAAAAAGACGGGCTTCCTGAAATTGCAAAAAAATTAATGGACGAATGTAAACAAAGCTTTTTTACTTTTTATGAAGAAAAAGACAGCATTGGCAAGCGTTACAGAAGAATGGATGCAATTGGTACTCCTTTTTGTGTAACGATCGATCATCAAACCAAAGAAGATGATACAGTTACTATACGATACAGAGATACTATGTCGCAGGAAAGAATTTTATTGTCCGATGTAAGGAAATTAATTAATGAAAAAATTGGACAAGAGTAATTAATTCTCTAATTCGCATTAGACTCGCTTTTCTTGTTTCGAAAAAATGCAAAAAGATAAGTAAGAAACACGCCTATTGCCATTCCGCAAATTAAAAGGTTAATTACATGAATTGCCCTGATGCAGTCGCTGTCTGCCAGATTACTAAAATTGAAAGCGGAAATGAGTACAGCAAAAAGCGAGAACGCCATTCCGCGAATGTTACTTTTTCTCATAAGTAATTTTTTATTAATGTTTGAATAAAAGAGTATGCTTTGTAAACAAAAGTAAACAAACAAAAAATCGGTTTTTTTCTTTTTGAAATTATTCTTCTTAAATTCAATTCCGATTAAAAATCAACTCCCATGCTAAAATAAAGAATCGGCTTTCCTCTAAAAAATCCATTCATCGGCCAGCCGGCGTCAAATTTTAGAAAATAACCGAGTAACGTGCTTCGTGCGCCAAAGCCGTATCCACCGAGAAAAGGGCCAATGCCGGGAGCTTTTATATGTACAGCGATTGTTGGATCTTGTCCCTGGTATGTTATCGAAGGCCTTGCTAATTTATCATAAGCTCCGTTCCATGCAGTACCTAAGTCAATAAATTGTATTAATTGAAAGTTTCTGATAAATGCATTATTTATTGGTTTACTGAAAAAAGTAGTAAAAACGGGTAACCTGAATTCACTGTTGATTACCGTCGCATTGTTTCCATTTGCCGCATTCTGAATAAATCCGCGAAGGTTTACTGCCAAAGATTGAAACGCATAATCCTGATCTGGTGCAGGGTGATTATTCGGATTAAAATAGCGATAAGTGCCATCACTTTTTTGGTTGTCACCAAACATAAACCAATTGTCTATTCCTCCCAGATAATAAATTAATTTTTGATTGCCCCAACTGAAGTCACCTGCGATTCTTCCTGCCCAAATAAAATTGCGGTAAATCGGGTAATACGCTCTTGCATCAAAACCAAAATTAAAAGTGTTTTTACCCTCCAGGTGTTGAGGATTATTTAATTGTGTATTAAAATCAATATAAGCTTTATAGCGTATCCCATTCCAAATATTTTGTACCGGATTCAAGGTATTATCATAAACATATTCAAGGTGCATTAACCCATAGCTTTTTGACTGGCCGGGCGAAAAAAGAGATATTTGATCAGTTCCGCTTACTATTGTGTTATCTCTTCTAACACCGATGTTGAGGCGGACGCTTCTTGCTTCATCGAAAGGATAAGAAATGCTTCCCTGGTATAAATTAGAAAATACTTTCCCGGGATAATAATTGATGCTATCGCCAAAAGCAACCTGCTGCACACTCCGGTAGTACATCAATCCCCAATCAACTCTTTTTCTTAAATTGGAAAACTGAAACAACCAGTCATTGTCTTTTAAATTAGTAGAAAGACGAAAACCTCCTGAGATTTTAATGTCTTCCATAATATCGGCAGTTCCAAGATTGATAATCCCATTTAAACCATTATTCGACGAAAGTGTAATTGGCCCTGAACCTCCCTGGTAAATCTGGTATCTTGTTCCCAATACATTATTATTAAAGCCGGCGATGATATAATCTGCAGCAAATTTGCGAGGCTTATAAGGATACAACCTGGCTGTAGATAAAACAACCGATTCATCCACAGGTTGGGGATTATTTAATTCGGCTAATTCCGCACTATCTTTCTTTTCCGGTTTAAATTCATGCTGAAAAATATCTTCCTGTTGTGAAATAGGCGGCGCAGTTTCTATTTCGTTACCAGCGGAGATCCTGCTTTGTTCCATCAGCCTTTTCATGTATTCTGTTGCCCTGGCACTAACATTTCTGCGTTTTAAAGTATTCTCATCAATCTTTAATTTAAATAAAATTTTATCATCGCTTTGTCGCGTTACTTCACTAACCTGGTGATTTTCGCCCGCTTCTCTTGTTTCTAAAATGCTGCTTGCATAATTGGTTAATGGAAATACATAAGCAGAATCGTTTGAGATGGAAACAACAGCGACAGAGTCTATATCTGGTTTGTTTAACGCTTTTAAAGTAGAATCTACTTCTTCTAAGCTTGGATTTCTAAGAATTTCATCCCCAATAACTACCATCGTATCCAGGCCCGCCTTAGTTGTAGTAAAAAAGCCGGCGTACCTGTTTACAATACCATTTAAATCACTGATAAAGGTGAAATGATTGTTGTTGTATTGTGTAGGATATCTTGCATTACCAAACTTCAAATTTGTCAATTGAGTGATTTGATTCAGGCCGGCTTTGTTTGTGGCAAAATCGGTAATCAAAAAAATATTGTATCGGTTATGCATTAAAGAAGTATCGCCTCCTTTTGCATCTGCTGAAGGACGATTACTTGAAAAAATAATTCCATTTTTGCCCGGAAAAGAAACAAAGGATGGATCAAGATCGTCGAAAACATCATCGGTAACTTGTTTCACTTTTTCATTCTCGATATCATAGGTATAAATATCTGAATGCCCGTTTTTAACAGCGCTGAACAGTAAGGTGCCGCTGGTCATCATATATTTCATGTCCTCTACCTGATCGAAATATTTGGTAAGATCTCTTTTGTAAGGCTTCACTTTTGTAATCACATCGTACACAAAAAGTTTCAGTCTTCCTTCTTCTTCATAAAGTACAGAAAGTCTGGAGCCTTTTGGATCCCACGCCATCATCGGATAGTTTGGGTTAATTGCATTCTCATAAGTCTTTACACCAAATTTCAAAAGCGTCTTATTTTCTCCATCAATATTCAGCAATAACTTATACTGACCTTTTTTATATTGAACTACTGCAAAATCGCCACTGCGTTTATTTGGATTTACATTAAAATGAAAATAATTAATTCTCTTTCCAATTGTATATTCTGTGACCTCGCTCCCTTTCGGATAATTTTTTCTGTGTGAAATGTCATGCTCATATTTTTCTTCCTCATACTGCATGAAATTAGCCAGCACATCTTTAAATTTTTTCTGCTTGGTAATCTGTTGCGAAGCACGCTTTAAACTTTTATAAACCCGCGCCAGGTATAGTAAATAAGAGGTGTTTTCCTTTTTATATTTTTCTTCGATATAAAACCAAAAAGCGTGTCCGGCGAGCAATGGCCTTTCAAAAGCAAACTGGTAGAAGTTTTTATATTTTCCACTTAGCATCTCACTTTTCAAGTCATTATCCAACTCGGTACTCCAGTTCTGGCCTACATATGCGACATATCCATCGATAAGCCATTGAGGGAGATCAAGGAGGGCTGCGTTGCCCGCTACTTCTCCCAAATCTTCGCCAAATAAAACATTCCGAACTAAAATTCCGGCAATACCTTCACGAACCTGGCGCCTGAGATCAGCATGGTTTCCATTAAAATAAACGATCATTTTGTTGTTAACCAACTTAGTAATGCCGCCAGCATTTTGCCAATCCTGTCCAAGGCCGATGTTGCTTTGTTTCATATCATCAAAGCTGTTGTAGATAATGATATTGGCGCGACGTTCTAAAGTATATTCAACAAATTTCTCAATGCCCGGAAGTTCTTCTTCCGCTACCTGGGCTACATATTTTGCAAGTTCCTGTCCATCCTGATTAAAATAAGAATTAAAGTTCTGAGTCTGATAATATTTCCATTTAAAATTTTTAAACTGCAACCTGTTTTTGCCAAATTGAACAGTGCTTACCTGGGCACCAGCAAAGCCTGCTGCAAATAAAAAAAGTGAAAAGAGAAATATTTTTTTGTATTTTGATTTCTTGAGATCTTGCATTTGCTTTACATTATAGTCGGTCTAAAATTAATCGTTTCATCTTAATCAATAAAATGAATTTATTTTCTGTCAATTTATCGTATGTTCCAAATAAAAGTTTTTACATTTAATCCTGTTCAGGAAAACACTTATATTCTTTATAATGAACACCAACAATGCATTATCGTTGATCCCGGATGCTATTTTGACGCTGAAAAGGAAGAGCTGAAATCTTTTATTACCAATCACAAATTACAGCCCAAAATTTTATTAAATACGCATTGCCATCTTGATCATGTATTTGGCAATAAATTTATTGCAGAAGAATATAAATTAACGTTAAATACTCATCTACTGGAAAAGGAGGTACTGCAAATGGCTCCTTCCTCAGCTCTCATGTTTAATCTTCCATTTGATAATTATCAGGGCGAGGTAATTTATTTAAAAGAAGGCGATTTTATTTTTCTCGGTGAAGATAAACTGCAGGTGATTCATGCGCCCGGGCATTCGCCGGGAAGCATTTGTTTTTATTGTGAAAAGCAACATTTTATTATCGGTGGCGATGTTCTTTTTCAAAAAAGTATTGGAAGGACAGATTTACCATACGGAAATCATCAGGATCTTATAAAAAATATAAAAGAAAAGCTTTTCAAACTTCCGGAAGATGTAACTGTTTATCCCGGCCATGGCCCGGCAACTGCTATTGGAACTGAAATAAAAGAAAATCCGTTTTTGCAAGAGTGATTAAGCTGCTTGAAGCTTCCTGCAGATTGAAGATTACGTTTCCCGCAGATTGTAGAAGATAAAGCAGCGCAGATTTTCGCAGTTTAATAGTTATTTTTTATGAAAATGCCGGTGTTCAATTCTGTATCTTCATTTTCAGAGATTACTTTTTGAAATTTTATAGATAATTGTTTATGACAGAAAATGAAATTTCCTACGAAGTTCGTGGTTGTATTTTCAAAGTGTATAATAATTTAGGGCCTGGCCTTTTGGAATCCGCATATGAGGCTGCGTTAGCATTTGAATTAAATAAAACAGGATTGAAATTTGCCACTCAGGTTGCTTTGCCAATGATTTATGAAACATTACGCCTTGACATTGGTTACAGATTGGATATATTGGTTGAAGATACAGTTATCATTGAAATAAAATCTGTTGAAACACTATTGAATGTTCATCACAAACAAGTAATCACTTATTTGAAATTATCTGGTTTAAAATTGGGTTTGCTTGTGAATTTTAATTGTGACAACATTGCAAAATCCATTTTTAGAAAAGCAAATAACTTGTAACTTTCAATTCCTGAAAATTTAATAGTTGTTCTTTTTTCAACTACGTTAAAAGATCTCTGGAATTTGCGGGGAAAACTTATGAAAATTACATAGATTTTTGCTCGGCCACCGAATTAATAATTATTCTTTCTTCTTAAATCTGCGTTTAAAAATCTGTGAAAATCTGCGGGAGAACTTTTACAGGTAAAATTACATTGCGCGCAGATTCTAGAAGATTTAAAGCACCGCAGATTAT
>Ga0157371_10005035_pt1 | contig 11313 bp, 8 predicted proteins | sample C45metaG_FD_113462 | JGI IMG/M metagenome (GOLD analysis project Ga0157371, IMG submission 113462) | Corn rhizosphere microbial communities from Kellogg Biological Station, Michigan, USA - C4-5 metaG | ecosystem: Host-associated > Plants > Roots > Rhizosphere > Soil | place: USA: Michigan... | reverse complement strand
GTCGTGTCGGACGGCGTTCCGCAGGCGGAGCGCATGCTGGCCGATCTCCACACGCTCCTCGACCAGGAACCGGTCGTCCTCTATCCGCCGCGTGAAGGCTTCGGCGAGGCCGAGCCGCACGTCGAGGTCGCAGGCGAGCGCGTGGAGACGCTCGAACGCCTCGCGCGTGGCGACGTGCGCATCCTCGTCACCACGCCGCGAGCGCTGCTCGAGCGCACTCGGCTGCCCGCCGCGCTCGAGGATCTTCGTCTCGAGCTGCGGAAGGGGGACGTCCGCCGTCCGGGTGAGCTTGCCGCGCACCTGGAACGTATCGGCTTCGAGCGCGTGCCGATGGTGGAGGACGTCGCGCAGTTCAGCCTCCGTGGCGGCATCTTCGACGTCTATTCGTTCGGCATGACGGATCCCGTGCGCCTCGAGTTCTGGGGCGACGAGGTCGTGGATCTCCGGCACTTCGAGCTCTCGTCACAGCGCTCCACTCGCACGGTCGATGTCGCCGTCGTGCTGCCCGTGGACGGGCAGGTGAGCGAGGAAGCCGCGCCGGGCGAGCGGCTTTCCGTCTCCGCGCTCTTTCCCCCCGATACGCTGCTCGTGCATCCACTCGGCACGCACCTCCTGCCGGAGATGAAGCGCACGTGGGACGAAGCCGCACATCATCTCGAGCTCGCGCGCAAACGTGGTGAGGACGTCGTCCCCGCGCGACGAGCTGTTCGAGTCCCCGGAACACGCGATCGCCGTGCTGGAAGGTTTTGGCACCCTTCGCTTCGTCGATCCCGCCGCGGAGACCGCTGACATCGCGTTTCCCCTCCGGCAGCCCGAGCCCATCGATCGCGACATCAAGCGCCTGCGTCGACTCGTGCGCGATGGCATGCCCACCGTGGTGCTGTGCGACAACGAAGGGCAGTGCGAGCGCCTCGACGAGCTGCTCAACGAGGACGCATGGGAGCCGTCGTCCGCGGCGCTCGTCGTCGGCGCGCTGGGGGGCGGTTTCGTGCTGCCGCCCGGAGACCACGCGCCCGGCCTTCGCGTGCTCACCGACCACGAGATCTTCCGTCGCGAGCGTCGCGTACGGCGTGCGCGTCGCTACGTCAGCGGCGGCGTGGAATCGCTCGCCCTCAAGCAGGGCGATTACGTCGTGCATCTCGAGCACGGAGTCGGCATCTACCGGGGGCTCGAGACCATTTTCGTCGGTCAGAGCACCATCGAGGTCGCGGTGGTGGAGTACGAGGGCGGTGACCGGCTCAACGTCCCGCTCTATCGCATCGACCAGCTCGAGCGCTATCGCGGCTCGGACGACGTCGGCGACGACGCGCCCCCGCCACGCCTCCACAAGCTCGGTGGCCGTCGCTGGGCGGCGCAGCGTGACCGCACGCGCGCCGCGATCCAGGAGATGACGCTCGAGCTGCTCGACCTCTACGCGCGGCGCAAGGTGGCCTCGCGCCCGCCGCACGTGCCCGATACCGCGTGGCAGCGCCAGCTCGAGAGCAGCTTCCTCTTCGAGGACACCCCCGACCAGCGCAAGGCCACGACCGACGTGAAGCGCGACCTGGAGGGCACGCGCCCCATGGATCGCCTCCTCGTCGGCGACGTCGGCTATGGCAAGACGGAGATCGCCGTGCGCGCGGCGTTCAAGGCGGTGCAGAGCGGGCGACAGGTCGCCGTGCTCGTGCCCACCACCATCCTCGCGGACCAGCACGCGCGGACCTTCTCCGAGCGGCTCGCCGACTTCCCGGTGCGCATCGCCGTCATGAGCCGATTCCAGAGCGCCAAGGAGCAGGCGGCCACCATTGCCGACGTCGCGGCGAAGAAGGTGGACATCCTCATCGGGACGCATCGCTTGCTGAGCGCCGATGTCGAGTTCGCGGAGCTCGGGCTCATCGTCGTCGACGAGGAGCATCGCTTCGGCGTGAAGCACAAGGAGCGCCTCAAGCAGCTCCGCACCGAGACCGACGTCCTCACGCTCACGGCCACGCCGATCCCGCGCACGCTGCACCTCTCGCTCGCCGGCCTGCGCGACATGACCCTCATGCAGACACCGCCGCGCGATCGCTCGCCAGTCCTCACGTACGTTGAGGTGGCCGACGATGGCCTCCTGCAGGAGGGCATCGAGCGGGAGCTCGATCGCGGGGGCCAGGTGTTCTTCGTCCACAACCGCATCGAGACGATCGTCGCCACGGCGGACCACCTGCGTCGCGTCGTCCCGCGTGCGCGCATTGCCGTCGCGCACGGTCAGATGCGCGAACGGGAGCTCGAGGAGATCATGCACCGATTCGTCGGCGGCGAGATCGACGTCCTCGTCTCCACGCTCATCGTCGAGAGCGGCCTCGATGTGCCGAACGCCAACACGATGTTCGTCAACCGCGCCGACACCCTCGGTCTCGCGCAGCTCTATCAGCTGCGCGGACGCGTCGGACGGTCGCACCGCCGCGCCTACTGCTACCTGCTCGTGCCCGACGCGAACGTCGATCCCGAGGCGGAGCGCCGGCTGCGCGTGCTCGAGCACCACACGGAGCTGGGCGCCGGATACAAGATCGCGCTCAAGGACATGGAGATGCGCGGCGCGGGCAACCTGCTCGGCGCCGAGCAATCGGGGCACGTGCACGCCGTGGGCTTCGACCTGTACCTGCGCATGCTCGACGAGACGGTGGAGCGTCTCATGCGCGGCGAATCCGCGCCGAAGCCGCAGCCGGCCGACGTCTCCATGGACATCCCCTCGTACCTCCCTGACGACTACATCCAGGCGCAGGAGGCCAAGCTCGACGTCTACAAGCGGCTCGCCCGCTTCGAGACGCCGGCCGAGATCGAGGCTCTCCGCGCCGAGCTGCGTGACCGCTTCGGACCGCTCCCGCCCCCCGCGGATGCCATGCTTTCCCTGGCACTTCTCCGCATCGTCGGGGGTACGCTCGGCATCGAGGGCATCCTTGTGCGAGGCGAGGAAGCCCGTATTACCTTTAGGGATTCCGCGATCCCGCGCATGAAAGGGCTCTCCGCGGCATTCCACGAAGTCCAGTTCCAGGCGGAGGTGCGGCGCGCGCATCCGCTGTCGCTCAAGCTCACCAGGCTCGGGGGCGCCCAGCTCCTCGAAGGGCTCGTGCGCGCACTACGAGCTGTCGCCTGACGCCCGCCTCCCTTTCCCGTCGATCGCCCACAACATGAAACGCTCTCCGCTCCTTGTCCTCGCCTTCAGCGCGTCGACGCTCGCCGCCTGCAGTGGGCTGAAGGACGCCCTCACGGCCCACGTCGACGTCGCCGCCAAGGCCGGCTCGCAGGAGCTCTCCGTGACGCGTCTGGCCGAGCTGCTCGGCAACGCCAAGCTCCAGGTCCCCATCAACAAGGATGTCGCCACGCTCGTCACGCGCGACCTCTGGGTGCCCTACCAGCTGCTCGGCATCGCCGCCGCCCATGGTGACTCGCTCAACGACGCGAAGGCGATCGACGCCGCGGCATCGGCCATGATCGAGAACGCGAAGCTCGGTCGCTTCATGGAATCGGTCGCCGCGAAGCTGCCGGTGGACTCCAGCGCCTCGGAAGCCAATTACCTCGCGGGCAAGGGCGACCTCTACGCGGCGCGTCACATCCTCTTCCTCGTACCGCAGGGCGCTTCACCCGCGGTCAAGGATTCCATCCACAAGAAGGCGGAGAGCGTTCGCGCCCAGGTCACGGCGGCCAACTTTGCCGACATGGCGCGGAAGTACAGCCAGGACAACACCGCCGCGCGCGGCGGTGATCTCGGCGTCTTCCCGCGGGGCGGCATGGTCAAGCCGTTCGCCGATGCCGTCGCCGGCCTCAAGCCGGGCGAGATCTCGCCCGTGATCGAGACGCAGTTCGGCTACCACATCGTCCAGCGCAGCACGTGGGACCAGGCCAAGGCGCAGTATGCGCAGCAGGCCGCCGGCCGCAGCCGTCAGGTCGCCGAGAGCACGTACATCGCGCAGGCCCAGGCGTCCGCGAACGTGAAGCTCAAGGACGACGCTGCCGCCACCATGAAGGAAGTCGCGAAGGATCCCATCGACCACCGCAAGGATGGCAAGGTCGTCGCCACCTGGTCCGGTGGGGATCTCACCGCCGGCCGGCTCGCGCTCGTGCTGCTCGCCTCGCCGCAGAACGGCCGCCTGATGCAGCAGATCCAGACAGCGCCCGATTCGCTCGTCCGCCAGTACGTCACGAACATGGCGGAGCGTGAGCTGCTCCTGAAGCGCGCCGATAGCGCCAAGGTCACCCTGACGTCGGACGAAGTCGCCAACCTGCATCGCGATTTCGCCCAGGTGGTGACGATGAGCTGGCAGCAGATGGGCATCGATCCGAAGTCGCTCGCCGACAGCGGCAAGTCCACCGCCGAGCGCGAGCGCCTCGCTGCCTCGCGCGTCGAGAGCTTCATGGACAAGATCATGGCGGGTCAGGCCCAGCCGATCCCGGTGCCCGCTCCGCTCCAGATGGTACTCATGGACAAGTACGACGCGTCGGTCAATGCCGCTGGCATCGACCGGGCCGTCGAGCGCGCCGCCAAGCTGCGCGCCACGGCGGATTCGGCCAAGGCCGCGCAGCAGCCGCGCTCCGAGGTACCGCTGCCTGGCGTGATGGCACCGGGCACTCCGCCCGCGACGCCTCCTGCTGCACCGGCACCCGCACCGAAGCCGTAACCCCGCGGGCGGGACATTCCCGCCCGCTTACCGCGGCCCGGAGCTTCAAGGCCGGGCCGCGTGTATTTTGAGCTTATGCGTCCTCACATCCTGCTTTCCGTCGCGACCATCCTTGCGCTTCCGGCCCTGGCCTCGGCGCAGGTTCCCACGCCCGCGCAGTCCGCGTCGGTCGTGTCCGTCATCCCGCTCGATCGCGTCGTTGCCGTGGTCGGCGAGGTTCCCATCACACAGTCCGATGTCCAGGAACGTGTGCTGGCGAAGCGACAGGAGGGTGCGCAGCTCCCCACCGACTCCGTCGGCTTCCACGCCTTCCTGCTCTCCGTGGTCAATGAGCTGGTCGAGGAGGAGCTGCTCCTCCAGAAGGCGAAGGACCTCAAGATCGAGGTTCCCGATGCCGACGTGAACAACACGGTCGACAAGCAGATCAAGGATATCCGAAGCCGCTTCGGCAGCGACGCCGAATATCGCGCCGAGCTGCAGAAGGCCGGACTCGGCTCGCCGGAGGAGTTCCGTCGCTTTCGCGCCGATGCGGTGCGGCGCAACGAGACGATCACGCGCACGGTGAAGCAGCTTCGCGAGGACGGCAAGATCATCGCGGCCAACGTCACCGACGCCGACGTCGAGGAAGCGTACCAGCGCAACAAGGGGTCGCTGCCAAAGCGCGAGGCGAGCGTTGCCTGGCGGCAGATCATCATCACGCCCAAGCCGACGGCTGCCTCCAAGGCCGCCGCGCGCGCGAAGGCGGACTCGATCCTCGCCGAGCTCAAGGCCGGCGGCGACTTCGAGCTCATCGCGCGCCGTGAGTCGGACGACCCGGGCACGAAAGCCAATGGGGGCGACCTCGGCTGGAACCGGCGCGGTCGCATGGTGCCGGAGTTCGACCGCTGGATGTTCGCGCTGCCCCCGGGGCAGCTCAGCCCCGTCATCGAGACGGCGTTCGGCTTCCATATCATCCGCGTCGATCGCGTCCAGCCGGGCGAGGTGAAGGCGCGCCACATCCTCATCGCGCCCAAGGTCGATTCGGCCGATCTCAAGCGCGCGCACGCCGAAGCGGACAGCGTCGCTGCCGCCTTGCGGGCAGGAGCGGCGTTCGACTCGCTCGCCAAGCTGCACCATGACTTCGCGAGCGGTGAGGAGACCACGCTGCTCACGCCCTTCCCGCGCGCGCAGCTGCCGACCGCCTATCAGCAGGGCTTCGCCGGCAAGCAGGCGAAGGACATCGTCACGTTCGAGATTCCGGGGAACTCCACGGTGCCGGCCAAGGTCGTCGTCGCGCAGCTCGACAAGGTGGAGGAAGGCGGAGATCTCACGCTGGGCGAGGTGAAGGAGCGCTTCCGCTCGCGCCTTGCCGAGGAGGGCGGCATCAAGCGCCTCATGGATTCGCTGCGCAAGCAGACGTACGTCTCGATCCACGAAGACGCCCTGATTCCGACGGCGGCGGAGTCGGCGCCGGCGGCGGCGACCTCTCCCTGACGGCCTGGTGAACGTCGGCGCGCGGCCTCGGCTCGCGGTTTCCGTCGGCGATCCTCGCGGCATTGGTCCGGAGATCGTCGCGGCGGCGCGGCGAGATGCGCGCGTGCAGGCCGCGGCGGAGCTCGTCGTCGTCGGACCTCGCGGCTGCCCAGTGTCAGTGGACGACACCATCGGTGCGTGGTCCGACGACGGTTCGGAAGCGGATGCGGGCCGGCTCGCCGGCCTCGCCGTGGATCGCGCGATCGTGCTTGCGCAACGAGGCGACGTGGCAGGCATCGTGACGGCGCCGCTCGACAAGCACGCCTTGCTCGCTGGCGGCTTCGACTTCCCCGGCCACACCGAGCTCCTCGCGACGCGCACGGGTCGTGACGTCGCCATGATGCTCGCCGCGACCAGGCCGGGGCCCGGTGCGACGAATCCGCTCCGCGTGGTCCTTGCCACCACGCACGTCGCGCTGCGCGACGTGCCTCGACTGCTCACGGCGCAGGCCATCCGCTCGGCGGCCGATGTCACGCGGCAGGGACTGCGCGACTGGTTCGGCATCGCTCAGCCGCGCATCGCGCTGTGCGCGCTGAATCCGCATGCCGGCGACGGCGGTCGCTTCGGCAGCGAGGATGACGACCTGCTCGCTCCGGCCGCGCGCGAATCTGGGCTCGCCGGTCCGTTCCCAGCCGACACGGTGTTCGTCCGCGCCATGCGCGGCGCCTTCGATGCCGTGATCGCGCCGTACCACGACGTCGGCATGACGGCCATCAAGGTCGCGGCGTTCGGCTCCGCCGTGAACGTCACGCTCGGATTGCCCTTCCCGCGCACCTCACCCGATCACGGCACCGCGCTCGACATCGCGGGGAAGGGCATCGCGGACCCGTCGAGCATGATAGAAGCAGTGCTTCTCTGCGCGGGGATCGCCAAAAGAGCAGAGCAACTGCGAGTGCTGCGTACCTAGTACTGAAGTCCCTGGACCCGAGAACTGGCCCCGTGAATCTGCCGATGGCGCATCGCGGGCACATCGCTCCGTCAACGTCCCGCACTCATGGGGCTTGGATGCCGGTCTCGGTACCTTGGTACTCCGTACGGAGTACTCGCCGTTGCTCTATTCTCTCGCCTTCTCCCGCCGATCCCCGATCGAATGCAGGTCCGCCGCGAGCGTCTCGATGCGCCGGCCGTCCATCGCGCGCACCGTGAACACTGCGTGACTCGCCGTCACGCGATCGCCCACCGTGGGTAGCCGGCCGAGCGCCCCGAACACGAACCCGCCGATCGTCGTGTAGTCGTCGTCCGGCACCTCGAGGCCGAAGCGCTCATTCAGCTCACCGATGTTCATCGCGCCCGGAATCAGGACGTCGGCGCCTGGGACATCACCAGCGGGAAGCTCGGGCTCGTCGTACTCGTCGAGGATCTCGCCGACGATCTCCTCGAGCAGGTCTTCCATCGTCACGATGCCCGCCGTGCCGCCGTACTCGTCGAGCACCACCGCCATGTGCTCCTTGAGGCGCTTGAAGTCCGCCAGGACTTCCTCGACTTCGCGCGAGCCGGGCACGACGTGCACGGGCCGCATCATCGAGCGCACGGTGAATGACTCCGGCCGCTCGCGGACGAGCGGGATGAGGTCCTTCGCCAGCAGGAGCCCGATGATGTTGTCGAGCGTCTCCTCGTACACGGGATAGCGCGACCGCTGTGTTTCCACGACGAGCGACACGGCCTCGTCGAGCGTTGCCTCCACGTCGAGCGCATCGATCGCCGTGCGGGGCGTCATCACCTCGCGCGCGTTCTTCTCCGAGAACTCGAACACGCCCTCGATGAGGGCCGCGTCCTGCCGCTCGAGCGCGCCGACCTCCTGGCTCTGCTCCACGAGGATGCGCAGCTCCTGCGACGAGTGGACATTCTCCTCTTCACGCGCCGGTTCCTGGCCCACGATGCGAAGGACGGCGTTCGCGGATCGGTTGAGCAGCCACGTGACCGGCGAAACGATCCACGCGAACACCAGCAGAGGGGGGACGAGCCAGCGGGCCACCTCCTCGGGATGATTCAACGCCGTGCCGCGCGGCGCGAGCTCACCGAACACCACGTGCCCGTACGTGACGATGGCCAGCGCGGACAGCGTCCCGAAGCCGGCACCCAGTCCGACGCGGGCAGGAAGTGACCAGTGTGCGAAGGCCGTCGTCAACGCGTGCGAGAGGGCTTCCTCGGCCAGCGCGCCGATGCCGATGCTCGCGAGCGTCACGCCGAACTGCACGGCGGACAGCAGCTTCGCGAGGTTGGACACGGCGCGCAGCACGATGCGCGCACGCGCGTCGCCGCCACGCGCCATTGCTTCGAGGCGCGACCGACGGGAGCGCACGATCGAGAATTCGGCGGCAACGAAGAACCCGTTCGCCGCGAGCAGGAACAGGATCGCAAAAAGACGTCCGATCACGCAGGCAACGTAACCGCTCGCGGACGCGCGAGCCACCCGCGCGTAACCTCTGGATTTCGCTTGAATATCACTGCGTCAGTGCCGACACTAGGCGGATGAGCGAGTACCGCATCGAGAAGCTGCGACGCCGCGTCCAGGTCACGCTCGCGAACGGCCGCCTGCTCGACGGCGATGTCTTCGTGCAGGCGTACAACCGCTTTCGCGGCGGTCACGAGGAGCCGTTGGACCTGCTCAACGATGAAACCCTCTTCCTGCCGCTCGTCCTCGATACCGGCGATGCCTACTGCATCCACAAGACGCAGATCGCCGTGGCCTGCTGCACGCTGCCGGAAGGTGACGATGCGGCGGAGCGGGGCGTCGTGGGCATGCGGGTGGAGATCACGCTCGTGGACGGCAGCGCGCACGTCGGGTCCATCTTCCCCGAGGTGCGGGCCGACCGTACGCGCCTCATCGACATCCTGAACGACTCCACGCAGCCGTTCTACTCGCTCTTCACGGCGGACGAGCTGCGCCTCGTGAATCGCCGTCACATCGCCTACGTCCGTCCGGTCGCCTGAGCCGAATGCCCCAGATCGATAGACTGCTGTCCGTCATGACGAGCCAGCGCGCCAGCGCGCTGCGGCTCAACGAGCACGAGCTGGCCGAGCTCGACATCGATGGCGCGGCGCGCCCGGTCACCAAGACGGCGCTCACGAGTGCGCAGGTGGTGGCCCTCGTGCGCGAGATCGCGCCCCCGGACTCGGCGCTCGAGCTCGACGCCGGCCGGCCCACGTCGTTCGACTACGTCTCCACCGACGGCGCGTTCCGTGTGGACGCGGCACGGGCCGACCAGCGCTGGCGCGCGACGGTCACCGTCGACGAGCGTCGCGAGCGACAGCGCCTCAACGGGCACATCGGGAACGGGGTGCCGGAGTTCGCGCCGCCCGCACCTGCGCCGGCCGCGCCCCCCGCTCAGCCGGCGCCCGCGCCGGCCGCCCCCAGCGCGGGAGCGACACCCGCAGTCGCGGCACCTCCAGCGGCCGCTCCCACCACCGGCAACGCCGTGAGCGATGGCGACGCCATCACGTCCTTCGCCGGAAGCGATCGCGCCAAGGCCACGCTCGACGCGCTGCTCCGCACCATGGTCGAGCGTGGCGCGTCCGACCTGCACCTGCGCTGTGGCGAGCCTCCCATCATCCGCCTGCACGGTGAGATGACACGGATGGAGGGCGCAACGCTCGAGGCCACGGACCTCGAAGCGATGATCCGCTCGATCATGCCCGAGCGCAATCGCCGCGAGTACCGCGAGACCAACGATACCGACTACGCCTACGAGCTGGCCGGAGTCGCCCGTTTCCGCGCCAACGCCCTCAAGGATCGCCTCGGTCCCGCCGCCGTCTTCCGGCAGATCCCCGCGACGGTGGTCACGGTGGAGCAGATGGGCATCTCACCCGAGGTGCAGAAGCTCTGCCAGCTCACCAAGGGACTCGTGCTCGTCACGGGCCCCACGGGGTCCGGCAAGTCCACCACGCTCTGCTCCCTCATCGATCTCGTGAACCGCTCCCGCAGCGACCACGTGCTCACGATCGAGGACCCGATCGAGTTCGTGCACCCGAACAAGAAGTGCGTCATCACGCAGCGCCAGGTGGGCGTGCACACTGGGTCATTCAAGAGCGCACTCCGCGCCGCGCTGCGCGAGGATCCGGACATCATCCTCGTCGGCGAGCTTCGCGACCTCGAGACGGTCGCCATCGCCATCGAGACGGCGGAAACGGGTCACCTCGTCTTCGGCACGCTGCACACCACGACGGCCGCCGGCACGATCGATCGCATCATCGACCAGTTCCCCGCCGACCGACAGGAACAGATTCGCGTCATGCTCGCCGAGTCGCTGAAGGGCGTCATCTCGCAGACGCTCTGCCGCAAGATCGGCGGTGGGCGCGTCGCCGCGCGCGAGGTGCTGCTCTCGATTCCCGCCGTCACGAACCTCATTCGCGAGGGGAAGACCTTCCAGATTCCCACCGTCATGCAGACGTCCAAGCGGCTCGGCATGGTGACGCTCAACGACGCCCTGCTCGAGCTGGTCGATGGCAAGTTGATCGAGCCGGCCGAGGGATACGTGAAGGCGGTCGACAAGACGATGTATCTCGCCGCCATCAAGTCGCGTGGTCTGGACACCTCGTTCGCCGAGGCCGATGCCGCGGCGGCGAAGGAGCCTGCCAAGCCGGCGGCGCCCGCCGCGCCCGCGCGGCGGTAGCCGAGCGAGCAGGTCGCGGTGGCGGGACGATAAAAGGGCGGAGCGCGCCATGGCGCCTCCGCCCTCATCGTGTCCGCGACTTCAGTGATCGCTAGTGACGCGCACCGTTGGCGTCACTCTGCTCGCCCTCCTCCCCGGGCGGCCCTTCAGCCCCGAGCTCTCCTCGCGGCAGTGAGTACGCCTCGCGCGCTGAATACCCATACCCACCCAGAACCTCGCCGCCACGCATGTAGTCGTTGCCGTAGCCCCGTCCATGTGGATACCGCTCGGCGGCGGGGTCATTCTCCTGGTGCATCGGACACCTCCTGCGCTGGGTTGGACTGCAGTCTCATGCTCGCCCCATTTGCTCGTGGGGTCAAGTGGGGATACGCCCCAGTCTGTCTGGGGAAATCGTCCAACTTGTTTGGCCTTCCTTCGGTAGGCTATATTTCAAGGCTATGGAGATTCGTAACGTTGCCATCATCGCACACGTCGATCACGGGAAGACGACCCTCGTCGACAAGATGCTTCGGCAGTCCGGAGCCTTCCGGGAAAATCAGATCGTCGCCGAG
>Ga0157371_10005033_pt1 | contig 11313 bp, 11 predicted proteins | sample C45metaG_FD_113462 | JGI IMG/M metagenome (GOLD analysis project Ga0157371, IMG submission 113462) | Corn rhizosphere microbial communities from Kellogg Biological Station, Michigan, USA - C4-5 metaG | ecosystem: Host-associated > Plants > Roots > Rhizosphere > Soil | place: USA: Michigan... | reverse complement strand
TCGTGCGGTCCAGGGTGACCGCGGTGACACCGGGCATCCGGCTGATGAGCGGGATGTCGCTCGCCGGCACCTTCGCCGAGAAGCCGTTGATGAGCGGCAGGTCGTGGGTGACCGCACCACCGGACCGAACGACCGCCGACTCGACCGCGCGGGTTCCGCTGACGATGACGCTGACCGTGCCGTGTGCCGCACGCAGTGCCGGGTCGACGACGGCGGTGAGCCGACTCTGCCCGGTACCCCCCGCCGTAGGAGCGGCAATCAACCAGCTGAACGAAGCGGCCAAAGCCACAAGTGCGCTGGTCGAGCGGCGACGGGTCAGTGTCAAAGCCATCAGGGAACCCTCCGTATGCGATGCACTACAGAGCGTCGTCTGACTAGGCACATGCAGTCATGACGAGTCGTGACTGTTCTCGGTAGCTCGTTCGGACTAGTCCGGCCGAAGTTCGATCCCTTCGCGGGCAGCGGAAACGGCACATGTCGGGATATCGCGAGGCCGATTACGGTGCGTGACCAGGGCCGCCTAGCCCGCCCGGAGTGGCCCTCGACTCCCCCGAACGGCCATCCCAGCCGAGTAGTGCCGCCAGCGCGGTCTCTATCCCGCCGTGACGGCGATGATCACGAGGGGTCGTGCGGCGGGAGCAGGCCGGCCGCCTGCGCCTCGGCCAAGGTCGGCGCCTCACGGTCCTTCGCGGACAAGACGAGCTCGTCGATCGCGAACGGCCACGGCAACGCCAGCGCCGGGTCGAGCGGCGACACCCCGCGCTCGACCGCGGGGTCGTACGTTGACGACGTCAGGTACGTCACCGACGTGTCGTCGGTCAGCGCGACGAACGCATGGCCCAACCCCTCGGCGATGAAGACGCAACGCCGGTCCACGTCGTCGAGCCGCACCGCGACATGCTCGCCGTACGTCGGCGATCCGACGCGGACGTCGACGACCACGTCGAGTACGGCGCCGCGCGGGCAGTAGACGAGCTTGGCCTGGCCGGGCGGGACGGCGGCGAAATGAACGCCGCGGACGACGCGGCGGGCGGACACACTGTGGTTCGCCTGCCGCACCGCGAACTCTCGGCCCGTCTCGGCAGCGAGCAGGTCGGCCCGGAACCACTCCAGGAACGTGCCGCGCTCGTCGGCGTACGACCGCGGAGTGAGCACCCACGCACCGCCGATTGGTGACGCGGAAATGTCCACGACGGTCACGCTAGTGCGGCGTATCTTGGACGCACACGAGAAGGGAGGTGGTCCGGTTTTGTATAGCCATAGGACTCGTGAGGTGACTGTCCGCTAGTCGCCGTCTCCGGACTCGGTGTGAGCCCCACGCCGCCGCCACGCTTCAACGAAGCAGAGACGGCGTACGGCGAATACCAGACAGACACCAGGCCCCCGGGTGCCAGCCTCGTCCAGCTGGCCCTGCCACACGGCAGGAGCGCCCGGGGGTCGTCTATTGCCCAGCCCCTTGCGCCGGACTCACTCTGGAGTCACCTTTTGGTTACCTACATAGCGGTCTGGCCAGATATGGCGCGGAATGGTGAAATCTCCGTATGAGCGGACTGCCCACCCAGCCCGCGCCGACCCCGGCGTACCCAGCCGCCGACGCGCCCAACGACAGCGGCGGGCCCACCCTCGGTAGCTCGCTCGGCGCCGCGGATCGACTCGCTCGGTTGCAGGCCGTGACCGCTCGCCTCGCCCGCGCGCAGACGGTCGCCGAGGTGGCCCGGATCGCGGTCACCACCGGCGCGAGCGCGGTCGGTGCCGACGCCGCGATGATCGCGTCGCTCTCGCCAGACCGGCGGGTGCTGCACGTCCACGACACCGTCGGCTACGACGAGGCCATCGTCACGGTGCTCTCGTCGTTCGGCATCGACGACTCGCTGCCCGCGGCCGAAGCGGCGCGTATCGGCGAGCCGATCGTCCTGCTCGACGACGCGGAGCTCAGCGCGCGCTACCCGGACCTGCCGCCCCGCTCCCAAGATCGCGTGCACGTCGCGCTGCCGCTGTTCGGGCACGGCCGGACGCTCGGCACGCTCGGGTTCAGTTGGTCCAACCGCGAGCACGCGACGACCGGTGACCTGTCGTTTCTCGAGACCGTCGCGCAGCAGGTCGGCTCCACGCTCGAGCGGGCCCGGCTCTACGACGCGTCGATCGACACCGCGCAGACGCTGCAGCGCACATTGCTCCCGGCGCAGCTGCCCGCAGTGGCCGGGTTGCAGATCGCCGCGCGCTACCAACCGCTCGACGACGGCGCAGTCGTCGGCGGCGACTTCTACGACGTGTTCCGGCGCGGTGACCAACAGACCTACGGCCTGTCCATCGGCGACGTGTCCGGCAAAGGTGTCGAGGCCGCCTCGCTGACCGCGCTTGCGCGGCACACGATCCGCGCCGCGTCGCGCCGAGCGGGTTCGCCCGCGGCCGTCCTCGCCGAGCTCAACGACGCGGTGCTGGCGGACGACCGGCAGGACCGCTACATGACCGTCGCGCATCTCGTGCTCCGGCCGGAGCACATGGCGACGCACGTGACGATGTCGTTGGGCGGTCATCCGTTGCCGTTGCTGCGTACGGCGGACCGCGCGGTGCGCGCAGTGGGCCGACCGGGCACCGCCGTCGGCCTGCTCGATCGCGGCCATTGGCACGAAGATCACCTGTCGCTCGCGACCGGCAACGTGCTGGTGCTCTACACCGACGGGCTCACGGACGTCCGCAACCCCGAAACCGGAGAGCTCGCCGGCGATCTGCTCGCCGACGTTCTCGCGGGCAGTGACGCGACGGATGCGGAGAGTCTCGCGGACGAGCTGCTCGGCGCGGTCCTGAGCTTCGCCGGCGGGGCTCGTCGCGACGACATGGCCCTGCTGGTTCTGTATCCAGCCTGACCATCCCGCCAGCAGCATCTAGCGGCGGCGGACGTGGCGCACGCTCCCCACCGGGTACGCCGACTGACAACGTGAGCAACGAATCGGTGAGCAGGACACCGGTGGTGCGCGAGCAGACGCTCCCACCTGACCGGGGCGCTCCGGCAACCGCGCGCGAGTCTGTCCGGACCGCGTGCGGGCCGATGTTTCCGCATCTCATCGACGACGCGGTGCTGCTGACCTCGGAGGTCGTCACCAACGCGGTGAAGCACGGCCGCGCACCCGTGCGGCTGTCGGTCAACTGCGACCACAGCGGCATCGTCGTCGCCGTCGACGACGCGAATCCAGCACTTCCGCGCACCCGCAAGACCGATCGCCGCCGGCACAGCGGCCGCGGACTCGTGCTCGTGCAACGACTCGCGGCCGACTGGGGGGTCCGCCGTACCGCCACCGGCAAACAGGTCTGGTTCCGGCTGGCCTGACAGACTGTGCGGCGATGACTCTCGCCGTAGCGCCGCTGTCGGACATCGACGGCTGGGTTCGATCCGACCTACTGCTCATCGTGCTGTACGTCGTCGGCGCGGTGCTGCTCGCGCGCTTCGTCGCATGGGTCAGCGCGAAGGCGATTGCGCGGATCGATGCCGAGGCGACCGGCGGCGACGCGCTGGTGCGATCCGAGGCGGAGAAGCACCGGCACGCGGTCGCGCAGGTCGTTACTTGGGTGACGATCGTGCTGATCTACTGCGTCGCGACGGTGTTGGTCGTGCAGCGGTTCGGCGTACCGCTCGCCGGCCTGGTCGCGCCCGCGACGGTCGCCGGGGTCGCGCTCGGCTTCGGCGCGCAACGCATCGTGCAAGACATCCTCGCCGGCTTCTTCCTCATCGCCGAGCGGCAGTACGGCTTCGGCGACGTCGTACGGATCGCGCCGTTGGGCTCGACCACCGCCGTCACCGGGACGGTGGAAGAGGTGACGTTGCGCGTGACGCGGTTGCGATCGCCCAACGGCGAGGTCGTGATCGTGCCGAACGGCCAGGTCGTGCACGTCACCAACCTGTCCCGCGACTGGGCCCGCGCGGTCATCGACGTACCGGTGCCGAGCACCGCGGACATCTCGCGAGTGAGCGAGGTGCTGCACGACGTCGGAGTCGCGGCGTACGCCGACAAGGCGCTTCGACCGCTGTTGCTCGATCCGCCGTCGGTGATGGGTGTCGAGAGCCTGGCCGTCGACGAGCTGCAGGTGCGGGTAGTCGCGCGGACGTTGCCGGGCCGGCAGTTCGAGGTGGGCCGAGCGTTGCGGGCGCGGATCGCGCTTGCGTTCCAGTCCGAAGGGATCACCGTCGCGCCCGGGCTCGCGACGGCCGACGTGGAAGCGGGGGCGGAGTGAAGCGGTTGCGCCGGTCGACCGTCGCGCTCAGCGTGCTGTTCGTCGGCGTGCTGGCGTTGTACGTGCTGGTGCGTCCTGGGTCGTGACGTCGCTGGGGTAGACCGCGTCGTCCTCGCTTGCAGTTTCGCCGACCACTCGGTTGAACACCTCGCGATAGTGCTGCATCGCCTGGCGCAACACCTCGGTGTTCACCTTTCCTTCTCGCCGCCAGCCGTCCTCGACGTCCATGCCGGCGCGGTAGTGATCCATCACGTCGGCGTGGTCGACGGACAGCATCGACGCGCGTTCGTCGCTGTCGTTGACCGGATAGCCGCGCTCGGCCATCACCATCGTGACCAACGAATGTGCTTGCGACACGGACTCGTTCGGCGCGTCCACGAACCGCGCCTGTACGTCGAACCATTGCTCGCGATACCGGGCGGCAGCGGCCGGATCGAGCGGCGTGACGTCGAGCTGCTTGCGGCGTTCGGTGCGCTCGCGCAACTCCTTCGCCGCCTCGCGCCGGCTGCCCGACACGTCCACCGCGCGGTCGTACTCGCTGCCGAACCGCGACCGCAGCCGGCGCCGGCGGCTGAGTCCGATCAACCCGACGATCGCGAGGACGAAGAGGACGGCGGCTACGGCGACGATCACGTCGAGGACGACGGCGGACATGGGCACCTCCAGGCGCGCGGTTGTCCACGAGATGCCCACGACCGGGGTTGCTCAAGCGGCCAGGGTTTGGCTACCCCTGCGTGAGCAAGCCGCGCAGGTAACCGCCGTAACCGCTCTTCGTCAGCGCGTCCGCGTGCGCGGCGAGCCTGCCGTCGTCGATCCAGCCGTTGCGCCACGCGATCTCTTCCGGGCACGAGATCTTCAGGCCTTGCCGCTCCTCCACGACGCGGACGAACTCGGCCGCCTGGATCAACGTCGCGAAGGTGCCGGTGTCGAGCCACGCCGTGCCTCGCGGCAGCACGCTCACCTGCAACCTGCCCTGCCGGAGATAGACGTCGTTGACCGCAGTGATCTCGAGCTCGCCGCGTGCACTCGGTCGCAGCTCGCGCGCGATCGCGACGACGTCGCTGGAGTAGAAGTACAGCCCCGGGACGGCGTAGTTGCTCCGCGGCATAGCCGGCTTCTCTTCGATCGAGACCGCGCGGCCGCGCTCGTCGAACTCGACGACGCCGTACGACGACGGGTCGGCGACGTGGTAGCCGAAGATGTGCCCGCCGTCGGGATCGGTGCAGTGCCGCAGCTGCGTGCCGAGGCCGCTGCCGTAGAAGATGTTGTCGCCGAGGATGAGCGACACCGGCTCGGCACCGATGAAGTCCGCGCCGATCGTGAACGCCTGCGCGAGGCCCTCGGGTCGCGGCTGCGCGGCGTAGGAGATCGACAGTCCCCACTGGCTCCCGTCGCCGAGCAGGCGCGCGAACGCCGGGCCGTCGTCGGGTGTCGTGATGACGAGGATGTCGCGGATGCCGGCGAGCATCAGCGTCGACAGCGGGTAGTAGACCATCGGCTTGTCGTAGACCGGCATGAGCTGCTTGCTCGCCGCGACGGTGATCGGCCACAGCCGGCTACCGGTGCCGCCGGCGAGGATGATCCCTCTCACAGCGGAGAACCTACGCTGTCAGCCATGCGCGTGTTCGTGACCGGCGGCGCCGGGTTCATCGGCTCGCACTACGTCCGGACGATGCTGACCGGCGGATACCCCGGTTACGACGACGCGACCGTCACCGTCTTCGACAAGCTCACCTACGCGGGCAACCTCGCCAACCTCGACGCGGTGTCGCAATCGCCGCGGTACCGGTTCGTGCGCGGCGACATCGTCGACGGTGCGCTGCTCGACGACGTGTTGCCCGGCCACGACGTGGTGGTCAACTTCGCGGCGGAGTCGCACGTCGACCGCTCGATCCACGGCGCCGCGGACTTCGTCACGACGAACGTCGTCGGCGTGCAGACGTTGCTCGACGCCGCGCTGCGCGCCGGCGTACCGCGGGTCGTGCAGGTGAGCACCGACGAGGTCTACGGCTCCATCGCCACCGGCAGCTTTCGCGAGACCGATCCGCTCGCGCCGAACTCGCCGTATTCCGCCGCGAAGGCCGGCGGCGACCTCATCGCGCGCAGCTACTTCGTGACGCACAAGCTGAACGTCTCGATCACCCGGTGCACGAACAACTACGGGCCGTACCAACATCCGGAGAAGGTCATCCCGCTGTTCGTCACGAACCTTCTCGACGGCCGGCCGGTGCCGCTGTACGGCGACGGGCTGAACATCCGCGACTGGCTGCACGTCGACGACCACTGCCGCGGCATCCAGCTCGTCGTCGACGGCGGCGAGCCGGGCGAGATCTACAACATCGGCGGCGGTGTCGAGATGACCAACCGCGACCTGACCGCGACGTTGCTCGAAGCGACCGGACGCGAGTGGGACGAGTTCGTCACCTACGTCGAGGATCGCAAGGGCCACGATCGCCGGTACTCGTTGGCCGACGACAAGATCCGCGAGGAGCTCGGCTACCGGCCACGGGTCGATTTCGCCACCGGTCTCGCGGAGACCGTGCAGTGGTACCGCGACCACGAGTCGTGGTGGCGACCGCTGAAGTGACGGTCTGGCTGATCACCGGTGCGGCCGGTGCCGTGGGCACCGACGTCCTCGGCGTGCTCTCGATGTACGGCGAGGACGTCGTCGGCTACGACCACAAGTCGCTCGACGTCACGTCGCCGGACAGCGTGCAGTCCGTGCTGGACGACGTCGCCCCGGAGATCGTCGTCAACTGCGCGGCGTACACCGACGTCGACGCGGCCGAAGAGGACGAGGAAGCCGCGTTCCTCGTCAACGCGGACGGGCCGGACCTGCTCGCACGCTGGTGCACCGAGCACGGTGCGCGGCTCGTGCACGTGTCGACCGACTACGTCTTCGCCGGCCGCGCCTCGACGCCGTACGACGAAGACGCGCCGGTCGCGCCGCGGTCGGCGTACGGCCGGTCGAAGGCGGCCGGCGAACGCGCGGTGCTGTCGAGCGGTGCGGACGCGTTCGTCGTCCGGACCGCATGGGTCTACGGCGCGGTCGGCGCCAACTTCGTCAAGACGATGGCGCGGCTGGCCGGCGAGCGCGAGACGGTGAGCGTCGTCGAGGATCAGATCGGGTCGCCGACGTGGTCGCTGCACCTGGCCCGCGGCCTGGTCGCGCTCGGAGTGTCCAACGCGCCGCCGGGCATCTACCACTGCACCAGCGCCGGTGAGGCGTCGTGGTTCGTCTTCGCCCGCGCCGTGTTCGCCGAGCTCGGCCTCGACCCCGCCCGGGTCGAACCGACGACGACGGCGGAGTTCCCGCGGCCGGCGCCGCGGCCGGCGTACAGCGTCCTGTCCGACCGCCGCTGGCGCTCGGCCGGGCTGCCCGAGATGGCGCACTGGCGGGACGCGCTACACGAAGCGTTCGTCGCGGTCGGCGAGGAACTAGGCGGGAACTAGTACCCGAAGTCATCGGAAAGGACTATGCGTCGGGCGTTTCGTTCTGCCGATCACGAGGGACGAGACGAAAGGCCTTGCCATGGATCTGCTCGACCAGCTCGTAGCCGAGACGCAAGACGAAGGCGTCATCACCCAGGTGATCCGCCCGGCCGCCGTCATCCCGGAGGAAGCCGCCCGCTCGGTGTTGATGCAGCTCGCGCTGCGCGACGTCCGGATCGGCGGCACTTGGGACGTCGAGCCGAACGTCTGGCGACGCTTCGACCGACCCTGGGACGTCGAGGCCGATGACCACGGCGGCTCGGAGCTCATGGGAACGATCCAGATCGCGTACGGCGTGCCGACGCGCTACGAGATCACGCTGTTCCGCGCGACGATCACCCGCGAGGGTGCCGCCGCCGGTTGGACCGTCGAGGTGCTCTGCGACGAGGCGCTCAGCCTCGGTGGGCTGACCCTCGCGTCCTGCCCGCGCGCCGATCTGGCGCCCCCACCCAGGCCGTTCCGGATGCGCTGACCATTGGTGATCACGACGATCTGGGCACATGTAACTAAGGGCTGGCACCCGATCGCCGCAACAGCGCTGCCGCTTGCCTGCCGAGGACACAAGGGTCGATAACCGCCCGGGGGGTGAGCATGCAGACGCAAGAACACGAGGTACCGGCCGCGCCGCGCGTGCTCACGTGGGCCAGCCGGCCGAGCACCGAGCTCATGGCGGTGCTCGTCGTGGCAAGTCTCGCCCTCGGCTGGTTGCTCCCGGCGTACGTGCACGAGGGCGCCGGCCACCTGCACTACTGGCTGCTGATCCCGACGCTTATCGCCGCGGCGCGGTTCGGCCTGCGCGGCGCGATCGTCACGTCGCTGCTCTCGACCGTGGCCGCCGGCCCGCTCTCCTCCACCCTGCCGGGACAGGCCGCGGCCTCCGGCGGGAACTGGCTGGCGGAGTTCATGTTCTTCGCGTCTGTCAGCGCCGTCGTCGCCGTGCTCGTGCGCTACGCGAAGGCCGCGGACGCGAGCGTTCTCGCCTTGCTGAGCACCCAGCAACGGCAGGCGACGGAGGTCGCCGAAGTCCACGGCGAGCTGACCCGCGAGCTGGAACGGCGCGTTTCCGAGGACGACCTCACTGGGCTCGCCAACCGGCAGACGTTCACGACGAAGCTGCAAGAGATGGTCGAGTCGCAACGCTGCGTCGCCGTGCTGTTCATCGACCTCGACGACTTCAAGGCGGTCAACGACACGTTGGGTCACGCCGTCGGCGACGAGCTGCTCGTCGCCGTGTCCGCACGGCTGACGACGGGAAGCCGGGCCGACGACGTCGTCGCGCGCTTCGGCGGCGACGAGTTCGCGATCCTGCTCGCCGACGTCAACGGCAAGGACGCCGGCCGGGTGGCCGAACGCTTCCTCGCGCAGCTGAAGGCGCCGTTCACGCTGCGCGGCCGCACCGTGAGCGTCCGGGCGAGCGGCGGCATCGCTGTCCACGACGGCGGCCCGATCCCGAGCGCCGAGCAGCGCACCGTCGACCTGCTCCGCCAGGCCGACCTCGCGATGTACGCCAGCAAGAGCGCGCGCAGCCGCAGCATCACGCTGTTCCACGACAACATGCAGAGCGAGATGGTGTCCCGGCTGGCGCTGGAAAGCGACATGCATCGCGCCCTCGCCGAGCACGAGTTCTTCCTTGAGTTCCAACCGATTGTCGACCTGCGCACCGGCACCGCACCGTCGGTCGAGGCGCTGCTGCGGTGGGCGCACCCGACCCGCGGCAACGTGTCCCCCGCCGAGTTCATCCCGGTAGCCGAGCAGACCGGCATGATCGTGCCGCTGTCGCTCTGGGTGCTCCGCGAGGCATGCGCGCAGCTCTGCCAGTGGGACAAGCAGCCCGAGACCGAAGGTCTCTCCGTCGCGATCAATATCAGCGGCCGGTTGGTCATGGAGCCGGGCATCGGCGCCGCGCTCGCGCGCGAGCTGTTCCACGCCGGCGTCGCGCCGAACCGGATCGTTCTCGAGATCACCGAGAGCCTGCTCATGGAGGATCGCTCCGAGACCGTCGCGACGCTCTGCCAGCTTCGCGCGCTCGGCATGCGGCTGTCGGTCGACGACTTCGGCACCGGCTACTCGTCACTGTCGCGCCTCAACACGTTGCCGATCGACGAGGTGAAGATCGACCAGTCGTTCGTCGCGCAGCTGCAGAGCGACGGGCCGGCGACGACGATCGTCGCGGCGACCATCGCGATGGCGCACGGTCTTGGCCTGCGGGTCACGGCCGAGGGCGTCGAGACCGAGCGGCAGCTGAGCAAGCTCACCGAGATGGGTTGCGACGAGGCGCAGGGCTACTTCTTCGGCCGGCCGGTCGACGCGAAGGGCCTCGCCGACTACCTGACGCCGAAGGGCTCGGGTGACGAGCCGTCGGCAGACGACGTGCGGGCCGTCGTACGGACCCTGCCGCCGCCGCGCCCGAGCGTCCCGTCGGTCAGCGCCGAATCGTCGCGGGGGCGCTGAACTCGAGCCCCTGATCGGACGCCCAGTCCGCCTGCGACAGCTTCACGTCGCGCTTGTCGAGCCGGTGCTGGACGAGCAGGAACGCGGCCATCACGCCGACCAAGAAGATCGGGAAGCCGGCCGATTTGCCGGCGTGCCTCAGGTCGGACGCGAAGGCGCGGACGACGCCTTTGTCCGAGTGCTCGGAGTCTTCCCGCTGCCAGTTCGTGCTGTGACCGCTTGCCGCGGCCGGCTTCGACGTGGGCGTACTCGCCGGCGTCGGCGCGACTGCCGGCTCGGGTGCCGCGGCCGGCGGTGCCCACGAGCCCGAGCGCGACGCGATCGCCGGTCCGGTCGTGGTCTGGGTTACGGTGCGCGGCTGCACGACCGTGCCGCCGCCGCTGGTCGTCGTCGTGGTGTGCTTCGACCCGTGCGCGGCCGGCTTGCTCGAGTGAGCATGTCCGTGCCCGCGGTCAGTGGTCGTCGTCGCGGTGTCGGCGTGCGGCTGCGGCTTGAAGTCGTCGCTCGCACCGGCCGGCGCGGCGGCGAAGGCGAGCGCGGCACCGGTGGTCGCGAGGACCACGGCGGCGGCGGCAAACGGACGGCGCGCGACCGCGCGTGACCGGTGTCCCTCCGCCCTCACCGCACCGTGATCGGCAACTCGCGCCGACAACTTGAGCGGTTATGCCCGAATTGTTCACGGCGACCGGAAAGGATCGGTGACACGAGCGTCACCCAGCGTGAGGACCCCCGCCCCTATACGTGCCGACGCCCAACCTCTCCGCAGCTTGACCCAAGCCGCTGAGGGCTTGGGTCAACCACCGAGCGGGTTGGACCAAGCTGTCCGGCGCTTGGGTCGCCGACCACCTGCGTCGGCGTCGGCCACGTTCCGTGACCGCCTACGCGGTGGTCGCGCGGCGCTGCCGGGGCACCCGGCGAGTCGCCGCTCCGGCGCACGCGTCGCAGACCTCGGTCACGTCGTCGAGAGACGCGCCGGGGAAGACGAACCGCACCCGGCGCTCGCCGCAGACCGGCTGCCAGCCGTCGACGACATGAGTCACGCCGCCGGGCAGCGCGCGCCCGCCCGGACGCTGCGTCACCGCGTCCGCCCCGAGGAACCGGCGTACGTCGGATCCTGCCGCTAGCGCCGCGGCCGAGCTG
>Ga0157371_10005032_pt1 | contig 11316 bp, 8 predicted proteins | sample C45metaG_FD_113462 | JGI IMG/M metagenome (GOLD analysis project Ga0157371, IMG submission 113462) | Corn rhizosphere microbial communities from Kellogg Biological Station, Michigan, USA - C4-5 metaG | ecosystem: Host-associated > Plants > Roots > Rhizosphere > Soil | place: USA: Michigan... | reverse complement strand
TCAAACCAATCCATTCCGCTGCTAAGGTGGATATGAGTGGAAGGTTTGGCAGTATTGAAACGGAAATTCTTCAGCGCCTCGAATCCATACACCGGCACTTTCATATCTTTCATCGCATCGACGAATAAAAAGAACCAGTTGTTTTTAAGCACATCCGGCCCTTTCAAAACAAGACTTTTACTTTGTGGCTGATTTATAAACTGCGAATGAAGACTGGCCAATTTTGAAATAAATTGTTGTTCCGCTTCAATGTTGCGTTTCACCATTAACACTTTTTCGCCGTCGGGAACAATTATGGTATCCTTATCATTGGCTTTTACACTAAATCCTTTGTAGGTAAACACAGGTTGAAACATAAGATAGTCGCCTTTTTCAATAAGCATGATGCTGATATCCGGTTGACCTTCTTTCGTTTCCCTGATCAAAGATTTATCGAAGGAAACAGGATATTCATCGGACAACGGAAGCACCATTTCTTTTAAAAGAGAAGGCCACTGATTGGCAGGAATCCGAAGTGGATTTTTAAATTTCTCTGCAACCAAAACCTGCTCTGACCTTTCCCACGAATAGAAGGTTCTGTCATGAAGGAAAAGCAAATCGGAATTCCATTGATTAGCACCCAGCTTTACTTTTTCCTGGTCAATGATGATGCTGCTTTCCATCACATATTCATTTCCCGACGGATTAACAGAAAACTCAATAAATGGATTTTCCGCAGAAAGGTCGATGGATTCCAGGTTTTGAGTAGTAAAGCGTTTTCCCTTTGCTAAATAAAAAACAGGTTTATCTTCATTTTCATTGAAAATCCGTTTGAGTTTTGGATGAAGGAATTCTGCGATCAACATTTTTGTTTCCTGGGGCAATTCATCATTTTCGTCATAAATAATATTTTCCCAGTAGCCGCTGAAAGGAGAGTTTCTGTTCAAATATTTATTGATCTCAGATTGCTGAAGCTTTCTTGCCTGCTGGATCAGTTGTTTATCACGATCGGTAAAATCGCTGGTATTGATAAACTTCGTCAGGTCAAGTTTTTCAATTCTGCCTACAAACTTGTTATCGTACTCATCAAATTCGCCCTGCACTACATCTATTGAAAAAAACGGAAATGATTTTTCATTCGCATTAAAAACAAGTGTTACCTGTTTGTTTTTCGCTCTTGCCGGCTGAGTTTCCACTTCAACTGTTTCTGTCGCGATTTCAGGCTGCGGCCGTGGGCTGGGTGACGCAGAAATTCTTCTGATCGAAGAATCGATTACTTTCAAAAAAGGCTTTCCTTCTTTATAAACAAACTCAAATTTGCCTGAAAGATCGTCATCCAGGCTGTATCCATAACCTTCCAATAATTTATTTTTTTCCTTATCCCAGTTCCGGATACTGTCAAAATAATTAGGTCCCCAGTTATTCAGTAACTGAAGAAATAATGCAGTTTTATGTTTACAAAGCGCATGCTCTCCCTCCTTGCAATTGCATGAAGTATCGAAATTTCTTTCCTCATTTTTTTGAAGAATAATATGAAAAGTTTTATCATCTATTTCAAGATCGGCTACCACTTTTTCATTCGCAGCCTCAAGAATATTACACTTATTCGTTCTTAATATTTCTTCCGCTGCAGTATAATTCTCCATACCGGTGAGCATCCTGATCATTTTCAGGTCTATATATTTTATCTTAACAACGGTGTGTTTTTGATTATAAACCGGCGTTCCTCCATTCGAATCAAGCAGCTTTTTATCGACCAGGTCCTGAAGTTGCATTAAAGCAGCAGCTTCGTGCCTGCAGATATCACTGATGTTGTAAGGACAGGAACAACGAACCGAAAATGTTTTAGGATCGTTATATTTCTGAACCTGAACTTTATAATACGTGTTGTAACTATCATCTCTCACCCGAAAGTTGACTGAGTGCATCAGTTCGTCCTGGTCTAGCAGCTCAACAAATCGTTGTGAGTAAATCTTTTTACCACGGCGAATTACTTCGTCAGTTCCGGAATTGTATATGTACTTAATAAAATAGGGTAGTGCCAAAAAAATTAATGTTTATTTAGACTGTTTGAATGTGAAAAAAGCAATTTGCAAAAATAAACAAAAATTAAAAGAGGTAGAAGCCTCTTTCGCACTTAAGTGGAGAGATTGTGAAAAATTAAGATAGTTTTTAGCCGGCAATCAAACGCCCACCTGAATAAATACTCAGGATATTGGCGTTGTCTTCCGTGAGGCAGAACTTAATATCTTCTTCGAGGCCGAAATTCATAAGCCTGTGATAATGGGAGGCGTTTTTTTCTTTCATAAAATCCAACAAATTCCCGTTCGCTTGCAGGTAAATCGTCTCTGCTAATTGAGTAGCATCGCAATTGATATCAAAGTGATCTTTTATCCGGTTAATAACGGCACCTGCAAAAAGAGTGTCTTCAATATTGATCCGGTTTTTCCAGGCAGCGCATGCCAGTATCACACTTGATTTCTTTTTAACCAAATAGTCACAAACCGAAGAGATATTACAAAATGAGCCTGTAATAATTGAATTGGCATTGGCTGCAAGCGCCACATGTAAAAGCTTGGTTCCGTTGGTAGTAGTGAGAACTAGAGTTTTTCCTTTTATAAAATCCGGAGTATACTGCAACGGTGTGTTTCCATATTGCAAACCTTCCGCTATTTTTCCATCTCGTTCGCCGGCCGTGATAACTTCCATTTGCCTGCCGAGCTTTATGCAATCAGCGACGCTATCCACGGGGATCACTGATTTTGCGCCATTATATAAAGCAGTTGCAATAGTAGAAGTAGCGCGTAGAATGTCAATAATTACGACTATACTATCAGTGATATCGTACAAGTTTAGGAGCGCCGGCGACAGAACTGTATTTAATGTGGGTATTTCTTTTTTTACCGATCTCATTTCACACGTGAATGTTTTTTAGCTGATATTTATTCAAACGGCATTTTAACTACTTTAGCCAGCAGCAATTTGTCTCTTACTTTAATAAAAACTTCTGTATCAATTTTTGAATAGCCGACGCTGACATAGCCCATCGCTATTCCTTTTTGTAATGAAGGCGCTTGAGTGCCGCTCGTGACCGCTCCTATCACTTCGCCATCATTATTCTGTATTTCATAACCATGGCGCGGTATTCCTTTTTCTATCATTTCTATTCCTACCAGTTTCTTTTTTATTCCTTCCGTTTTTTGTTTCAGGAAAATGTCTTTTGCCACAAAATCTTTGGTGAATTTTGTAATCCAGCCCAACCCTGCTTCCAATGGAGAAGTTGAATCATCAATATCATTACCGTACAGACAATATCCCATTTCCAGTCGTAAGGTATCCCGCGCAGCAAGCCCGATCGGTTTTAAGCCTTTGGGAGTGCCTTCTTCAAAAATTTTATTCCAGATTTTATCAGCATTGCCCTCTTTATCTTCAAAATAAATTTCCACTCCTCCGGCGCCCGTATATCCGGTAGCACTAACAAGCACGTTGTCCACACCTGCAAATTTCCCTTTTTGAAAAGTGTAATATTTGATATTGAGGATATCAATGTCAGTGAGCGGTTCAAGAATTTTTGTCGCATTAGGACCTTGAATGGCCAACAAACACGTTTTATCAGAAATGTTGTGCATCTCAACATCCGCGGTATTATGCGAGGTGATCCAATTCCAGTCTTTCTCAATGTTTGAAGCGTTCACCACAAGCATGTATGATTTGTTTTCTTCAAGACAATAAACAATCAAATCATCTACGATTCCTCCTTCATTATTTGGCAGACAACTGTATTGCGCTTTGCCAGCCGTGAGTTTTGAAGCATCATTGCTCGTTACACGCTGAATGAGCTCCAGCGCTTTGTCTCCTTTTAAAATGAACTCTCCCATATGACTTACATCAAAAAGGCCTGCGTTTTTTCGCACAGCCTGGTGTTCATCATTGATTCCGGAATAACTGATCGGCATATTAAAACCAGCAAATTCAGCCATTTTAGCACCAAGTGCAATATGCTTTTCAGTAAAAGGAGTGCTCTTCATTCTTATAATTTAAAGTGCTGCAAATTTAGTAGAAAATCAATGTGTATCCGAAAGCCAATAAAATTTACATAGGCAGCAAAATGTTATTTTTAAGGAAGTTCCTGCACCATTCCGCCGGCAACTACATTTTGCAGTTCTTCATGAATTTTTCCGTTCGTTGCAATAATTCCCGGCAAATACGGAGAATAGGGATCGCCCTTAAGATTTGTCACTTTTCCTCCTGCTTCCTGCACCATTAAAAATCCCGCCGCGCTGTCCCATGCATTTAATTCGTGCTCATAGAATCCATCAAAACGTCCGGCAGCCACCCAGCAAAGATCAATGGCAGCGCTACCCAATCTTCTTACAGGTATTCCTCTTTTAATCAGTTTTGAAAAAACTTCCAAAGGTCCGTTCGGGTTATCGAGATAAGTGTAAGGAAAGCCGGTAACAAGGCAACTTGTCAGAAGGTGCGTCTTGCTGCTAACGGAAATTTCTTCACCATTAAGCGTCGCTCCCTTTCCTTTTTCGGCAAAGAAAAACTCTTCCATATTAGGATTATAAACCGCGCCCATCAGCATTTCACCTTTGTGTTCAAGACCGATGCTTACACAACAAATAGGAATCCCGTTGGCAAAATTTACGGTGCCGTCAATCGGGTCGATGATCCATTTGTAATCACTTGTTGATACTTTTTCCTTACTTTCCTCGCTCACAATTCCATGATCGGGAAAAGCAGATTTGATCACTTCAAGAATTGCTTTGTCGGAGGCATGGTCGGCTTCGGTTACCAAATTGTTGATTCCTTCCTTGTGGCTGATAATAAACTTGCCGTTAAAAAATCTTTTCAATTCATTTGCGCCGGCTTTTGTAGCTGCTATTAAAGTTTCTTTATACATTTTGCAAAGATTAAATATTTTGTTGGATTCGCCGAGACAGAATGTTATTACATACAAACCAGTTCAACCTTGACTCTTTGTATATATTGTTTTATTGCTAAATTGCTCAGGTTAACAATTTAAATTAACCAGTAAACAAACAAATAAATAGTTTTTTAATTTAGGGATAAGTCGTTTAATCCTTCACTATTTATCATTCACTATTTACCATTTGCAACTTTCCATCATCATAGTAAATTATAACGTAAAATACTTTTTGGAGCAATGCCTTTTCTCTGTTGAAAAAGCAATGAAAAATATCGATGGAGAAATTATTGTAATTGATAATAATTCAAGCGACGGAAGTTTTGACTTTTTCAAAAAGCGTTTTCCAAAAATCAATTTTGTATGGAATAAAACAAATAATGGTTTTGCAAAAGCCAATAACGACGGACTTAAATTGGCAACAGGCGGTTACATTTTGTTTTTAAATCCAGATACGATTGTGCCAGAAGATTGTCTTGAAAAATGTATTTCTTTTCTCCAGACAAAAAACAACGATGGCGCTTTGGGAATAAGAATGCTGGATGGTTCAGGAAAATTTTTAAAAGAAAGTAAGAGAGCTTTTCCTTCGCCCGCAACTTCGTTTTACAAACTGGCTGGTTTATCAAAAGTATTTCCGTATTCAAAAGTTTTTGCAAAATATCATCTTGGAAATTTATCGGAAAATAAAAATCACGAGGTGGATGTGTTGGCCGGCGCCTTTATGCTGATTCCTAAAAGAATTCTTGAAAAAACCGGTGCCTTCGACGAACAATTTTTTATGTACGGTGAAGATATTGACCTTAGCTACAGGATTCAAAAAGCGGGATTCAGCAATTATTATTTTGCGGAAAGCACCATCATACATTTTAAGGGAGAAAGTACCAAAAAAGGAAGCCTTAATTATGTGAAAATGTTTTACAAAGCAATGAGCATTTTTGTAAAGAAACATTATGGACAAAAGCAAGCCGGGTTTTACGGCTTATTGCTTAAAACTGCCATTTTTTTCCGGGGATCACTTTCAGCAGGCAAAAGGATCAGCAAAAAAATTTCTTTCGAAAAAAGAAATCAAGCAGTGAACACAAAAGTCGCCGTTGCAGGAAGTGAATCAGAATTTGAAGAGGTAAAAAACTTATTGAAAGATGCTGCGCCCGGCGCAACTGTAGTTGGAAGAATAGAAACTGACAAAGTCTTCTGTAAAAACACAATCGGGTCAATGCGCGATCTTGTAAACGTATTTTCATTTTCCGGCGCAAATGAAATTATCTTTTGTGAAGGTCAGCTTTCTTTCAAAGAAATTATTGAAGCAATGAAGAAAGTGCCGGAAAATATTGCCATTAAAATTTTTGCGCATGGAAGCCACGCAATAATCGGCAGTGACGACAAAAATCTGCCTGGAAATGTAATTTTGAAAAAGCAAGGCTAGCCCGGTGAAGTGCATAAAACAGAAATGTGCCCTTTTTATTTGTTTACTACTGAAACAGCTATTGGTCAACCTGGTTTGTATCTGAGTATTTACCATTTATACAGTTCATTTGTTAAGTTCAACTTATAAAATATAATTTCCGCTAACAATTTCCGAAATTGCAGCCTAAAATTTTCGTGAATGGCGTATAATAGTTACCGGCCTAGTCAATCTTCCACGCCGGTTGTCTTGAATTTAATAATCATTAATGCAATTGTTTTTGTAGCTCAGTTGGCTTTCGATAAAACCGGTTTGGATGTTACCGGGGGAACTAGCCTGGGCTGGCTCACCAGCAGAATTGGATTGTGGTCAGTAGGAACCGGATTGTTCAAACCTTACCAGTTGGTAACACACATGTTTGCCCACGGCGGATTTTTTCACATTCTTTTTAATATGTATGCTTTATGGCTATTCGGTTCTGCACTGGAAAGATTATGGGGACCGCAGAAGTTCCTGATCTTTTATTTTCTGTGTGGATTAGCCGCCGGTGTTGCCGAAATGTTTCTCGTACCGATTGGTTTTGCCATTGGCGCTTCCGGCGCTATAATGGGGCTTCTTGGGGCTTTTGCTTATACATTTCCCAATATTCAATTTTACATTTTACCCATTCCGTTTCCTATCAAAGCAAAGTACCTCGCAATTATTTATGCGGCGTTTGACCTGTTTGGCCAATTCTCCGGGTTTGGAGGAAACGTTGCACATTTCGCGCATTTGGGCGGCCTCGCCATGGGATTAATTTTGTGTATCTTATGGAAGAGAGGTGGCAGAAGAAATTACTAAAACTGTATTTAAGTGGTTTAAAAATGCAGGTAATTTGGTAATTTTACCATGCAATTCAAGAAACAGAAAATGGGTGAATCAGAAAGATATATGGACAGCCGTTTGAAAAAAATCCGGCTAGGCGATGACAACAATGCATTGATGGCTCTGGTGGCGATAAATGCGTTGATCTTTGTGAGTTTCGGGCTTATCCAGGTGATCTATTATATTTCCCAATCTTCTACCACAGCTTTTCAATATGAAATTTTAAGATGGTTTATTGTTCCGGCCAAACTTTCTTCAATTGCTGCTAAACCATGGACTGTATTGAGTTACATGTTTGTACACGTCGGTTTTATTTATACGCTTATCAACATGGTTTGGCTTTGGGTTTTTGGTTCAATCTTCCAGGATCTATCAGGAAACTCTAAAATAATACCGGTATATATTTATGGAGGTATCGCCGGCGCTGTATTTTTTGTAGCAACAAGCTATGCGTTCCCGGCATTAAAAGGCCAGGTAGAATATTCGTTTATGTATGGTGGTAATGCCGGTATTATGGCCGTAGCACTGGCAACCACAACACTTGCTCCAGACTACCGGCTCTTCAAAATGCTCAATGGCGGAATACCTTTATGGATCCTGACCATACTTTATGTAATCATCGATTTCAGCGGCACCGGCGAAGTTTCTCATCACCTTGCGCATCTTGGAGGTGGTTTGATAGGATTTTTATTTGTCGTGAGTTTGAGAAAAGGATATGACTGGAGCACGTGGATGAATAATATTTATAACTGGTTTATCAACCTTTTCAATCCGGATCAACCTATTCGCCACAATCAAAAGATCAAAGAAAAGGTGTTTTATAACACGAACGGGCAGAAGCCTTTCGTAAAAAGGCCTGTGATTACTCAACAACGCATCGATGAGATTCTCGATAAGATCAATCAAAAAGGTTTCAATCACTTGTCTGACGAGGAAAAAGCCATCCTGGAAAAAGCGCGCGAAGCTGACTTTTAATTCTGATTTATAAATTCGTTCTTTAAATAAAATAGGATCGCCTTAAATGGAAAAACCTTATCTGCGCAGGTTTACAAAAAAAATTTTTATTGCGTCAAATATTGTTATCGGTGTCCTCTTTCTTGCAGGAGCCAACGTAAAATATTTTAATCCTGCGAATTGGTGGTTCATAAGTCTTTTCACGTTAGCCTTGCCGTACCTGCTTCTCCTCCTGGTCCTGTTTATTGTATTTTGGCTTTTTGTTAAACCGCTATTCAGCCTTATTTCTGCTATCATTATTTTATTTTCTCTGCATGCTGTTGAAAATATTTTTCCATTACGCCTCTCTTCAGATTTTCACGTTCATAAAAAGAATGGAAACATTCGAATCATGAGCTGGAATGTTGAATTATTTAATATTCTTCATTACAAAGATCACCCGGAAAAAAGACAAGAGATTATTGACCTGATCAATAAATATGATCCGGATATTGCCTGCTTCCAAGAGATGGTAGCCGGGAACAATAAAAAGGCTATCAACTATTTCCCCGATATAAAAAATGCACTGAAATTTTCAGACTATTTTTATTCCTACGGAGTAAAAAACGATTTTGATAAATACCATCATTACGGCATAATAATATTTTCAAAATTTCCCATTATCAGGAAACAAACGTTGGTAAACAATCCTGATAGCTATAATTCCACTTTTCAATTTGTAGATATTGTCGCAGCAAACGATACGTTCCGCGTTTTTAATGTTCACCTGCAGTCTTTAAAGTTTTCACAAACCAATTTGAATTACCTTGATAATGGCACAGTGCTTGAAGAAGGAAGCATTTCAGAATCGAAAAACATTATCGAAAAAATAAAGCTCGGAGTTTTAAAAAGAGCTTCACAGGCGAATTTTGTAAAAGATGAATTAGATCATAGCCCCTACCCTGTTATTGTTTGTGGAGATTTTAATGATGTGCCGGTGTCATATGCGTACGAAACAATCGGGCAAGGGCTCCAAAACGCTTTCGTGGTAAGAGGTTCAGGCATTTCACGCACATTCAGTTCGATATCTCCCACTCTTCGAATTGACAATATATTCGCTGATAAAAAATTTGAGATAACAGAATTTATAAGAATTAAAAAAAGCTACAGCGATCATTTTCCTATCATTGCAGATATGAAATATAACTCGCACAGAGAATAATTTTTTAAATAGAAATAGGATTGTAAAAGGTAGAATATCTTTACACGCTTAAAAATAATTATCATAATACTTACGATTGAAGACAATCACTAAATAAACAGATAGAATGGGCCTTAGAATTTATAATTCGCTTACAAAAGAAAAAGAAGATTTTATCCCCATAAATCCTCCGCACGTAGGTATGTATGTTTGTGGACCTACCGTAAGCGGCGAAAGCCATCTTGGTCATGCAAGGCCTTACATCACATTTGACGTCGTGTATAGGTACCTGTTATATCTCGGTTATAAAGTTCGCTATGTTCGCAACATCACTGATGCCGGGCATTTTGAAGAAGAAGGCCGCCAGGCAGAAGATAAAATCTCTTCCAAAGCATTATTGGAAAAAGTAGAGCCAATGGAATTGGTTCATAAATACACAAGCCTTTTCCACTGGGCGTTCCGGCAGTTGAATACATTGGAACCAAGCATCGAACCAACCGCAACCGGTCACATTGTTGAGCAAATAGGAATGATTGAAGAATTGATCAAGGCAGGCTACGCTTACGTGGTCAACGGTTCGGTTTATTTTGACGTAAAAAAATATTCTGCTGATCACGACTACGGGAAATTAAGTGGCCGCGTGATTGACGATCTTTTAGAAACAACCCGCGAACTGGAAGGGCAGGCTGAAAAAAGAAATAAAGCGGATTTCGCGTTGTGGAAACTGGCGCCTCCGCAACATATCATGCGCTGGAAAAGCCCGTGGGGAGAAGGTTTCCCTGGATGGCACATTGAATGTTCAGCAATGGCTACAAAATACCTTGGAGCACGATTCGATATTCATGGAGGCGGAATGGACCTCATGTTTCCACACCACGAAAGTGAAATTGCACAAAGCACTATCTGCAATCACACTTCTCCTGCAAAATACTGGATGCATAATAATATGATTACGGTGAACGGCAAGAAAATGGGAAAAAGCTACAACAACCAGATCTCGCTCACCCAAATGTTTAGCGGTAATCATCCTTTGCTTACAAAAGGTTTTGCACCCATGGTGATTCGCTTCTTTATTTTACAAACACATTACCGCAGCACTTTGGATTTTAGCAGTGAAGCATTGACAGCGGCTGAAAAAGGAATGAAACGATTGTTTGAAGCATTTGAAATTTTAAAGAAGCTGGAAATTCCTGATGCAAAAGAACCATCAGACAACGAACTCGATAATAAAATAAATAAGCTCATTGATGAATTTAAAGAATTTATCAATGATGATTTTAATACAGCAAAAGTGCTTGCTAACATGTTTGAAATTGTTCCGGTGATTAATTCAATGAAAGACGGACTAATCAAAGCTGATGCAATTTCAACGACTACTTTTAAAAAATTGAAAGAACAGTTTCCCATTTTTCTTGAACAGATATTGGGATTAAAAGATCCTTCAGAAAGTTCTGCGCAATTGAACGGAATTATGGATTTGCTCATTGACATCCGAAAGGAAGCGAAATCAAAAAAAGATTTTTTCACTTCTGACAAAATAAGAAAGCAATTGGCAGAACTTGGTATTGAAATGAAAGATGAAAAAGATGGCAATATAAGTTGGAGCAAGCTTTAATTTCTTAAACTGTTCATAACCTTCTTCATTCCCGGCGGACAATAAAACAATATCTTATTACATTTGCGCCTTTAAAATTTCTTTTCTCCTATGAAAAAAATATTCTTTCTTTTTTGTTTGTTTACTGTGTTTTTGCAGCAAAGAATATCTGCGCAAAGTAAATATGAATTCCGGGGAGTGTGGGTGGCAACCGTTGCCAATATTGATTTTCCTTCTTCAAAATTTTTAAGCACCGACGCTCAAAAAGCAGAATTTATCAAGCTGCTTGATATGAATAAAAGAAACGGCATGAATGCAGTAGTTGTGCAGATCAGGCCGGCCTCTGATGCTTTCTATCCTTCTCAATATGAACCCTGGAGTGAATTTTTAACCGGTAAACAAGGCACACCTCC
>Ga0157371_10005027_pt1 | contig 11326 bp, 7 predicted proteins | sample C45metaG_FD_113462 | JGI IMG/M metagenome (GOLD analysis project Ga0157371, IMG submission 113462) | Corn rhizosphere microbial communities from Kellogg Biological Station, Michigan, USA - C4-5 metaG | ecosystem: Host-associated > Plants > Roots > Rhizosphere > Soil | place: USA: Michigan... | reverse complement strand
TTCTGGAACAATGCTATAGATATTCAATCCAAATCCGGCCAGCAAATTTTTAATCATGAAATAGCGCATGTAAAAGAGAAACACTCTTATGATAAAATCTTCTTGAACATCGTGCTGGTGTTTTTCTGGATCAATCCATTCTTTTGGCTGATCCGAAAAGAACTGTACATGATCCATGAATTTATTGCCGACAAAGAAGCGTTGGAAGATAGTGATATCAACGCTTTTGCTGAAATGATCTTACAAACAGTTTATCCCGGCCAAAACTTTTCTCTTGCCAACAACTTTTTTTATTCACCCTTAAAAAGGAGATTACTCATGCTCACCAAAAACAAAAATCCCAGGGTTAGTTACATCAGCAGGTTGCTTGTGTTGCCGCTTGCTGCTATTGTTTTTTTTGCTTTTACACTTAAAGTGAAAGACAGAAATGCAAATCTTTATGATGGGAAAACACTAACAGTAATTATTGATGCCGGACATGGAGGAGAAGATAACGGTGCTCATTCTGCTACCGGCATAAAAGAAAAAGATATCAATCTTTCTATAGCTAAAAAAATTGCAGATCTGAATTCAAATTCTCATTTTAAAATTATTCTTTCAAGAGATAATGATCAAACTATTTCTGTTAAAGACAGGGTGAACTTTTCAAAAAAGAATAATGCAGACCTATTTATTTCTATTCACTTGAACGGAGCAGTAAACGAACAATTAAATGGAATTTCTGTTTTGATAGATAAAAATAAGAGTGAACAGAATCTATTGCTTGGCTCTGCATTAATTTCTCAATTAAAGAAATCTTATAAAACCGAAGGTGAGATTGGAACAAGAACACATGGTGTTTGGGTTCTCGATAATAATGTTTGTCCTGCGGCGCTTGTAAATTGCGGTTATGTAACTAATGCCAACGATGTAGCATTCATAAGCAAAAGTGCAAACCAGGAGAAAATTGCAAAAGATATTTTGGATGCGATAAATGTGTATGCGTCTTCTGTTACAAATTTGCAAGCCGAAAATAAAACAGCTTTTGAAGATTCTATTCCGTCATATCGCGATTCAATTCCATATCCAATTTATTATAAGGGAAAAAAGTTGAGGTTTACGCAATATGTAGATAATGGTAAGAATGTTCAGGCGACATATTACGATGGTTCAAAAGAAATAATTTCTAAAGAAGAAGCTGAAAAAAGAGGATTTATTCCACCGCCACCGGCACCAGTTTACACAAAAGTGCAAGTTGAAGCATCTTTTCCCGGCGGCTTACAAGCCTGGTCAAGAAATATTTCGCGGGCAATAACAGACAGTATTTGGAAGTTCACAGAAGCCGATTACGGAACTTGTGTTTTAAGATTTATTGTAAATACTGATGGAACTGTTAGCAACGTAATTGCTACTACTATGAAGGGAACTGAGTTGGCAAAGGTTTCCATAGATGCCATTAAAAAAGGACCAAAATGGATTCCTGCTTCGCAAAACGGACATACGGTGGCAGCGTATAGATTGCAACCGGTAACATTACTAAACCCGAATGAAGAAACGAAGTCCAAAAGTTCTGCTTCGGCTAAAGTAGATACTAAAAATGACACCGGTAAAATTTATACAAAAGTTGAAGTGGAAGCTTCTTTTCCTGGTGGATTACAGGCATGGTCAAAATATATTTCCCGGGCAATAACAGACAGTATTTCTAAGTTTACAAAAGCTGACTACGGAACTTGTGTATTGAGATTTATTGTAAATAGCGATGGAACAGTTAGCGATGTAGTTGCTACTACTATGAAGGGAACTGAGTTGGCAAAGGTTTCAATACGTGCGATTAAAAATGGACCAAAATGGATTCCTGCCTCGCAAAGCGGGCACACCGTTGCCTGCTACAGGTTGCAGCCTGTAACGTTATCTAATCCGGATAAGAAAATTCCAACCAACGAAAACGAATCATCAAAAAAATCTACTTCTATTACTAATGTCCAAAATGATAAGGAAGCGATTTTTACTAAACTGGAAAAAACTGCAAGTTTCCCCGGCGGCAATTCTGCAGGGCTTAAATACATTACCCGTGCTGTACAAAAAAATGCAAATGAATTAACTGCAGATAAAAACAGCCAGGGAGTTTGTAAAGTACGGTTTATTGTAGGTAAAGATGGAAGAGTAAGTGATGTAAAAGCGATTACAAAACAAGATTCAAAACTGGCGGATGTTGCAGTTAACGCGATTGAAAATGGGCCGCGCTGGATTCCGGGAATGCAAAATGGCCATGTCGTAAATTCTTATGTGATTCAACCGGTAAGTTTCGCATTAAATGATAAGCCTGACTTAAGAAATGAGCCCCAATAATATTTACCGAAACTAGCTGCAATTTTGCCAAACCAACTTTTCTAAAAAACCAATTCATTTCCATTCGCATCAATCACCAATTCTTTTTTATCGCTCGTTTCTACTCTGCCGATAATCTGTGCTTCGATGTTAAATGATCTTGCTTCATGGATTATCGTTTCAGCAAAATCTTCATCTGTATAAATTTCCATTCTGCAGCCCATATTAAAAACCTGGTACATTTCACGATCGTCAGATTTGCTTGCTAATTTTATCTTATTAAAGATATCCGGCGGATCAAATAAGTTATCTTTTATCACACGCACATTTTCAGGAATATATTTTAAACATTTTGTTTGTCCGCCGCCGCTGCAGTGGATAACGCCGTCAATTTTATCAAAATTAGTTTCGAGAATTTTTTTTATTAATGGTGCAAAAGTGCGGGTAGGAGAGAGAAGGTCGGTTGCATTCGTGATCCTGCTTTTACCGATGTAAACTACTTCTTCCGGTAAATTGTTGTCATAACTTTCTTTAAAATTTTCTGCATAATATTTTTCTAAAACATCATGCCGTGCAGAAGTTAAACCGTTACTTCCGATGCCGCTGTTATAATTTTTTTCATAAGTCGCTCGTCCAAATGAAGCCAAACCAACAATGACATTTCGGGGTTTTATTTTTTCATTGGAAATTATTTTTGATTTCGGCCACCTTGCAGTCATGGTTCCGTTAACTGCGATCGTTCTTACTACATCGCCAACGTCTGCTGTTTCTCCACCGAGATAATGAATGTTAATTCCAAAGGTTTTCATCAGGTCAAAAAACTCTTGTGTGCCATTAATTAGTTGTTCCAACACGTCGCCGGGAATCAAATTTTTGTTCCTGTCAATGGTAGAATTAAAAATGATATTATCATAAATTCCTACACACAACAGATCGTCAAGGTTCATTACCACTGCATCCTGCGCAATTCCTTTCCAAACCGAAATGTCGCCCGTTTCTTTCCAATATAAATAAGCAAGAATACTTTTCGTTCCAGCGCCGTCGGCGTGCATCACATTTATAAAATCCGCATCGTTCCCTAAATAGTCCGGATAAATTTTGCAAAAGGCATTGGGAAAAAGCCCCTGGTCAAGATTTTTAACTGCGGCATGCACTTCTTCTTTTTGGGCAGAAACACCGCGTTGGGAATATAAAGACATAATAAGGATTTATTAAGCGCGAAAATAAAACATCTGAACTTCTTATTGCTGATTGAAAATAGCGACCGATAAATAATTTAAATTTGTCAACTCTATGCAGGTACATCGTGATATAAAGAATTTACCCTTATTTGAAAACGCCGCCATCACCATCGGAACATTTGATGGTGTTCACACCGGGCACGTTCAGATTATTCAGCAATTGAAAAAGGAAGCGTCGATAAATGAAGGCGAATCTGTCATCATTACTTTTGATCCCCATCCCAGGATGGTTCTTAATCAAAAGAAAAATCAACCTCCAATCCGGCTGCTCACTACTTTGCCGGAAAAAACTGAACTGTTGGCCAAACATGAAATTGACCACCTGGTAATTGTTCCTTTTACGCTGGAGTTTTCAAATCAATCAGCAAAAGAATATATATCTGATTTTTTGGTTCAAAAATTTCACCCCAAAACGATCATTATTGGCTATGATCATCGTTTTGGAAATAATCGCGAAGGGGATTATCATTTGCTTGAAAAGTTTCAGCAGGAATACAATTATAAAGTGAAAGAAATTCCTGAGCATGTTTTAAATCACGTTACAATTAGTTCTACTAAAATCCGCACTGCGCTTAGGGAAGGAGATATTACTACAGCAAAGGAATGCCTTGGTTATGATTATTTTTTTCAAGGAAAAGTGGTAGATGGAAACAAAGTGGGAAGAACAATTGGTTATCCAACAGCCAATCTTCAAATAAAAAATCCCAATAAATTAATTCCTGAAAATGGAATTTATGCCGTAAACGTGGCAATAGCAAAGGAATCAGTTGATGAAGGGGAAGTTTTTGTGCCCGAATCTTTTCACCAGGGGATGATGAGTATCGGCATTCGTCCTACAATAGCTGACAATCGCCGAACCATTGAAGTAAATATTTTTGATTTTAACGAAGACATTTATGGCAGAATTGTGCGGGTTTATGTAAAATATTTTTTGAGAAATGAAGAAAAATTTGATTCAATGGAAGCGCTGAAGAAGCAGATTGAATTGGATGAGAAACATGCGAAAAGGATGCTGGCTCTTTAACAAATTTCTTTCCCAAAAAACTTTCTTCCGGTAAACCAACAAATAACGTGAATTTTTATTTCCTTGAATAATACTTTGCTTCCGGCATCTTTTCTATTCCCTGTATCTTTTTATAATTTTGTAAAAGAAAAAATGGTATAACATGAGTACCACAATTGCAAAGCCTAAAATAAAGATCGACCAGGAGGTAAAAGAATTGATAGAGCAGGAAACTGAGGGTTGCGTAATTGTTCATTGCCGGTTTTTTGTAGAAGAAATGAGTGCTGTAAGGATTTGGCCGAGCACCTACCTCATACCTGATTCGGGAAGGAAAAGTAAGCTGATAAAGCCTTTCAACATCGCATTAATGCCCAACTGGACACAACACTTTGTAATGAATGATTTCATCCGGTTCACTCTTGTTTTTGAAGGGTTGAATAAAACCTGCAAATCGTTTTACCTTCTTGAGGACATACGGGAGCCGTACGCATTTTACATAAACAAGATCAGCCGCAATAAAACTGACGTTTATTTTACCGAAGTATTTTGCTAAGAATAGATCTGGAATAATTAGTGCAACAGTGGTGCAACAACTCTCCAAATAGTTGAAAAGCTTGTAAGAATTACGATCGAACCAACAAGAATGAACATTGTTTTGAGTGGCACTTTTCCTACAAATCTTGCAGCAATTGGTGCGGCGATAAGACCGCCAACGATCAAGCCGGCCACATCAAAAAGCGGGATACTTTTTAAGAAAATAAAAAAGGTAATTGAACTGGCAAGCACAACAAAAAACTCTGCGAGGCAAACTGAGCCAACCACATAACGCGGACTTTTTCTTTTTGAAATTAATGTGCTCGTAACCAGGGAGCCCCAGCCCCCACCTGCAAACGCATCCATAAAGCCGCCGACCGTTGCCAGCCATCCGGCTCTTTTCACTTTGTCGTGAAGATTTTGTTTTTTGAAGGCTTTTCGAATAATGAAAAATCCGAGATAAACGGTATAAATTGAAACCGGAATGCGAACGTAGTTGGAATATTTTTGAGCGTAAAAAGCTAGCCCGGCGCCAATAACAGCTCCCACAACTCCGGGAATAACCAAAGCCTTAAAAAGTTTTTTATTAAAGTTGCCAAACCTGTGATGGCTGTAACCTGAAACGCCACTTGAAAACACACGCGCTGAATGCACACGACTACTTACAATTGCCGGATTAACACCGTTTGCAAGAAGAAAAGTAGTTGAGATAGTTCCATAGCCCATTCCCAGGGATCCATCCGCAAGCTGGGCGATAAATCCGCAAAGCATCATCATTAGAAAAGATTTTCTATCGACTACTGATGTGACTTTTTTTGCTCCCGCAACTATATTTTCAAAAGGAATAAAAGACAAAATGGTATGTCCAAGAATCATGAAGAAAAATGCGAGCAAACACCACGTAACAATCTTCTGCCATTTTTTTGTTTCAGGTTTTGATTCTTTTAATGTGGCCTGCTTTGCTACAAGTACTTTCGTGATGTCGTTAAGGTGTTTTACCTTTTCATCAAAATCGCCGTTCATTCCTGCACGAATGGTCTTCATATTTTTTAAAACGTCTTCCATTTCATCAGGAATAAAATGATTGATCACTTCTTTTAAACGCTTGGCAATAGTAGGAGATGTTCCATTGGTTGAAATCGCAATTTTTACGCTTCCTTTTTTTACAATTGAACCCAAATAAAAATCACACAAACCGGGCTTGTCTGCCACATTTACGAGCTTTCCTTGTTCTTTAGTATCGCTTTTTATTTGTTCACTGGTAACAAGATCATTAACCGCAGCGATTACAATATCTGCTTCTTCAATGTCTTCAATTGAATAAGCACGTTCAAACAATTGCAGATTATTTCTTTGTGCTGAAATCTCTTTAATCTCATCACTGATTTCTATACCTACTAATTTTATTTTTGTTTGAGGTGAATTAATTAAAACAGCATTCAGTTTTTCCAGCGCGACATTTCCTCCTCCTATAATCAGCAAAGAGAGCTCTTCCAGTTTTAAAAAAACCGGGAAAAGGTGGTTGCTGTCATCTTCTTTTTCAACCACAGGTGCGTCTAATATGGAGACTTTCGAATTCAAATTTTAATTTTCAAATTTTGTTCTATAAGTAAAATCTCCAAACGATTCGTTCTTCTTTCTGTCCTTTTTAAAATCAGTAAATAATTCATCCAACTCGGATAGAATTTCTGTTTCACCCAAATTTTCTTTATAAACTTGATTTAACCTGTATCCTTCATGATCACCGCCCAAATGTAAATTGTACTTTTCCAATGCAGTTCCGATAAAACCAATTTCCGCTGCAGGAGAGCGGCCGCAACCATTTGGACAGCCCGTCATTCTCGTGATGATATTTTCATTTTCCAAATTGTGTTTTTCAAGAAGCGATTCAATTTTTGTAATTAATGAAGGCAAATATCTTTGCGATTCAGCAAGTGCTAAAGGACAAGTTGGAAGCGCAACACACGCGATTGAATTTTTTCTTATTGCTGATGTAGCATTGGTATGTTCAATGATTTTATATTTTTCTAAAAGTTCATTGATCGCATTTTTATCTTTTGGTTTTACCTCCGTTATAATCAAATTTTGATTCACTGTAAACCGGAAAGAAACTTTTCCGGTTTTTGCAATCTCCAGCAAAGCCGATTTTAATTGCAGTTCGCCTTCATCCAACACTCTTCCGTTTTCTACAAAAAGTGTGTAATCCCAATTGCCTGAAGCATTTTTTTTCCAGCCATAATCATCAACCCTTTCAGAAAAAGTAAAAGGCTTTGTTTCTTCAAACATAAAGCCGGTGCGCTTTTCAACTTCCTCTTTAAATTTATCAACGCCCATTCTGTCAATTGTATATTTCACCCTTGCCTGCTTTCTGTCTTCGCGGTTGCCAAAATCCCTTTGAACAGTAAGTACTTCATAAATCGTTTTGAAAGTTTTTTCGCCTGCCTCTACAAATCCTAACAGGCTTCCCAAACGTGCATAAGTGTCTGGGTTTCCATGCGTAGACGCTAATCCGCCGCCCACAGCAAAATTGAACCCGAGCAGTTTATTGTTTTCGATAATGGCAATCAAACCCAAATCATTTATAAAAACATCTGCATCATTGTTTGGAGGAATGCCAATTCCAATCTTGAATTTTCTCGGGAGATATGCATCAAGATATAAAGGATCTTCTTCACTTTTTTTGTCCACGATTTTTTCTTCGTCCAGCCATATCTCGTAATAAGCGCGTGTTTTCGGTTTTAGTAAAGTGCTGATTTTATCTGCATAAGAAGAAATTTCCTCGTGCACAGATAGATCAGAAGGATAAGAGCTGCACGTTACATTCCTGTTGATGTCGCCGCAAGTTGCAATGGAATCAAGGTGAGCTGTATGAAATGCTTTGATCGTTGGTTTTATTTTCGACTTCAACATTCCATGCAGTTGAACGGTTTGCCTCGTTGTGATTTTGATAACGCCGGTTGTGTTTTTTCCTGCAATTTCATGAAGCGCTATCCATTGATCAGCAGTTAAAAAACCTCCCGGCAATCTCAATCTTATCATGAATGAAAACAAGCGTTCCAGCTTTTTTGAGGCTCTTTCTTCCCGGCGGTCGCGGTCATCTTGTTGATACATTCCATGAAACTTTATCAGTGCCTGGTCGTCTTCACGAATCGCTCCGGTAAGTTCATCATTCAGGCTTTCTTCTATCGTTCCGCGAAGTCCGTTGCTTACAATTTTTACTTTTTCTAATGCTGATAAATCTTTTATTTCTGCCATAGTTTTTTGAATAGTAAATGGTCAATAATGAATAATGAATAGTCAATGGTGAAAAGCGAATTGTGAATTCATGAAGGATTGATAATTCACCTTTCACAATTCACTACATCAATAAACATCTGTTACATACCTGCCATTTTCTTTTAAATCGAATAAATATTTTTCCGCTTCTTCTTTTGATCTTTCTCCAAACTCTTCAATGATTTTTAAAACAGTTTTTTCTACATCTACACTCATTGGATCTTTTGCGCCGCATACGTACACATAACTTCCTGCATGCAACCATTCAAAAAACTCAGAACCATTTTGTAACATCTTATGTTGAACATAAACTTTTTCATCCTGGTCTCTTGAAAAAGCCGTATGCACTTTTGTAAGAAGATTTGTTTCTACCCAGTTTTGTATTTCTGTTTGATACAAAAAATCAGAAGTGAAATGTTGATCTCCAAAAAACAGCCAATTTTTTCCTTGTGCTCCTGTTGCGTCTCTTTCTGCAATAAAAGAACGAAACGGCGCAATGCCGGTTCCAGGGCCAATCATGATTATATTTTTATCTTCTGATGGCAAACGGAATTGATTGTTCGGATGAACATAAAAATTCAGTTCGTTTTCTTGGTTCAGCAACGATAAAAATTCAGAAGCAAGACCATATTTAATTTCATTATTGATTTTAAAACAAGTTTTAGCAACGGTGATATGCACTTCTCCCGGATGCATTTCCGGCGAAGAAGAAATAGAATACAAACGAGGCGTTATCGTTTCCATTTGTTTCAATATTTCTGTAAACTGCTCTTCATCTTTTACGGGATAAATTTTCAGCAGATCAATTAAATCAATCTTTGTTGCTGGAATTTCCTGGTCAACGATTTCGGAATATTTTTTTATTAATCGTTCTGGCAGATTAAGAATGTTTAATCTTTTATGAAGAAGATCATAAACGGAAATCAATTCGTCTTTGTAATCAATATTTTTTTCCGCATCAATTCCAGTAAGCGCGACAATTTTTTCAACCAGCTCTTTTTTATTTTCAGGAATTATACCAATTGAATCACCAGGTGCATATTGTACATCTTCAGATTCAATTTCGATGTGAAATGTTTGTTTACTGCTGTCGATGTCATTTAAGTTGATGTGTGTTAGAATTTTTCCTTTGTATATTTTTTTACCTGAACTTTTTTTCCTGCTAGGAACAACAGCAATGGATTGAGCACTTTCTGTTGTTTCATTTAATGAATTAATGACTTTATCAAACCATTCATCAGCTTCAGATTCGTAATCGAGATCACATTTGTGCAAAGGTGCAATCCGGTTAGCACCAAGCTTGTTCAATTGCTGATCTACATCTTCGCCGGCTTTACAAAAAAGAGGGTAAGAAGTATCGCCAAGTGCGAGCACACTATATTTTAATTTAGAAAGTTTAAAACCATTTTGATGCACATGATCGTAAAACTTTTTTGCAGCGGCAGGAGGCTCACCATCTCCATGAGTGCTGATAATCGCTAAGAAATATTCTTCTTTGGTAAGGTCGTTTAACCGGTACTGGTCAAGGCTTTGAAGCTTTGCGTGCACGCCCTGTTTTTTTGCTTTTGCAGCAAAATTTGTTGCCAATTTTTTTGAATTGCCTGTTTCAGTTCCGTAGGCAATCGTAATTTTATTGATTCCTTTTTTTACTTCAGTTTGAACTTCTTTTGGAGCTTGCCTGGAAAGAATTCCATTCAAATAACCATTGATCCAAATGAGTTCTTCATTCGTTGAAGTGTTGATCAGTTCCAGTAAAGTATTTAATTTTTGCTCAACTAACATGGATGTATATTTCTGGTTGATTGAAAGAAATTTGTTGTTTGGTCATTGGTTTAAAATAATATTCATTATTGTTGTTATTCTGCAACCATTTGAATTTTTCATGAAGAGAAACCACTTCACCGATAATTACCAATGAAGGCGAGATGAATTTTTTACCGGAAAAGTCTTTTTTATAATCATACAAATTGCTGATGTGAACATTTTGCAAAGGGGTAGTTGCCTGCTCAATAACTGCCAGCAATTTATCTTCATGAATATGATTCGCTGTCAGTTTTTCTACTACTTTTTCCAACGTTTCTGATGACATGTAAAAAACAAGCGTGTCGTTTGTACTCGCCAATTCTTTCCAGTATTCGTCGGAAACAATATCAGATTTGTAATATGTAAGAAAGCGAACAGAAGTTGCAAAACCTCGTGCTGTCAGCGGAATTCCCGCAAATGCGGCGGCTCCTAATGCAGCGGTAACTCCCGGAATTATTTCATAGGAAATATTATGTTGCGCCAATGCTTCAAGTTCATCAAGAATATTCGAAAAAATAGAAACGTCGCCGCCTTTTAATCGCACCACCAGTTTTCCAAGTAAAGCATGATGAACCATTAAATCATTGATTGTTTCTTGCGGAGTAGAAAGTCCGCGACGACATTGCTTTCCAACATGAATTATTTGCGCATCAGGCGAAACAAAATTCTTTAGAATTTGTTCGCTTACTAAACGATCTGCCAACACAACATCTGCCTCTTGCAGAAAACGCGCTGTTTTAACCGTAAGCAATTCAGGATCCCCTGGTCCTGCTCCGGCGATAATAACTTTTCCTTTGTGGAATGCTTCGTTCATATTTTAGTCTACTAAATAAGTAGGATAATAGTTTAAAAAAATTTAATGCGCTATTGTATCATGCAGGCACCAACAGTAACACAACTTGTTTCATCAATTAAAATAGCGCCACCATTTTGTCTTAATTTTTTATAGGAATCAAAAGAAACAGGTGATGATGTTTTGATGGTTGCTTTTATTATATCATTCAACACTGCTTTTTCGGGAGAATAGTTTTTTTCCAAAGTATTCACGTCGAGTTTGTATTCAATGTCTTTGATTACACTTCTTACGCAGTTGCTATTTGCCTGAAGCAAATATTTATTCCCGGGAACCAACGGTTTGCTATCCATCCAGCAAAGAAGCACT
>Ga0157371_10005023_pt1 | contig 11332 bp, 10 predicted proteins | sample C45metaG_FD_113462 | JGI IMG/M metagenome (GOLD analysis project Ga0157371, IMG submission 113462) | Corn rhizosphere microbial communities from Kellogg Biological Station, Michigan, USA - C4-5 metaG | ecosystem: Host-associated > Plants > Roots > Rhizosphere > Soil | place: USA: Michigan... | reverse complement strand
GCTCAATTATCTCACGATGAATCGCGCCACTCGCACGCTCTCCGGCGGCGAAGCGCAGCGCATCGGACTGGCGCACTCGCTCGGCTCGCAGCTCGTCGACACGCTCTACGTGCTCGACGAGCCGTCGATCGGTCTTCACTCGCGCGACATGGACCGCTTGCTGCGCCTGCTGCCTCGGCTGCGCGACACCGGCAACACGGTGCTGGTCGTCGAGCACGATCCCGACGCGATCCGCGCGGCGGATTACATGGTGGAGCTCGGACCGGCGAGCGGCGATCGCGGTGGCCAGCTCCTCTTCGCCGGACCGATCTCGCGCATCGCCGAGAGTCCGCTCACCGGCGCTTACATCACCGGCGCGCGCGAGATCCCGGTTCCGGAGACGCGGCGCCGGCTCGGGCCCCGGTGGATCACACTCACCGGAGCGCGCGAACACAATCTCAAGGGCGTTGACATCAAGATTCCGCTCGGCGCGGTGACCGCCGTGACCGGCGTGTCGGGCTCGGGTAAGAGCACGTTGATTCACGACGTGCTCCTTCGGGCGCTCGAGACACGGTTGCACGGTGAGCACAGCGCCAAGACCTATCTCGGCGAGAAGGTCGGCACGTTCGACACGATCACCGGCGCCGAGGCGATCGACGACGTCGTCGGCATCGATCAGAGTCCGATCGGCAAATCGCCGCGCTCGAACCCGGTGACGTACGTGAAAGCGTTCGACGAGATCCGCCGCATCTTCGCCGACGCGCCCCTCGCCCGCGAGCGCCGCTACACGCCGGCGACCTTCAGCTTCAACGTCGCCGGCGGCCGCTGCGAGACGTGCGAGGGCGCCGGCTATCTCCAGGTCGAGATGGTCTTCATGGCCGACGTGTTCGTGCCATGCGACGAATGCGGCGGCAAGCGCTTCAAGCCTGCCGTGCTCGACGTGCGCGTCAACGGCAAGAACATCTACGACGTCCTCGAGCTCACCGTCGACGAAGCGATCCGATTTTTCCCGCGCGAGGAAAAGCTCGGCCAAGCACTGTGGCAGCTGCAGCAGGTCGGGCTGGGCTATCTCCGACTCGGCCAGCCGGCGACGACGCTCTCCGGCGGCGAGGCGCAGCGCCTCAAAGTGGCGCGCGAGCTCGCGCTCGGTAATAAGAAATCTGGAAAGAAGCTCTACATCATGGACGAGCCGACGACGGGCTTGCACTTGGACGACATCCGCAAGCTCGCCCAGGTATTCGACCGGCTCGTCGACGCGGGCCACACGCTCGTGCTCATCGAGCACAACATGGACGTCATCAAGCTCGCCGATTGGGTGATCGATCTGGGGCCCGAGGCTGGCGAGCGCGGCGGCGAGGTCGTCGGCAGCGGACGGCCGGAGGAAATCGCGCGCCTGGCGGGCTCGTACACCGGTCAGTGGCTGCGCAACGTGCTGCCCGGCTTCAAGGAATTCGACGCACGGCGGCCCCGGGCGCCGAGACCAACCCGGGTGTCGCAAGCGGTTTAAGTCGCTGCCGCGCTTGGGTTTTGAGCGCACACCTCGCGGTTGACTTCGCGACCGTCGGCGCTAGCTTTCGATGTTCGTTGCACCACAATTCCCGGGTAGCTCAGTTGGTCAGAGCGGGTGACTGTTAATCACTAGGTCGGGGGTTCAAATCCCTCCCCGGGAGCCTTCCCAAAGAGGCCGCCATCGGCGGCCTCTTTGTTTTACGCCGCATCAAACTCTTTCATTTGGGGTCAGACCCCACGTCTTAGCTCGCTCTACGCGAAGTTAACAGCCACGAATGGGGTCAGACCCCATTTTTAGGATGGGGTCAGACCCCATTTTTAAGATGGGGTCAGACCCCGGCGGGCTGACGTTGCGCGCGGTTTTTCGCACAGTCCGTGCGGTATGTTGATTACGCCCGACGTATTTCAGTCATCGCAGCCTCGACCATGATGTTCTGGATTTCAAAGCGCACTTACATCGTCTCCGCGATAGCCGCCTGGGCGATTTCAGCGGGCGCGTGCAGCGAAAAGCATGATGCCGGAGCCGTCCCGCCGCACAAAGGCACCGAAGGCGGGGACGTGTCCCGAAAGGGGACGCCGACCACCTCAGCGACCACCGTCGGCAAGCCGGCGATGTTCCTCGCGGGCGACACCGCGCGGCCCAAGCTGATCGCCGGCCGGAACGCGCACGACAGCGTCTCCTTCTTCTCCGCCATTCGACGAGGCCAAAAGTCGCTCGACAAGTGGCCCGTCGAGAAGGATCCGCTCTCCGGCGCAATCCTGCCGGCGAAGCGAATCGTCGCCTTTTACGGCAACCCGCTTTCGAAGAAAATGGGCGTGCTCGGCGAGTATCCGGTCGACCAGATGCTCGGTAAGCTCGATCAAGCAGTCGCCGAGTGGAAGAAGGCAGACCCCACTACGCCAGTTCAGCCTGCCCTCCACCTCATCGCGGTCGTCGCGCAGGGAGCGCCGGGACGCGACGGGATGTATCGCTTGCGCATGGACACTTCGCTAATCGAAAAAGTCTATCGATGGGCGCAGCAGAAGGACGCGCTGCTCTTTCTCGACATTCAGGTCGGCAAAAGCAATCTCGAGGCGGAGATTCCGCGTCTCCTTCCCTTCCTCTCACGCCCGAACGTCCACCTCGCCGTGGACCCCGAGTTCTCGATGCACTACGAGCGCGAGGGCATGGCGCCCGGCAGGAAGATCGGCGAGATGAGCGGTGACGACGTCAACTACGCCATCCGCACGCTGACGCAGCTCGTCAAAGAAAAGCACCTGCCGCCCAAAGTCCTCATCGTCCATCGCTTCACACAGAAGATGGTCCTCAACGCCGCGGCGATTAAGCCGACGCCGCAGGTGCAGGTCGTCATGGACATGGACGGCTGGGGACCGCCCTGGCTCAAATTCGACTCGTACCGTGACTACGAGGTCGCGGAGCCCGTCCAATACACGGGATTCAAGATTTTCTTTCACAACGACGTGAAAAAGGGCGACGCGCTGCTCACGCCGCACGAAGTCCTCCGGCTTCTTCCTCGTCCTCTGTACATCCAATACCAGTGATCGCTCGGCGACTCGGCGTTTCAATTCTTTTACTGGCGGCCGTTCCATTCGGGACGGCCGTTGCGCAAGGCGCCCGCGCGTTCACCGTTCGCGCGGACAACGACGCCTTTGATTTCTGGATGCTGCCGTGGAATCGGCCGGATGAGGAGTACACGAGCGGCGTCCACCTCACGTATGAGGGCGGAGACGCGCCGCGTTGGGCGCGCCGATTCCTCCAGGGGCGTCCGACGTGCGCCGGCGGAGCCGCGACATGCCGCACCAGTCGCGTGGAGATCGGTCAGGACATCTACACGCCGTCGGTGTCGCTGGACGATCCACACGCGAGCCCGGGGGCTCGGCCCAACGCCGGATGGCTTTACCTGACGCAGGCAGCGCGCATCGTTTCACCGACGCGATTCGACGAGCTCGCCCTCACGCTCGGCGTCACTGGTCCGCCCTCGCTCGCTCGTCTGACGCAGCAGCTCGCGCACCACGCCGCACCCGAGTTCAATCGTCCGACGGACTGGTCGCAACAGATCGACTTCGAGCCTGGCGTGATTGTTCGCTATGAAGCGCGACGGCGCGCTGCCTCATCCGCAAACGATGGCGTTGGCGTCGACGTCACGCCGTACGCCGCGGGATCTGTCGGCAACGTGGTCGTCGCCGCGGACGCCGGCTTCGACGTCCGACTCGGCTGGCGCCTCGCCGCGCCCTGGCTCCCATCGAACGATGGCTTCAGCTTCGCCGTCACCGGCGGGGTCTCCGCGCAGGCCGTCGCGCGAACGCTGTTCCTCGACGGGAACACCTTTCACGGCGGGCCCCGCGTCGGACACGAGCCGTACGTCGGCAATGGAAGGGCGGGATTCGAGCTTCGGTATCGCGGACTATCGGTTGGGTATCGGGTGCAGAGCGACACGCGCACGTATTCCGCCGGGCCCAAGTGGCACCCGTGGAGCTCACTCGTCGCAACGGCGATCCTCGACGACTAACGCGTCCCCCCCCAATAGCCGAGTCGCATTTCCGCGAACATCTTAGCGGGATGCGAACTCGAATGCTGCTCTCGCCCGCCGCGGCCCTGTTGCTGGGCGCCACGAGCGTTGGTGCGCAACTCAAGGCGGTGCGCTTCGCTGCCGTGGTCGACGGATCCGGAACTGTCACCCAGCGCGGCGTCGTGATCATCTCCGGCGATACGATCTTGCGCGTCGCGCGGCCGACCGATCCGATTCCACCGGGGGCGCAAGTCATCGACATGTCGCGCTACACGGCGATTCCCGGGATGATCGACGTCCACACCCACATGACGTATTACTGGGACTCGACGTCGGGCACCGATCCCTGGCGTCAGCCGCCGCGCGCGCCCGAACAGACCGTGCAGCTCGCACGCTGGAACGCGATGCGAACGCTCGAGACCGGAGTCACGACCGTTCGCGATCTGGGCGCATCGAACTACACCGACATCGCGCTGCGCGACTCGATCAACAAAGGAGGCTGGACTGGTCCGCGCATGTTCGTCGCGGGGTATGGCCTGCAGCGCGCGCGTCCGCCTTACCGTCCGAACACGGACACGACCCGCACGGCGCGCGGTCGCGTCTATGACATTTCTCAAATACCCGAAGCGGTGAAGCAGCAGGTCGACGCCGGCGCCGACTACATCAAGATGTACGGCTCCACCGGGAGCGGCGCGGACGTCACTGGAAATGAGACGTTCAGCGCCGCCGAGATGAAAGCCGCCGTCGATGCGGCCAAAAAGCTCGGCAAGCGAATCGCGATTCACTCATACGGTCCGGTCGGAGGCCACGACGCCGTCGCCGCGGGCGTCACGTCGCTCGAGCACGCGATCGATCTCGACGATGCGACGCTCGCCGAGATGAAAAGCAAAGGCGTGTTCTACGTGCCGACGATCGACCACAATCGGTACTACTCGGAGTACGCGAAGGATTTCCGCTATACGCCGCAGCAGGTGGCGGCGCTCGATTCGTTTCGCGTCCTCAACTTCGAGACCGCGCGTCGCGCCATACGCGCCGGCGTGAGACTCGGAATGGGATCGGACGCCGTGTTCCATGGGTTCGGGCAGAATACGCGCGAGCTGGGCTGGTACGTGAAAGCGGGAATGACGCCGGCTCAGGCCCTGGCAACGGCCACCGTGAACGGCGCGGCCATCCTGGGCCAGGAAAAAAAGCTCGGACGTATCGCGCCGGGATACTTCGCCGACATCACGGCGGTGGAGGGTGATCCGCTCGCCGACATTACCGTCGCGATCGACAAGGTGCGGTGGGTCATGAAGGGCGGCACGGTCGTGGTCGACAAGACAGCGGCGCGGTCGCCGTAGCGGTTCACGGCCGCGATATAATTCATCGCGCGACACTACTTCCCCTTCCCCGTCTCCATTGCCACGCCGCTCAACGACGCCGCCCGCCGCCAAACAGGAATCGGTCAAACCCTTGGTCGGCGTCATCATGGGAAGCAGCTCCGACTTGAAGCATCTCCAGCCGGCCATCGACGTGCTGAAAGAGCTCGGTGTGCCGCACGAAGCGATGATCGTCTCGGCGCATCGAACCCCCGACTGGATGTTCGAGTACGCGTCCGGCGCGGAGAAGCGCGGGATCGAAGTCATCATCGCCGCGGCGGGCGGCGCGGCGCATTTGCCGGGAATGGTCGCCGCCAAGACGGTCGTGCCGGTGCTCGGCGTTCCAGTTCCGGCGACGACGCTCAACGGATTGGATTCGCTCCTCTCGATCGTGCAGATGCCGAAGGGTGTGCCCGTTGGTACGCTCGCCATCGGCGAAGCGGGAGCCGTGAATGCGGCGCTGCTCGCGACGTCGATCGTTTCAATCAATCGGGCGGACGTGCGTGAGCGTCTCCGCGCCTGGCGCGAACGCCGAACGAACGACGTGCTCGCGAACCGAAGCCTCTCGGGAACGTGACCGGCATCATTCGTCCCGGCGCGACAATCGGAATTCTCGGCGGGGGTCAGCTCGGTCGCATGACGGCGATGGCCGCGCGCACGCTGGGCTACAACGTCCACATCCTCGATCCCGATGCGAATTGCGCGGCGGGCGCGGTAGCCGACCGCGTCGTCGCGGCGCGCTTCGACGATGCCGACGCGGCGAGCGAGCTGGCACGGCACTGCGACGTCGTCACGCTGGAGATCGAGCAGATCTCACCTGCCGCGATGGACGCCGTCGCGCGTCACGCGCCGCTGCGCCCGTCGAAAGCGATCGTCGAAGTCATTCAGGATCGCGCGCGACAGAAACGCTGGCTATCGGACAACGGATTGCCGCTCGGCGCTTATCGCGAGGTGAACACGCCAGACGATCTTGCCGCCGCCTTCGACGCGCTTGGGCCACTCTTCGTGAAGGCCCGACACGGCGGCTACGACGGTCGCAGCCAGGCACGCGTGGAGGCGCGGACTGACGTGCCGGCTGCATGGGAGGCCCTCGCCGGGCGAGGCGCGGTCGCCGAACAGGCGTTGGATCTGGAGCTCGAGCTATCTGTGATGGTGGCGCGGAGGCCTTCCGGCGAGACGAAAGTCTTCCCGCCGGCCCTCAACGTTCACGAACGACAGATCCTGGCCTGGTCCGTGCTTCCAGCTCCACTTCCGTCCGCTATCACGGCGCAAGCGATCGAGCTGGCGCGCCGAATCGGGGACGCGTTCGCTCTCGAGGGGATCCTTGCCGTCGAGATGTTTCTCACGACCGATGGAGCATTGTTGGTGAACGAGCTCGCGCCGCGTCCGCACAATTCGTTTCACGAGACGGAGATTGCCTGCTCGACGAGTCAGTTCGAGCAGCTGGTGCGCGCCGTGTGCGATCTGCCGCTCGGTTCGACCGACGCCCTTCGGCCGGGCGCGATCTACAATTTGTTCGGAGACGTTTGGCTGGCGTCGAATGGCACGCCGAGGTTCGAGGTCGCGCTCGCGCAGCCCGGGATTCGTCTGCATCTCTACGGCAAGCCCGGAGCACGTCCGGGCCGCAAGATGGGACATCTCTCCGCCGTCGGTGAGACGCCCGACGATGCGCTCGCGCGCGTTCGCGCCGCCGCGGCCGCGATCACAGCTACGGAAGATTGAGAGGTCGCCCCCATGCCCGCGTCCCGAGCTTTCGCCGGTCGCTCCGCGCTCTTCGCTGCCGTTGGCGTGATGGCGTGTTCTACGGGATCGACGACGACGACGACGCGCGTCCCGGTAACCGCCGCGCCCCCGCCAGCCCGAACGCAACCTCCTGCTCCCGCCTACAACGCGACGGCCACGGCGATGATGCGCGATCTCGTCGGCAGTCGCGTCGGCACCATCACGCTCACCGACACGTACGCCGGACTGCTCATTCGCGGCACAATTAGCGAGCTCGGACTCGGCGCGCACGCGATTCACATTCACTCGGTGGGCCGGTGCGAGCCGCCCTTCACGACCGCGGGTCCGCATTTCAACCCCGATAACCGCCAGCACGGCTTCAAAAACCCGAGAGGCTGGCACCTCGGTGACCTGCCGAACCTCGACACACCCGCGTCCGGCCGATTGACGTTCGAGTTCCTGCTTACCGGGGTCACGCTCCGCGGCAAGAACGCGCTGGTCGACGGCGACGGCGCCTCGATCATCATTCACGCGTCGCGCGACGACCACGTGACGGATCCCGCGGGCGACTCCGGCGCGCGCGCCGCCTGCGGCGTCATCACGCTCTCCGCCTCCCGATAGCATGCAGATCGCGGACTTCACCCTCGAGCGATTCTTCGCTCGCTGGGAGTTCGCGGTGCGGTTCGTGTTGTGTGCGTCTGACGTTCAGCCGTTGACGCTATCCGAATTGCTCGCCCTGGCCGACGACGACGCGCGGCAGCGCTGGGAGCGGCTATCGCTTGGCTACACCGAGTCGCTCGGGCTGCCCGTGCTTCGCGACGAGATCGCGAAGTTGTATCGCGGCCTGACCACCGACGACGTAATCACCTTCGCCGGCGCCGAGGAAGGAATCTTTCTCGCGATGCACGCGCTGCTCTCTCCCGGCGATCATGCGGTCGTCGTCTGGCCGTCGTACCAATCCCTGTATGAAGTCGCGCGATCGATCGGAGCGTCGGTGACGCTCGTACAGCTCGATCCAAAGAACTGGTCACTCGACGTCGACGCGGTGGCGGGGGCCATGCGTCCCAACACGCGCGTGGTGGTGATCAACTCGCCGCACAGCCCCACCGGCGCGCAGCTTCGGGGCGACGAGTTGGCGCGGTTGATCTCGGTCGTCGAGCTGCACGGCGCGACGTTGTTCTCGGACGAGGTGTATCGCTTTCTCGAGCACGGCGCACCGGCCTTGCCGCCCGCGGCGGAATGCTCGGAGCGCGCGATGAGCCTCGGCGTGATGTCCAAGGCGTTCGGGCTCGCCGGGATTCGCATCGGCTGGCTGGCAATGCGCGACGCGACGATCCGCAAGCGCATCGCGGCACTCAAGGACTACACGACGATCTGCAACTCGGCGCCGAGCGAGATTCTCGCGTTGATCGGGTTGCGCGGGCGAACCCGGTTGATCGAGCGCGCCCGCGCGATCATTGATGCGAATCTGTCGCTGCTCGACGGATTCTTCGGTCGTCACGCGAAGCGGTTCGCGTGGGTGAGGCCCGCGGCCGGCAGCGTTTGCTTTCCGAGGCTGCTCGACGGAGACATCGACGCCTTCGCGGCCGAGCTCGTCGAGCGCGAAGGCGTGTTGCTCCTCCCGGCGTCGCAGTTCGGATTCAGCGGAAACAACTTTCGCCTCGGCTACGGGCGGGCCGATATGCCGGCGGCGCTCGAGCGACTGGAGAGTTTCATCGGGCGCTAGCGGCGCGCGCCGCACAGCACGCCTCTTGCTCCGACGCATCGGAAACCTCGAACACGTCGGAGAACACAGCCATGCCTGCATCGGATCACGGTCACATCGAGCCGCGCGCGCCGGGCGAAATCGTCAGCGCCGCCGCGACGGTGGACGCGCGCAAGGCGATCAAGATCGAAGAGCACATCACGATCGACCGCCCGCGCGATGAGCTGTTTCGCATCTGGCGCAACTTCGAGCAGCTCCCGAAACACGCCAACGATCTCGAGTCGGTGACCGCCGTGGGCGACGGTCGCACACATTGGGTGGCGCGCGTTCCCGGCGGAAAGCGCGTCGAGTGGGATTCGGAGATGGTGAACGAGATCCCCGGTGAGCTGATCGCCTGGAAGACGGTCGGCAACCCGGACGTGGCGCACGCGGGCTCTGTGCACTTCCGCGACGCGGGGGCCGGGGCAACTGACGTTCGTGTCGTCGTAGACTACGAGCCGCCCGGGGGTCGCCTTGGCGCGTTGGTCAACGCCTTCACCAAACTGTTCGGCCAGTCGCCCGAGCAGAAAATCCGCGGCGATTTAAAGACGTTCAAAGAGCGCGTCGAATCAGCAACCCCCCGCCGCGTCGATTAGTTGACCCCGTCAATTAGGGTCAGACCCCATTTAGAGTTCTTGAAATGGGGTCTGACCCTAATTGGACTAAATGGACTAATGGGAGCCAAGACGGTCAGCCTGGGTTGGCGGGGCCCGCGTTGTGGCGTTCCGGAGACGGTCGGTCGGTCGCACGCCGGCCGTAGCTGCGACGGTCGGCGATCGGTGTGACGCCTTTGTCGCCGTGATCGGTCATGTCGATCTCGAATAGCCGGAACGGCGGCCGGTCCGGATAGCTCGCCTTCAACACCGCGTGCGCAACGTTGTAGACGGGAATGCCGCCCTGCGTTTTTCCTTCCGGCGCGCCCTTGTGCGCGTGGCCGTGAAACACTGCGGTCACGTCGAAGCGCGAGATCGGATCCTCGAGACGGCTGGAGCCGAGAAATGGGAAGATCTCAGGCGGCTCGCCCTCGACGGTGGCGCGAATCGGTGAGTAGTGCAGCAGGACGATGCGATGCTCCTCGCCGAGCCTCGCCAGCGCCGACTCCAGCTTGAGCGCCTCCTGTACCGCCTCGTGGACGAAATCCTTGATGATCTTCTCCCCCCACGGCCCGAGGGCGCCTCGGCCAAAACCACCGCAAAACCCTCGCGTGCCGGCGAAGCCGACGCCGCGATACTCCCACGTGTCGCCGTCGAGCATGTGGACGCCGACGTCGGTGAGCACCCGTGCGATGTCCTGCTCCTGCCCTGCCTCGAAATCGTGGTTTCCGAGTACGCCGACCATCGGGATCTTCACGGGCGCGAGGTCCTTTGCGAGAAGCCGCGCTTCTTCGGTGAGCCCATAGTCCGTCAGGTCGCCACAAAGCATGAGGACATCCGCCGCTTCCGCGATCTGCGAGAAGAGCGGAAGTAAGGCGCCGTGAGACGTCTTCGTGTAGTGAATGTCGGCGATGGCCGCGAGGCGGACGACGGATCCGGTCATGGGGGTTCGGGGTTGCGTGAGCCTTTGGGCCATTACACAGAACATTTCGGGCCACAACTCCGGACCTCGCCCGCCCCAACCCTAGCCCCGGTCTTGCATTCTACGGGCGCAAGAAGCCTCGACCGTACGCCCATGGCCTATCAATCCACGCTCGAACACGCGACACGCGACACTAACGCCTTCTACCGACGCACGTTGCACGTTCTGAGCGACGCCCGGGTGCCCTTCCTCGTCGGCGGGTCTCACGCGCTGCTGACGTACACGGGAATCGTCCGCGAAACGAAGGACTTCGACCTGTTCGTCCGCGAGCGCGACCTCGAGGCGGCGCTCAATGCGCTGCGCGAAGCCGGATATCACACCGAAGTCACGTTCCCGCACTGGCTGGCCAAGGCGCTTCAGGGCAGCGACGTCGTGGATCTCGTATTCAGCTCCGGCAACGGCATCTGTCGCGTGGACGATCTCTGGTTCGAGTTCGCCCTCGAGGCGGACGTCCTCGGTATGCCGGTGAAGATCGCGCCCGTTGAAGAGCTGCTCTGGCAGAAGGCGTTCGTGATGGAGCGCGAACGCTACGACGGCGCGGACGTGATCCACATTCTGCACACGCAGCGGCGCCGGCTGGATTGGACTCGTCTGGTCGATCGCTTCGCCGCTCACTGGAGAATCCTGTTGCTCAATCTCGTGCTGTACGGGTTCGTGTACCCGGGCGAAGACTCGCCGGCTCCATCGTGGGTCATGGACACGCTCCTCGCTCGCCTCACCGAAGAGCGGGCGGAGCCGCCGACGAACGAGCGCGTGTGCCGCGGGACGTTGATCTCCCGGGAGCAATACCTCGTCGACATTCTGCAATGGGGCCTCGTCGACGCTCGCATGCAGCCACGCGGCCCGATGAGCGCGACAGAGATCGCGCACTGGACCGAAGCGATCGGCAAGCTCGCCTAACTACGCAGCGTAGCGTCCTCTCGAACGCGATCGGT
>Ga0157371_10005019_pt1 | contig 11342 bp, 9 predicted proteins | sample C45metaG_FD_113462 | JGI IMG/M metagenome (GOLD analysis project Ga0157371, IMG submission 113462) | Corn rhizosphere microbial communities from Kellogg Biological Station, Michigan, USA - C4-5 metaG | ecosystem: Host-associated > Plants > Roots > Rhizosphere > Soil | place: USA: Michigan... | reverse complement strand
GCCCACTATCCCACTTTTATTATTTGCGTTATTTCAATTGATGTTCGCAATAATCACTCCAAGCCTCGTTGTTGGGGCTGTAGCTGAAAGAACCCGTTTTTCTTCGTACATCCTATTTATTGTAATGTTCAGCCTCCTGGTATATGCTCCGATCGCCCATTGGACCTGGAATCCAAATGGATTTTTATTTAAGATGGGCGTTTTAGATTTTGCCGGCGGAACTGTTGTTCACATATCGGCAGGTTGTGCTGCTCTTGCAGGAGCGATTGTCTTGAAGAGAAGAAAAGTACATTTAGAACATAGAGAAATCCCACCTGCTAATATTCCTTACGTCTTAATTGGAACCGGTTTACTTTGGTTTGGATGGTTTGGTTTTAATGCAGGTTCAGCATTGGCAGCTAATTCTTTAGCCGTTTCTGCCTTTGCCACTACTAACACTGCAGCTGCAGCGGCTGGCCTCGCCTGGATGTTTTTTGATGTATTAAGAGGAAAAAAACCTTCTGTTTTAGGCTTTTGCATAGGAGCGGTTGTAGGTCTCGTTGCTATTACCCCTGCCTCCGGATTTGTGGCAATACCTCAAAGTATTTTTATTGGTGTTGTTGCTGCCATCATTTCGAATGTAGCAGTATACTACAAATCAAAATCGCCACTTGATGACACTTTAGATGTGTTTCCCTGCCATGGAATAGGCGGAATTGTAGGGATGATCCTCACCGGCATTTTTGCGACAAAAGCCGTCAACGCAGGTGGCAACGATGGTTTGTTTTATGGAAATCCCGGCTTCTTTTTTACCCAGTTAAAAGGCCTCGGAATTGTCGTTGCCTACAGTTTTTCTGTTTCCTATGGAATTTTCAAATTTATCAATTGGGTGATGCCAATGAGAGTCAGCGAAGCAGATGAAGAATTAGGATTAGATGCTTCACAACATGATGAAAAATACTTACAGGGAACCTTATTAGTAAGGCATTCTGAAGCTGTGATCGAACAGGAATTACCATTTGAGGGGCCAAAGCAAGCTGAAAATATTATGGAAGCCTCTGTACTAATCAAGCGCAATGGATCTTTTTCCAAAGAATCAATAAGTGCAAAAGAAGCGCAGAACCATCACAAATATTCGCACAGCTAAATTTTTAAAAAACAACGCTACAACAACTATGACTCTAATATAAACAAGAAAGGGAATAGCTCTTTGTTACCTTCTGCGAAAAGATAACCGCTACACCCTTTCCATTTTTAACCTTTAATTCTACAACAATGTTAAGAAAAATTTTGACATCATGTGTCATTGTGGGCACAATTAATTCTGCTTACGCACAAACTGACTCGCTTGCGCCTGTTTCCCCCGCACCTACAATCACAGGATCCGTAGACGCTTATTTCCGGTACAACTTTGCCAATCCAAAGGATGGCGCTACCAACAATTTTACAAGTTTTACCAATTCTCAAAACTCATTCCAGCTCGGAATGGCAAGCATTCGTGCCGATCATTCTTTTGGCAAAGCAAGCGCCACTGTAGATTTAGGGTTTGGGCCAAGAGCCGAAGAATTTTCTTATGGCGACCCTGATCATCCCACTTTGTTCGCTGTAAAACAAGCTTATTTGAGCTATGCAATTTCAGACAAGTTTAAATTGACAATGGGAAAATGGATGACCCACATCGGTTATGAATTAACCGATGCTTACCTCAATCGTAACTACAGCATGGACTACATGTTTTCTTACGGGCCTTTTTCTCACACTGGTTTAAAGGCTGATATCGGGCTGGGAGCGAAAAGCGCTTTCATGATTGGAGTTGCAAACACTACCGATGTGGTGGCTGAAGCCGGTTCAAGAAGATACGCTTTAGCTCAATTCAGTACCGGAACTGCTGACGACAAGTTCAAAGCGTATATAAATTACCAGGGTTCTTATGGTGGCGCTTACAGCACTTCTCAATTTGATGTAGTACTTACAGATGCAGTTACCGACAAATTTAGTTTAGGTTACAATGGAACAGTTCAATCTGTGGAACCAAAAGGAGGCTCAAGTGCAAGTTGGTGGGGATCTGCTTTATACTTTACGGTTGATCCTACAAGTTCCTTCGGTATTACTCTCAGAACAGAATATTTCGACAACAAAAAAGCAGTGGTTGCCGCACCGCCCACTAGCATTTTTGATGTAACACTTTCGCCGAATTTCAGGGTTGGGAACTTGACTATCATTCCTGAATTAAGAATTGATGCAGCTAAAGATCCTGTTTTTGAAAAAAATGATAATTCGCCCACTAAATCAACATTTACAGGCCTTCTTGCCGCTACTTACCACTTTTAACAAAACTTAACCCTTTTTATTACACACATCAAATCATTAAATTATGAGATTATTTGATTTTAAAAGGTACTTCAAAAGTCCTAGAAAAGGAACCATAAAGGCTTTAATTCCATTAATGCTTTTATTATTTATCATGTTTGCCCTCCCTTCTTTTGCGCAGGATCCAACCGGCGCAAATACCGGAACAATAAATGACATTGCCGCATCCACAGCAGGCAAGCCCACTTTAGAAGAAGTAGCTGCTGCTACCGGGCACAGTCAAATTGCCATTAATATTATGTGGACATTAATCGCCGGTTTTCTGGTAATGTTCATGCAAGCTGGTTTTGCAATGGTGGAAACCGGTTTTACTCAAAAGAAAAACGTAGCACATACAATGGCCATGAATTTCATGGTGTATGGTATCGGTATGCTCGGATTCTGGATTTGTGGTTTTGCATTTATGTTTGGAGGGGGCTTAAATGTTGCCGCATTAGGTGGTGCGCCGGGGGTTGTTAGCAGTGAATTTACCGTTCATCTCTTCGGACATGATTTTGGCCTGTGGGGTAAAGCAGGATATTTTCTTAATAGCAAAGTGTATGACGTAGGAGTGTTTACTTTGTTCTTGTTCCAAATGGTGTTTATGGACACTACCGCTACCATACCAACCGGAGGAATGGCCGAAAGATGGAAATTCAAATCTTTTATCGTTTTTGGCTTCTTTATTTCCATGTTCGTTTATCCAATTTTTGGAAACTGGGTTTGGGGTGGAGGATGGCTGTCACAAATGGGTGTAAACTTTGGATTGGGACATGGCCATGTAGATTTTGCCGGTTCATCAGTTGTTCATGAAGTGGGAGGTGTAGCAGCTTTGGTAGGTGCTATGGTTATCGGCCCACGCATTGGTAAATATGGTAAAAACGGAGAAGTAAATACTATTCCCGGACATAATATTCCAATGGCAATAATAGGAACCTTTATTTTGGCTTTCGGCTGGTTTGGTTTTAACCCAGGTTCTACTTTATCAGGAAATGACCTGCGCATATCTGTGATTGCCGTTAACACCATGCTTGCCAGTGCCGCAGGCGCTTTTGCTGCTGCCCTTTACATCAAAGCCAGGACAAATAAATGGGATCCGGGAATGATGGTAAACGGAATGCTTGCCGGCCTTGTCGCTATTACTGCGCCATGTGCTTTTGTCACTCCGCTTTCATCGGTAATCATTGGTATTATCGCAGGTTTGCTGGTAATTTTCGCAGCAAACTTCGTTGACAGAACACTCAAAATCGATGACCCGGTTGGCGCGTTCGCCGTACATGGTGCAAATGGGTTTTGGGGTGTACTTGCTCTTGGCTTGTTTGCCGACGGATCTTATGGCGATGGATGGAACGGAGTTAAAGGTACCGTAAAGGGACTGTTCTATGGTGATGGCAAACAGTTTCTTGCAGAATTGATTGGAGGAGTAACCTGCTTTGTCTTTGTATTTGTAGTCATGTATGTGTTCTTTAAAATATGTGCTAAAACTTCAATCGGGCTCAGGTCAGATGCAGCAGATGAAGTTGCAGGACTTGATATTCCTGAAATGGGTATCCATGGTTATGTAGATTAATAACTTCCTTCAGAGCAAACCGCAAATTTGGGGTTTGCTCTGAAGTTTTTTAAATGAAAAAGAGTATTAGTAATGCGTGAACTTGTAAAAAAAGCTATAGATCCTTTAAAGTTCTTTTTTAATGACAGCCGTTCAACAGGTATACTTTTACTTTTTTGTGCCATCGTTTCTTTAACCTTGTCCAATTCTTTTGATGGTTCCTGGTATCGCAGCTTCTGGACTTCACCAATTCATTATGGTGGAAATATTCATCTGCCACATTCAAACCTCAAGTGGATCAACGATCTTTTGATGGCCATCTTTTTCTTTTTTGCGGGAATGGAAATAAAGAGAGAATTATTGGATGGAGAGCTTGCCGGATTTAAAAAAGCTATTCTTCCTTTTGGCGCAGCGCTTGGAGGCATGATCGTGCCTGCATTAATTTATGTTTCTATCAACCACGGATCTTCTTTTGTTCATGGCTGGGGAATTCCAACCGCCACCGATATTGCTTTTTCTCTCGGCATTGCTTCCTTGCTTGGTAAACGCGTCCCTGGAAGCATGAAAATTTTCCTGATGGCGCTTGCGATTATTGATGATCTTGGAGCTATCGTCGTTATAGCACTTTTCTATGGAAGTGACATTAATTGGATAATGTTATTATATGCGTTATTTGTTTATTCACTGTTGTGGCTTTGCAATTATCGAAATTTAAAGCCGGGAATTGTGCAGTTGCTGTTGTCATTTATTTTATGGTATATTATTTTCAATTCAGGTGTGGAAGCAAGCATCAGCGGCGTTTTGGTGGCCTTTGCAATGCCCGTTAATTGTCTTCCCAAACTCGAAAATGCCATTCACAAAACAGTTAATTTTATTATTCTTCCATTATTTGTTTTGGCAAATACTGCCATCATGGTTCCGGCTGATTTAACAGCCTTCAACAGCCCAATCTCGCTTGGAGTTATCATGGGATTGGTAATTGGTAAACCAGTTGGAATTTTTCTTTTTAGCAAAATCATGATCAAATTAAAAATTGCTAAATTGCCTTTGAATACGAATTTAAAACAACTGATTGGTGTTGGTTCACTGGCAGGAATTGGTTTTACGATGTCTATTTTTACGACCACCCTTGCTTTTACCGGTGAAATAAACCGGGATATAGCAAAGATATCAATACTGGCAAGTCTTGTTTTATCCATTCTCGTCAGCAGTGTCTATTTTATGATTCTGGAAACGACCAAATCAGTTAATCCTGTTATTAAGAAACCGCAGAGAAGAATCTATCCCAATAGCATCGCCATCGGCTAAAAACAAAAAAGAGCATTTCATGTTATCTACCATACTTATAATTCTTGCTATTCTTTTTGCCTGTATTTTTTTAGCGTGGCGGGATGATAAAATTACTTCCCTTGAAAAACGTGTTGAATTTTTGGAACAAAAAATCAATAAGCGATTGGTAAGTCGCCTTTTATTCGTTGAATTAAAATCAGTAAATAGTGTTTTGGATACGCTTAATAATTGCTTTTACCAGATAGATGAAAACGGCGATTACGATGTGGATACGGAATATCGTTTGGAAGACGTAACCGATGAATGGTGGGAAGCGTTGTCAAAAGGAGAATTGGATATTGTAAACAAAATCCGCTAACACAATTTTTAAATCACCTCATCCAGCTGCTTCTCCATTTTTAATAAAGAAGCAAGAATATCTTCATTCAAAATTTCAGTCGTGTTTTCTTTAGCCTGTGTGGCATACCAAATCAAAACCATTGAAATATAATCCTGCATGTCTTTTCCGGCAAACTGCGTTTTGAATTCCAGGATTTTTTCATTGATTGTTTTCAAAACTTTCCGTATCGTTTCCTCGTCAGAAGCCAATATTTTAATCCGGTAACTTCGGTCTCCTATTACAATGTTCAGCGGTATCAGCTGTTCATTTGCCATCGCTATTTATTTAAAATTGAAATACATTTATCAAGAGTACGGATATAACTGTTGATACTTTTTTCAAAATCTGATTTCTCTTTCCCTTCCAATTTGCCTGCAGAGGTTTTTAAAATATTCAGCTGCATTTCAAGCTGGGTATTTTTTTCGTGCAACGACTTTACTTTCAGGTTCATATCCACATTCTCTTTCTGAAGCTGTTGATTTTCTTTTTGCAATAAGGCATGCTTTTTTAAAAGCAATTGAAGCTTAGAGTGAAGATTTTTAATATGGTTTTCAATGTTTTCAGCCATTACTCCTTATTGCCGCATTAAGCTTACTCTCAAGATTGGAAATAATTTTATTCATCATCAATTCAATTTCTTCGTCCGTCATGGTTTTTTCTTTGTCAAGAAAGGTAAAATTAATTGCCAGGGACTTTTTGTTCTCTCCTAACTTTTCATTTTCAAATACATCGAACAACTGCATTTTTTGCAGCTTATTAATATGCAAAGATTTGACCAATTCTTCAACTTCATTGTAAGCGAGTTTCTTGTCAACAAGAATTGAAAGATCACGTTCTACCTGCGGAAATTTAGAAACCGGCTCATATGAAATTTCTGATTTCTTTGTAGAAGCAACCAGCGACTCCCAATCGAAACAAATAAAATAAACCGGTTGTTTTATAGAAAACTCGTCCAATCGGGTTTTTTTAACTGCTCCTATCGTCGCAATATTTTTCTTCTTTACAGAAAGCGAAAGTGCCTCTTGCAAATCCTCAGTTTCAGAGAGTTGAAATCTATAACTTTCTACCCCTGCCAGCCTGAAAATTGCTTCACAAATTCCTTTTGCAAAATAAATATCTGCTTTTTTTGTTTGTTCACTCCAATTCGTTTCATTTTGATTACCAGTAACGTAGATCGCAAGGTTCATCTTCTCGTTGTACACACTTTCGACGATGGAATATGTTTTTCCAAATTCAAAAAGAAGCAGGTCATTATTTTTCCGGTTTAAATTATAAGCCACCGTTTCCAAGCCGGTTGGCAACATCGACGGTCGCATTACATTTAGCCCTTCACTTAAACTATTGATAATTGAAACGGTATTTGAAAGCGTTGCTTCAGAAAAATATTTGCTGTTGGTAATAGAATTGGTAAAAATTTCATGGAAGCCGTTTCCAACGAGCCATCCTGTAATTTTCTCTTTTTTAGCAGCTTCCGTTAAGCCTGTATCTATTGATGGAGTGATTGTAATAGACGAAGGAATTTCTATATTATCAAGCCCGTCGATACGCATAATTTCTTCGACAATATCAGCGGGTATTGCAATATCAGGATTGCTGTAAGGCACCTGCACCTGGATGTTATCAATGCCTTCTCTGACGATGGTAAAGTTTAAAGAAGTTAATATGTTTTTTACTGTATCAGGATGATAGCTTTTACCGCTTATTTTTTTCAGGTAAAAATTAGATAGCGTTATCTCCTTCTTTTCCCGATGCACCGGATAAACATCAACTACCTCGGAAGAAATCTTGCCGCCGGCAATTTCTTTGATCATTAAAGCCGCATGTTTTAATACCTCAACCGTATTGCCGATATTTATTCCTTTTTCGAAACGCACGGCAGCTTCCGTCCTGAGATTATGGGCCAGCATCGTTTTCCTGATGGCTGCAGGATTGAAAACCGCACTCTCTAAAAAAAGATTGGTTGTTTCAGCAGAAACACCTGAATGAAGACCACCGAAAACACCGGCAAAACACAGAGGTTCATTATCTCCGTTGCAGATCATAATATCCTCACCCAATAATTTCCTTTCCTTTTCGTCGAGCGTAGTAAACGGAGTTCCCTCCGGCAGCGTTTCTACTATAATTTTATTGCCTTTTATTTTATCAAGATCGAAAGCGTGGAGAGGTTGGCCGGTTTCGTGGAGAATGAAATTGGTAATATCAACAATATTATTCAAGGGCCGAAGACCAATACTTTTAAGCTTATTCTTCAGCCATTCAGGCGATTCTTCTACTTTAATTCCTGAAATACTCACTCCTGCATAACGCTCACAGTCGTCGGGATTTTTTATCGCAACTTTTACAGGTTTTGAATGATTATCTACTTTAAAACTATTTTTGAAAGGAGATACCACATGAACCGTCTTATTAAAATGATGAGAGATATAAGCGCAAATATCTTTTGCCACACCGATGTGACTCATAGCATCCATCCGGTTGGGCGTAAGACCTATTTCAAAGATCCAATCAGAATATAAATTGAAATAATTACTTAACGGAGTACCGGGAACGGCATTGTCTGGCAAAACCATAATTCCGGCGTGACTATCTCCGATCCCTATTTCATCTTCAGCGCACAACATCCCATTACTTTCCACACCTCGTATCTTCGCTTTTTTTATTGCAAAAGAATCTCCTTTGAGGGGAAATAGTTTGCTACCGACAGGCGCCAGAACCACTTTCTGCCCGGCTGCAACATTAGGTGCACCACAAACGATCTGAAGCGTTTGTCCATTACCGTTATCAACCGTTGTAATTTTTAATTTATCAGCATCAGGATGCTTTTCACAGGTAATTACTTCGCCCACAATCAAGCCTTCCAATCCGTTTTTTACTTGTTCGTATCTTTCCAAAGCCTCTACCTCCAGCCCTACCGAGGTCAATATTTCGGCTATTTTTTTTGGATTACCCGTTACCTTTAAAGTATCCTCATCTATAGGCAAATATTCTACTAACCAATTGTAACTAATCTTCATATTTATTATGTAAAATCTGCTTTTCTGTTTTCGGAGGCTCAAAAATAAGAAAGATGTTGTTAGGAATGTCTTTTCTGTTTTGTGAACCGATTGCCTGGTGCGATTTTCACGAAATTTTGATGATTTTTTGATTTTTAAGCAAGATTTTTTGAAAGAAATTCACTACTCTTTTTCCGGGATATTTTGAAAGAAATTTTCGTTTTTTTTCTACACACACGATTGTGAATTAATAATGAAAAAAATGGGAATTTTTTTTTAGATTGTGGAAAATGAAAAAATAATTGTTGATAAGTGTGTTGTTCTGGTTGATTTGAATGTGTACATCCTCTGCATAAATATAAGGGCTTAACAATTTCTTAAAATAGAATTCGATCCTTTACCTTAGCTCCCCGCTTATGAAAATAGCACCAAACATTTGTCAAAAATTAAAAAGAAATTGCTCTGACTGAGAAAATAGAAAATGGAAATAACCAATATCAATAAAGACAGAAAAAGAAGGAAAACCGGCCCGCTGGAATTGGGCACAATGGCCTTCGGAAAAGTTCCGCCGCAGGCGAAAGAGTTAGAAGAAGCCGTACTTGGCGCGATCATGCTCGAAAAAAGCGCATTTGATGTTATCGTTGAAATTTTAACCCCCGAATGTTTTTATATTGAGTCGCACCAGCGGATTTTCCGTGCAATGCAGGGGCTGCAGCAAAAGAACTCTCCAATTGATCTTTTAACCGTTGTTGAAGAATTAAAATATCGGGAGGAGTTGGATCTTGTAGGCGGCCCGTTTTATATCACCCGGCTGACGAATTCTGTATTTTCTTCTGCAAATATTGAGGTGCATGCGAGAATTATATTGCAGAAATTTATCCAAAGAGAACTGATCAAGATCAGCAGCGAAATTATCGGCGATGCTTATGAAGACAGCACAGATGTTTTCGAATTGCTGGATTCTGCAGAATCAAAACTGTTTGATATCACCAACAAACATCTGAAAAGAGATTATGCAAGCATTGAAACCGTATTGGTAAAAACTATACAAAGAATAGAGGACCTGAGGACGCGACAGGATGAAATTACCGGCGTTCCCACCGGATTTGAAATGATCGACAAGGTGACTTATGGCTGGCAGGCAAGTGACTTGATTGTTTTGGCAGCGCGACCTTCGGTAGGTAAAACTGCCTTCGCTCTTAATCTTGCCCGTAATGCCGCACTTCATCCAACAAAACCGACAGCAGTTGGCTTTTTCTCCCTGGAAATGAGCGCGAGCCAGCTGGTACAAAGGATTTTAAGTGCAGAAAGTGGAATCCTTTTGGAAAAAATCGCGCGCGGAAGATTGGAACAGCACGAAATGGAAGAACTTTACAAAAAAGGAATCAACCGCCTTTCTTCTGCACCGATTCATATTGACGACACCGCTGCTTTAAACATTTTTGAATTAAGAGCTAAGTGCCGAAGGCTAAAAAACAAACATAATATTGGTTTAATTATCATCGACTATCTCCAACTGATGAGTGGAACCGGCGAAAACCGAAATGCCAACCGGGAGCAGGAAATCAGCCGTATTTCAAGAGATTTGAAAGGACTAGCCAAAGAGTTACAGGTGCCGATTATTGCCCTCAGTCAGTTAAGTCGTGAAGTAGAAAAAAGGAAAGAGGGAAGTAAAATACCTCAACTAAGTGATCTTAGGGAATCCGGTGCTATCGAGCAGGATGCGGACATGGTTGTATTTCTTTACAGGCCCGAATACCATGATATCCATGCTAACGAAATGGGTGAATCTACTAAAGGTGAAACCCAGGTTCGCATAGCAAAACATAGAAACGGTCAACTGGAAACGATAACCTTAAAAGCTTTACTGCACATTCAAAAGTTTGTAGATAATGATGATGACGATTTTGGCAACAGGCTTCCTCCGGGAAATTTTAAACCTGTAAAGGACGTCGACGAAAACGGCGGTGCCAAGCTTTATTTCCAGGCAGGAAGCAAAATGAACGATGAAGAATTTGATGAAGACGCACCTTTTTAGCATCTGAGCAAGATGGCTTCCGTAAAGTAAATATCAATGGCTTCTCCCTATTTTTTTGAAGAAACTCTTCCTGCTGGTGATGAATTTGTTTTAAGCGAAGATACTTCGCGACACATATCGCAGGTTTTAAGAATGAAAGAAGGAGAAGAAATTGTCATTACTAACGGCAAAGGATACACGCTAAATGCCATCATCGTTTCTCCAGATAAGAGAAAGACCAAAGTAAAAATCACAAAGAAGACATTTACAGACAGGCCAACTCCGCAAACAACCGTTGCTATTTCTTTAATAAAGAATAATAACCGCTTTGAAATGTTTGTTGAAAAAGCCACCGAGATAGGAATCTCAACAATAATTCCTTTAATATGCAAGCGAACTGAAAAGGCTCATTTTAAAAAAGAAAGAACCAAATCTATTTTAATAAGTGCAATGCTGCAAAGTCAACGGTCATGGTTACCCGAATTATCTGAACCAAAAAAGATTTCAGACGTTGTAAAAAATGAAAATCATGATCAGAAATTTATTGCCCATTGCATAGATGAAGAAAAAAAAGAACTGAAAGATCTTACTCAAAAAGAAAGCTCAAAAATTATCCTCATCGGTCCTGAAGGAGACTTTACTAAAGAAGAAATTGAAGATGCTATTGCACATCATTATATTCCTGTAAGTCTTGGAGAAACAAGGTTAAGAACAGAAACAGCAGGAATTGTAGCTGCAGTTTTACTGAAATAAAATTTCTTGTTTTTTATTCGTTTACCGGAAACT
>Ga0157371_10005017_pt1 | contig 11345 bp, 15 predicted proteins | sample C45metaG_FD_113462 | JGI IMG/M metagenome (GOLD analysis project Ga0157371, IMG submission 113462) | Corn rhizosphere microbial communities from Kellogg Biological Station, Michigan, USA - C4-5 metaG | ecosystem: Host-associated > Plants > Roots > Rhizosphere > Soil | place: USA: Michigan... | reverse complement strand
CGTCTAGGCCTCTCGCCAAACCTTTCACGAACGTCGTTTTGCCGCCGCCGATATCACTAATAAGCTCAATAACCTCGCGCCCGCGGAGCGCGCGTCCGATCGCCTCGGCTAATGCCTGGGTGTCGTCAAGACTTTCACTCTTAAAAGTAAACTCTGCCATACTTCCTATTAGTATAAGGCATAACCCGCCATTCGAAACCATTAGCATTACCGCGCGAAATTCTTTACAATAGAAAGCAACTATGGCGAGGGGAACCACAAGTGTAGCACTGAGCAAATTACTCAAGCGAGCGGAGAAAGTTTCGCTGAGTGATCTTGCTACCGACCGCAAAAAAGCCACTCCAGCTGAGGTAACTGAGCTGGTAGCTAATGTGTTGGCTGCGGGCTTGCGGGCCGGCGCTTCGGCAATACACATTGAGCCTCGGGCCGATGACGTACGCATTCGCCACCGCATTGATGGCGTCTTAACAGAGGCGCAAGCTTTATCGCGCGCCGTCGCTCCGGTACTGGTTGCCGGCCTGAAGATTTTGGCGCATTTGCCTGTCGACGAAGATGAAACTCTGCCACAGCAGGCCACCACGAGCGTGACCGTCCAGGGCAAATCATACAAACTCCAGATCGCCACCATTCCTGTCGAAGATGGCGAAAAGGCCGTCGTGCAACTCACAGCAATTGGCGGCAAAGCACCAACTCTTCCAGAACTGGGCTACTGGGGACCAGCGCTAAAATCAATCAGCAGCGCGATTACTCGATCCCGCGGTTTGGTATTATTGGCGGGTCCGCACGATTCCGGCCAAGCCGAAAGCGCCTACAGTATGCTCGCTCATCTTAATTCTCCGCAGATCAGCATCTCGACGTTGGAAGATCCTATTATGTATCATGTGCCGGGCACCACGCAGACGCAGGTTAACAGTAAAATAGGCCTCAACTTCCCAACCGGCTTGCGCACACTCCTGAAACAAGACGCCAATACGCTCTATGTTAGCAACTTGCGCGACACCGAGACGACTCGGTTGACTGTCGAGGGTGCACTTTCGGGCAGGCTGCTCATCGCGGGCATGCACGCCACGAACGCGGCTGGTGCGCTGAGCTATCTGTTAGCCGCCAACATTGAGCCGTACCTTGTGGCACATACCGTTTCGGCCGTGGTTGGTCAGCGTGTGGTGCGTCGCCTGTGCGATAACTGCAAGCAGATCTACACCCCCAACGAACAAGAAATGATTGGCTTGCTGCGCAGCCTCGGCATTCAAACTGCCGCTCAACTGCAGCGAGTCCGCGAACTGGAGCAACAAGCTTTGGCAGAGAAAGTGGTTACCGGCTCATCCTCCACCGATAATGGCCCCATCACCAGTCTCTACCGTCCCAGCAAAGAAGGTTGTGCCGAATGTAGCCACACCGGCTACAAGGGTAGTGTTGGCATTTACGAAGTGCTCGATGTAAGCGAAAATATTCAGCGTCTCATTCTAAGCGGTGCTTCGGCTCAAGTCATCGAAAGCCAAGCGGCGCAAGAAGGCATGGCAACTATGCAAATGGACGGGCTCGTCAAAGTTCTGCTAGGCCTCACCAGTGTGGATGAAGTAGCCAGCGCCACGGAGGTATAGGGTGCGACGAGTACGTACGTTCGTCACATCCGGCTTCACGATTGTAGAAGTTATTATTGTGCTGATTGTGACTGGTGTTCTGGCCGTCCTGATCGTCAGTAGCCTCCAGACCGTCCAAGCCAAATCGCGTGACTCAACCCGCCGCAATGACATCGATAACATCGCCGCCGCCCTCGAGGCCTGTTACAACGACAAGGACAAATGCGCCAGCACCTATCCGTCTATTCTGCAGCTGACCGATACTTCGCCAACCGGTTTTGTGGCCACCAACCTCACGAGCTTTAACAACGACTGGCTCGTGGACAGCAGCGCCGGTGTGATTCAGGGCGGCACCGCCTCACCCGCCACACAGTACCAGTACGTAACCACTCCACAAAGCTGCACTGGCACTGGCGGCGATACGCCCTGCACTGGCTTCACGCTCCGCGCCTACCAAGAGACGAATCCCGACCACCCTTATGTGAAGGAAAGTTTTAATAAATAGCTAACGACTGCGCTTTGTGGCAAACTGCCATTGCCTACGGATAAAGCCCGCAATGTCTTGCCGGTACTCGAACAGCGCATAACCCACACCCAACACCGCGGCGCCAGCCATCACCCACAAGCCTGTTTGGTTACCTGCACCCGATGAACCGGCCGACGGTGCTGTTGTGGTGGCACCCTTACGGCGCCGACGGTGGCTTTAGGCGTGGATGCCTTCTTAGCAGAGCTGGCGGCTTTACTTGTTGTGGTCTTCTTGGGTGTGGTGGTCGCGACAGTTTTAGCGTCGACCGGCGCATCCACGATGTTCGCCTCACCCGGCGTCGGTTTAGTCGTCCATACCCACTGGCCCTGGGCGTTGCGAATCCAGCTATCACCACTTCTTGCCGCGCCATAGGTCGGAGCTTCGAACAGTAGCTTGCCGTTGGGGTCATAGAGTCGCACGCCACTGCCACTATTACTGAGCGACAGATGGGTCTGTGCCGACATGAGGGTGACGTAACTAAATGGATCGACGCTCACTTGGTCAATTGTGTAGCTGTGCGACCAATCCGTGCCCGTCTTTAGGACGTAGCCGGTCAGGTCCAAGGCTTGGTCATATGGATTGTAAATCTCGATGAACTCGTCTGAGCTATCCGCCTGCGGACTGACCGGGTCGGGCAATACTTCGGTGATCTCGGCGTCGAGGTACGTCTTTGGCACGGTATCGGTTGGCTGTTGATCGGGATTATTATCAACGGTTGTTGAGCCTGGTTCCTGCGGCACATCGGCAGTTTCGTCTGGCGTCAGCGCAAGGTCCACGCCGTTCTGATCGGAATCGACATACAGCCCGGCATTATCCTGATTGCGAATGATGCCACGCCCTGGCTTTGGCGCAGTTGCAGGAGCAGAGCCCTCGTAGCCTTTAGCTGTACCATATCCGACCAGATCATGCACAACCATAGCGCTACCCGTCCCCGGCTGCACCAAACGCACTTCCCCACCAGTCGTTGCCATGCCTGGTTCGAATGGAACAATTCCGTCGCCAGTCTCGAAGCTGGACAGTCGCAGCGTGTCGCCTGGGCCAATCACCACAGAAGTTGGCGCAGAGCATTCGCTGATTTTGGCAGACTGACACCCCAAAATGGCATGTGCCGACCAACTCCCGTTATCACTGCTTGGGTGCGAATAACTTCGATATTGCAGTTGCCAACCCGTAACGTCTACGGCCGAGGGATTAGGGTTGAAGAGTTCAATATACTCTTCACTTGCGGATGTTGCCGACTCGGGCGATACTTCCGCAATCATGAGGTGCTTTGATTCTTCGCCCACTGCCGCGACTGGAACTGAGTTACCGACAATACTGAGCACGATTGCTACGCTGAGCATGCCGAGACGGATGATGTGTTTCATGGATCGGAATTATTCAAAAGGTTCCCCCGACTTGTAAAGCAGTTTGCATAAATTACAACGAATTACCAGGCCCACAAATAATATTGCCTGACTTGTGCTTGACGGTCACCCGCAAACAGACTTATGCTGCGCAGCGTACTTCTATCCACACCCTAAAAAAGGTATAATGAAAAGGAAGAAAGTGAGGGATTTTCATATGGCTGATAAGAAGCAAACTGAAGACAAAAAGACCGAAAAAACCGCTGCCCCGACTGCTGACACTGGAAAATTGAAGGCCCTTGGCCTGGCGATGGAACAGATCGAAAAGCAATTTGGTAACGGCGCGATCATGAAGCTGGGTGAAGCCCATAAGGCAAACGTCGAGCTGGTCTCGTCCGGCTCGTTGAGCCTCGACCTGGCGCTCGGTGGTGGCTACCCGAAGGGTCGTATCATTGAGATCTACGGACCAGAAAGCTCCGGTAAGACAACGTTGACGCTGCATGCTATTGCAGAAGTACAGCGCAATGGTGGCACGGCCGCGTTCATCGACGCCGAGCACGCCTTGGACCCTGTCTACGCCAAGAAGTTGGGTGTTGATACGAGCAATCTGCTGATTTCGCAGCCAGACAATGGTGAACAGGCGCTGGAAATCGTGGAGACATTGGTTCGCAGTAACGCCGTCGATTTGATCGTCGTCGACTCTGTTGCCGCATTGGTTCCACAGGCAGAAATTGAAGGCGAAATGGGCGACAGCCACATGGGTCTGCAGGCCCGTCTGATGAGCCAGGCACTGCGCAAGCTAACCGGTATCATCAACAAGAGTAAGGCCACCATCATCTTCATTAACCAGATCCGCATGAAGATTGGCGTGATGTTTGGTAACCCAGAAACCACCACCGGTGGTAATGCGCTGAAGTTCTACGCCTCTGTCCGTCTGGACATTCGCCGCACTGGCCAGATCAAGGTTGGCGAAGAAGTGATTGGTAACCGCACCAAAGTGAAAGTCGTAAAGAACAAGATTGCGCCGCCTTTCCGCCAAGCTGAATTCGACATCATGTACAACGAAGGCATTTCGGCCAGTGGTGACGTACTCGACCTGGCTGTCGTACACAATGTGGTCGGCAAATCTGGTGCCTGGTTCGACTATAAGGACGGCAAGATCGGCCAAGGTCGCGAAGCTGCCAAGCAGTACCTCAAGGACCACCCAGACGTGATGACAGAAATCGACAAGCAAGTCCGCGCGAAGGTTGCCGCCGAAAACGCCGTTTAGGTTCACAATGCGAATCACAGCCATCAAGGCTCAAATCAAGAACACCGAGCGCGTCTCGGTGTATCTTGATGGGAAATATTCGTTCAGCCTCACGCAATCACAGCTCCTGGAACTCAAACTCCACAGTGGTATGGAAGTAAGTGAGCAAGAACTCGAGGCTTTCCGGAAAGCCAGCGATTACGGAAAGTTACTGGAGCGGACCATGAACTACGTCATGATCCGCCCCCGCTCCATCCGCGAGGTGCGCGATTACTTCTGGCGCAAAAAGGCAGACCCTGAAGTTGGCGAACAGATCATTCAAAAGCTGGAATCGCGTGGCTACCTGGGTGACGCGGCCTTTGCCAAAAGCTGGGTGCGTGCCCGGCAGCTCACTAAGCCCGTCAGCAAACGTCGCCTCACTGCTGAACTCATGCAAAAAGGCGTCCGAAGTGATCTCATCGAGCAAGCGCTCAATGGAGACTCCGAAGATAATCAATACGACGAAGCTGAGGCGCTCCGTGAAATTATCCGCAAGAAGAGCAAACAGGCCCGCTATCAGGACGAGCAGAAGCTCATGCAGTATCTGGCTCGCCAGGGCTTTGGCTACGACTTGATCAAAAATACGCTTTCGGAAATCCAAAGCGAGGACTAGACTAGTCGCACGAGTGGTTTATGTGTGCACGTGACCGGAAGGAGCAAGCACGTGGTAGACCCTCGCTTTACGGCCCGACCGGGTGGCTTGCTTCGCGCCCACCCGGTCGGCGCCTCACCGCTATTGAGCGTGCGCGTCTTCTGGCGATTCTTCTTTTTTCTTGTGGTGATGCGTAGAACTATGCGCTTCAGGCATGGAATGCGACGACTTACGGAACGGGTTGTCGATAGACGGTAGGGATGCGAATCGAGGTCGCTCTTCATCCTGGACGGTAGCGCGACGAACGACGATTTGCTTGTCGTTAATTTCGCTGATTTGAGTACGGTCAATCAGCAATTCCGCACGGCCTAAACTCTGCAGAAATGTCGGTCGAACGTGCAGCTTCACAACATAAAACGATTCGCTATCGACAGTATAGCCGCCAACCTTGCCCAGCTTGTGGCCGCCCTCTTCCACGACCTGTTTACCCTCGAGGTCGAAGTGATAATCCATAATTTCTTTCAGGCGCACCAGATCGTCCGGAGGCATTAGGTTATCCGCGCTGTCCACGATAAGTCCAATGCTGCTGAATTCACGGATGTCAGTGGTATGAAGAATAGCCGGGCTAAAATCAATCAGCGGCCCCTCACAATAAAAGGCCACGATGTTGAGTCGTCTGGGGTCGATAATATGTCCAACGGCCATACCCACCTGTGTGCCCGTCTGTAAACTCATAATCGGCAAGTTGAGTAGTCGATCCCTCGGCAATAGCATACTTCTATTATAGAACAAACAAGCGCCACTTTTAGCAGTTTATGGGTATAATAGAGGCAAAGAGGAGCTTCAACTTCATATGGCACACACTTCCCGACAGCGCGGCTTTACCGTATTAGAACTCATCATCGCTATTATTTTTGTTTTGGCGGCCGGAACTATCTTCTATGTTCAGAAGCGCGACCTTGAAGTCCAGGCTCGTGATTCTGACCGCAAAACAGCTATCAACGCCATCTATTACAATTTGGAAGATGTCTATTACGCCGCTAACCACGCGTACCCGCAAAAGCTGACCGCCGACCAATTGCCTGGCCTCGACCCCAGCATTCTCAAGGACCCAGAAGGCGTCATGATCAGTGAGCAAAACTCCGACTATACCTACAGTCCCAAGGATTGCACCGACGGCAAGTGTAAAAGCTATTCTATGACCGCCAACCTCGAGCACGAGGCCGACTACACCAAGACCAGCCGCAATCAGTAACGAGTACGCTATACTTTTAGGTGGCCTCAGTCGTTGAGGTGTTTCGTTTGTGAGCGAGGAGGCATTATGCCCAATCCACCGCGTCACCCGCAGTTGCTTCGATTCTTCGCTGGCGAATATGGCGAGAATCTCTATAGCCAGGCCCTGTTGCAGGGACCGGCGGGACGTACCCGCGTCGAGCTACAGTCCTACATGGCGCTGTACGCCGACCTGGACTTCCCCTACGTGGTCACCGTTCCCTCTGGGGCGCCTACGTCCGGTCAGGCGGCGGCCGAAGTGCTGAGGCTCCGCTTCCCACAGGAAACAGCCGCGGCCGAAAGCCGGGGAGCACGCGCCATCGTGGCCGGAAGCCCGGAGGACGTCGACGAGACGCTCTGGGCGCTCGGTGTTCAGCAGGTCGCGCGCTTCGGACTGCCCGTGCTGTTCGTCACCTGGATGCGCATCTTCGCCAATGACAAGCGAAAGGTGATCATCTGGTACCCCAGCATGACGCAGGGTCGCTGGGCGCTCGCCCGGTTCCAGAACGGGCTGCGGCACCGCTCATAACTACTAAAGACGCGGCGGGAGAACATCGATGATTCCCCGCCCGTCGATATAACTAGAATTGCTCCGGCGGTGGCAGCGTTGGATCGCTGTCGATATTGGCCTTATGCTGGCGGAAGCGGACGGCAAATCCAGTTGCTTCTTCCATTGAATCATTGATGGTGCGCGTCACAACTTGCGGCCGAGCCACAAAGTAGAAAATATACGGATGGCGTTCGTCGCCCTCGGTCGACACACGGACCGTGCCGTAATTGAGCACTTGCTGCAGAATGCCTTGCTGGCGATAGCTGACATCGTCGATATTCACCAGGTTGATCTGTTGTTCAGTGGTCGAGAAAATACTCGCCTGCACGTACTGGATGATACTTTCGTTGGTCAGATAGAACAGGTTGCCATTATAGACGTAGACTGCGACCAGGCCGCCCAACACAAAGACCGCCGTAAGCCCCATCAGTAACAATGAGACCGAGGCGTCGCTCGGCATTTTATCGACAGAATATGAGAGCATTGAGGCGATGCCGGCGCGATTAGCGGCGTAGAACGGAATCAGCGCCAAGGTGGCAATGACCAGCAAGCCCATCGAGAACCAGATCGACAAGATGCCAATCGGGTGACGACGAACTTCCATTACCACATATTCGCCCTTACTGAGATGAACACGTGGATACTTTTGCAGTGACTGCTCGTGCTTGGCGGCTAGGTCGGCCGGAATAGGAACCTCTTGGCGGCTTTGCAATGCCGCAGGGGCGGTTGGTGCAGTTGGTTGTGCGGCGGGCGGGACGCTCTGCGAGCCCTCGGGCCGATGTACTTCGTAATCTGTGCGTTTACTGGCGAATAGTCCCATACCTCAAGTTCCTTTGTACCCTTATTATAGCAGTTCTGACTGGGAAATTTCACCGCCAACTGGGGGCTTTCCCAGGTGGGTATAAGCTTTGGGCGTCACTTTGCGTCCGCGGGCCGTGCGCTCCAGGAAGCCAATCTGCATAAGGTATGGTTCGTACATATCCTCGATGGTCGTACGCTCGTCACCAGTCATGGCCGCCAATGTCTCGACGCCGACTGGTCCACCTCTGTAATTCTCGATAATTGCCAGTAGTAGCTGGCGGTCAGCTGGGTCGAGGCCTGCATCATCCACCTCGAGTAATTTCAGGGCTTCCTGCGCCAAATCGGCCGTGATGTGACCGTCACCGTGCACTTCAGCGTAGTCGCGTACGCGCTTGAGCAAGCGGTTGGCGATACGTGGCGTCAGGCGGGCGCGCTTAGCGATTTCGGCGGCGGCGTCTTCCTTAATACGCACGCCCAGAATATCTGCCGCGCGAATGATAATCTTTTGCACCTCGTCTGGGCTGTAGAATTCCAGGCGGTGCATAATGCCAAAACGGTCGCGCAATGGCGCCGCCAAACTACCGGTGCGCGTGGTAGCGCCAATCACCGTAAACTTTGGCAAGTCGAGCCGCAGGCTACGCGCCGACGGACCTTTGCCCAGCATAATATCCAGCTTAAAATCTTCCATGGCGCTGTACAGCACTTCCTCGACCGTACGACCCAAGCGGTGAATCTCGTCGATGAACAGGATATCGCCATCAACCAGGTTGGTCAAAATACTCGCCAAGTCCCCTGCCCGCTCGATGGCCGGACCGCTGGTTACGCGAATATTGGCGCCCATCTCGTTAGCAATTACCGTCGCCATAGTGGTCTTACCCAATCCCGGTGGGCCAAATAGCAAGACGTGGTCAATCGGTTCACCGCGCTTCTTGGCAGCAGCGATCGCTAATTGCAGCTGCTTCTTCAGGCGATCCTGGCCAATATAATTACTAAAATCACGCGGACGCAGCGTGTTCTCTAGTTGCTGCTCCTGCTGGTCTTCTTCGGCCGGGCCGGTATCTACAATTCGCTCAATCATGCCGTTGCGAGAATCTTCAGTGCTTGCTTAATGCGCGCCTGGATGTCCTGGCCGGCATCGACTTTACTGAGTGCCTGCGTAGCGTGCTGGAGCGTGTAGCCCAAAGCCACCAAGGCATCAAGCGCGTCGTCGCTACCCATAATCTTGGCTGGCGAGCCAGCGACCTGCAGTGTTGGCAGGCCGACTTTATCGCGGAGCTCGTTGGTCACGCGCTCGGCGATGCGCTTACCTACACCAGCGGCTTGCTGCACAAAGGCGACGTCGTCGTTGGCGATCGCACTGCGCACTTGCTCAGCCGAACCGAGGCTCAGAATGCTCAACGCCATGCGCGGGCCAACACCACTGACGGTTATTAACATTTGGAATAATTTCTTGGCAGCCAGACTGGTAAAACCAAAGAGATCGTGCGCATTTTCCCGGAGGTGATCGTGCGTATAGAGTTTGACCGCATCGTGCAAAGCAGCGTTGTCGAAGTCATCGGCCGCAACCAAAACCTCGTAGCCCAAACCGCCGACATCGACGATCAATGTGCCTTCAAACTTTTCGACTACTTCCCCAGATACATGCGCAATCATAAACTTTATTATGACATAGTACGCCCATGCGAGCCACATAAAAACAGTAGTAATAAAAACACGATGCCGGTATACTTGCTGCGCAGGATATTTTTTTGTGCAACGTTTGGAGGAATCATGCCCATCCAAGTTGACCCCGCTGACGTCGCCGGCCTGAAGTGGCGCGAGTGCGTCACGCAAAGGACCGTCGAAGTCGCCGGCAGGGCTGAGTGGTTCTATGCCCGCCCCGCCGACCAGCCCGATGTGGTACTGGGCTTCACGGGCAGTGACCGCACCGAGTTCTTGCGGCACGTCACTGACGGCACGTTCCAGTTCGATTCATAAACGGCCTGCTCGCGCCATCAGAAGCGGTCCCTCTGGACCCTTCACAACCAACGAGGGAAGGGCGCTCAACGCAGAGCGCCCACCTCAGTTACACGGTTGCAGAGCTATTATTAAAGACCGGCTGACCAGCATGTGTCAGTGCGGCGGCGATGGCGTCCGCGCAGTCGTCTGGCTTGGGCACTTCGGTGAGACCAAGCATGACGCGGACCATCTCTTGGATTTGTTTCTTATCGGCCTTGCCATAGCCCGTGATGGCTTGCTTGATTTGCATTGGCGTATATTCGAAGATTGGAATCTTGCGCTGCTGCCCCAGGAGTAGCACGACGCCCCGCGCATGACTCACGGAGATTGCCGTGGTAACATTGCGGGCAAAGAATAACTTTTCGACCGACATGGCATGTAGCTCGTACATGTCCATTAGCTCGGCCAGTTCATCATGAATAGTCACCAGACGCTCGGCCAATGGCTGGTGAACCGGCGTGCGGATGACACCAGCATCGATGAGCTTTGTCTTGCCCTTATCTTGTTCGATTACGCCAAAGCCGAGGATGCCTGTGCCCGGATCGATGCCCAAGATCCTCATAGAGCGCCTAGTCCCGAATCTCGGCGTTGCTGTGCACGTTCGTCACGTCGTCGAGGTCTTCCAGTGCGTTCAGCAGATTGGTCGCCTTGCGAGCAGGTTCGGCCTCAGAAATCTCAACCATATTGTTTGGCACAAATGTCAGCTCAGCTTCTTTAATATCGAAACCGCGGGCCTGCAGGTCGTCGCGCACGGCAGCCAATTCTTTGGGGTCGGTGTAGACAATCAGCTCTTGGTCGCCAATGTCGTCGGCATCTTCTGCGCCGGCGTCGATGACGTCGAGCATTGCTTCGTCGGTGTCACTCAGATAGCCCACGCGGATAATACCCTTACGCGCAAATTGGAACGACACCGCGCCGGTTTCGGCCATGTTGCCGCCATTCTTGCTGAAGGCCAAGCGGACTTCCGGCAAGGTGCGGTTCTTATTGTCGGTTGCGCACTCCACAATGACAGCTATGCCGCCAGGACCGTAGCCTTCGTACATGATTTCTTCGATCTGTGCGCCGCCCAGCTTGCCGCTACCACGATCGATGGAGCGCTGGATGTTGGCGTTTGGCATGTTGGCTGCGCGAGCCTTGTCCATAGCTAAGCGCAGTGCGAAGTTAGTGTCCGGGTCGGTGCCCCCCTTGGCAGCAACAGCAATCGCGTTGCCCAGTTTGGTAAAGACCGCACCGCGAGCTGCGTCCTTAGCGCCCTTTTCTCGTTTGATGGTTGACCACTTTGAATGTCCTGACATATCAATTCCTCGTTGCTAATCGTGTAATTCGTTATCTATATTATACCACCGTTATAACTACTGGACGAGGCTTTTACTGAGGTAGTCATATCGAGTG
>Ga0157371_10005016_pt1 | contig 11345 bp, 11 predicted proteins | sample C45metaG_FD_113462 | JGI IMG/M metagenome (GOLD analysis project Ga0157371, IMG submission 113462) | Corn rhizosphere microbial communities from Kellogg Biological Station, Michigan, USA - C4-5 metaG | ecosystem: Host-associated > Plants > Roots > Rhizosphere > Soil | place: USA: Michigan... | reverse complement strand
GTCATCAAAGGAAGCCAAGCGCTCATCGAGACGATCGACGCGCTACTGGAGTTGCCCGACGAGTGTCGCTTCGACCAGGTAACCGGGAGGGACGAGTAAGAACCCGCCATGCGGCCCGATGGGCGAGCTCCCCGAGCCGGCAATGCTTACCTGAGCAATCCGAGCGGCACTGTGACGAGCTGCGGAAAAATGATCAACAGGGCAAGGACGATGACTTCGGCGATAAGGAAAGGCCATACACCGCGGATGGCGGAGTCCATGTCAATCCGCGCGACGCCGCATACTACGTTCAGCACGACGCCGACCGGCGGCGTGATCAGCCCGATCGCGTTGTTGATGATGAAAAGTACGCCGAAGTAGACGGGATCGATCCCCGCCTGCTTGACGATCGGCATGAGCACAGGCGTGAGGATGAGCACGGTCGGCACGAAGTCGAGCGCGGTGCCGACCACCAGCACCAGCATCATCATCGCTAGCATGAGCAGCGTGCGGTGCTCGATCAGCGGTTGCAGCATGGTGCCGAGCTGCGCCGGAATGTTGGCGATCGTGATCAGCCAGGCCGAGACGCCAGCCGCGGCGACGAGAAACATGATCACCCCCGTCGCCTTCCCCGCTGCAAGGATGGTGCCGAACAGCTGGCCCGGCCGTAGCTCGCGGTAGACGAACATCCCGACGAAGAGCGCGTACACGGCGGCCACGACCGCGGCTTCCGTCGGCGTGAAGATGCCGAACTTCAGCCCCCCGATGATCAGCACGGGAAGCCCGAGCGCCCACGCGCCGCGGCCAAGCTCGCTGAAGCGAACGCGCCACGTCTCTCGCGGATACGGTTTCACGGATTCGCGCGCCGACACGAGCCACCATGCCGTCGCGAGCGCAATACCCATCAGCACGCCCGGCGCGATCCCCGCGAGAAACAAGTGCGTGATCGACACGTTGGCCGCAACACCGAACACGATGAAGCCGATCGAGGGCGGGATCACGGGCGCGATGATTCCGCCGGCCGCCATCAGGCCGCTGGCGCGCGGCACGTCGTAGCCGGCCGCACGCATCATTGGAACGAGGACCGCTGCGAGTGCCGCCGTGTCCGCAACGGCCGAGCCGGACAGGCTCGCCAGCACGATGGCGGACACGATGGCGACATAGCCCAGTCCGCCGCGGAAGTGACCGAAAAAGGCGACGCCGATTGTGATGATCCGTCGCGACAGCCCGCCGGCGTTCATGAATTCGCCGGCGAGGAGGAAGAATGGCACCGCCATCAGCGGGAAGCTGTCGGCACCGTTGATCAGGTTCTCGGCAACGATGTTCGCGTCGAACACGCCCAGCTGCAGCATCAACGCCAGTCCGCATACCAGCAGCGCGAACGCGATCGGCATCCCCAGCGCCATCGCCCCGAGCAGCGATCCAAGAAAGAGGCTGCCGGTCAGCATCGAACGCGCGTCGAGTCGCCGTTCCGCGCGAGGATCGCGGCCCGGTGGCTCACTCGCCGGAGCCGACCTGAACCAGTCGCTCGTCCGGCAGCTTCCCGGTCACGAGGCGAACGAGATCGAAGGCGATAAGCGCGAACATCAGGAGGCTCGCGACGAGTCCGATCGAGAACACCAGCATCAGCGGAAACCCGGACGCTTGCGAATAGCGCCCGGCGTTCGCCATCATCTGGTTGTAGCCGCCGATGCCGAAAAGAAAGCAGCAGACGAGCATCAGCGCGTCACTGATGCCGCGGCACACCTTCCGCCCCGCGATCGGCAACCGCTTGACTACCGTCTCCATTCCCAGGTGCGTGCCTTCGCGGACGCCGACGACCGCGGCGATGAACGTGAGCCAGATGAACGCGAATCGAGACAGCTCCTCGGATTGCGGGAGCCCCGAGTGGAATCCGAACCGCAACACCACGTTGCCGAAAACCATGATGACCATGACGACCATGAGGAACACGATCAGCGCGTTGAGCGCGCGTGACAGCAGCCCTTGGTCAGCCATTTCGGTCCCTCGGCATCCTGCGCCGGGGTGAGGTGCCCCGGCGCAGCGCAGGTGATTGCGACGCCGCTCAGTTCTGCACCGAGAGAACCCGCTCGAACACCTTGCGGTCGATCTTGTCCTGGAACTTGGGCCAGATGGCCTTGCCGGCGTCTTCCCAGCGCTTGAACTCGTCCGGCGTCGGCGTGTAGAACTGCATGTTCGCCTTCAGCGCGTCGACGACCTTGGCCTCGTCCGCCCGGTCGGCCTCGTTGGCGATCTTCAGCGCCTCCTGCGAGGCGCGCCGAAGGACCCCCTGCAACTCGGGGCTCAACGCGTCCCACGTCTTCGCGTTGATCTGTGCGACGTGGAAGGTCATCAGCGCGCTCGTGACCGTCGCGTACTTCAGCACGTCACCGAAACCGGCCGCCTTGATCCAGACGGGCTGCAGGTGAATGCCCTCGACCACGCCCTGCTGCATGGCGGGCAGCGATTCGCTCCAGGCCAGCGGCGCCGGCGTCGCGTGCCACGCCGACAGGAGACCGAGGTCGATCGGCGTCGACAGCGCCCGGAACTTGAGGCCCTTCACGTCGTCGGGCGTCTTCAGCGCATGCTTGGTGTTGGCGAACACGCGGAAACCGCCGACTTCGATGTACCCGAGCACGACGGTACCTGCGTCGGCGCGCATCTTCTGGTTCACCGATTGGCTGATCTCCGGATCGTTGAAGACCTTTACGGCGCCGTCACGCGAGCGGAAAACGTACGGAAGATCCGCCCAGAAGTAGGCGTCCGTCACGACGCCGGTGTTGGCAGCCGCACCGCTTCCGAGCTGCACCGTGCCGCTCTTGAGCGAGCGGAAGATCTGCTCGTCGCCGCCGAGCTGCCCACTCGGAAATACCTGAACCTTGAGCTTCCCGCCCGATTGCTCGTTGACGCGCTTGGCGAATTCGTCCCAGTAGATGTAAACCGATTGCCCGGGGTTGCCGGTGTGCGCAACTCGCAGCGTTTCCTGCGCCAGCGACGGCGTCGTCATCAGCGCGGCAAAACCGGCGACGACGACGCTGACGACCAACCTGATTGCCTTCATGTCAAATCCTCCTTTGATCGAGTAATGGACCGATCGATCGCTTCCACGATCAACCGATCACCAACTGCCGAAGCTCGGACATGTCCTCGATGGCGTATTTCGGACCTTCCCGACCGATCCCGCTCCGCTTGACGCCACCGTACGGCATGTTGTCGAGCCGCCACCGCGACGGCGCGTTCACGTTCACCCCACCAAAGCGCAGTCTGCGCGCTGCCTTCAGCATGAGACTCAACGAGTTGGTGTACAGGCCAGCCTGAAGGCCATACGGCGTAGCGTTCGCCTGCTCGAGGACGGCGTCCTCGTCGTCGTACGGAATCACGCTGACGACGGGACCGAACACCTCCTTGCACACGACGGTCATCGTCGGCGCCACATCGGTCAGCACCGCGGGTGTTACGACTGCCCCGCGGCGCTCGCCGCCACAATGCAACCGCGCACCCTGCGCGACGGCATCACGTATCCACGCTTCGACGCGCTTCGCAGCGTCCTCGGTGATCATCGGCCCGATGTCCACCGCCGGATCTGCGGGATCGCCTACCTTCATGGCCTTCGCGCCGGTGACGAGGCCTTGGAGGAAAGCGTCATGGACGTCGCGGTGCGCGAAGATCCGCTGCGTCGAAATGCAGCTCTGTCCGCTCATTCCGAACGAGGCAGGGACCAGGTCCTTCAGCGCGCGCTCGAGATTCGCGTCGCGATGGACGATCGCCGGGGCGTTGCCCCCGAGCTCGAGCAGCACGCGCTTTAGCCCCGCGATCGACAGGATGCGCTCGCCGGTTGCCTCGCTTCCCGTGAAGCCGACGACGTCCACGGCGGGATGCCGGACCAGCGCCTCGCCGATTTCCGCGTCACCGTGAATGACGCTCAGTACGCCGGGCGGGAGCCCGGCCTTCAGCGCCAGCTCCGCCAGCATCAGAGCGACTTCAGCGCCGCGGATGTCGGGCTTGTGGATCACCGTGTTGCCGGCGGCCAATGCCGGCCCGACCTTGTGGCACACCGTGTTGAGCGGTGCGTTGAACGGCGTGATCGCGGCGACGACGCCGACCGGGTACCGGCGCACGATGGCGATGCGACCCACGCCCCGCGGCGATCCCTCCATCGGCACCTCGAATCCTTCGATTCGGCGCGCCTCCTCCGCGACGAGCGTGAGCGTCTCGATCGAACGATCGACTTCTCCGCTCGCGTCGCGTCGCGTCTTTCCGGTCGAGCGGATCATCGCCTCGACGAACGAGGGCTTCGCCGCCTCGACCTCCTTCGCGAGCCGGCCCAGGATGTCGGCGCGCACGTGTGCCGGCGTGTCGCCCCAGGTGCAAAACGCGCGGGCGGCCGATGCGACGATCGAGTCGACGTCCTGAACGGTCGGGATATGCAGCACCAGCGCCAAGTTGCCGCGGGTGGGTTCGACGACTTCCAATCGCCGCGACGCGGAACGACATGCGCCGTCGACGAACATTTCGATCTCTTTGCTCATCACCGATTCCTCAAGCCACGCGATAACGTTCGACGATGTCTTCGTCGAGCTCCACGCCGATGCCGGGCCGCTCGCTCACCTGCATGTGCCCATCCGCGTACACCTCGACCGGCTGCTTCAGCAGGTGATGGCGAAGCGGATTCGGCTGGTTCTTCGACCAGTCGCTCTGCATGTATTCGTAGATCAGGAAATTGGGCAGCGCGACGGCGAACTGCATCGTGGCAGCGAGCAGAACGGCCGAGCAGCTGCCCGTGTGCGGCGCGTAGGGAACGTGGAACGCGTGGGCGAGGGCGGCGATCCGCCGGCACTCGGTCACGCCACCGGCACGCGCCAGGTTCGGCTGGATGACGTCGATCGCGCGGCACTTCAGGAACGCGGCCGCTCCGTACGACAGGAAGTCCGCTTCGCCGCCGGCGATGCGCATGTCAAGCGCGTCGGCGAGGTGACGGTAGCCATCGACGTTCTCCGGGCTGATCGGCTCCTCGAACCAATAGATCCCCATGTCCTGCAGTGCGCGTCCCACGCGCAGAGCCATGGCGACGTCTTCGCCGTATGCACAGTTCGCGTCGACCATCAACGTGACGTCGTCGCCGACTGCATCACGGATCACCCGGACCAGCTGAAGGTCAGGTTCCGGGCGCGTCGGGTCGCGGCCGATCTTGATCTTCATCGCCTGGAATCCACGCGACTTCCATTCCCGGGCTTGTGCAGCGACGACGTCGAACGCGCGGAACCGCAGCGACGATGCATAAGTGCGCAGCCGCTCATGATGACGCCCGCCAAGCAGCGTATAGAGGGGTACGTCGAAGAACTTGCCGGCGAGGTCCCAGAGCGCGATGTCGATGCCGCTGACCGCCTCGACGAAAAAGCCGCGATTGTGCCCGCGGTTCAGCATCACGCCGAACAGCAGCTCCCAGATCGCTTCGCGATCGAGCGGGTCCTTGCCGATGAGCACGGGGGTGAGGTCGCGAATGATGTCGCGTGTGGCGGTCGGCGTGAGGCGCACCATGCACTCGCCGACCCCCTGCAAGCCGATGTCGGTCTCGATGCGAACGATCGTCGTGCGGTAGCCGCTGAAGATGATGCCGGCCAATTCTTCTGCATGCGGGACGCTGATCGGCGCATCGATCTTTTCCTCGAGGGGAACATAAAGACTGATGGCCTCGACTTTGGTAATACGTGGGCGCGCGCGGATCGCCGCCGGAGCCTGGGCCGAGGCCGTTGCAATAGGCATATTGTTTAGCTCGCTTGTGGTTGACGCTTCAGAAAACCGAGGTAGTCCTCGCAGGCGCGGTCGCGATCGAAGGCTGGCGCGTAGCCGAAGTCGCATTGCGCGGCGCGACAGTCGATCGACGTGGGCCACGGGTTGTCGCCGCCGGGTTCCGCATCGACATCGACATCCGCGCATCGGCGCCGCACGACATCGGCCAGCTCTCTGACCGTGGTTTCGAATCCGCTGATGTTGTAGACGTCGCGGAGCGGCCTCGGAGCGAGCAACGATCGCGCACACGCCTGTGCTGCGTCGTGGACGTAGAGCATGGCCGCCTTGCGATCGCCCTCCGGCAGACGGATGCTGCGTCTGGCTGCTGCGCTCTCGAAGAGTGTTACCCCGAACGGCGCGGCGCCTGGCCGCTCGCGGCCCGGTCCGAAGACCGTCGTGAACCGCAACCCGACGGTCTCGAGGCCCTGGACGCGAAACGCGCGCGCCGTCCACTCGAGCGTGAGCTTGGTCGCGCCGTAGAACGTGCGCGGCATCGGTTCCGCGTCCTCCGCAACCGTTCCGTTCGGATAGGCGTGGGGCGGCCCGTAAACCATGACCGAGCTGCCCCAGACGATGCGGCGTACGCGATGCCGCAAGGCGCGGTCCATGACGACTGTGGAGCCGAGCACGTTCACTCGATGGCTGGCGAGCGGCTCGCCGCCGTCGATGTCCATGCGGAACGCGAGATGACAGACGCCATCGGCGTCGCCGACGGCCGCGTCGACGGCCGCGGCATCTTCGACGTTGCCGCGGATGTAGCGCACCGAATCGGGGATCCACGCCGGCCGGTCGGGCAGGTCGAGCACCGTCACGCTCGCCCCCTGGTCGAGCAGGGCGCGTACGGCCCATCGGCCGATGAACCCCGCGCCTCCCGTCACCGCGATGCGTGGCGCGCTCACGATTTAGATGGCTCGAGCACGCGCAAATCGTGGCCCGGGAGGATGCGGTCGGCGAGGCGGCGCACTTTGGCCGTCGATGCGTACCATGCCTCGAGGTCGTGAATGATCCCCGTGGGAACGAGGCTGTCGTAGTTCTCGAACAGCGGGCAGTGGTCGCTGACGATCATGACGCGGCCGGCGGTAGTGTCCACCAGCGCTCCCTGCAGCCCGGGAGTATGGCCGGGCAGCACGATGCAGTGAACGCCAGGCGCGATCTCGGTGTCGCCGTCGATCACGTCGAAGCGATCGAACGCTTGGAGGAAGTGGACCGGGTGCAGCTGCGTCTCGTAGATCGGCGCGTCGCATGGAAGCGGCGCGATCGCGTAAGCCAGCTCCTTGCGCTGCACGACGAAGCGTGCGTTCGGCAGATCGAGGTTGCCGTAACAATGGTCCCAGTGCAGGTGGCTGATGATCACCCCACGGATGTCCTCCGGCGCAAGGCCGAAGGCGCCGAGCGCGGACGCAAGGGACTGTTCGCGACTGCGCCGAAACGGGTTATGGTAGCGCGTTCCCCATTGCGGATCCGTGCACGGGCCCGAATCGAACAGAATCGGCTGCGTGCCGCCTGTGATCAGGTACCCGAGACAAGGCGCGTCGACCTTCGTCCCCAGCCCGCGTCGCAGCGTGAGCCCGCTCTTGTCGACCGTAAGCGTGCCAAGGTCGAGCGGATGAACCGTCAGCGGCATGACGCGCGCGGTACGCTCTAGAGCGCCGACTCGATTAGCTGGCGCATGTCGTCGATGCCGGTGCGCCGTGGATTGGGCCCGACGTTCTTGATCGCCACTTCGACCAAGTCGGGCACACGCGCCGGATCGACGCCGATTTTCCCGAGGCGATCGGGAATGCCGACGTCGCCAAGCATTTGCTGCACTTCGTCGCATACGGCGACGGCGACGTCCCGGTCGGTTCCGACCGGCGTCATTCCGAGCGCGATTGCGATACTGCGGTAACGTTCTGGCCGGGCCGGTGCGTTGAACCGCATCACGTGCGGAAGCAGCACCGCGGTCGCGAGACCGTGTGGCGTGTCGAACACGCCGCCGAGCGCGCGTGCTATCGCGTGGTCGTTGCCCGTGCCCGTGTTGGAAACGACAAGGCCTGCGAGCAGCGCGCCGAGCGCCATTCCAGCGGCGGCGTCGGCGTTCTCCGGATTCGCGACAAAGGGCCTTATGTGCGCGCCGATGAGGCGAATCGACTCCATGGCGAACACATCAGACAGCGGACTGGCGCGTACCGACAGGTACCCTTCGATCGCATGCGTCATGGCGTCGAGCCCCGCCGTCGATGCCGTGATCTTGGGCAGCGAGCGCAGCAGCCCCGGATCGACGACTGTCAGACGCGGCAACAGGCGCGGCGAACGCAGCGACATCTTCGTGTGAGTGCGTGAGTTGGTCAGCGCGGCATTGGCCGTGACCTCGCTGCCGGTGCCCGCTGTGGTCGGGACGGCCACCAGGAAGGGCAGGTCGTGAAGGACCTTGTTGATGCCGTCGTAGTCGGCGACGTTGCCGGGGTTGGTCATCAGCATCGCGATGCCCTTGGCCGCGTCCATCGCACTGCCGCCGCCGATGCCGACGAACAGATCCGAGCCGGCCTTGCGCGCGATTTCCGCGCCGGCGTGAATGGTGGAATCGCGCGGGTTGGTCTCGACATCGGAGAACACCTCGAACGCGATGCCCTTTTGCGTCAAGCCCTGCGTGAGAGGCTCGGTGAGGCCCGCCTTGCGGACGCCGGGGTCGCTCACCACGAATACGTGGCGGGGCTTCATCGCCGCAATTTCGCCGGGGAGCTCGGCTGACGCGCCGCGCCCGAAACGAAGATTGATGTGGGCCGCGAACTGGAACAGCGCGGAACCCGAGAATGCATTCACGTACATGGCCTTCCTCCAGCTATGGGGTCCTGGACGCCGATTCGGCGAGGCGACCCTGATAGTGCGTTGTTCGCTAGCCCAAGAGCGCGCCGGATTGCTCGAGCGTAAGCAAAGCCGCAGCGGTCGAACCGGATCGCGGAACTTCCCCATCCATTTTGGACATCGCCCGCACGACGCGAGCGCCGGCGCGGAGAACGTGCGTGCGCACGAACGCCTCCGCTGCCTCGGGGGTACCCGACGAAAGCAGCTTGAGGATGCGTGTGTGGTCTTCGAATGCCCGTTGCACGTGATCCGGGAACATCAGGGAGATCCGCCGATAGCGAACGATGATCGTGTCGAGCGAGGCGAGCAGTTCGACGATGCGCCGGTTTCCGGAGCTGCGAAGGATCGTGCGATGGAACTCGCCGTTCAGACGCGTGAAGGCCTCGTTGTCCTCGGTGCGCAGATCGCGCTTCATCGCCTGAAGAATGCGGTTGAGCTCGGAAAGCATCGCGGGATCGGCGTTGAGCATCGCGAGACGGGCCGCTCCTCCTTCGAGCAGCGCGCGCGTGTAGTAGACCTCGGCCACGTCGTCGATGCCGGGCGCATAGACGCGCACCCCCTTCGGCGTGATCTCGAGCACGTTCTCGCCGACGAGCCTGCGCACGGCTTCGCGGACCGGGGTACGGCTGACGTCGAGGGCCTCGGAGAGGCGAACTTCCGAGACCGGCTCCTCGGATCGAAGCTGTCCGGACGCGATCATTCCCCGGATGTCGGAGTACACGCGCTCGGAGAGTGGAAGCGGCGCCGTCGCCGGCTGTTTCGTCTTTGGTCGCATGGGCCCGGGATGCAATGGTGTATACAGGGCAGTGGACAGTATTGCATCCGGCGAGGCAACTCGTCAACCATGGCTCCGCTCGAGAGTTGTAAAGAGGACAACCGATGACGGGGCACACGCTCGTCGCCAGATCGTGCGCACTCCTGCGGGTGAAACCGAGAGCGTGCGCTTCTTCAGCTCATTGGCAACGCGCACTTGGCCGTACGCCGGTTGCTCCAACGCGAACGCCACTACCGCCTGCTCGATCTGCGGATCCGCACGATTCTTCAGATTCGGCTTCTGCGCGAAATCTCCGCCAGCGCCGTCTCACCGCCGGTCTCGTAGAGTTCCTTGAACCGGTAGAAACTGTCTCGGCTGAACCCGAGTACCTTGCACGCCTCCGAGACACTCCCCAGCGTCTGGGCGAGCTTCAATAGCCCGAGCTTGTTCTTGATAACGTCTCGTCGGGCGCGGTCGGCGTCAGCGTGGCCAACCGTCAGCTACGATCGTCACCACCGGACGCCCCTCTCCGCTTGCTCGGCCTCGCAATCACCGCATTCATGAAGGTGCGAAATGCGCGGTCGCGGTAACCGGCCAGTGAGGACTCAATCGTCAAGCGAAAGCGTCCGCTGTTGAGCATGGAGACCGTCTCTCCGGCGCGGCGAACGCAGCCCCGTGAACGCTTGGGCAATTCAGTGTCGCGCGTGATCAGGCCGCGGCTCATAAGCGCCTCGCGGGTGCCGACGAACCGCATCCAGCCGTGCTTCTGACAGCCGTCTTCAAACGCAACATGTCTGCTCGACGCCGGATCACCTGCCGCGTCGTCAGGCGCGCGAATCGGGACGCGTGTCTTCATATCCAGCCTCGCATTCGCGGGTGCCGATTCTCCTTCGGCTTCGCGAGCACAGCGCCCATGAAGGACTGAAACGCGGTGTCCCGCTTCGCCACCTGCGCGAGTTCGATCTGACGAGCCCGGTGCCGAAGCTCGTGATAGCGTCCGAGCAGCGCGAATTCTTCCTCTTCCGAGAGATCGGGGCGCGCAATAACACGCAAGCGGCTGCTTCCGCGACGCGGGAGGATTTGCAAACGGCAGTCATTTCGTCTTACCTCATTCGTCTCGCGCCGTGCGCAACCGCGTTCGCCGGGGATTTCGCACGCGAGGACCATGCCGGACGCGACGAAGTCGTGCACGGCGCCGGCGTACTCGACGAAGGTTGCACCCCCGCGCTGAAATAGTCGTCCCGCTGCTCGGGGTTCGCCATCAAGACGCGCGTACGGATCGAAGTTCGGCAGGTAGTCGAAGATCGGATGGGGAAGTACCGCACGCTTAGCCATGCTGGGGGACCTCCGCGCTTCGCCGTGCTTTGATGTGACGATGTGCGTGATGCCGCACGTTTGGCGCCGTAGAATTGCGGTTAGCCATGATGCAAGCTCCTCATACAGCACCCAACGCTCCGCGTTACATTCTTTTCTCGGATACGGTTGTCATTAGCATCTTTGGCGAGAGAGATGCGTTTGCGGCGCTACTTCGCGCAACGTCAAACCTATTCGACGCTCTATTGAAGAAGGACCTTGCATTGGTCACGGTGACGTGAAACCCGCGCCGCCGCCGAAGAAGAAGTAAGGCGACGGCCCTGAAGCATTCGGGTCCGGCTGGCTCCGATTCCCAAGGGCCGGTCGGGCCGTTCCGAAGTGCGCACAAGAAGTCGAAAACTCGTCACATCATTGGGACGAGTTATTTTTGTTTGGCCGCGGTAGCGGCCCCTCACATTGAAAGGCACAGCACCAGACGCGCATGCCCGACGGGAAGCAACGCAGTCAGCGCGAGATCAAATATCGCGTTTCCGCCGGGGACATCAACCAGTGCTTTGTCTTTCCGGTGTTGAACCTACCGAGATGTCAAACAAAGGTGCGAGCGCACGTCGCCAAAGCGCGATCGGCACAACCGCGGCGGACTGACTGCGGGCCATCGCCAGTT
>Ga0157371_10005010_pt1 | contig 11352 bp, 8 predicted proteins | sample C45metaG_FD_113462 | JGI IMG/M metagenome (GOLD analysis project Ga0157371, IMG submission 113462) | Corn rhizosphere microbial communities from Kellogg Biological Station, Michigan, USA - C4-5 metaG | ecosystem: Host-associated > Plants > Roots > Rhizosphere > Soil | place: USA: Michigan... | reverse complement strand
GGTTCAACTCCCGCCAGCTCCACCAAATTCTTGGTTGATGGTTACCAGAACCATCATCGAAGTCCTGAGAGCCCGCAAGGTGAAAGCCTTGCGGGCTTTTTTGTGTTTGTGATCTTCCGGGATAATCCGCCTGAATCTGGTGATAATTGGTACACGTTTAGGTACACGCTATAATGTGGGCCAAAAACGTGTACCAATTATGGACGGAAACCAGCCATGGCACGGATGACTCGCCCCCTCACCAATAACGAAATCCTCAAAGCTAAGCCTCAAGAGAAAGACTTCACTTTGCATGATGGTGATGGACTTCTCCTGCTTGTCAAAACATTCGGTAAAAAACTATGGCGTTACCGCTATCAACGTCCTAGAAGTAACAGCCTTACAAATCTTAGTCTTGGCTCATACCCTGCATTAACGCTTGCGGCCGCAAGGCAAATGCGAGACCACTATCTTTCGCTGCGCGCACAAGGGATCGACCCGCAGAAGCAGCAAGAGGAAGTATCAGAGCAACGGCAAATTGAACTGGATAGTATTTTTTCAGTTGTTGCCGGTAGGTGGTTTCAGCTTAAGAGCAAAAGCGTCACCGAGGATTATGCGAAGGATATTTGGCGATCGCTGGAGAAGGACATCTTCCCTAGTATCGGTGAGATTTCTGTTCAGGCGCTCAAAGCCAGGACGATTGTGGAAGCATTGGAGCCGATTAAAGCTCGTGGTGCGCTTGAGACAGTTCGACGGTTAGTGCAGCGCATCAACGAGATTATGATTTACGCGGTTAATACCGGTTTGATCGATACAAACCCAGCTTCTGGTGTTGGGATGGCTTTCGAAAAGCCAAAGAAACAAAACATGCCGACACTACGGCCGGAAGAACTGCCAAAGCTAATGCGCTCATTAGTGATGTCCAATCTCTCAGTCGCCACTCGCTGTTTAATAGAGTGGCAACTTCTTACCCTAGTAAGACCTGCAGAAGCCTCCGGAACACAATGGGCAGAAATCGACTTTGATTTGAAACTTTGGGTTATTCCAGCTGATCGCATGAAGGCCAAGCGCGAACATGTCGTTCCTTTGTCGAAACAAGCTCTCGACATTCTTGAGGTTATGCGTCCTATAAGTGCCAACCGACAGTATGTTTTTCCAAGCAGGAACGATCCCAAGCAACCAATGAATAGCCAAACTGCTAATGCTGCATTAAAACGAATAGGCTATGGCGGTAAGTTGGTTGCTCATGGTCTTCGTTCCATTGCCAGCACAGCACTTAACGAAGCGAATTTTAACCCCGATGTTATCGAGTCAGCTCTTGCACATAGTGATAAAAACGAAGTTAGAAGAGCCTATAACCGCTCTACTTATCTTGAGCAACGTAAAGATATGATGAGTTGGTGGGGCACATTCACCTATACTAGTTAGCCCAACGTTAAATTTATTAGTTTAAATTTGGCGTGACACAGCTATGGAACAGTGCAAGCCTAATCTTAAGGCAGCTCTGTGCCAAGTGCGGACTTAGTTAAGTCCGCACAGAATTATTGATATAGAATAAATTTATTTAAATTTTTAACTCATTGTTGGAGAGTCTTTGTTGGTAACTTTAAGCAGTTTAACGTTGTGTAAGTGGATGTATAAATCATCGAGTTCAATGTGCTTAAGGGCTAGCAAAAGTAGTGAAAGATAGAAATATCCAAATAAAAAGTTCCACGTAGCAGCTGTAATGGTTTTTGAGTTTGCAAAGATACTGTTTAAGCGTGATGCAACATTACCGTGAATGTTATTATTTCGGGATGCGTACAACAAGCCGAACACTAAAAACTCCAATTTATCAATGTCATTCGCAAACGCTGCTTTTTTCTTAATTGGATTTCCGGCTTCATCGAACTGTTCGAGCTCTGGATTGTTCACTAAAATTCGCTGGAGTTCTTTTCTCACTGCGCGAGTTATCATTCGTGATGTATCGTAATCCTCTTCCTTAATACCAAGATTGATGCTGGTTTTATCTGTTGATTCAGTAATATTACAAATGCTTGCGTATTTCTTTCCGTAATTCCAATATAGATGGTCATGGATCGTCTTAAATCTTTTTTTGAAAGTTTGATATGAAGATGATATATGTATTCTTCTAATGGGTGGAGGAGTTTTTTCGCTGTTTTTTATTGAAATGGCCATGCCTTTCAAAATATAAGAACCTAAGAAATTAAGGTTCTTATCTGGCAGGCGCTTTGCAAACTCCATCAATATTTCATTAACAGTTTTGCTCTCATGTTCTTCTGGAATTACTGCTTTATTATCAACTATTGAATAGAGAAAACTGGGAATAAGCACTAATGATTTCTCGATACTTTTAGTATCTGTAAGCTTATCGCTACTAGTGTCATGCTTGAGAAATAAATCGTTATAGCTATTATTTATGGCTATCCAAAGATACGAAAAGGCCATATCAGGTCGGCGCGGTAGGCAGGAATAAGAATCTATAAGCGTGGTCGCAGCAATATAAGGGATTTTTTGAGGAGATGAAGCCCAAGCTGCGGGTTGAAGAAATTTAAAATCCTTAAACCATTGTAAAGAGTTATCTTCAGATGATGGCAATGAACTTTGATGTTCATTCAAATTATAGTTTGTTACTAGTTTATGTAAATTTGAAAGGCGTTCTTCTTCAGTCATGACTTTTCCTTATAATATATTTTTATCCTACAATAGGATTGCAATGTTTTTTATCCGCATCAAACTTTAGCCTAACCTTAACTCTGCTCAAATTACCCTATATAACATGTAAAAAACTAGAGGAATGGTAGGACTATGGTAACGTTTTTACTCATAAAATTAGTTCCAACAATGACATACGGATTTCCGATCCTCGCTTTAAGCAGACTGTCAGATTTGATTATATGCTGCCAGTGAAAACTGTCATCGCAAGTTTGAGCCAATACACATCAAAGAAAGCCAATTGCACCTAGGAATTACACAAAGGGCTCAGCGCGCAATGCTATCCCCGCCACGCCTGCCCGCTTTATGCATCACTTTTCATGCAGGTGCATGCTATGGGCCGGGCCGCGCTCTGTATGGCCTGAACGGGGGAAAGTGGTACATGATTTCGCATGCAGATCCATGCACGCTATGCATGCACTGCTCTTAAGAATGCGGCTGGCCAGAAAAAGGGCATCAGAAAGACAAAGCATAGACACAAAAAAGCCGCTGGTTGGGCAGCGGCTGTGCGGCATTAATGAATCTGGCGGAATGCAGAGCCATAACGGCCCAGCGTCTGGCGTTCTCTTGCTGTTTCCGGTGATGGTACCGGTATTTTTTCCGGCTGTGGCGGTGCGGTGATCACCTTTGTGATGCTCTCATTCGTCTTGAAGGTACAGGAGCAGTCCAGGTTAGTGCACTGGTGATAACGCTCTTTCACCTGCTCTGACATATAGCGGCTTGATTTGGTATGCGCCGCGCTTTTGCAATAGGGACAGTGCATCATTTCTGGCTGCCCTCCTGAAGCTTTGCACGCTGCGCCCGGATTGATTCAGCCAGCTTCAGGCAGCGCATAGGATGGTGGTAAAGCTCCATATCAATACCCGTCAGCGGCGGGCGATACAGACCAATATTCTCCAGCAATGGTGCCTCTTTCATCACGCTGTCCGGCAGGGCCGCTGCTGCCTGCGTCAGTGCTTCACCAACCAGATAAGCCACGTCCTTAATTCTATCCCGGTCATCACCGGCAAGCGTCGGGGAAAGTTCTTCACGACGGAGACGCAGCTTAATGGCCCACAGCAGTGACGGACTCACGTTACGCAGGGATGACTGCCAGTGCGCATCCGCGAACCCGGTAAACGCTGCGCTGTGTGATTCCACGTACTCTTTGCCACTGCCGCAGCATTTCAGCATCGCCTCCTGCTTATCCAGCGCCAGCTCTTTAAGCAACCCGCCGAACTCATCGGCCAGTTCACGGCTGGCGATGCGCTGAGAATGTTCGGCGCGCAGCTCGTCGGTGAGATTGCCTTGCAGGTTGCGAAAGCTCGTGCGCCAGTTGCTCTCGGCTTCTTTTCCTGCCTCGATGGCTGCCTGTTGCTCTTTTTCACAGCGGGCGATATCGGCGCAGATGCCGTTATAGGCTTTCATCCTTTCGATATGTTCCGCGCGGGCTTTCTCGAAGCGTTCCAGTGATGCAGGTTTCTGTTCCGTGGTGGTCATGATTGTCTCTCATCGTCTGTAAAGGATGAGGCCATTCTGTCGTGTACCACAACGGGTGACTGGAACGACGTGTGGCAGGCGCAGGGCGATATCGCCACGCTGGCGCAGCTCACCAACTTCACACAGCCGCAGCCGCTCAGCCCGTTTGAATCCGTCAGCGAGGCCGACCTGAAGGCCATGAGCGCCAGCCAGAAAGCCGAGCTGCTTGTCGCCCACTACGGGCAGGCGCTGGCCGTGCCGCCAGTCGGAGAGGAAATCTGCCGCTATGAGAACGGCGCATGGCAGGTGATGGAGGCGAAGACACTGCGCCGGGAAATCGCCGCGCTGTTTCAGAAAGTGCGCGCACCGTTCTCCGCTGCCGGTATCGGCAGCGTGCTGGACACGCTCAAGCTGATGGTGCCGCAGATGGGTGAACCGTGCCGACGCCTGATTGGTTTCCGTAACGGCGTGTATGACACCACAACAGGCACCTTCAGCCCACACCGCCGCGAGCACTGGCTGCGCAACGTCAACAGCGTGGACTACACCGAGCCGCGTCCTGGTGAAAATCTCGCAGACCACGCCCCGACTTTCTGGCGCTGGTTAACGCGGGCCGCCGGGCATAATCAAGAAAAGCAGGAGCGCATTCTCGCGGCGTTATTTATGGTGCTGGCAAACCGCTATGACTGGCAGATGTTTCTTGAGGTGACCGGCCCCGGCGGCAGCGGTAAAAGCGTCATGGCCTCGATTGCTACTTTGCTGGCCGGAAAAGACAACACCACGTCCGCCACTATCGACACGCTGGAATCCTCACGCGAGCGCGCCAGCGTGGTGGGATTTTCACTGATTATCCTGCCTGACCAGGAGAAATGGAGCGGCGACGGCGCGGGCATCAAGGCGATTACCGGCGGCGATGCGGTAGCCATCGACCCGAAATATCGTGATGCCTATTCAACGCACATCCCGGCGGTCATTCTGGCGGTGAACAACAATCCGATGCGCTTCAGCGACCGCAGCGGCGGCGTATCGCGCCGCCGGGTTATCCTGACGTTCCCGGAGGTGATACCGGCAAAAGAGCGTGATCCGCAGTTGCTGGACAAAATCAGCACCGAGCTGGCCGTGATTGTTCGTCACCTGATGCAGCGCTTCTCATCACCAAACGAAGCGCGCGAGTTGTTACAGGCGCAGCAGACTTCCGGTGAGGCGCTGGATATCAAACGACAGGCCGATCCGCTGGTCGATTTCTGTGGATACCTGATGCCGCTGAGCACGCCAAACGGGCTGTTTATTGGTAACGCCAATATTCGCCCGCTGAATCCGAAGCGCTATCTCTATCATGCCTACCTGTCATTCATGGAGTCACGCGGCCATCAGCACCCGCTCAGCCTGACCGCATTCGGCCAGGCAGTGCCGCAGACGCTTAAGGAATATGAGCGCATTCTGCTCAAGCGCAGGACAAATAACGGCATACAAACCAACCTCACGCTACATGAGGACAGCGAGGCGGATTGGCTACCAGCGTGTAGCGTTTGATATTCTCATACCCAAAGAAACCGGCTTAAAGCCGGTTTTTATATTTTATGTCCTCATTAATGCAAGCCAAGACCAGTGAAGAAAGAACATATTATAACTTTCCCACACATGGCCAAATTATGGTTGACAATCATAGATTCTTATATAAATTAATAACTCACACTCGCATCAAAAAACAATCAACATCCGCAACTATATTTCTCGAATTACACACAAGGTAATCATGAGCAAACTTACATTTAAAGTAATTGATGGCAAGAGCCATATAATGCCTAATAATACTCGGTGCGTTTACTTAACTAATGATAATTGGGATGATTGGGGTAAGTATGAAACAAAATATTATATGAGAGTAGTAGATGACACCGGAAATTTGAAAGATATAGGATCACTTAAAATTGGTAAAAAAGGACTTAAACCAGCCACGTCATCTTCAAAAGGAAAAGAATCCAGAAGAGTCGAATTAGATAATTCATTTCCATATTTAGATAAAAATTTCTTCTCATTAGGACAAAGTGAGACTTATTACGAAGCATTGAACGAACTTGATGACGAGCTAAAAAAGGAGATACTTACAGCAATTAAAGATTGTGCATTCAACCTTTCTATTTTCGAGGAAAACATCCAAGAAGAAGTCATGGGGGAATCTCTATTGCGTGATTTCAGTATAGAAAACATCAAAAACAAATTCCATAGATTATCGCATGGGCATGCAGAGTTAACTCGCTTTAATTTTAAATTTGAATTTCCTCGCAGTGAGGATAACGATCCTGTCCTAGAGTTTATTGTTGAACCCAATTCATTACCCTCAAGCAATGTTCATGTAATGATTGGCAGGAATGGAGTAGGAAAAACACGATGCATACAAAACCTTGTTCGTTCCATCATTGAAGATAATAATAACATTGAAGACTACGGCCGTATAATTAGGAAAAATGAAAAAAATTGGAATTTTTCAGGAATTATATCAATTTCCTTTAGTGCATTTGATGACTTTGACCTTCCAAAAATAAAAGTTCAAGGAATGAAGGCGCATCAAATAGGGTTAAGATATTACAAAGATAACTCTAGCACTGAAGTATTAATTAAATCGCCATCAATGCTCAAGGACGACCTTGTTCAGAGTTTTAGTATTTGCCGCCTAGGCCCAAGGAGATCGCGGTGGAGTGAAGCGATTAAAGCCTTAGAGTCAGATCCTCTTTTTGAAGAAGCTAATTTTCGCCAACTCCTAGAATACAATGATGATAACTGGGAGACGCAAGCTAAAAAGAAATTTAATAAATTGAGTTCTGGACATGCAATCGTGCTACTTACAATTACTAAGCTAGTAGAATTAGTTGATGAAATGACATTAGTCATCTTAGATGAACCGGAAAGTCATCTCCATCCACCACTTCTTTCAGCATTCACAAGGGCATTGTCAGATCTACTCACAAAACGAAATGGTGTTGCTCTTGTTGCTACCCATTCCCCTGTATTGCTTCAAGAGGTACCTAAAGATTGTGTTTGGAAAATTTCTCGCTCAGGAAGTTCATCATCAGCACAAAGACCCCGCATTGAAACTTTTGGAGAAAACATTGGTACTCTCACAAGTGAAATATTTGGTCTTGAAGTAACCAGGTCTGGCTTTCACAAAGTTTTAGAAAATGCTATCGAAGTGGGCTCTTCCTATAATAGTGTATTGAGTAAATTCAATGGAGCTTTAGGTTCCGAAGCGAGAATGATTTTAAGAGGACTAATAAGCAATAGGGATAAGGAAGATTGAAATGAATGAGGTCATTAAACCATCTTTTAGACCCAGCACAGTTTTTGATTCATGTGTTGAAGCAAAACAATCAGAAGAATTAAAGATAAAACTCAGAAGCATTAGGACTGAAGTTAAAAATGAGAATAAAATTTTTAAAAACAAAGGTAATATGAGTCTTTTTTTTCAAATGATGCGAGGAAATGGTGTACCCCCAAATGTGACAAAAGAGGAAATGGAAGATCTTTATGAAAGTAGTTTTTCTCAAAGTAAGGTAGTCAGAAAAAAATATTACGATAAAATTAAGTTAAGTGCTAAGGATGATACTTGTCCCTATTGTGCCCAACGTAATGTTAGCACTCTCGACCATTACTTGCCTAAAAGCCTCTATCCCAAACTAGTAGTTAATCCACTTAATTTAATTCCGTGTTGCATGGAGTGCAATCACATAAAAAGAGAACATTACCCATCAAATAACGAAGAACAAATCCTAAACCCTTACTTTGATAATTTAATTAAGGATAAATGGTTGATTGCAACCATAAAAAAACAAGGAAGGAAACCGCCGGTTCTTTTATTCAAAGCGGAACCAAGCAACAGAATCCCCGCCCTTCTTTCCGAAAGAATTAAATGGCACTTTAATAAATTTAAACTTGCAGAATTGTATACATCACAATCGGGGAGACATTTAAGTGGCATTGCTGAATCATTAAAAAGAGAATGGGAGCAAGGAGGAATTGATAATTTAAGAGTTGCTCTTGAAGAACATTATAATAGCTGGAGTACAATCAATGTAAATTCTTGGCAAAGTGCAATGTTTGCTGTATTAGTTAAATCGCAGTGGTTCATAAGTGCTGGGTTTAAATTATGCGGAGAACAACGCGAATTGGTTGCGGTGAACCAGTGATATATATCTACATTAGCGCCTCTATTAAGGCGCTATACTTAAATATCAGGCAAGTATACATACACAGGTAAATATGCTTAAAACTACCCAATTGCAAAATATCAGCACGCTTCTTTTATTCAGAACCTTTTTCATAAATTATCGGCTACAATCATATTAAATAGTTGAAAATGTATGGTTATGTCCGTTCCTACCATCCAACGGAAATGCACACGGGGCAGGTGCCGTTATGAAAGTTCTACGAGCCTTGTAACAGCATTCTGAGTGAATCAATGCGAGAAGGCCAAAGCATTGAGCTTGCCTTCCCTCTCTACGCGCTTAGCAAAACAGTTAAATATCATAAACTTATTGTTACAATATGCTTATCCAAGAAGAAGGTATGAGATCGTCATTATGCATGTTTAATATCGTGTCGATTGACGATCGTTGAAAAGGATGTATGATCTTTAAATCAAGTTTTGGGAATGAAGAGGCGGCTCCCAAAAGAAAACCGCCAAGTTGGTAGCTTCGACTCGATAAATGGTCTGGTACTCCAACCGCGCCGGCTGTGAGGTCGGCTCCATTATTTTTTTGGCAGCGGATACTTCAAGCGCACTGATTTTGTTTCTATATCTCTTGGACCTTTCGTTGAGTCATAAAAATACCAAATGTTAAACTTTCTCTCGTTATGCCATGTATCGTTTTGCAAATTGCTCCAGCCAAGGTATGAAGCAACCTTATTAGAGATAGCGATTTTTTCCTCAGATGTAGCTTTCCCCTGATAAGCACACATGACTGCACCCAGAAAAAAATCTGCTATTTGAATGTTCTCAGATGACTTGGAATCCTTACTTACCACGCTAGAAATAATTTCAGGTCTGCCAAATTTCTTTTTAAGTATATTGTTGGCAATGACATGAAACTCTTCGTCAGCTTTCTTGTAACGAGATGCTATAGGATCAACCTCGATTCTAAAATGACTTTCTCTCTCTGGATGAGCTGATATTACACTGCTTATTTTCGTAGTAAGAAGCTTCGTAAAATGTTTTCTTCTGGCAATATCATAATCGCCATTATGATATTTCTTATTCACTTTAGATTTTTCAATTACGATGCAGTGAAAAGCCAACCATGGCACTTTGAAAAACAAATCCATAAGTTCAATGTAAAATTCGGCATATCGCTTCGAATGGGCTTTTTGCCACTTAACCTCTTCATAGAAACCATGTTTATCGCGCAATTCTCTTACAATGCGGGCAAAGTCTCCACGTCGCTGATATTTCATCCACAAACTCCCGAAGCCATAGAATCTTTGGCCGTCAATGCCTGACTCGTCACATGCAACGTGCCAAATTAATTTGCCGGGGTGGTTACTATCAATCATTGATAAGCTCGCATCGGATTCATCCTAAGCTGGATATTTAACCACAAATGTAAGCTATTGATAAAGATCGTGAACTACTCCCGTTAATTTTTACTGTGGTGCATCAATGTCTGGTTTCTGCAAAGGGCTCGCAATGTCAGTATGCAGTGTCACATAACCCCTCCGTATAGCGGCGGAAACAACTTTTACGAAACTCAGTCTAGAGTGATCACCCTTAGTGCACATCAGTGTACATCCGCCCACAAACCATCCACCACATAACCGAATGAATTTAATACATAAAAACCAAAAGTGAACAGTGTGAACACTTTTTCCATAAATCATTTTTTTTGGATCTAGCACCCGGCATTCGTTATCCTTGCCATGCCGTTAGGGGGCGTGAGATCCAATAATTGGTACACGTTTGGGTACACGCACTAAAGTTGAATTGGCGAAAAATACTTAATTTCATAAGCTTGCGCATAGTGTTCTGATTCCGCCAGTCCACCAAATTCTTGGTTGATGGTTACCAGAACCATCATCGAAGTCCTGAGAGCCCGCAAGTTGAAAGCCTTGCAGGCTTTTAATGCTTTTATTCCCCCTCTCCCCAAATAGCTAACAATGAAGTGTTATCGCTTTTCAATATCATATAGGTTTGTCATGTAAACCAATACTTTGCCTAAATCATTAGAAGTATTTAGAATATCCTGCATGATTGATTAAAGTAACTATGGAAGAAACAGGCCTAAATTTTTAACTAAGCAACTGTTTCAGTGGAGGAAATCACATGCCGCGCAATCTGGCCCCCGCTTACTGTGTAGTTCAACAACCTGGCAACCTCGGATTCCAGGCAAGAATGCTTTTCAATGACAGTAACTCTGAAGCAGCACGTCTCTTTATGCAGACCAATGCCGACACTCCCTGGTTGAGTCCGGGTCAGATAGTTATAGTGGCTGACCCTGCTTCTTCACAAACTACGCAAATGTTGAGCACATTAAGGCAGGCCAAACAGAAAACCAATATGGCGTTTGTTGGAGTAACTCCTGACGAAGCGAGTTTCATGCAGCAGCATTACGGTTTGATCGCTGCACTGACTACTGCGGGAGATAAAGTCTTTGGCACTATTGGTGACGTTGGTGAGAGATACTTTTCAGAGATCGAGAATACCCTCAAAAAAATAGAAGTCAGTTACCAAAACCAGTTCCGTACTCAGGGAACACTGATTAGTCAGCAATTCTACGCAGAGCGTAACCAACTCTTTAATCAGCTAAAAGAACTTGTGAACAAACCGCTACTTAAATCATTGATACGTTATGCGGTTAAGTTCAAACCTTACGAAGACATGCGAAGAGCACTAAATCTATCCAGCCGCTCCATAGTACATGAATGGTCTACAGTGGGACTGGCAGGGATCCCAGGTTATTCAAGTTATGTAGGCAATGCAGCGAAAGCGGCAAAGTTCTTGAAATCAGGTGGTTACATAGGAATGGGGTTTGCCTTTGCTGGAACCACGAATGACGTAGTCAATGCCTGCGTTAAAGGACGTGAGAGCGAATGTAAAAGAACCGCATTCAAAGAGTATGGTAAGTTTGGGGCTTCGACCTTAACGGGTGTTGGAGCTGGTGCAGCCGGTTCTTTAGCAGGCGTAGGTATATGCGCAGCAATAGGGATCGC
>Ga0157371_10005009_pt1 | contig 11354 bp, 12 predicted proteins | sample C45metaG_FD_113462 | JGI IMG/M metagenome (GOLD analysis project Ga0157371, IMG submission 113462) | Corn rhizosphere microbial communities from Kellogg Biological Station, Michigan, USA - C4-5 metaG | ecosystem: Host-associated > Plants > Roots > Rhizosphere > Soil | place: USA: Michigan... | reverse complement strand
GTCCGGTGCGGCAGTTGTCGGAGCCGAAGACTCGGTCTAGGCCGCCGTCACCCCACGCGACGCGCAAGCCGTACCTGTCCGCCGGCTCACCGGTCCCCGTCAGCGTCACGGTCACGGTCTCCTCGGCACCGACCGCGACGGTGGGTCCGGCGTCGACGTGCAACGACAGCCGCGGGTTAATCACCACGACCTCTGTCGTCGCCGGCGCTTCGTGGCTTGGCGCCGACGACGGTCGAGTGATGCCGTAGATCGCGGCGACCGCACCGACGATCGTCAGCGACACCGCAGCGGTGGCGACGACGTTTCGCCGGCGGCGCATCCGGCCGACGCGGCGGTGCACGCCGTCCAACGGATCCGCGTGCACGGGCGGCGTACCGAGCAGGTCCGAGAAAGCGTCGTTGAGACGCCGGTCGTCGCCGGTCATCGAAGGTCCTCCAGCAGCCCGTCCGCGCGCAGCCGAGCCAGCGCGCGCGAAACCGTCGACTTCACGTTGCCGACCGAGCACCCGACGATCTCGGCGACGGCGACTTCGCTCAGGTCGTCGTAGAACCGCAAGGCGAGCATCGCGCGGGTGCGCGGCGGCAACGTCAGCAACGCGCGGGTCAGCGCGTCGCGGGTGGCGACCCGATCGGTCGCGGTGTCCACGCCACGATCCGGCAGCACGCCGGTCGGCACCTCGCCGCGCCACTTGCGCCGCCACCACTTGCCGTACGCCGACACCATCAGCCGCCGGACGTAGAACTCGGCGGCGTCGACGTCGCGCAACTGGTTCCAGCGAAACCATGTCTTCGCAAGCGCGGTCTGGGTGAGGTCTTCCGCCAGTTGCCAGTCGCGGGTCAGGACGTAACCGAACCGCAGCAACGCGCCGAAGCGATGCCGCACCAGCTCGTCGAAACGCTCGCGGTCCGCGCTGTCCACCCGGGCTCGCACCCCCGTCGGCTCTACCGCGGGCAAGTAGACCACAGCACTCGCCGCCGTCATCTGCACGACTGAAGGAGCCCTCGACGCACCGGCAAGGTTGCAGATGCCAGGCTCGATGTCATGACCCGCGTGGTGCCTGAGCTGGTCGTCGCCGACGCGGCCGCATGGCGCGCGTGGCTCGCCGAGAACCACACCGACCCGACCGGGGTCTGGCTGCGGCTCGCCCGCAAAGGCACGACGTCGCCGACCAGCCTGGTCTACGACGAGGCGCTCCGCACGGCGCTGTGCTTCGGCTGGATCGACGGCCAGGTGCAGAAGCACGACGCGGCGACGTACCGGCAGAGGTTCACCCCGCGCCGGCGGCGCAGCCCGTGGTCGGCGCGCAACGTCGGCATCGTCGCCGAGCTCGAGGCCGCCGGCCTGATGGCGCCGGCCGGCATCGCGGAGGTCGAGCGGGCGAAGGCGGACGGCCGGTGGGCGGCGGCGTACGCGGGCCCGGCGACCGCGGAGGTGCCCGACGACCTGGCCGCCGCGATCGACGCCGACCCGGCCGCGCGGGCGATGTTCGACGTGCTGACGAAGCAGAATCGCTACGCCGTCGTCTGGCGGGTCCTACAGGCGAAGAAGCCCGAGACGCGGCAACGCCGGATCGAGCAGTTCGTCGCGATGCTCGCCCGCGGCGAGACCGTGCATCCACAGCGCCGCCGGGCGGCGGACAATTCGGGCGATTCTGGTAGTCATTAGTGACTGTTTCGCGCCTGCCGCGTTCAGCCTGAGGACGCCGTCGCCGACGCCTCTTCCATGCTCCGCAAAGTACAGGGCAGCCGCCGGCCCTGGTTCCTGCCTGAAGGGCGCCGGCTTCCCGACGAGGTATGGGCGCAGCGTCACCGCGGCCTGACGTTCCTGCTTTGGCTGCACATCCCCGCGCTGCTCGGGTTCGCGCTCTTCCGCGGTTACGACGCGAGCTCCGCATTCGCCCAACTGACCTTGCTCGCGATCCCGGCGTGCATCGCGCTGATCCCCCGACTCGGCCGCAACACCAGGTCGGCCGCGACCTCGATCGGTCTCGTCGTCGCCGCGTCGGTGCTCGTGCATCTGTCCGGCGGCTCGATCGAGGCGCACTTCCAGTTCTTCGTGATCCTCGCGTTCCTGACGCTGTACCAAGCCTGGCTGCCGTTCCTGCTCGCCCTGCTGTACGTCGTCGGTGAGCACGGGATCGTCGGCGCGATCGACCCACGCGCTGTCTACAACAACCCGGCCGACATCGCGCACCCGTGGAAGTGGGCCGCGATCCACGGCGGCTTCGTGCTCGCCGCGAGCTTCGCGAACCTGCTGAGCTGGCGCCTCACCGAGCAGGAAGCTCTGCACGACGGGCTCACCGGTCTGCCGAACCGCGCGTCCCTGCTCGACGCGCTGGAGAAGATGCCGCCGAGCCGGCCACACCGCACCTCCGCCGTTCTGTTCGTCGACCTCGACAACTTCAAGGACGCGAACGACGCGTTCGGGCACGACGTCGGCGACGCGTTGCTGATCGCGCTCGCCCACCGGTTGCAGCGACAGCTCCGTCCGGGCGACATGCTGGCCCGACTCGGCGGGGACGAGTTCGCCATCGTGCTCAACGACATCGGCGGGCTCGACGATGCGAAGACTGCCGCCGAGCGGTTGCTGAACGCGTTCGAGGAGCCGGTTCGGATCGGCGAGATCACCCTCGGCGCGTACGCGAGCATGGGCATCGCGCTCGCGGACGAGTCGACCTCCGGCGCCGACCTGCTGCGCAACGCCGACCTGGCGATGTACGAGGCGAAGCGGGACGGCGGCGCGCGGGTCGCGACGTACCGGCCGACCCTGCACACCGCCGCCGTACGACGCACCGAGCTCGAAGCCGAGCTGCGTATCGCGCTCGCCGAAGACCAGTTCGTCTTGCACTACCAGCCGATCGTCGACCTCGGGTCACGTCGGGTCGTCGGCACCGAAGCTCTGATCCGCTGGCAGCACCCGACCGCGGGCCTGCTGGCGCCGGGCGAGTTCATCACCGCGGCCGAGCAGTCCGGCCTCATCGTCCCGCTCGGCGCGTGGGTGATCCGTACGGCGTGCAAGCAGACGGCAGCGTGGCAGAAGTCCGACCCGGACGGCGCGCCGATCACCGTCGCGGTCAACCTCTCGCCCCGACAGCTCCTCGATCGCACGCTCGTCGCGACCGTGGCCGAGGCGCTGCACGACAGCGGGTTGGACCCGTCGTCGCTGTGCTTGGAGATCACCGAAGGCTCGGTCATCAAAGACTTCGACGCGACGATGCCGACCCTCAACGCGTTGCGGACCCTCGGTGTGTCGCTCGCGCTGGACGACTTCGGTACCGGCTACTCGTCGCTGAGCTACCTCAAGCAGCTGCCGGTGACGTCGGTGAAGATCGACCGCTCGTTCGTCGGCGACCTCGAAGCGAACGCGAGCAACGGGCAGATCATCCTTGCGATCATCGAGCTCGCGCATGCACTCGGTCTGTCGGTCACGGCGGAAGGTGCCGAGACCGTGCAGCAGATCGCCGCGTTGAAGGCGATGCGCAGCGACATGGCACAGGGTTACCTGCTCGGCCGGCCGGTGCCGCCGGCCGATCTCGGCCCGGCGATTCTCGGCTCCGACGCACAGCCGCTCGGCAGCTGCCTGTTCGAGCTGCCGACGCAAGTCGCCGGCGGGCACGACGCCGCGGTCTCGACGAACGAGCAGGAGTAAGCACTCGATGCACGTCGTAGCCGCCGGCGCCGTTCAGGCGCATCTCCTGCACGGCGTGATCGCGCTCGCGTTTCTCGTCGTAGCCATCACTGTCGGCGCGGTCGCCGACGCGCGACACAAAAGCGCTACTTCTGCCCCGGCAGGACGTCGGCCTCGTTCTGGTGCCACACCGGATGGTCACCCGCAGTCTCGACGTTGAACCCGTAGTCGTAGACGAGGCTGCCACCGATCGTCGCGCCGAGCGTGACGAGGACCGCGGCAACCGCGGTCAGTACGACGATGCCGACCGGCGTCCAGCCGTCGTCCGCGTGACCGGCGAAGCGCACGAGAATGTCGACCAGCACCAGCACGGTGACGGTAATCATCGTGATCGCGTGTGCGTTGATGGTGCGGCGCGCTTGGGTGCCGGGCTCGCTCGACCGGTGCCAGTCGGCCCAGCCGGTGAGCGCCGCGAGGACGGACACGCCGGCACCGCCGAGCAGCGTCCAGCTCGCCGCGACGAAAAGCTGCCGGCCGACCTCGGGGTGCGAGGTGTGCAGCACGGCGGACAGGACGTCGAACACCGCCGCGAACAGGTACGCCGTGATCGGCACGTCGGTCAGCGGCGGGTGCAGCGGCTTGCCGGCCCAGCCGCGCAATCCTTTGTACTTACGGCCGGACAGCGTCAGCGATGGCCGGAAGGTGAAGTGCCGCATGATGTCTCCGTGGGTTGACGCGGGGTGTTCGGGACAAGACACTAACAACAGTCGTTATTAGTTTTAGATTGACGGTGGTCACGTGTCAACGCCCGACGCGCTCGTGCTGGAGATGCTCGCGGAACCGACCCGGCGCCAGGTCTACGACACCGTCCGGCGCTCGGCGATCCCGATGACTCGTGAGGCCGTCGCACAGTCGGTCGACATCGGCGTCCGGCTGGCCGCGTTCCACCTCGACCGGCTCGCTACCGCCGGGCTGCTGACCGTCGACTTCGCCCGTCCCGAGGGGCGCCGCGGGCCTGGTGCGGGCCGACCGGCGAAGCGATACTCGGCCGCGCACCGCGACGTCGAGGTCGCGGTGCCGCCGCGGCGTTACCACCTCGTCGCGCGCATCCTCGCCGCGGCGGTGAGCACGGCGCCGGACGACGCGGGCACGCGGGCGCTCGGGATCGCCGATGCCGAAGGCCGGCTGGTGGGGCACGCGCATGCGGTGGAGACGAAGAGGGCGCGGCATCGGCTGAGCACCGCCGCGAGCGCGCTCGAGTCCCTCGGCTACGAACCGCGCCGCGAACGCGGCCGGCTGTGTCTCGGCAACTGCCCGTTCGACGGCGTCGTCGACGTAGCCCCGACCCTGGTGTGCGGGCTCAACCAGCGGCTCGTGCAAGGAGTGCTCGACGGGCTCGGTATCGCCGACCGCTGCCGCGCCGAGCTCGACGGCATGCCGCCCGACTGCTGCGTGACGATCCACGGATAGGCACAATCGGCGGCGTGTGCACGGTCGTCGTACGGTGGGCCGCCGGTGAGCCGACGCACATCCTCGCGTTGCGCGACGAGTCGACCGCGCGCGAGTTCGACGACCCGGATCGGTGGTGGCCGGATCGACCCGACGTGGTCGGCGGCCGGGACCGAAGCGCCGGCGGCACGTGGTGCGCGAACCGGATCGCGACCGGCGCGACCGCGATGGTGCTGAACCGACCGCCCAAGCGGGTCGCGGATCCGGGCGCGCCGAGCCGCGGCGTCTTGCCGCTGCTCGCGGCGACGCACGAGAGCGCGTGGACCGACCACGTCGACGTCGCGGGGATGGCGAGCTTCGCGCTCGTCCTCGCCACCCCGGCACGGTTGACCATCTGGGAGTACAACGGCGCCGAGCTGACTTCGACGGACCTGGGCGGCGGCACGCACATGGTGACGTCCGGCGGCGCCGAGGACGGCAAAGCCGAGCGCTACCTAAGCCAGTTCGAAGCGGCCGGATTTCCGGCCGGGTGGCGCGAGATCGCCGAAGCCGAGACGCCGCACGACGACCCCGGCAGCCTCGTCGTACGGCATGAGACCGAGACGTTCGTGTACGCGACGGTGTTCGGTCAGCTCATCGATGCGGCGCCCGGCCGGCTGCACGTCGACTACAGCCGGACGCCGTGGATCACCGGCTCTTGGTCGAGGTGGTCTTCCGCGGCGCCCGCTTCGTCGTAGCGGCGGCCGCTGCGGTCTTGCGTGGCCGCGGCGTTCGCTGCGCAGGCACCTTCACCTCGGCGTCGGTCAGGTCGACGACGGGTTCGTCGGTGACGTCGACGGCCGGCTCGGTGACGTCGACGAACGAGACGCCGTCCGTGGTCGCTGCGATCTGCGCGGGGCCGTTGCGGGCTTCGCCGGCCATCCGGACGAGGGCCTGCTGCCACGACAGCGCCGGCTCGCCGGCCGCGCGCCGCTGCTTGGCGATGAAGTGCCACCGGAACGCGACGGTCGCGGCCGCGAACAACGCGAACAGCACCAGCGTCGTCACCAACGGCGTGTGGCTCGGCCCTTCGTCGGTTGCGTTGGGTCGCAGCATCACTTGGACGAGACCGAACATCGAGACGACGAACACCGCCACCCACGCCCGCAGGCTCCACGACTTCAGCACGTGGCCGGGCAGGAAGCGCAGCGGCAACATGCCGATGACACTGCCGACGAGACCGGCGACGAATACCGCGGCGAGCGCGTCGTCGAGGAGCACGAGCATGTCGTTCGCATTCGCGTCTTCGGCCGATCCGTTGAGGCCGGCCCACGCGATCCAGGCGAGCACGCTGACGCCGATGACGGCGAGCGTGGTCAGGATGATGAGATGCGCCTGCTCGCGCCGCGCGAGCGTCCGGCCGAGGACGACGCCGGCGACGATGCCGTACAGGTAGCCCGGCTGGAAGCCGGAGACGCGCGAGACGAAGACGCAGGCCGCGGCGATCGCGAGCCCGGCCGGCAACGCGCGGATCTGCAGCCGCGCGGACGTGTGCCGGGCGCGGTAGTAGGCCTGCGTCACGAGGACGGGCACCGCGATGCCAATGCAGATCGCGAGCGCCAACGCGACGACCGTCAGGACCGACCGCAGGTTGAAGCCGAAGCCCGGATCGAGGAGACCGCCGAGCAGCGCGCCACCCACGACGACGGCCGCGAACGCGCGTGGCCGGACGCTCTTGACTTCGGTGGTCTCCGTCTCGGCCTTCCTCGCGCCGAACAACCGGGCGAACCGGCGGCGCCACCACGCGCGGATGTCGGCGTAGTTCTCCTCGAACGTCTGGTTGAACAGGTTCGCGGGGAACGTGATGAACAGCACGGCGCCGACCGCGATCGCGCCGTTGACGATGTCCGACGACACGTCGCTGAACGCGTGGGTGGGCGACGCAAGGGTGCGAGCGATGCTGCTCTGGTGCGCGTTGTGCGCGCTGTGCGCGGCCCCCAGCGTGCTAGCGCCGACCTGCGCGCCGTTGATGGTGAACTTCGCCGGGCCGATGACGGTCTGCGCATTCCAGACCTGGACGACGAGCGTGTCGCCCTGCCGGACGACGAACTGCCCGGGGCCGTATGCGCCGCTGAACCCGTTGAAGCTGATCGCGGTGTCGGACCACTCGCGCACGTCGCAGGTGACGGTGTCGGTCCCCGGATCCTCGGTCCAGCAGCCGTTCCAATTCGCGGTCGTGTCGGAGATCCGGACGAAGTTGCGATCCTCGCCCGCGTACGGCGCTGCGCTGCCGAAGCACGTGCCGTGGATGGACATCTGGAAGTTGCCGGACCCGGTCAGCTCGTACCCCACGGCGCTGATCGCCGGCGCGCAGCCGGCGGCTTCGGCGACGCCGGGCGCGAATGCCGCGACCACGAATGCGACCGGCGCGACGACGGCCAAAAACGTCAACCCGAACCAAGCCCCGATCCTTCGCATCGCCCCACAATCCGGCGACGCTCGGGTCGGCACAATGACCCGAACTGACCATTCTGGGCGGGATGTACGGCGCGAGGCCCGCCGCTGCGCAATGCTTGTTGCGATCCAGCACGGGGGTTGGCTCGCCCACGTCCTGGGGGTTGCGATGAAGGCACCGGCCATCGCGTTGCCAGACCGCTGCGAGACGCCGTTCGGGTCGATCGCCGAGGTGGTCGACGGGCTCAAGGCGATCGACGAGAAGTTGCCGCCGGACGACGGTCTCGGTCACTTCAACCACATGTATCTCGCCGTCACCGAAGGCGTGCGAGATGCCGCGACCGACGGAATGTTCACCGACTCGGAGTTCCTCACCCGGCTCGACGTCGTGTTCGCGAACCGCTACCTGCTCGCGGTGCAGGCCGCATCCGGTCGCCCGGTCCAGGCGCCGCAGTGCTGGTCGGTCATCACCGAGCGGCGGCTGTCGCCGTACGTCGCGCCGCTGCAGTTCGCGCTGGCCGGGATGGCGTCGCACATCGGCTACGACTTGGTCGACTCGGTGGTGCGGACCGTCGACGAGTTCGGCCTCGAACCGGCCGCGGTGAAAGAAGACTTCACCCGGGTCAACGCGATCCTCGACAAGCTGGAGCCGGCGACCCGCGCCGCGCTCACCGCACGCAACGCCACGCACCCCGTAGCCGAACAGGCGACGACGCTGCTGGACATGGTCGGCGACTGGGGCCTGGCGGCCGCCCGCGCGGCGGCGTTCATGGACGCCGAACTGCTCTGGGAGCTACGCCGGCATCGACACGTCAGCCGCGGCTACGAACGGACGCTCGACGCGGCGGTCGCGTTCGCGAACGATTGCCTGCTCGTGCCGGCGGCCGAGCTGAAGCCGGCGAATTTGGCGCCGGTGAACAAGTTCTGGCACGGGTTGCCGACCGGCCTGCACGGCCTCAACCGGTTGCGGCACCAACCGATCGCGACCCTGCCGGCGCAGCGCGCGGAGGTCATCCCGGCGCCGACCGTCAGCGGAACGCCATCGAGGCGGTGAGGACGAGCGAGACCAGGAAGAAGAGCAGCATCGTCACCATGAAGGCCCTGGCCATCACGCCGGACCATCCGCCGCGCTTGACCGCACCGCGAGCCATCTCGCCGAACGCGGCGATCTCACCCTCGATCGTCATCGGGTTGGCCCGCGGCTCGGGCGCCTCGACGTACGCGCCGGTCCCGGTCCCGACCGGCGGCGGCGGTTGCAGCAGCGGATCCCGCCACACCGGGTGCGGGTGGTCGGTCACGCGATCACTGTAGGCCGGGGCACAGAATGTGTCAGTGCAGGTAGACCAGTGCAGGTAGACACGAGACTCGAAGCCTTGCTCGGCGACCACGGCCGCGGTGTGCTCGCGACGTTGAAGAGCGACGGCCGCCCGCAGCTCGCGACGATCGACTTCTGTTACGACGCGAGCACGCGGGTCGCGCGGATGTCCACCGTCGACGGCAGCGCGAAGGTCGCGAACCTACGGCGGGACGCGCGTGCGTCGCTGTACGTCGGCACTCCCGACCTCGCGTCGTACGCGGTCGCCGAGGGCGAGGCCAAGCTGTCGGCGGTCTCGGATGCTGCCGACGACGCGACGGTCGAGGAGCTGATCGACGTCTACCGCCGGATTCGCGGCGAGCACCCCGACTGGGACGACTACCGCGCGGCGATGGTGCGCGACCGGCGTCTCGTCGTACGGCTGCACGTCAGCCGGTGCTACGGGCTCGTTCGATAGCGAGTCGTCGCCCGGGCAGCACCGCGGGGGGTGCGGTCTGCCCGGGCGACGCTCTCGAGACGGCTAGCCGAACTCCTCGGGAGAGGTGGCTCGCTTGCCGGCGTCGGGCACGCCTGCGGGTAAGCGCAGACGTTGAGCTCTGTCCGTTCTCGTTGCAGTACTACGGACTCATGCCCGGAACCTCGCGGCTACGCCCGCGAGGTTCCGGTCGAATTGATGCGGCGACGTGCCGGCAGACCCAGCACTGCCGGCACGCCGCCGCGGTTCGTGAGGCGACTACGAGTTGGCGCAGCCGCCAGCGCCGCCGTTCATGGAGTTGCTCCACGTCGACTGCACCGCGAACGTGCCGGTGGTCGTCGTGATGTTGGCCATCGCACCCTGACCGGAGGTGATCCACGCGCACTTGTCGGCGTTCTCCTCGCCGCTGCTGTCGGTCCAGCCGCTGCGCGGGCGCATGTCGGTGATGGTCTCCATGTACTCATGACCGCCGACGATGCTCACGCCGTCGTAGGTGCCGGCGCTGCCGCCGTTGACCGCGTTCTCGCCGCAGAGGCTGCCGACGTCGACGACGTAAGGCAGGTTGGTGTAGGCGACGTCACCGTAGTTGGAGCTGACCGACGAGTGGTAGGCGCAGTAGTAGCCGAAGCCCGGCGGCGGCGTCTTCGACGGCAACGCGATGATGTACTGCGTGTTGACGTTGGACGCCGCGGTGGTGTTGCCGAAGTGCTGCGCCGCGGTGACGGCCTCGGCGGCCATCGCGTCGGCGGTCGGGAAGTTCAGCACGCCGCTGGTGTAGGGAACCGCCGGCAGCGCGTTGTCGAACCACACGCCCTTCACGAGCGAGCCGCTCGGCCCGCCGACGTGCGTCGCGCCGGTCGGGCAGGTCGTCGCGCCGGTGGTTGCGCCTTCGCAGTACTGGTTCGCGACGGCGGTCCAGTTGTCACCCGTGGTGTAGAGGCCCTTGAAGAAGTTCTGCAGGTACTTCGCGTAGTTGTCGGACTGGATCCACTGCGAGCCCCAGAACACGATGTAGACCGCGGGCTGGGACGAGATGGTGCCGGTCGACGGGCCGCCGCCATACACCAGGTCGTTGCTGGTGTTCACCGACTCGGTGGCCGTGCGGTTGGTGGAGACCTGCTTCGGCGCGTGGCCGCGAGCCCACATGTAGTGGATCGGTCCCTGGGTGAGCGTGCCCGCACTCGCGGGAGCCACCTTGGCGGTCAGGTCGTGCGTCGGGGCTGCGGTCTTCGTGGTCGCGCCGGCCAGGGTGGCGGGCACGATCGCGGCCGCCAGAGCGCAGGCGAGCACGATTGGCCGTGGTGCGGGCATCGGTAGCTCTCTTCCAAGTTGAGGACGGTATCTCTATCTCCTACTGCGGAAGGGGGTCATAACTTACGCGGCAGTATCAAGAATTTTTTTCGATGATTTCGGGCGGCCCGGGACGTCGTACTGGCATCGACGGTGAGTCAGGGAGGATGCGGACATGGGCCGGATAGTGGTGACGGAGTTCATCTCGCTCGACGGCGTGATCGAGGCGCCCGGGGGCGGCGAGGGATATCGGCACGACGGCTGGTCGTTCGAGATCGACCGGGGCGACGAGGGCAACGCGTTCAAGCTGGACGAGACGATGGACTCGGCGGCGCTGCTGCTCGGCCGGCGGACCTACGAGGGCTTCGCCGCGGCCTGGCCCGAGCGCGACGGCGAGTTCGCGGACAAGTTCAACACGATGCCGAAGTACGTCGTCTCGTCAACGCTGCGGGACCCGTCGTGGGCCAACACCACAGTGCTGTCCGGCGACGTGGCCGACGAGGTCGCGCGGCTGGTGAAGGAACAGGACGGCAACATCGTCGTGCACGGCAGCGCCCAGCTGGTGCAGGCGCTGCTCGACAACGACCTGGTGGACGAGCTGCGGCTGATGGTGTTCCCGGTGCTGCTCGGCGACGGCAAGCGGCTGTTCGGCAGCCTCGGCGACAAGAAGCGACTACAGCTGGCGTCGTCGACGGTCGTCGGCGACGGCGTGGCGATCCTGATCTATGCCCGCCCCTAGCCGGTCCCCCATCTGCGTCGACTGTG
>Ga0157371_10005006_pt1 | contig 11359 bp, 10 predicted proteins | sample C45metaG_FD_113462 | JGI IMG/M metagenome (GOLD analysis project Ga0157371, IMG submission 113462) | Corn rhizosphere microbial communities from Kellogg Biological Station, Michigan, USA - C4-5 metaG | ecosystem: Host-associated > Plants > Roots > Rhizosphere > Soil | place: USA: Michigan... | reverse complement strand
TGTTTTATAACCAGCAAACAGGCGAAACTGTGCTGCGCCTTCTGCATATAAAGAAATATCCTTCTTTTTTATAAAGATGTAACCGGCACCCATTGAAAAATCAATTGCAGTTGCTTTAACAGTCTTGGTCGCAATGCCAGCGCCTTTGAAAGTATTTGACACTGGCATTACGCCGATGGTGGGCTGAAAGAAAAATCTCCCAAAATTCCTCTGGCTGTAAAGCCTCAAACCAAATTCAATAGAAGGTGCAAAGAATGTTTGATGGTAATAAGGATAACTGGTCCAGCTATGCATCGTTCCGGCATTTGCATTAGCACCCACACCTACCAAAGTCTCCGAAGGATATTTATTTCTCAATTTTTCTGTGGCGTGCGCCTGATCGCCCGATACATAAGCAAAAAAGTCGTGCAGATCATTCTCATTATAACGCAGATCTTTTATTCTGTTTGAAAAATTCCTGGCTTTCCTCCCTGAAAATTCCTGGTATAAATAAGCCTTGTATGAATTGATTGGATCGACGTTACCATCCTTAATGGTTTCGTAATATTCAAGTTCCCGCACATTACCATCTTTAGCCACGTAAAAATTAATTCTCTTGCTGTCATATAGTTCGTACAACGCATATCCGTCAAATTTATATACTTGTCTCAGAAAAGCATTTACCGTATCTTTTATCAATGCCGGACCTTCGTCGTTGTGAGATGAAAGGACATCATCCGGATTGGCAACTCTTGTTCCGTGATAGGTTAAATAAAAATCGGTACCGGCAGTAAAGCTTTTGCAATTTTCAGGGGTTAGAGTAATCGTCGAACCATCAGACTTTGTAAACACAACACTTAATGGATTTTTCAACCATTCCCTGTTGTTTTCTACAGAGCCGTTGATCGTCTGGCCTTCGGGCGTTACATAAGAATCCTGGCAAAATGCAGAAGTACTCAAAAATAAAAGGAAAGGAATAATGTAGTTTCTCATAACAATTAGTTTTTTACAAATAAAGACATTTTTCAGATAATCCTGATTTTTGAGAACGCTTTTTTGAGAAATTTATTTTGATACTGCTTCTTTTAAAAAAATAAGTGATTCTTCTCTCCTTTTTTATAACTTCATTCCTTAACTATTACGATTGCACACTAAGAACCTTGATATGAAAAAACATTTTGCACTTTTATTATGCTTTATTGTGACCGCAAGTTCAGCCACCATTGCACAAAACAAACATTTGTATACAGCGCCACTCGGCATTGAATCCTACACCTTTCGAAACAGTTTCCCGAATGATATTGTGAAGACATTGGATACAATTAAAAACTTTGGATTTACAGAATATGAAGGCGGAAGTTATGGAATGGAGCCGGACGCATTTAAAAAGTTGTGCAGCGAAAGAGGAATCAAAATCGTTTCAACTGGTGCTGATTATGGAGAATTGGTAAAAAATCCGGAAAGCGTTGCCCATACAGCAAAAAGCTTAGGCGCAAAATTTGTTATGTGCGCGTGGATACCTCACAAAAATTCCGGCTTTACTCTGGAGAATGCAAAGAATGCTGTCGACGTTTTTAATCACGCAGGACAAGTTTTGAGAGACAGCGGCATCACTTTTTGCTATCATGCTCATGGTTACGAATTTCAACCTTACCAGGATGGTACGCTTCTCGACTATCTTATTAAGAATACCAATGCAAAAGATGTTTCTTTTGAAATGGATATTTTATGGATACATTTTGGTGGCGGAGATCCGGTCGCACTGCTAAAAAAATATGGCGGTCGCTGGAAACTCATGCATTTAAAAGATCTTCGTAAAGGAACACAGAAAGACCTGTCCGGCGGCACTTCGCAGCAAAATGATGTGGCGTTGGGAACCGGAGAAATAAATATTCCGGCTATTTTAAAAGAAGCGAAAAAGGTTGGAATTAAACACTACTTTATTGAAGATGAAAGTAATCATCCCACACAGCAGGTACCGGAAAGTATTACCTATTTGAAAAGTTTGAAAGATTAATGTTTCCAGATCCTTCAATGAAAAAAACAAAATAGAAATTTGGGGAATTTGTTTGTCTACTCTCCATTAAAACTGTTTCAAAAAACTAATCTTGGCAATCGCATGATCTTCTGTTTGCGTCTTCGCCTGTACGTTAGTAAAACCATAATGGTTCAAGACGAAGTAAATATAAGATAGTGGCCTATATTCCCACGACAAACGAAGATTATAATTCTCTGAATTATCACTCGCATTTTTTTGATAAAAACCAGTCAATTGTAGTCGCGGGTTTAACGCAAATCTTGCTTCAATTCCATACAGATCAATGGTAGCAGAAGTTTTTGGTTCGCCAACTTTTATAAAACGGTTACGGTTAAATCTTCCTGCAATAGAAATTTGCGGGATTGGTGCAAACTGTAATCGCCAGTCGCCTGAATTCAATTTTCCATTAAAATAATTTCCCCATGTATAAATTCCTGCCAGGCTTACAACTCTCGAAGGATCGGAACTGATCCAAATTTGCTGATTGGTGAAATAATAATCTCCCGGCGCAATAGTCACACCAAGAGGTTCAAACGGAGCTACGAGCCTTTGAAACTGTGGTGCGAAACCATATCCAAAATAAGCGCCGCTTTGGAAATTGAGCCACATTGGAAAAAAGGTAAAAGTTCGTTCAATAGATTGTCCGGTAGAAGCCTGCCAATAAAATTCAGGAAGAAAGCCCGGCTCAAAAGCACGAAGTACTTTTTTAAAAGGCAGCTTTTTGCCGCGATAATACCAGTTCATTCCCGGCGTAGTGCCAATCGCATCCGTGCGCGAAACAAAACCCATTTCAGGATCAAAATCCTTAGTAACGACAGATTGTGTCAACCAGATCTTCATATGGTTTGTGGAATAATAATATTGCGCAAATCCTGCAAAGCCATTTTTTCCTTTTTTTGTGTTTGCAGAATGCATCAGCAAGGTATTGAGCGAATGCGATTCTCCCAGGCGAAAAAATCCGTCAATCGTACTTACAATATTCGTGTTTCCCGGTTGATTCTTTATTGTTACCAATCCACCCAAACGGCTATTGGCGCCGATGTTTTGCGATAAACGACCAACAAAAAAATTAGTCGCCGGACTATTATCTGCTCCACGCTGCCGCATCACGATAGCGCCATAATTTGTTTTGATCGACCGGTGAACAAATCTTCCTCCTGCCTCAATGGGGATCGGGGTTCCAAGACTATCAAGACCGATTGTTCTGCTGTTAAAAGGCTGCACACGCATTTGTCCGCCGGAGCCGTCAACTGCCTGCGAAATGCCTACACCAAACAATGAAGCATTCTCTAAAAAAAATTGTCTTTTTTCCGGGAAGAAAACAGAGAAGCGCGTCACATTATTCACCTGCTGATCCACATCAGCCTGTGCAAAATCGGTGTTTACCGTAAGATCCAAAACCGAATTGGGATCAATGGCCCATTTAAGATCACCGCCAAATTTGTAATTGGTTTCGCTCGTTTGCACACTGGAATCAAAACCTTTGTAATGATCATACGACGAAAGCGCGTAGGGCTCAAAACGGATATTGGTTTTTGGTGGCGGCGGTTTCAAATTGGTGAGCAACCCGGCATAATTCATTCTTAGTGATGTGAAGGCGCGAGGATAAGGAGAAAAAGAAGTGATCTCGTTGGTGATCCGGCGGTTACGGTAAATGCTCAATCCCCATTGTTGCAGAGAATCGCTGTTGGGATAACGCAAGGTCTCCCACGGAATCGCAATTTCCGCTGTCCAGCCCGAATCTGTGCGGTTGGTTCTCACGCGCCAAAGTCCGTTCCAGTCTACATCGTAATACAGATCGTCAAAAGATAACAAATCGCGTTGAACGCCATAAGGATCGGTAACAAAAGCCATCGCATTTCGTTTGTCATTGAAACAATCAAATGCAATACCTACCAAATCACGACTTTTGTCGTCAAAATCTCTTTTAAAATCAGTAGCCCGAAGCGCTTTTGTGCCGAGCGAATCGTGCGCAAAAATTCCGAAATATAAATACTGGTGGTTGTACAAAACCTTTACCTCCGTTGGTTCATCCGGCCGATTTCCCTGTACAGGTTCTATTTCAACAAACTTTGGTGAAGCCCTGGCCAGTTTCCATTCCGCTTCATTGAGCACGCCGTCCACGTGAAGATTGGAAGTTATTGGTACCGCTTCAATTTCTTTTCTTACAGAATCAGGATTGAAAATTTCTTTTTGCTGACTATAACAGTAAGGAGTAGACGCAGTTATTGCAAGAAGCAATACGATTTTAAAATACATTTTATAAAGATAATACGGGGCCGGAATATTAAACAAAAATTTGTGTGTTTTATTGACACAATGAATTTGCAAAATAAAGATTTGCTTTATTTGTTTGTCTACTTGCTACAGGCAAGACTTCAATCTGAAATAATATTTCTTCATCAAAAATGCCACACATTGAAAAAACAAGTTATCTTTCATATTGATTCGTTGGCAATTTGAATACATAACCAGCCATTATGAGTTTATTTAAATTTTTCTCCTGCTTATTGTGCGCCATATTATTAGCTACCAGCTGCAAAATAGAATATCGTCCACCGGTAGAATCGCCTAAAACGGGATATCTCGTTGTGGAAGGATTTATCAATAGCCATGGACCCACAACGATTACGCTGTCACACTCTCTTAAAATTTATGACGACACAACAAGCGACAACCGCGAACACAATGCGATTATCAATATTGAAGGAAGCAACAATGAAACGTTTCCGTTGTATGAAACCGGCGCGGGTGTTTATACATCAGCAGCTTTAAACCTGGACAGCACCGAAAAATACCGGCTAAAAATTAAAACTCAATTCGGAAAAGAATATGAATCTGATTATTCAAGCTATCGTGTAACCCCTGATATCGACAGCCTTAGCTGGAAGCGCGATAACAACGGCGTAAAAATTTATATCAATACCCACGACGACAACGTGCAGCCGGGATATTACAACTGGAATTTCCAGGAAACATGGGAAATTCATTCCACCTATTTTAGCACAATTCAATACCTCTATAGTCCGGGCAATCCTATACCCGTCGGCGTAGGATACAGAAATCGCGACCAATCAGCGGATACAGCTCTTTACAGGTGCTGGCAGAATGTGAATTCTTCGAACGTTAACATCGGGTCATCCGAAAAATTAAATCGTAATCTTATCTATTTTCCCATAATGGAGATAGAGCCTCAATCCCGGAAATTAAGCGTGTTATATAGCATCAGGGTTTTTCAATATGCAATTAGCAAAGCAAACTACAATTATCTTAAAATTTTAAAGACAAATTCAGAACAAATTGGTTCTATAACAGGGCCTTTGCCTTCCGCACTAACAGGAAATATTCATTGCCTTACAACGCCAACAGAAACCGTAATTGGTTTTGTGGAGGTAAGCCAGGGAAAGCTGAGTGAAAGATTGTTCATTAGTAACGATCAGTTGCCCGGCTGGGGATATAAAATGCAGTGCGTGGAATATATCGTTGCGAACAGCGCTGAATCTCTCAGAGAAAACTCAGACCTATATCCAACTACCGTCTACGAGGCTGACCCGTTTGCCGGTATAAAAACATTTTACGGAACACTTGATATTAACTGCGTGGATTGCAGGCTGTATGGTTCGCCCGTAAAACCAGATTTTTGGCCATAAGAAATACCTACAGTAAAGCAACAAAAAAACCGGATTTTCAATTTCATTCCTGATTCTCATGGATGGGAATAAACTTCAATAAAAAATTGAAGCAGACTGTGATAAAAGAGAATTCTTTTCATAAATTACATGCCCAACAATGAAATTAATAAAATCTATAAGCTGCTTATTGGCAGTTCTGTTTTTTGCCTCCGGTTGTAAAATTGAATACCGCCCTTCAGTAACATCACCTGTCACAGGCTATCTTGTCGTGGAAGGCTTTATCAATAGTGACGGCCCGACTACCATAACGCTAAGCCGCACCATAAAACTTTATGATGATTCGGTAGTTGACAATCGTGAGCACAGCGCGATAGTAAACATTGAAGGAGAAAACAATGACAACTACCCGCTTTATGAAACAGGAGACGGCGTTTACACTTCTGACTCACTGGAATTGAACAGTAATGAAAAATATCGACTGAATATAAAAACCGCGACCGGAAAAGAATATTTGTCTGATTATTCAGCCTACAGGTCAACACCGGATATTGATAGTTTGAGCTGGGCACGAAATAGCGATGGTGTAAAAATCTTTATTAATACACACGGCGATCAGAACACTGCCGGATATTATGATTGGAAATATGAAGAAACCTGGGAGTATCACGCTCCCTATTATAGCTCTTTGCAATTCATTTATGATCGGGATACGCACGTTGTTACAGATGTTGTATACAAAAATGCCGATAAGAGCGTTGACTCAGCCAACCATACCTGCTGGAAAGATGTGAGATCGTCAAGCATAATTCTCTCTTCATCAGAAATGCTAAGTAGCGACCACATTTATTTCAACATAATGTCTATACCCGCCGCTGATGAAAAAATAAGCGTATTGTATTCTATAAAAGTGTGGCAATATGCCATTAGCAAAGAGGCCTATTCCTACTTGCAACTACTCAAAAAGAACACAGAAGAAATTGGTTCCATTTTCGCCGCGCAACCCTCTCAACTTAGCGGAAATATCCATTGTACCACCAATCCCTCAGAAACCGCGATAGGATTTGTTGAGGTAAGCCAGGAAAAACAAGAGCGGATTTTTATTAGTAACAAACAAGTTCCGGGATGGCGGTACAATAATGGTTGCGCAGAATACCTGTTGCATAACGACCCCGACGAACTTAAAAATAAAGCAGGTGGACTGTTCCCAACAATCCCGTTTGAGGCCTCACCCGTTGCTATCATTTCTTTTTACGCTACTCCCGACATCAACTGCATCGATTGCAGTTTCAGAGGATCTAATGTAAAGCCCGATTTTTGGCCTTAAAGTAATTTGTAAACAGTAAAGCAATAAAGAAAATGAGTTTTTATTTTCCTGAACGCAGGAAAAAATAAAGAAGGATGATGAAAAGATCTTAACTTACAAGAAGAATTTGCGGCGCGCTTATTTTATTTGCCAAATTCTTTTTATGAGGCTCATTCAATTTTTCACCCTTTTATTTGCAATCGTAATTTTTCCAACAGCTTGCAAGATCGACTATCGTCCTCCGGTAGAATCGCCGAAAACCGGCTACCTTGTTGTAGAGGGATTTATCAATTGCGGCGATGCCCCCACCAAAATCACGCTTTCGCGCACGACAAGCATTTACAACGATTCAATAACAGACAATAAAGAGCACGATGCGCTGGTGAGTATTGAAGGATCAAACAACGAAAGTTATCCTTTATATGAATCCACAGGGGGAGTTTACACCTCCCAATTTCTACACCTCGACAATACTGAAAAGTATCGTCTGAAAATTAAAACGCAATACGGAAAAGAATATGCGTCGGATTTTTCTGCTTACAGGACAACACCCGGTATCGATAGCCTCAGTTGGCTACGCGACGCAAATGGCGTGAAAATTTATGTAAACACTCACGATGACGAACACCAACCAGGATATTATTTCTGGAAGTATGAAGAAACATGGGAGATCCATTCCGCATTTTATTCTCAGCTGGTTTATGTTTACGTCCCCGGTTCCCTTGACCCAGTGGGCGTTGGCTACAGGAATGCTGACCATTCGGCGGATTTATCGCTTTACACCTGTTGGCCTCATGTAACTTCCTCGAATGTGAACATCGGTTCATCAGAAAAATTGAGTCGCGATCAGATCTTTTTTCCAATTATGTCGATTGAGTCGCAATCTGCAAAATTAAGTGTGTTATACAGCATTAAAGTCTTTCAATATTCGGTGAGTAAAGAACAATACGATTATCTCAGGATACTGAAGACAAATTCAGAAGATATCGGTTCTATAACCGGCCCATTGCCTTCACAACTTACAGGAAATATCCATTGCCTTACCAATCCTTCTGAAACCGTTTTAGGTTTCGTAGAAATGGCGCAGGAAAAGCAAAGCAACAGGCTCTTTATCAGTAATGACGAGGTGCCCGGCTGGAATTATGACCCTCACTGTGTTGAATTTAGTGTTGATAACGACGTGGAAAATTTGAAAGGGAAAGCTGATCTTTTTCCCACCCTGGTTCACGAAATAATCGGCTTGGGCGCGATTAAATCTTTTTACGCCACACGAGACAGAGGTTGCATGGATTGCACGATATACGGATCAAATGTGAAGCCTGATTTCTGGCCGTAAAAAATATTGCTACAGTAAACAAACAAATAAATCGTTTTCTTTATTAGTCCAGTCGATTTTTTTCTGAGGAATATACTGTTGCAATTAAGACAGTATTCACCGGTCTTCCATCTTATATTCTTCTTTTATTCCCTCGATCGCTTCGATCGCTTTTTGCTTTGCGAAATTGACTGTTCGAAGGAGTGTTTTGTAGGAACGCGAAGAACTTAACGCCCAATTAGCCAATTCCAACATCTTATCTTTATCACGCGTCATTAAAGGGTAGTTGGTGTTTTTAAATTTGTCAAGAGCATCAGAATTCGTTGAAGAAATCTGCGAAGCAGAATCTCTTGCAGCACTCTTTATTGTGTCAAGCGTATTAAAATTTTGCAGGTAGAATACTTTCTGAACGAGCTTCCAGTTTTCACTCTTTTCATTTGAAGAATTGCTTTCAAGAAGTGCTATGATCTTTAAGCTTTCTTGATAATTGAGAATCTTTTTGATCAACGGGGCGTTGCCAATGTATCGAAGTGCACCCGAACTCTGAAGTTGTTTAAAGGTGGCGTCCTGCGGAGTAACCCTCCATTGCCAGCTCGACCAATATTCGTAGTAATACAGTTTGCCGCCCGGTGTTTGGTCAAAGTTTGGAGATGAGATCAGGGAAGATAAACTATCGCCGGCTTTTATAATTCTGTCCAGAACATAATGCGTCCTGTTAAGTTCCTTCACGTCTGAATTAAGATCATTAACGAGCAAATGAGCATATTCCCTTGCATTCGATTTTTCAGTGAAATGTTCTCTGAGATTTTCTGCGATAAACCCCATGCTGACGGCGAGGAAAATCATCAGGAATTCCAAAAAATATTCTTTGAAATTCTTTTTTGCTACATGAGGATGATGATGTACTTCCATATTGGATTATTTTTCCTGTAAAGCAATTGGTTCGTCCTTAAAATGCAACAATATCAAAACCGCCACCAAAAAACCAAGCACCCTTTCTGCTGCGGCCAATCCGTTCCAGGCGGCGCTTTGCCACATCGCAAACCATTCTCCTCCTATTACTTCAAAACCGAGGAACCAGATAAAAATGCCAATGATAATTCCGGCAATCGCCCAGTTTTTTGATTCATGAAAGTGGATGGCATCTTTTTTAAAATTGCTGACCATAAGCCAACTTCCCTTAAGGCAGCAAAAAGCCATTGCCCCTTCAAATGAAATGATCAGAATATAAAAAAGATGAAAAAGAAAAACGTGATGCACACTCCTGTAATGCAAGTGACTTTCCGGAAATGTGGTATCCATCGAAAGCACATGCTCCACAAAAAGATAATTGCTGAAATAATCGGTAATATTATTAAATGTGATGAGCAATGCCAGCAATCCAATAGCAGCTACGCATACAACTTTTGCCAGGCGAAAAAGAAGTGAGGTGGAATACATGCGCTACAATCAGTTTAAGAAAATTATTTCAATCCTTCGCCGCAGCAAACAAATAAAAAACCTTTATTTTTATTTTCGGTTCAACAAGTTTTAATTCATCACCTCGTAAGTCATTACCGGTGCAGCTTTATTTTTCAGGCTCATCTCTCCTACCTCTTTGCATTGAAAAGATTCTTTCACTTTTTGATAAGAAGCTTCGGAGATCAGTATTTGCCCGGGCTGCGCGGAGGACTGTAGGCGTTGCGCGATGTTTACAGCGTCGCCTATTACAGTGTAGTCAAGCCGTTTGAGAGTTGCCGAACCAATATTTCCGCTAACCACTTCGCCGCAGTTAATCCCGATTGATACATTAGGCATAAAAGTTTTTTGAGCAGATTCGTTCGGTAATTTTTCAATTTGCCTGCGGGCAGTAAGGCAGGCGTCGATAGCGCGATCGAGATGAAAATCTCCTTTAAAAACCGCCATTACGGCATCGCCGATAAACTTATCAATATAACCGCCTTGCGCAATTATCTCTTTTACAATCACATCGAAATAGCTGTTTAATAATTTTACCACTGTGTCAGGAGCTTCGTTTTCGCTGATGGATGTAAAGCTGCAGATATCAATAAACGCAACAGAAACTTCCATCGTTTCATTCTGCATGAGGCTTTGTTCAAATTCGCGACCGCCCATAAAATTAAGCACCGTTTCATCTACATACATCCGCAAAATATTGTTCTCTTTTATCGCCTTCATGGTTTCCCTCATCTGTTTCACCTGCTGCAACGTTTTTTCCATCGTCACTTCAAGGTCCTGGAAATTTACCGGCTTGGTGATGAAATCAAAAGCGCCCCGGTTCATGGCCGTGCGTATATTTTCCATATCCCCATATGCCGAAACAATAACAGATTTTACCATGCTGTGTTGCTCGTTCAATTTGCTAAGCAACGTCAAACCATCCATTACAGGCATATTGATATCGCTGAGCATAATATCGATATCTTGCTCCTCGTGCAGCTTATCCAGCGCAATTTTGCCGTTATCCGCAAATATAAATTCGTATTTGCGTTCCCGTATTTTCTGGCGAAACTTTTGTTTAATAAGTACCTCCAGATCCGTCTCATCATCTACGACCAATATCTTTGACATCAGCTGGTTAAATTTAATTTTTCTTTTAATACTTTAAAATCCACGGGCTTGGTTAAAAACTCATCCGCGCCGAGTTCTTTTGCTGTTTTATAATTTTCTGCGTCTCCATAAGCAGTTATCATCATTACAATGGGCGGCGGTTCATGGTGCCTTTTTTTTATCCTTGACAACAATTCAAGGCCGCTCATTCCCGGCATATTAATATCCGATAAAATGAGCACCGCTTCCTGGTCGTGGCGATCCAGGTATTTTAATGCATCTTCCCCCGAAAAAGCAAAATCAAATTCAACCTGTTTGTTCCTGATCTCCTTTCGGAAACGCTGCTCAAACAGCGTTTGAATGTCGTGTTCATCGTCCACTACTAAAATTTTCATCATATTGTAATTTAATAATAAATTTTGTTGTTATCGATCAAAGTTGAATCCCTATCATATAGATCAGGCCGGCAATTGAATCGTAAATTCAGTCCCTTCTCCTTCTTTGCTTTTCACTTTAATTTCGCCTCCATGAGTTTGAATAAT
>Ga0157371_10005005_pt1 | contig 11361 bp, 14 predicted proteins | sample C45metaG_FD_113462 | JGI IMG/M metagenome (GOLD analysis project Ga0157371, IMG submission 113462) | Corn rhizosphere microbial communities from Kellogg Biological Station, Michigan, USA - C4-5 metaG | ecosystem: Host-associated > Plants > Roots > Rhizosphere > Soil | place: USA: Michigan... | reverse complement strand
TTCGGGAAGCAGCGTCTGCTGCCGGCGATCGGCACCCTGAACGAAGCGGCTCATACCCACCTCCTGCTGACGCCAGAAGGCTAACCTAATTCGCTCGAGCTGGAGACGTTTTCACACAGCCTCCTGAACGAAGCGGCCGTGCTGTTCCGCCGGCGCTACTATCTGAACGGCTCCCACGCCGGCTTCATCATGTACATCACCGAGGCCGAAATGGCGGACGAGGATCTCGACCTCCTCGAGGCGCAGCTGAAGAGCGCCAAGGGCGTCGGGAACTTCTCGAATTTGCTGCTGCACGTCCCCAACGGCAAGGAAAAGGGCGTCCAGCTGATCCACCCCGGTGAGGCCGCCGCGAAGGACGAGTTCCTGGGCGTGAAGGGCACGACGCGCGACGATATCCTGGCGGCGCATCGGGTGCCGCCGGTCCTGATCGGGGTGGTGCCGGTCAACGCCGGCGGCCTGGGCGACCCGGAGAAGGCCGAAATGGTCTACTATCGGAGCGAGGTCGTTCCCCTGCAGAAGCGGTTCCTGGCGGTCAACGACTGGCTGGGCGAGGAGGTGGTTCGCTTCGCTCCCAGGGACTATTCGAAGGCGGCCTAGTTGTCGCCACCGCACGGCACAACGGCCGGGGTTGGGCTATCGAAGGGCGGTGCTCGATGGGGGCGCCGCCCTCGTTTTTTAAGAGGCGGGGGCCGAGCGTTTGCCGCGCTCGAGCCGCCGAGCGAGAGACTCAGCACGTCCAGGGGTGCACGCCCCTTTCGCCCCGCCACCGGCCTGACCGGCGCGGCGCAAATGCTGTTGAGTCGACCATGAACGCAATGCCCCTTTCCCCCGTCTCGCCGGTGCGTCCGATCGCGCCCTACATAGGCGGCAAGCGCAACCTGGCGCGCCGTCTGTGCGCCCTGATCGAGGCCACACCTCACACCACATACGCCGAGGCCTTCGTCGGCATGGGCGGCGTCTTCTTCCGCCGGCAGTCGCGGCCGAAGTGCGAGCTGATCAACGATTGGTCCGGCGATGTCGCCAACCTGTTTCGTTGCATGCGCGCCCATCCCGGCGCCCTCGTTGACCTGGTCGCGCTTCAGCTCCAGTCGCGGGCCGAGTTCGACCGCGCCGTGCGCGAGGATCCAACGACGCTGACCGATCTCCAGCGCGCGGCGCGGTTCGTATACCTGCAGAAGACCGCCTTCGGCGGCAAGGTGAACGGTCGAACCTTCGGCGTGAGCGTTGATCGCCCTGCCCGCTTCCAGTTCAGCGCGGTCGGAGACGATCTGCTCGCGGCCGCCAAACGGCTTGAGGCCGTGACCATCGAGCAGCTCGGCTGGTCCGAGTTCATCGCCCGCTATGACCGGCCCGGCGTGCTGTTCTATCTCGACCCGCCCTACTACGGCTGCGAGGACGACTATGGCGACGGCATGTTCGGTCGCCAGGAGTTCGGCGCCATGGCCGAACAGTTGGCAGGGCTGAAGGGGCGGTTCATCCTCTCGCTCAACGATCGGCCGCAGGTGCGCGAGATCTTCGCGCGCTTCCAGGTCGAGACCGTCGGCACGCACTACGGCCTAGCCGGCCGTGGCGCACAGGCGGCGTCCGAGGTGATCATCACTGGCGGCGGCTAACCGCGGACCTAGAGCGCTCCCCGACCGATCTATCGGGGAGCCCTACTTCCCGTTACAACGCCGGAGAATCTCAACGAAGCGCTGCCCCCACTCGGCAAGAGCGCCGTTATTGGAAGCCAAGGTTATCCGCCCAGAGCCGCTGCCGGATTGGGTATAAGGCGCTTCGAGCCGATATTGAACACCATCGGCTCGTGCCAGGGACGGACCCGCGTTGGAGCTCGGCAACCCAATACCAGCAGGCATGAGCGCGGCGCTGTCCATCAAGGCCTCTCCTAACGTAGGGCAATCATCGACTGTAACTTCGTAATGGCGGTCTCCATCGCGCGCATAGACGTACACGGTCGGGCTGCTGCCTCTCGGATTTGCTCGCATGCGGATGTCAACGCTAACGACCGTGCCATCCAGAGCGCCCATGGCATCGAAAAAAGCGACGCCAGCCCTGTAAGGTTGCTCCTCAAAACCAGCGTTGAAGGCAGCTGATAACGCCAACACTATTACGACCCCGGACATGGCTGCCCCTCTTGATTCACTTCGTATAGGGGGTCAGTCGAACCCCAATTGCCGCCTTTCCAAACGTGCAAATAACGCGTGGAAGCTTCGTATTGGTTCACCTCTGTGCCGACGTACATGCGCAGGTTGGTCATGTCGCCGTTAGCTGCAGTACCTTGATTGTAGAGGTATGCGTATACTTCGGTCCAATCAGGACCAGATATTATCCCTCCGCTCGGGTGAGTGTGAACATAGCCAACAACATCTGCCGGGTTTATTCCGGTGAGATCGACGGGCGGACCATAGCCGCCCCCTGGACCGGGAGCGAACCCGACGACTTCAATCGACCCATCGGCCTGTCGAACCAACAAGGCTCCGTATTCGCGCGTAGCGAACGACTCTCCGCTCGCAATGATGGCGGCGGCGACCATCCTCATGAATTTCGCGGCGGCGGCATCAGCATCTATTTCTTCGCGCTGCGCCGGGTCGTCACATGGGCTCAAACCTTGGTTGTCCTCTGGGTCAATCGTCGAGTGATCAATGACTGGCGGCTCCCAAGTGCTGACAGTCGGAAATGGGTTCGTGCTGCCCGCTGGCCGGCGCTGCCCTATCACTGTGACCCCCGGCAGGTTGGTAGCCGGCGGAGGGGTAATCGACTGCGGCACAGCACACTCCTGTTAGCAACTCGGGGTTTATGTACCCCACTACCAATACTCGTGCCGGGATAGTCAAGCTGTTGTCCAGCGCAGACGCTCCACGAGAAGGAACATTCGGCGAACATTTCTCCTTTCGGTTCTCATGGGGGGTGCGTTAGGGCGCAAAGAGGGTCAGTTAGAGCGACCTTGTGCGGGCGGGCTCCCGCCACCGGCGATCTGCTGGCCAAGGTCAATCCGCGCCGCGCGCAGCACATGGCCGCGCTTGATCAGTCAACCGGCGACATGGGCGTGGCGCGCTGGTGCCGGCACGACCAGGCTCTCAGAGACCTTGATTGCGCGCGCGTGAGGGCGCGGAAGGCCTGCGGAGGCGCCCGAGGGGCGGCACCCATCCTGCCTCCCGAGCGCCGCGCTCAATCCCCCACCTCGCCCGCGCGCTTTATGTGTCGCAATTCTTGCAGTGGCAGAGGTCAGCAAACGCCAACGCCTGCATAGCTCTGGGTGCCGACCGCGACGGCAAGATGATGGTGCGAATCCTTGCACCTACCATATGTCAGGAAGTGCCCCGGCTACCGCCTTGAACAATGGCGGCGGAACAGCATTCCCGATGATCCTGTATTTCATCGTTGCCGATACCGTATCCGGGAAATGAAGATCGCCTTCAAAGCCCTGAATCCGCGCTGCTTCGCGATACGATATGCGACGCGCGGGGGCATCATTTTCGAACACCCATTTGTCAGTTCCGACACGCAGCAGCTTCGGACTGTCGGGGTGAAGCGGTGCGTGGCGGCCGCTAGCGACGATCGTGCGGCTTTGCTCTTCCCATCCCCGGTACCTGTTGCGAGAGAGATAGTACCAGTGGAAAGGCTGAGTGTCGTATTCGCCGATCGGATCCGCTGGCAGATCGCCAATGGCCGCGCGTAAGTCAGGACAGGGAGGCAGGTCTAGGTCGGACCCCGGTCTGCGGTGCGTTGGCTTAGGGAACTCGTACCGAAGGCCCAAATCTGACCGGATCCCTACAAAGAAAAGGCGGCGCCGTTCTTGAGGCACGCCGTAGTCGCGGGCGTCGAGAATATCGAACGACACCCGGTAACCCGCCATTCTGAAGCGGGTCACCTGATTATTAAACAGATGCAGATTGTCGTCTCGGACCATTCCGGCGACATTTTCGACAATGAAGGCCTTCGGCTTTACGGTCCGGAGTGCCCGGTCGAACTCACGATAGAGAAAATTGATTGTTCTCTTGGGGTCTCTCACGCCAGCTTGGCTAAAGCCCTGACATGGATAGCAGCCCACCAAAATATCCGCTTTGGGGAAAGCAGCGACTTTGCGAACGTCCCGCAGGACATAATCTGTCGCGGGCATGTTGGCTTCGTAAAACTCTTTCGCGTAGCCGAGGACGTCGTTAGCCATAACGATTTCATGTCCCAGATCGTGCAGGCCGCGATCGCTGCCTCCGCAGCCCGAAAACAATGAGATCGCTTTCACCATGAGGTGTGGTCCTTTTCGCTGTATCTTCAACGTGCTTACCAACACGCACGTCGCTCGGCCAGCGCTAAGTCAAGCTCTGTAGCACGAGGTTGGTAAGCGAAGCCATTTCGGCTCGGAAGGGATCAACCTTGGCTTTATCGATCATGGTGTGTTCGAGGCGACATAGCCGGATTCGGTCCAACATTAGTCCGGCGCGTTTCTGCCCTCTAACGAAATGCCCATCTGCAAGCACATGCGGCGCTGCAAACACTTTTGTTGGCTTCACCTTCCAACTGTGACCTGTCCAATCTCCGATCCGTTCCAAGGAGAGCTCGTCTAGCTTCCCTGTCCAGTCGTCACCGCATGCGCACTGACCGATCAAGAAAAGACGACCTGGTCGGCCTACATCACTTTCGAGCCAAGCGACAAAATCCAACCCATCGTCGCCGTTTGGCGGGCCGGCGGGCGGCAGATCCTCTCCAGGGTTCCACTGCCATTCGCCAGTCAGGGCGTGCAACCGCTCCATCGCTGCCTTGAAGGAAGTTCCGACGCTGGGATCCCTAGGTGCCCCGACGTGCAGAGACGAGGCTGCTGGACCTAAAAGCGCTGTAGAGAGAACTGCAACAACCCTCTCAAAGACCTGCGGAATTCGGTTGTAGGGCGAGCTCATTATGTCCGTACGCACACTGGCGGCTAGAAGAAACTCGTACAGTCCCCACGCCTCGCCTTTATGGACAATCCGATTATCTGAGAGGCTGAAAGGATAGAGGTCACCCAACAGCTCAACACGCCGCTCGATCATTTCTTGCGTTCGACCGATGCCAGCGTCTTCAGCTAGATCGCGCGCGTGAAACTCTTGGTGGACCGCATCGTCGTGATCATGCTCGAAATCGTCCATCGCTGCCGCAACTAGGTCATCGTAGGTGCCTTCATCGACCAATGCCGCCCCCGCACGAAGGGCAGCCATCTCCGCTTGGTCAGCATCCTTCATCGAGCGCTGATCTCGATTGCGCGCTTTGTGCAGAGCTCCCCCAGCACCGAACATTCTAGCGACCCGCGTCGCGAAGACGTTTTTCGATTTCTTCCGCGCTGGATGCATTCTTCATCGCCAGCCCGACTAGCGGCGCGGCCTCGTCAGCCGTCAGCCTAGTCTCCGCAAGGCCTGTTATCATTTCTGCTTGCAGCTCTCGAACATCGGCTAGGCTTTGCCTCAGCAGATCCCGGACGGGCTGCGTCATCCGAATGATCTCCGGAATGGTCCTGCCTTTCTCCAGCAGGCTTATTTTTTCCTCATCAGCAAATGCGATCGCGAGTTCCCCCAGTTGTCTGGAGTCCGAAATCGCGCCATCACGCCCCTTCGACCGATCACCGAACATGGCGCGCATAACCACTCCGCCTTTAGCCAAATTGGCCTCAGGTATCGGCTTTGGGTTCGTCGCATCATCTTCAGAAATGCCGAGGTACTTCCGGGGTGCCGAATATCCCAGCAAGGTATAAACCCAGCTAAACGGATAAGAAGTAACGCTGCCCCTTCCCTTCCGCTGACTATCTTCCGGTCGGAACTGCCCCGCTTGCTCAAGTTGTTGGACAACATTGTAGCCCTGTAGCATTCGGCTAATAGTTTGGTTGTGGTCGCCAATCATCAGCGAAACCTCGCGGAGGTCCATGCCGCTTTCTTCCACGATCCGCGCGACCCACGCAGCTTTGGCGTACGAATCCCAGGCTTTGGCCGAGGCAATGTGACGAACCCCGAGATATGACAGCAGGGCCCGTTCATGACCGTCTCCACGGAAGACGATGACTGGAGCAGGATCGATCTGCGGCTCACCGTGGGCTGCCCAGATCGGGCGATACTGAGCACCGATGTTCGTCTGACGAGCAGCTCGGCTGTCTTGGGCGAGAATCAGGCAGGCGGCTAGGCGGCGATTTCCCTCAGCGACGACATACTTACCCTCCGGCGCTGGCCGGCAGACCATAGGTTCGGCTTCGAAGTAGCCATTGACGGCGAGAGACGAAATGACATCTGTCACTCCGAACTTCTGAACGATGTGATCAAGTATATCTGCCTGGCTTAACTTGTTCGATCCATCGCCAAACCGAGGGTTCTCGCCGTCGAGCAGGAGATCTTCCAATGCTACGACTTCGCGCTCACCCGGAACGGTGACGAAGGCGTTGGTCATGTCTGTCAAAGCGAGCGCCCTCAAAAGGAAGTCAACTTGCGGTGGACCACAGGTGATTTTGTTCGATAGCCGAGGTTGAAACTGCACGATAGGGGACGTCAATTGAAGGCTAGGTCCAAAGCGTTGCGGACAATCTCTGCTTCCGCAAACGAAAGGAGACGATCGCAGTGCTTTAGATCAAGGGGCACACCCAACGGGAGCGCCGCGCCGTCGGCGTGGCCGCCGGGGCAGTTGCCGGTGACGTAGGCTCGGAAGACGGCGTGCTCGAACGACAAGGCGCGGGTGATGTAGACGCCCAGGAACTCGGCGCCGTCGCGCGCGGGTTCGGCAAACATCATCCACTGCCACGGGACGAGCGAGTAGGTGCCAACCTTCTCGTCCAGGGCGTCGGCGATTTCCTTCAGCAGTTCGTCGGTGAGTTCGCAGTCGCGGCGGTCGTCCAGGATCTTGGACATATGCTGTTGGACCGAGATTTCGAGCTGGGTCTGGTTGGCAGGGCCGCCAACCTGGATGACCTCGGCGATGATGTCGTCAACGTCGCGGCCGAACTCGCGATAGCTTCGATCGCCGGTGTTCATTAGGCCGATCGTCATCCCGCGAGGCACATGCTCATTTCGTCGGGATTTGAGATGACCAGCATGACGAAAGCGCGGCGGCCGCGTCAGTCGCCCACTGACCAAGCTCGCCGCCGAGTGCGCTGACTGACACCTCAGCCGGTTGACCTCCGCCTTGAAGCCCACGGCCCCAGACTTCCACTTTGATAGGGGCGGAGCTGAGCATAATCGATCTGACGCCAGCCTTTGGACGGGCACGTGTCAGACCCGGCACTTCCCATCTCGGCGGAGATATCCTGGTTACTGACCACAAGACGCCTTCGAGACCGGGGCAAGATCTACTGTCAGCCCAAGTCACCTCGGCTGAGCCGCCCTCTCCAGCTTTCGCAAATCGAGCCAGCCAAACCGGAGCCGCCGCCGGCTCAGACGGCGGTGTAAAGTCGAACGGATGATCATAGATGCTGACCACGCCCCAGCCCTCTAAATCTTCCGTCGAATAAATGAGAGATGGCGTCCGCCCCCCAAAGTTTCCCCGCGCTGCTTCAAGGGCAGATTCAGGAACCTCGGCGCGCGAACTTTGTGCAGTCAGGAAGGTAGCCGCGGCGAGCGCAGTCAAGGAAGTCAGGGAACGAGGAGTGCGGGGCATGACTGGCCTTCAGGATTTACTTCAGGGCCATTGAGGCCCTCGAGCGCAGCTTTGGCTGCATTAGTGTTATTGTACACCCAGACTTTATGGACGCCATTTACTCGAGCGACGATATAAATCCGGCCAGCCTCGTCGCCCCGTCGGCCATTTATAGCCGTTATCCAGGTGATGTCTGGTTGTGACGGGATGCCGCTGGAAGCTCCAACGCCAGGATGGCTGTGCGCCATGCCAATGATGGTGGAACCGGACGGACACCCTTCGATATCAACATCCACCGTAGGATGAGGTTGTCCTGGGCCGATTGCGTCACCCTCATAGATCACGGGCCCGACATCAATGCTCCCGTCGGAAAACTCGCACAGCACGGCTCCGAACTCGCGATTATACAAACTTCTCTGCCCATCCGTAATTTCAGCCTGGTCGAGAAAGCGCTCCAAGGCGCGGGCCATTGCCGCATCGGCGTCCCACTCGCGTCGCTTCTCTGGATCGGCACAGGGATCGTCGACTGGGTCGAGATCGGGTTCTATCTCATCAAAGATTGGGGGTGTCGGATCCGGCATAGGTCTGCTCGGGAACGGCTCCATCGACTCATTGGGGCGCCTCTGGCCGGTGACGACGATATCGTCGACCACATCCGTCATACCATCCTCCACACGCTCGGATAATCCGAAACACATCTAGAAATAATTACAACGGGATTGGCAAGCACCCTGGTCGCCATGCGGCAATGCGTTCAATCCCCACTGCCCTCGCCCAGCCCACATAAGAGCGAGCAGACGCCGTCGTCGGCCGGTTGGCACGCGACAGCGTGGCTCAATGAGGCCGAGCACTGCTCGGCCCCCTGTTGTGAGGGGGATGAAAACCGCCGCTGGCGGTCGTTGTGATCTGAGGAAATGTTGTCGCGCGTCCTAGCGCGACGCCTTTCATCCCTTGATCATGTGGTCGAGCGACTAGCTCGACGCCTTCTAATCTTGAGAGAGGCCGGATTCAGACCCCTCAGGTGATTCATGGGTCAGATCTTCGACCGGCCTGGGGGCCGCGCTCGCTTCGCCGCGCGGCCGAGGCCTTCATCGCGCGCAGGCTGGCCTGCATCGCCTCAGGCATCGCGGACCAGCGGGCCTCGTCGTCCTCGTCGGCCTTGCGGGGTGCGAGCACCTTGGCAGCCGCCTGGAGGGCTTCCAGGGGCGCTTTCAGCCAATAGGCGTTCGACGTCTGCTGCACCTGGTCACCCCGCGCGCCTTGGCGGCCGGTGGCGACCCAGCGACGGCGCCAGTCCAGGAAGCCGTGGCGCTTCAGCTGCGCCTTCCACGCGTGGATGGATTTCAGGGGGACGTTCAGCGCCTTGGCCAGCCACTTCACAGAGGGCTCGAGGCGGCCGCCCCGCTTGGTGGCTATGCCCACCAGGATCTCAGCCAGGCGGATGGCGCCGAAGCTGATGCCGCCGGGATCCGTCTTGTCGCGCGGGGCCGTTCCGGTGCGCTCACCCTTGCGGCGTTGCTTCTCCGCATGGATCCGCAGAGCCAGCAGGATCTTGCGGCCCTCCTCCCAGCTGATCGGTCGCCAGTTCTCTCCGCCGGCCGGCTGGCTGTTGCGTCGAACGGGTGAATGCGTGCGGCGGCCTTCAGGCTCCGGCCGTCGACGTCGATGGCTATGGTCGATCGGGACGGCCGTCATGTCGCGGCCCCTGCTTCCATCGCGGCGCGAAGTCCGAGGCACAGGCGCTCGATCGCCAGAATGTGCGGCTCGATATCCCGCTTTTCATTCTCGCTGATGTCGTCGTCCTTCGCCGCCTCGCGGACCAGACGCTGGACGGTGGCTACCGTCTCGGTGAGCTCGCAGGCCTCGCTGACCGCGCACTGGGCGTCGCTGGGCGCGGGCTGCCTCGCGCAAAGCACCGCCGTGTAGATCTTCTTTTGACAGACGCCCTCAAGCACCTCGACCGCGCCGATCGGCATGGTGCGGGGGGTCGATGGGTCGCGGGTGTCATAGAGGTGGGTCCGGCCGATCGGGAACGGCGAGACCTCAAGGATATTCAGGCAGGCGTCAGGGCCGCCGCAGGCGTCCTGAAGCTCACGCGCCAGGAACGCGTGTTGTCGCAATTTCATGGGGATTCGGTCCTCGCGAATCCGCCAGACAGCCGGACGCTCGGGGCGCAGAGGTCTGTTCGCCGAGGCGCTACCGCCCGGCGTTAGACATGAGCAATCCCGATGACCGTCCGTATGGCGGCCATGGTTGGCTGTGATGAGGGCAAGCCGTCCGCACGCGCCGCCACTGGCGATCACGATCAGCGCTGCAGAATTCCGCCCCCGGCGGGTTCACAGGGCTGTCGGCCGGTCATCGAACCGGGGCCGTCAGGCGGGCGAAGCGGGTGCTTTGCCGATATGGGTCTGGCGCTGATCACGCTGGGGGACCGGGCGTCGTTCTCGGTCCAGGCAAAGCCTGGCCAGGAGACGATGACGGAGGGCGGTGAGACGCGCGCAGCGACGTCGGCCGAGCAGCCGCGAACGGCCGCGCAAACACGTCTCGTTAACCTTCGGGACGAATCGGGAACTGTCGTGAATCAGACCGGCGCCGTGGTGGAGAGAGGGGCTCTCGCGGCGTCTCAGCACTGTGTCCCTGCGTGGACGGGGGACGCGGTACTGGATGGGGGTGTCCCGCCGCCGATCGGCGCAGCGGCTGTTCTGACATCAGCAGCGGGACACTCGAGCGCGGGGGGAGATCCCGGCGTCGAGAACTCGGAAGGAAGGTCCCCGTCGTCGCTCCGGAGGGGGTCCGCTGGCATGGCGGTTGCGACGACGGGGCTCTCACCAGCGCCGGTCAGGCTGACGGTGGCGAGGGCGTCTGCCAACGAGACGATGTCCGAAGGCGAATGGGTGAATGGACCAGGCACGGATGACGGGGCCGCGAGTTCGTCCGCCAGTTCGAGCAGCTCGGCCTGGGACAAGGGCAGGCCGAGCGCTGCGACAGGCGATGCGAACGGCCGCAGGCAGAAACCGACGCCCTGGCAGTCGGGCCATGCGCAGTCATCGCAAAAGTCCCCTCCCCCGAGCGCCATCCTAGACCGCCCCTGTCTGGTCGGCTTCATCGAGCCACCCCGCGACCTCGCTCGGTTCGCGGCCGAGCTCCTCGGCGATCTGACCGTGAGTCCAGTTCAGCGCGTGGAGACGGATCGCGAGGCGCTTGGAGCGCGCGTCGTAGATCGCCCTGGCGACGGGCCAGAACAGGCCCGTCACCAGGGCGGAAGCGGCTATCGCAGAGGCGGCCGCGATGGTCTTGAACGACGTCATGCCGCTACCGCCAGGGCGGGCTCGCCGTCCACAACCCACGCTCGCGCATTTGGGTTGGTCGTGGCGACGAGCCCCTCTACCTTGGGTGTTCCTACACAACCCACGGAGAGATTCGAATGTCTCACATTCCCGGAAGGCGACCCGTCGACCTGGGCGAAACCGCCGACAAGGCAGATAAGGCTGAGCGCGATATTGCCCGGCTCCAAGGCCGCGTCACATTTAACAGCGCCGTCCACGCCAGTCTGTTGCGAGCCCTTGAAGAAGCCCTGTCTGACATGGGCAAGCCCAGCATTCTTGAGCCGATGCTGGTTCAACTCCGCGCCGGTCTTGACGCCAAGTCCGAAAACCCTGGAGCCCGCGCGGGCTACCAGTATGAGTTGGAGCGGCTGGAACGGCTCACTCATCGCCCCAACCCCGATCCTGATGCTGATGCTGGGGATGGGACCAAGACCGAAGAGCCGCCGCACTG
>Ga0157371_10005002_pt1 | contig 11369 bp, 6 predicted proteins | sample C45metaG_FD_113462 | JGI IMG/M metagenome (GOLD analysis project Ga0157371, IMG submission 113462) | Corn rhizosphere microbial communities from Kellogg Biological Station, Michigan, USA - C4-5 metaG | ecosystem: Host-associated > Plants > Roots > Rhizosphere > Soil | place: USA: Michigan... | reverse complement strand
TTGCACGGCGATGCGCGTTTATTTTACATCCAATCATGATGAAAACAGCTGGAATGGAACTGAGTATGAAAAGTATGGCGACGCCGCCAAATTAATGGCTGTCTTTTCATGTACCTGGGATGGGATTCCCTTGATCTATTCAGGGCAGGAATTACCGAATAAAAAGCGATTGCAGTTTTTTGAAAAGGATCAAATAGACTGGACAGGAAAATTCGAGTTGCACGACTTTTATAAAACGTTGCTTACTTTAAAAGCAACGAATAAAGCACTACGCGCGGGCGATCCGAAAGTACTGACAAAAATCATTTCTCATCCTGAAGACGAACGTGTGTTTGCCTATTTGCGTAAATACAAACAAAGCGAGGTTTTTGTGATCTTAAATTTTAGTAACGAGGGCTTAAATTTTGAAGTAAAGAATGTGAAAGGTCTTTTTAGAAATTTATTTTGGAATGATGATGTGGATTTTGAACAGAAACCATTGGTATGGCTTCATCCGTGGGATTACCTTGTTTTTGAAAAAATTCCGATGTTGTCTTAAGAGCGTCTTATTCCTTCCCGATAAAAGAATAAAAATCTTTTTTATATAGTTCGTTAAAATTAAATGACTAAATAAGCGTTATGCTCTTATACCAAACGAAAAGGGTATATTTGCAAAATTATTCTCCTACTTAGCAGACTGGATCTTCTTTACCAAAAGCTCATCAAGTCATAGGTTGTTGAGCATACTAGCAAACAAACTTTCAGAAACAATTTTCAGGGAAGTTATCATTTATATTAAAACATCAAAATGTTATTTAAAGAGTTACATTTAGTAGCGCCTATTTTAAAGGCACTCGAAACAGAAGGTTATACAGAACCAACGCCCATACAACAACAAGCGATTCCTCACATTCTCCGTGGAAAAGATCTTTTAGGCTGTGCACAAACCGGCACAGGAAAAACAGCAGCTTTTGCGATTCCAATTTTGCAAAATCTCTTGTTACAACAAAATGAAGACGGCCATAACAATAATATTAAAGCGTTGATCTTAACGCCCACACGGGAACTTGCCATCCAGATCGATGAAAGTTTTGAAGCGTATGGAAAACACACAGGTATTAAACACGCAGTTATTTTTGGTGGTGTTTCGCAATTTAATCAGACAAACCAGCTAAGGCGTGGTGTTGATGTATTGATTGCAACGCCGGGAAGATTATTGGATTTGATAGCACAAAAATTCGTGAACTTAAAAAGTCTCAAAATGTTTGTGTTGGATGAAGCAGATCGCATGTTGGACATGGGTTTCATTCACGACGTAAGAAAGATCATTGCAATTCTTCCTGAGGAAAAACAGACATTATTTTTCTCGGCCACAATGCCGCCGGAAATCACAAGGCTTTCTTCTTCTATTTTAAAAAATCCCGTAAGAGTTGAAGTGGCGCCGGTTTCATCAACTGCAGAAAATGTGGATCAACATATTTACCTCGTTGAAAAAAATGACAAGCGTGAATTGCTTATTCATCTTTTAAAGAATGAAGGCATTCAAAACGCTCTTGTTTTTACAAGAACAAAATATGGTGCAGATAAAATTGCGCGTGCGCTTCACCGTGCGAACATAAAATCGGATGCGATTCATGGAAATAAAACGCAGAACGCAAGACAAAAGGCATTGAACAATTTTAAAGATGGAAAGATTCGCGTGCTCGTGGCTACAGACATTGCTGCACGTGGAATTGATGTCGATGAGCTGACACATGTTATCAATTTTGAATTACCTAATATTCCTGAAACTTATGTACATCGTATAGGCCGTACCGGTAGAGCCGGAAATTCAGGTTCTGCCCTTTCATTTTGTGATATGGAAGAAAGAGCTTATCTGCGCGACATTCATAAACTGATTGAAAAAACAATTCCTGTTGTGGAAGATCATCCGTATGCGAGCAAACTTCAATTTGTTCAGGCGCCGGTCGCAAAGAATTCTTTGATGAATCGGAAACCTGCTTCCCACAGCGGTTTCAGAAGAGCAAGAAGCTGGAGCCAGGGAAGATAAAATTGAAAATACTTTCCTTATAATTAATTGACAACTGTAAAAGGTTGTCATTTTTTTTTGCAAACATGTTAGCAGTAAACAAACAAATTCGCAATATTTTTATTCTACACTTTTATTTTTCCTTCAACACCAATATTTGCAGTAGTGCCGGTAACTGCTGAAGTCGCCATTTTCAAAAGCGTTATCATTTTTCCGTTGATCGTTTCCCAATAATGCGCCTCTTCAGGTGTAACTTTTAGCAGGCTGATATTCGGATCGTCTTTGCCTTCTTTAAAATATGCTTTCATTGTTGGTGACCACAACTTGTCGATTTTCTCTTTGTCCCAAACAATTTGTGTTTTCCCCGTGATGGTTAGAAAATGACTGTCAGAACTTTTTGCATACAACAATTGCACAGTATCATTGTCTTTTATCTCGTCATTTTTATCACTGGTTTTATTGCTGAAGAACCAAATGTTGCCATCGTCATCTACCTGCAAAGTGGCCATAGGTCTTGTTCTAAAAGGAACACCTTTTACTTCGGTACAAAACATGCAGATTTCGATGTCATCCACCATTTCTTTAATTTTCTTAATTGCTTCTTTATCGTAAACGTTTTTTGTGTTGCTCATTTTTTTGTTTTTAAAATTTAAGAAATTGATTGATTATTTTTTTCTTTCGTAGTGCGCCATGATACTTCCTTTCGCCATAATATGTCCTTCCATCGCAGTTTCCAGATCTTTCTTCCTGCTATCCGGTCGCAAATTCAACGGTGCATTTAAGGCATAAAGATGGAAGTAGTATCGATGTGAACCGGAAGGTGGACAAGGCGGATGATAGCCACTTTTTCCCGCACTATTATCACCGCTTACTCCCGGATTACTTCCTTCATCTATGCTGACAACCGGATCAATATTCCAAACGATCCAATGTTCATAAACGCCGTTGGGTGCGTCAGGATCTTCAGCGATTAGCGCCAGTGTTTTTGCGCCTTCGGGAATATTTTCAATGTGCAGCGGCGGATTAATTCCATCGCCATCGCAAGTATATTTAGAAGGAAGTTGACCTTCATTATCAAATGCTTTGCTGCTTATTTTTAATTCGCTCGTTTCTCTTTTCATGTCATTCTTTTTTCTTTATTTTAATAAAAATCTATGCCAACAATCCTATTAATGAATGGAGTTGGCTCTTGCATGCACATTGCAAAAAATCGGATATTCCTACAACAACGTTTTCAAAATGTTACTATTCTTCTTCCTCGTTTTTTCATCCATTACGCCACTGAATAAATCGCCTTTCTTTTCAAGCCTTTGAAAAATGGTATGAATATCAAATTTTGAAGGATCCAATTTGTCGTTTACTTCTTTCCATTCGAGAGGAGTAGAAACTGTTGGAAGCCTTGCTGGCCTTACACTGTACGGTGCCGCAACAGTATCCGCTTCGTCATTCTGATTCGGATCAATATACAATTTGTCGCCACGCTTTGAGACAGTAATTTCTATGGTTGTTATGGTCGGCAATAATTTATTTACCCGTTCGCAAATTTTTTCTGCAATATCTCTTGCGTCTGGAAAAGAAAAATTCTCACAAGGGATATAAAGATGCATTCCTGTTTTGCCTGAAGTTTTTACAAACGCTTTTAATTTTAATTCATCAAAAACTTTTTTTGCAGCTAATGTTGTATCGATCACTTTTTTGAAATCTTCATCGCTCGGATCAAGATCGATAATGATAAAATCGGGTTCCAGATAATTCCCTGTTCGCGATGTCCATGGATTTATATCAATACATCCGAGGTTGATCATATAAAGCAAAGTCGCTTCATCGTTGCAAACGAGATAATCGATAACACTTCGCTTTCCTCTCTTTGGATGTTTTCTTTTTGTCGAAAAAACTTGCGCCCACTCTGGTTGGTTGCCTTGCATATCTTTTATATAAAGTCCGGGAGCGGTGGGCTTAATATTTTTTATATGCAATGATTCAGCGCGGTCTTTTAAATAGGGCAAAATATAAGGCGCAATTGAATGATAATATTCAATCAAATTTGCTTTTGTAATTCCCGGCCACAATTCTTTTTCAACATTCGTCAGCGTCACTTTTTTTTCATTGATCAGCACCGAATCTTCACTCGTGATTTTTTCGTTTTCAAGAACATGCCAGTTGCTCCCGGGAAAACTTTTCTTACTTTTTTCTTTCTCATTTTCAACTTCGCTGATTGGAATTGGTTTCTCTTCAACCACTTGCTTTGGTTTTTTGTCATCTCTCAAACCCAGGAAAATAGCGGGTTTCCTTATCATTCCCGAACTTGTGTAAGTAGCAAATTTTATGTTCGCAACCAATTCCGGTTTTACAAAATGAACCTTTCTATCTGTTTCAACTTTATTTGCAAAAGGACTTTTTTCTATCTCTATTTTCTCCAGCCTCTCTTTTATTTTTTTCTTTTGATTGCCTTTAAATCCTCCACCTGCATGCCCCTGGTACATTAGTTTTCCATCTTCATAATAACCAAACACGAGTGCAGCGAATGGCGATGAATTATCCGATTCTGTCCAACCGCCAATCACAAACTCCTGCCTCTTTTCTGTAGGCAATTTCAGCCAATCTTTTCCGCGCTTTCCTTGCTGATATGGGCTGTCTTTTCTTTTAGCAACAATGCCTTCCATTTCCTGTTGTTTGATCAAGTCAAACAATTGAATTCCCTGTTCAAAATCATCACTATATCTTATTGTTTCATTGAATGGAATGGCTTTAGAAAGAATTTCTTTTCTCTCAGTTAACTTCAAATCAGTAAGTTTAAAACCGTTGCACCAGATTATATCGAACAAATAATAAACCAACGGATTGTCGCGATCACTTTTTTGCAACGCGTCAAAATCCGGCCGGCCATCTTCATCAAGCGCCACAACTTCCCCATCAACGATTGTTTCCAAACCTAACTCTGATAAGCCTTTTACCACTTCCGGATATTTTTCTGAATAATCTAATCCGCTTCGCGATCTTAAAACCACTTTGTTTTTTTGCACAAATCCAACAATGCGGTAACCGTCCAATTTCACTTCATATAAAAAATCAGGATCATCAAAGGGCTCTTTTATCAACGTACAAAGCATCGGTTTTACTTTTGATAAAAACTTTGATTTTTTCCCTTTCTTCAATAGTTCATCCAGCTCTTTTTCACTGATTTGATTTTCATTCACTGATTCCGTTTTTTTCGCGCGATTGCTCTCCCATTCCTTTTCAGGATTGGCTTTCACTTCCTCTAATGTTTTTCCGGATAGAACTGATTTCTCTTTTTTGCTGATGTCTTCTTTCGTTGCGAATTCATCTTTCTTTTTTATTAGCAGCCACGCATTGTCGCCGCGACTTTCAGTTTTTACCAAAGAAAATTCTCCCTTTAATTTCTCGCCATGCAACACAAAAGAAATCGCTCCCTGGTACAAGTGATGCATCAGGCTTTTTTCGTCTTCTTTCTTTGTCTTCTTTTTTTCTGCAGGCTCGTAAGTTCCTTCATCCCAAACGATCACTGTTCCGGCTCCGTAACCTTCAGGAATTATCCCTTCAAAGTCGCGGTAATCCCAAGGATGGTCTTCCACCATCATCGCCAATCTTTTCACGGAAGGATCCATTGAGGGGCCTTTGGGAACTGCCCAACTTTTTAAAACGCCTTCCATTTCTAATCTAAAATCATAATGAAGATGCGAAGCGTGATGTTTTTGCACAACAAACCGAAGTTCCTTGCCGGAGGGCTTTCCGCCAATCGGCTCCGGTGTTTTATCGAACGATCTTTTTTGTTTGTATTTGATTAACGACATCATCTTTTAGCAATAAAAAGATATGCCAGTTTTTAATGGAGCAACCTTTAAAAAGGCGGAATAAAAAATTGTTGGATTTGTTTGTTTACTGCACGTGGATGGTTAGAACAGCGTCCTGGTAAGCCTTCCGATCATTACGCCCTGGTGATAGATTTGCATGGCGTACGTTCCTTTTTGAAAATTGTGAGAGTCAATGGTGAAAACAAGTCGGTTGCCGTTGTCTCTTTTATTATCAAACTTTATTGAAGTAGAAAAAGGTTTTGTTTCTGAATCGGTTATAAATGTTCCCGACCTTTCTCCGGCTGGAATCAATGTCTTTCCATCAGGTTGAACAATAACAATATGAATCATATTGTCTTTATTATCAGGCTTGATATTGATCTCGAAAGAACCGTACAACCTTTCTGTTTTTGCCGCGATATTAGTGATACTTTTATTATCGCTCAACGACATTCCTACAAAGCGCAAATGGGCCACCAACACGGGCAAAGTGTAAGCGGAGCTGGCGAGATGCTTGCCACTTTTCCGGGCCGGCGATGCTCCTTTTGTTTGCATAAGCTGTTTCACCATATCTGCCAACTTTTCATTTTCCGCAGCTACTTCGTCGTTTCGCGTTTTTAAAGCTTCCAAAGTTTGTTGCATCTGATTTATCCGTGCATTTTCCGCTGCTGAATTCTGCGAAGCATCTTTATTTCGGATCATTTCTGTGATTTCATTTCGCAACCGATTGAACTCAACAAGTTTCGAAGCCAGCGCCGTATCCGAAGTGGAATCGAGAGAAATTGAATCAGATGAATCCTGGAGTTTGGAGGCTGCGAGATTCAACAGGTTCTGAAGTGAATCAGAAAATGAAGTAGCCGGATCGATGGATTGCTTTGGCTGCGTAACAGTTGTTCTCTGCGCTTCCTTTCTCTCAAAATAATAACGATATCCCCAAAAAGAAACTAAAATAAAAGAAACTGTAACCACAATCAATACGATAACAAGCAGGCTTATTAATCTTCGGTCTCGCATTTAAAATTGATAATAGTTGATCGGAGCAAAAATATTTATTTTAAAAGGATTTAAGGCACTTTGTGCAACTTTAAATGTTATTAATTACTTATTTCCCGGTTTCACTCTCGTATTGTTTTGTAAACGTGATTGTTTTCGGTTGATAAAACAATAATTTCCTTTCCACATGGATAGTAAAAACAGTTTTAGCAAACATTTTTAATATTGCCTTTTTACCCTATTTTTGCAGCCCTAAAAATTAAGTTAATTACCTGATATGGATAATTTGATCTATGTAATACCGGCAATGGGAATTGTTGGTTTGCTTTACACCTTTCTGAAGTTTGCCTGGGTTGCCAAACAAGATGCGGGAAATGAAAGAATGAAAGAGATAAGCACTTATATCGCTGACGGTGCGATGGCCTTTTTAAAGTCTGAATGGAAGATACTTTCCTACTTTGTTATTATCGCTGCTATATTATTGGGAATAATGGGTTACAGCAGCGCCAATAGCAGCTGGAGCATCGCCATCTCATTTATTTGTGGTGGCTTTTTTAGTGCCCTTGCTGGATTCATCGGTATGAAAGTGGCAACAAAAGCGAACGTACGGACGACACAGGCTGCAAGGACAAGCTTGTCAGAAGCACTAAAAGTTTCCTTCACAGGCGGAAGTGTGATGGGACTCGGCGTTACCGGTTTGGCCGTATTAGGCTTGGGCGGACTTTATATTATTTTGAAATTTATTTTCGCTCCTCATGCAGCTGCTAACAGCTTTGAAATGGAGCGTACTATTGAAATACTTACAGGCTTTAGCCTTGGCTCAGAAAGTATTGCCTTGTTTGCCAGAGTTGGTGGCGGTATTTATACCAAAGCGGCTGACGTAGGTGCTGATCTTGTGGGAAAAGTAGAAGCAGGAATTCCAGAAGATGATCCACGTAATCCGGCTACGATCGCGGATAACGTGGGAGATAATGTGGGAGACGTGGCTGGCATGGGTGCTGATCTTTTTGGTTCCTATGTAGCTACAATTCTGGCCACCATGGTTCTCGGAAGAGAAACAATTTCCCGGGATGCTTTTGGTGGAATGGCGCCGATTTTATTGCCGATGCTAATTGCTTCAATGGGAATCCTGTTCTCTATTATCGGGACATTCTTTGTAAAGATTTCTGATAAGGCAGGCCTGCATACTGCGGTTGTTCAAAAAGCGTTGAACCTTGGAAACTGGGGATCGATCGTACTTACAGCGATCGCTGCCTATTTTCTTGTTACCTGGTTGATGCCCGATTCTGACATGATTCTCCGTAATTATCATTTTACAAAATATGGTGTATATGGGGCCATTATTGTGGGATTGGTAGTTGGAACTTTGATCAGTTTTATTACCGAATTTTATACGGCGATGGGCAAAAGGCCGGTGTTGACTATCGTTCGTCAGTCTTCTACAGGCCACGCTACTAATATTATTGGTGGACTTGCAGTGGGAATGGAAAGTACTTTGTTCCCGATTCTTGTTCTCGCTTCGGGTATTTATTTATCTTATTATTCTGCCGGCCTATATGGCGTCGCCATTGCGTCTGCCGGAATGATGGCTACTACGGCCATGCAGCTGGCGATCGACGCTTTTGGCCCGATCGCAGATAATGCGGGCGGTATTGCTGAGATGTGTGAATTGCCAAAAGAAGTGCGGGAAAAAACCGACATCCTGGATGCTGTTGGAAACACAACTGCGGCTACAGGGAAAGGTTTTGCAATTGCTTCTGCCGCCTTAACTTCTCTCGCTTTGTTTGCTGCATTTGTTGGTATTGCAAAAATTGATGGTATTGATATTTATCGCGCCAATGTTTTGGCTGGATTATTTGTTGGGGCGATGATTCCATTTATATTTTCTTCTCTTGCGATTCGTGCGGTTGGTGAAGCAGCGATGGCGATGGTTGAAGAAGTTCGCCGCCAGTTTCGTACTATTCCTGGAATTATGGAAGGAAAAGGAAAACCTGAATATGAAAAATGCGTGGCGATTTCTACTAATGCTTCCATCAAAAAGATGATGTTGCCGGGCGCTATTGCTTTGCTTTCTCCGGTAATCATTGGTTTTATTTTTGGTCCCCAGGTTTTAGGTGGATTTTTGGCTGGTGCAACCGTTAGTGGTGTGTTGATGGGAATTTTCCAAAATAACGCTGGCGGCGCGTGGGATAATGCAAAAAAATCTTTTGAGAAAGGCGCTTTAATTAATAATGAAACACATTACAAAGGTTCTGAACCACACAAAGCATCTGTGACAGGCGATACTGTTGGCGATCCTTTTAAAGATACTTCAGGTCCAAGTATGAACATTCTTATCAAGTTGATGAGTATTGTTTCTTTGGTTATTGCTCCTACCCTCGCACATAATTTTGCAGGGAAGATCAAAACCGAGCGCGAGCAAAAGATGCAAGCTCTTATTAATCTTGATAAAACCACTTCTTCTGAAATGACGAGGACAAGCGATCAATGGACTTTGATTACTCCACCATCGGCTGACAGAGCAGTTGTTGAAAAAGAAGCAGGCAGCTTTATCAATGTTTTGGAAGACGATCACATCATAACCAACGACACTTATTCCGTTGCTGTCGCAAAGGGCGAATTGTATATTAATGGAGAAAAGCAACCTTCTTCTATTCAGGAAAAATACAGTGTTTATATTCAAAAAACCGGCGACTTTATCAGCAAAGAAGCATCACATAAATAATAAGATTTTAGTGATATAAAAAAATGAAGAACCAAAATAGCTCTTCATTTTTTTTGCCCTAACTAAAACAGAAATCTCTCTTATTTGTTAGTTTACGGTTTATTTTCTTCGTGGAGTTTCTAATTCTGCGTGTGCGGCAGCCAACCGCGCTATCGGCACACGGAAAGGTGAGCAGCTCACATAATTCATTCCGATCCGATGGCAAAATTTCACACTCTCCGGATCGCCGCCATGTTCACCACAAATTCCTACTTCCAGTTTCGGTTTCGTTTCTCTTCCTTTATCGGTTCCAAATTTTATCAACTCTCCCACTCCATTCTGATCAATCGTCTGAAAAGGATCATCAGTTAAAATTTTAAGATCGAGATAGTTCGGAAGAAATCCGCCAATATCATCACGACTAAAACCAAAGCTCATTTGCGTAAGATCATTAGTTCCAAAGCTGAAGAAATCCGCCACTGTTGCCATTCTACCCGCTTTTATCGCGGCTCTGGGCGTTTCGATCATTGTGCCATACAAGTAAGGAATTTTCTTCACTTTAAATTTTTCACACACTTCTTTATAAACTTTGTCCACGATTTTTTTCTGGTGAATAAGTTCGTTTACTGTGCATGTTACCGGAATCATAATTTCAGGAAAAGCTTTTTTGCCCGCTTTTAATAATTCAGCGGTAGCTTCAAAAATGGCTCTTACTTGCATTTCAGTTATTTCAGGATAGCTTATTCCCAATCTTACCCCACGATGCCCGAGCATCGGATTATTTTCATGCAAAGCCAAAACACGCCTTCTTAGCAAGCTCATACTTATGCCCAGTTCTTTGCTCAGTTGATGCAGTTTTTCTTTGTCATGCGGCACAAATTCATGCAAAGGCGGATCGAGCAAACGGATGGTTAAAGGATTTCCCTGCAAAACTTTCATCGTGTCTTTCACATCCTTCTTTACAAATTTGTACAATTCATTCAGCGCCGCTTTTCTTTCCTCCAAGGTCTTGCTCACAATCATTTTGCGGAGCAGAAACAATGGCTGTTCGCTGCCTTCTCCATAAAACATGTGTTCTGTTCTGAATAGTCCAATTCCTTCAGCACCAAATTTCATTGCCTGCGTAGCGTCTCCGGGCGTTTCTGCATTTGCGCGCACACCGATCACTTTTATTTTATCCACCAACTTCATCAGGTCTTTGTAAGATTGATTCTTGTCAAGATCAATGTCAGTGAGCGGCAGGCTTCCTTCATAAGCAATGCCCTTTGTTCCATTCAGACTTATCCAATCTCCTTCTCTAATAACCACGCCATCTTTTGAATGAAACGTTTTTGTTTCAGAATGAATTTCAATATCGCCGCAACCCACAATGCAGCATTTGCCCCAACCGCGCGCCACTAATGCAGCATGCGAAGTCATACCACCTTTCGTTGTTAATATCGCCTGCGATTTGTGCATGCCATCTACATCCTCCGGAGAAGTTTCTTCTCTTACCAAAATCACTTTTTCACCTTTCGATGCCCATTCCACTGCATCATCAGAAGTAAAAACCACTCGGCCTTTGGCGCCACCAGGGCCTGCAGGTAACCCTTTTGCAATCGGTTTATGCAGCTGCTCTGCTTTCGGGTCAAGCATCGGTAACAACAATTCTATAAGCTGATTCGGAGCAACACGTTTCACCGCAGTTTTTGCATCGATTAATTTAGATTGATACATCTCGGTGGCCATTCGTACTGCCGCAATTCCATTGCGTTTTCCCACGCGGCATTGAAGCATATACAATTTTCCTTTCTCAATCGTAAATTCAATATCCTGCATGTCTTTGTAATGCTTTTCCAGCTTAGCCTGGTAA
>Ga0157371_10004999_pt1 | contig 11376 bp, 11 predicted proteins | sample C45metaG_FD_113462 | JGI IMG/M metagenome (GOLD analysis project Ga0157371, IMG submission 113462) | Corn rhizosphere microbial communities from Kellogg Biological Station, Michigan, USA - C4-5 metaG | ecosystem: Host-associated > Plants > Roots > Rhizosphere > Soil | place: USA: Michigan... | reverse complement strand
CTACAGGCGCAGATCAACCCGGCGACGGGCCGCGTCCACACCTCCTACTCGCTGACCGGCGCGCAGACCGGGCGGCTGTCGTCGACCGATCCGAACCTGCAGAACATCCCGATCCGCACCGAGATCGGGCGCCCGGTCCGCGCCTGCTTCGTCGCCGAGCAGGGCATGGAACTGCTGTCGGCCGATTACAGCCAGGTCGAGCTCCGCGTCCTCGCCCACGTCGCCGACGAGCAAGTCCTCAAAGACGTCTTCCGCGAGGGCGAAGACGTCCACGCCGCCACCGCCGCCGAGGTCTTCGAGATCGAGCGCGACGAGGTCGACGTCGGCCAGCGCTCGAAGGCGAAGATGGTCAACTTCGGGATCGTCTACGGCCTCACCGGGTTCGGCCTCGCCGACCGCCTCAACATCCCCCGCAAGGAGGGCGAGGAATTCGTCGCTCGCTACCTCGAGCGCTTCCCGGCGGTGCGCGCCTTCCGCGAGCAGGTGATCGAGCGTGCCCAAGAGGAGGGTTTCGTGACGACCCTGATGGGACGGCGGCGCTCGATCCCCGAGCTGCGCTCCGGCAACCCCAACACCCGCCGCCTCGGCGAGCGGCTAGCGGTCAACGCCGTGATCCAGGGCACCGCCGCCGACATCATCAAGGTGGCGATGGTGCGCTGCCAGCGCGCGCTGGCGGAGACCGGGGGGGAGACCCGCCTGGTCCTGCAGATCCACGACGAGCTCCTCTTCGAGGGCCCGCCGGGAGAGATGAACGCGGCGGCCGAGCTGGTGCGGCGCGAGATGTGCGCCGCGTACCCGCTCGATCCGCCGCTGGAGGTCGACGTCGGCGTCGGCCCTGACTGGCTCAACGCCAAGTAGTCGCCGCGCCGACGCTGCCGCCTAGGCTTCCTTGCCCGACAGCTCGACCTTCTCGAAGGTCGCCTGGCCGTTAGCGACCTTCAGCTCTGCCTCCTGGACAACCGCGCCGGGGGTGAGGTCAGCAGTGGTGCAGTTGCTGCTGCCCTGATCTCCCGAGTTGTCGGACCCCGAGTTTTCGCTGCCCGGAGCGGAGTTGTCATCGCCGGCCTGTTCGCCGCCGTTGTCGTCAGCGGGCTCTTCCTCGCCCTGGCCGCCTTTGTCATCGCCGGCCTCTTCTTCGCCGCCGTTGTCGTCACCGGCCTCTTCTTCGCCGGAGCCATCGCTGCTGGCCGAGGCCGGGGCGCCCGAGTGGTCCTCGCACTTGATCTCGGTTTCTTCGCTGACGAGACCGCTGACGGTTTCGCCGCCGAAGAGGTTGATCACGAGCTTGCCGGTTTCGGCGTCGAACGAGGAAACCGTGCCGGCGTTGTCTTCGCCGTCCTCGACCCCGTCGTTGTTGGAGTCGGCGTCACGCGGGTTGTCGCCGGCGAGGAACTCGGCGCGGTTGCGCAGGGCGTCGCCGTCCTGGTTCTTGTGCGCCTGGTTCACCTTCAGCGAGAGGTGGTGACGCTTCTCCCACTTGTCCGGGATGTGGTCGTGGTTGCGGTCCTTGGCGGCCGCCAAGCTGGGCATGGCCAGGAGCGCAAGCGCTCCGAGCGCCAGCGCGAACCAGGTCATGCCGAATCGGGCTCGCTGTCCTTTGTTGCGGGTCATGCCATTCCTCCTAGTTAGAAGTTCAACAACTGGTTGCCGCTACAACCCGAGCCCGCAACCAAGATCACGCGGCTATGGACTGCCGTCCGAGCCGCTGCTCGAATCGGTGCCGCTGAGGTCGCTGCTGCCGCTCGTGCTGGTGGTGGTTTCCCCACCGCCGTCGGAGCTGCCGCCGCCCGAGCCGGAGTCGCCGCTGCCACTGCTGTCGTCGCTGAGGGTCGTTTCGCCGCCGGTGGTCGGTTCGCTCGTCAGGTCGCCGCCGCCGTCCGAGCCCGAGCTGCCGTCGCCGCCACTGCTGACGAGACCGTCGCCGCTGCCGGAGCTGCCAGAAGAGCCGCCGTCGCTCGAGCCGCTGCCGCTGCTGTCGCCGGACCCGCTCCCTGAGCCGGAGCTGCCGCCGTCATCGCTGCCGTTGCTGCCACTGTGACGATCGCCAGAGCCGGAGCTGCCGCTCGAACCGGCGTTGGAGCTGGGACCTGGGCCCGAGCCGCTGCCGGAATGGCTCGTGCCGCCTGAGTGGGAGCCGTCGCCGGAGGAGCCGGTTCCGCTCGAGACACTGCGGTCGCCGCTGCTCAGCGAGCCCGAGCCACCCTCGCCGGAGCCGCTGCCGGCGCCACCTGACCGCCCGGCCTGACCGTGGCTGTCCTCGCCAGTAGAGAAGGAGCTCTGGCTTGCCGACTCGCGATTGCCGCTCGCGCCGGGGCGCTTGCCATCGGCCAGTGGCGCTGCCTCGGCGGCTTCCGGCCCGGCGGCGCGGCCGTGGTGGTCCTGGACGGCTACTCCCGCGCCGACGGCGCCGGCGATCAGCACCGTCGCCATCCCGGCTTTGAGGGCGCCGCCGCTGAGGGCGACCCCGGCGCCAGCCGCGCCGGCTTCGCTGCCGTGGTCGGCGAGCGCCCGCAGGACCGGCAGCGGCACCAGCAGCCCGAAGCCCTCGCGCAGGGCGGCGCGGGCGCGGAAGATCGCCTGCCGGGCAGCGCCGCCGCTGACCCCCAGCGCCGCCGCGATCTCCTCGTGGCTCAGCCCTTCCAGCTCGCGCATCACCAGCGCTGCCCGCTGCGTCTCCGGCAGCGCCTGCAGCCGCTCCGTCAGGTCACGCAGCTCCTCGCGGGACTCGACTTCGGCGGCGGCGCTGCGGGCGCCCGGCATCGTCTCGGAGAGCTCTGCCGCGGCCGGCGCGGCGGCGCGCAAGTCGTTAAGGGCCGTGTTGCGGACGATCCGGTAGAGCCAGGGGCGCAGTTCGATCTCCGCCTCCGAGCCGCGCAGCGCCAGCAGCGCCTTGGAGAAGGCGTCTTGGGTGACGTCCTCGGAGCGGTGGCCGACGAAGGCGACCGCGAAGCGGTCGAGCGGGCGCCGGTAGCGCCGCACGATCTCCTCAAAGGCGGCGTCGTAGCCGTCGCGGACAAGGTCGACGAGCCGGCGGTCCGGCTGGGCCCGAAGTGCCGGCCCCATGAAGATGCGGGCGGCGAATTGCTCTGCGGGCGGTGGAGACATAAGGGCTGTGACCTGATTCGACCGGGTAGGCCTCTGGCGTTACTGATATGAGAGCGGCGAGGTTCAATCCCGCCTCAACGACCCAACACATGTCCAGGCTCAAGATCACGCGCACCAGGAAAGAACTCCGTGGATAGAAGCGCCACCGTCCTGCTCACCGCTCTCGCCGGCGGGTTGATCGCTGCCCAGGCGCCGATCAACGCCGGCCTCGGCAAATCGACCGGGAGCATGCCCGCGGCGCTGATCTCGTTCTCGGTCGGGACCCTGGCGCTGGCCGCAGTGGTCGTCCTCAGCGGCAAGGCCGGCGGGCTCTCTTCGACCTTCGACGTCAGCTGGTACTACCTGCTCGGCGGCTTCCTCGGGGCTCTGTATGTGCTGAACGCGCTGATCGCGGTCAGCGTCATCGGCGCCGGCGGCGTCGCCGCGGCGACCGTCTTCGGTCAGCTCACCGCTTCGGTCGTGATCGACCGCTTAGGCCTGTTCGGCCTCGACCAGGTCCCGCTCTCGCCCGAGCGAGTCCTCGGCGTCGTCCTGCTGATGGCCGGCACCATCCTGGTCGTCCGCTGAGCCCGCGGCCCACTTCGAGCCCGCGTACTCCGGCGGCGCGATCGCCAGGTAGTGGTTGAAGGACCAGTCGACGAAGCGCTTGCTCCCCATCAGCCTGATCGCCGGCCCGAGGATCCGCGGCGGCACCCGCGGGATCAGCTTCTGCACCCGCAGCATCCACTTGAACTTCCACTCGTGCGAGTCGTGGAAGGAGGCGTAGGTGGATTCTGCTTCGCTGCGGCTTTGGCGGCCCTCGTAGACGCCGCGGAGCTCGCGCCCGAGGGCGATCCCGAAGTAGAGCGCGGTCCTGATCCCCTCAGCGCTCAGCGGCAGGCAGTGCCCGGCCGAGTCGCCAACGAAGAAGACGCCGCCCTCGGTGGCGGTGCGGAGCTTGTGGGGGATCCAGTTGCCCTGGTACTCGTTCGGCTCCTTGCCGAGATCGCGGGTCAGCTCGACGGTCGTGTCCTTGACATGGAAGCGGGGATCGAAGGAGCCGATCCCGATCCGCAGCTCGTCGCGGGCGGGGAAGGACCAGCCGTAGCCGGCGGGGACGTACTTGCGGTCGATCCAGATCGCCAGGTCCTCGGACTCGCCGCCCGGGTGCACCTCGAGCCCGCGTGAGAGCGGCGCTTCGGGCGGTTGGTAGCCGTCGCCCGTGGACAGCATTCGCCGCCAGCCGAGCGCGTCGACGACAAGCGGGGCGGAAACGACGCCGCGGTCGGTCTCGACTGCGACTTGCCCGTTCCCGTTCGCCCGAGGCGCGCGGCCGTTGACCTTGGCGGTCTCGAAGGTCGCGTCGCAGTCGCGCCAGAGCAGCTGGCAGAGCTCGCGGTAGTCGAAGGTGGAGAAGGTCCAGGGCAGCCGGTAGCGGGCGTCGCCGTGGGGGGTGTGCATGACCAGCGTGTCGAAGCGCTGGCGCTCGGCCGCCATCAGCCCGAGGCGCTCGAGCCACTCGGTCGGGATCCCGCAGGCGGAGGTCTGGCGCTCGCCGATCTCGTAGCGATCGATGATCAAGACGTCGGCGCCGGAGCCCGCAAGCTCGCGTGCAACCGCGAGCCCGGCGAAGCTGGCACCGCAGATGAGGACGTCGTGCTCGCTGCTCAGCGGCGTGCGCTCGTCGCCGCGCTTGGTGGCTCGGACCGGCATCGCGCCGGATTCTGCCATCATTGCCGCCCGTGTCCGCGACCGAGACCCTGACGCCTGCGCCCAGTGCCACCCCTGTAGAGGGTTCTGGCGGCCTTCTCCTCAATATCGACGGCAAGATCGTCCCGAATTACGCGGCGACGATGGTGTCCTTCGAGGAGGGCGACGTCGTCAAAGGCAAAGTCGTCCGGATCGACAAAGACGAGGTTCTCGTCGACATCGGCTACAAGGCCGAGGGGGTCATCCCGTCGGGTGAGCTCTCGATCCGCAAGTCGGTCGATCCGCACGAAGAGGTCGAGCTCGGCGAGGAGATCGACGCCCTGGTCCTCACCAAGGAGGACTCCGAGGGCCGGCTGATCCTCTCCAAGAAGCGCGCCCGCTTCGAGAAAGCCTGGCGCCGGATTGAGGTTGCCGCCGACTCGGGCGAACCGGTCGAAGGCAGCGTCATCGAGGTCGTCAAGGGCGGTCTCATCCTCGACCTTGGGGTGCGCGGCTTCCTGCCCGCCTCGCTGGTCGACATCCGCCGCGTTCACAACCTCGACGAGTTCATGGGCCAGACCCTCGAATGCAAAGTCATCGAGCTCAACCGCAGCCGCAACAACGTGGTGCTCTCGCGGCGCGCCGTGCTCGAGGAGGAGCGCAAGGAGGTCCGCGAGCAGATCCTCGGCCGTCTCGAGCCGGGCCAGGTCGTCGAGGGCAAGATCTCCAACATCGTCGACTTCGGCGCCTTCGTCGACCTCGACGGGATCGACGGCCTGATCCACATTTCCGAGCTTTCCTGGAGCCACGTCAACCACCCGTCAGAAGTCGTCTCGATCGGCGACGACGTGCGGATCAAAGTCCTCGACATCGACCGCGACCGCCAGCGCATCTCCCTTGGTCTCAAGCAGACCCAGGAGGACCCGTGGCAGCGCGTCATCAGCACCCACCGCGGCGGCGATGTGCTCGAGGGGACCGTGACCAAGGTGGTCGCCTTCGGCGCCTTCGTCGAAATCCTGCCGGGCGTCGAGGGCCTGGTCCATATTTCCGAGCTTGCCGACCATCACGTCGAGAACCCGAGCGAAGTCGTCGAGCCGGGCTCGAAGCTGAACGTGAAGATCCTCGAGATCGACGAAGAGCGGCGCAGGCTGTCGCTCAGCATCAAGCGGGTCGAGGGCCAGAACATGGCGATGGCCGGGCTCGGCGAGCAGATCGCCCAGGCCGAAGGCGGTCAGGCCGAGGACGGTCAGGCCGAGGAGGCCGAGGAACAGGCGCCGCCGCCCACCGGTTCGATGGCCGACGCCTTTGCGGCCGCGGCGGACAATTCCGCCGCGGAGGCCGAGGCTTCCGAGGACGCCGAGCCCGCTCCGGTCGCCGAGGAGAACGGGACCACCGAGGAGAACGGTGGCGAGGATCCCGGCGAGCACCATGAGGGCGAATCCGTCCAGGAACGGCCCGACGCCCCGGACAGCCTCGATGAGGCTGCCGGCGAAGACGCGCAGCAGACGAGCGAGTCCGAGCAGAGCTGAGCGGCGCCCGTGGCGCCGTTGAAGATCGGCCTCACCGGCGGCATCGCGGCCGGCAAGTCGGAGGCGCTGGAGGCATTCGCGCGCCTCGGAGCGGCGACGCTCTCCAGCGACGAGGTCGTCCACGAGCTGCTGGAAAGCCAAGAGCTGCGCGACCGGCTCGCGGCGCGCTGGGGTGCAGAGGTCGTGCCGAACGGCAAGATCGACCGGGCGAAGATCGGTGAGGTCGTCTTCGCCGATCCCGAGCAGTTGGCCTGGCTCGAGCAGCAGATTCACCCGCTGGTGCAGGCGCGGACGGCCGAATGGCTGCACTCGCTGCCGGCCGCGACTGAGGTCGCGGTGGTCGAGGTGCCGCTGCTGTTCGAGGTCGGCGGCGAGCGGCCTTTCGACACCACCGTCTCGATCGTCACCAGCGACGAGGTGCGGCGGCAGCGCGCCGCCGCCCGCGGCCACGCTCTCGTCGACGAGCGCGAGGCGCGGCAGCTGACCCAGGCGGAGAAGGCCAAGCGGGCCGAGCACGTGATCGAGAACGACGGCTCGGTGGAGGACCTCGAGCGGGCGCTGTCCGCCCTGCTCGAAAAGCTGCGCTGATGAGCCGCAGGGTGCGTGCCCGCCGCCGTCGTGCCGTCTGGGGCGGGATCGCGGTGCTGGCCGGCCTCGTGCTCGCCTTCCTGATCGCCAGCGGCAGCTTCGACCACGCGATCAAGGAGCTGACCCTGCCGCTGCACCACGAGGACGTGATCCGCCAGCAGGCCGCGGAAAAGAACGTCGACGCGGCGCTGATCGCCGCCGTGATCTATACGGAGTCGAAGTTCGAGGATCAGGAATCGAGCGCGGGAGCTCGCGGCTTAATGCAAATCACTCCCGAAGCAGCGGCCACGATCGCTAAGAACAGCGAAGCTACGAGCTTTGAATTGAAGGACCTGGGAGATCCCGAAATCAACATTCGCTACGGCACTTTCCTCTTGCACGAACTGCTGGAACGCTACGACGGCGATGAGGCGGCGGCGCTGGCCGCTTACAACGCGGGCCCGGGCAACGCTGACAAGTGGGGCGGGGCGGGCCTCTCGGTCGCCGACATCCCCTTCCCGGAAACCCGCGCCTACGTCGAAGAGGTGCTGCAGAAGCGGGAGGAATACCGCAAGAAGTACGCCAAGGAGCTCGGCTATTAACGGCGCCCCGAGACCGCGCGTGGCCGCCCTGGCCCTGGCGGTCGGGGTCGTCCTCGCCGACTCCTCGATCGTCGTCCTGGCGCTGCCGGACATCTACCGGGAACTGAACACGAGCGTCTCCGGGGTGACCTGGGTGCTCGTCTCCTTCAACCTGGTGATGGCGCTGGCGGCGGTGCCGGCGGCGCTGATCGCGCGCCGGGTCGGGCCCGGGCGGGCCACCGCGGTCGGGTTGGCGGTCTTCGCCGGCGCCGGGCTTGCCTGCGGGCTCGCCGACTCGCTTTCGACCCTGATCCTCGCCCGCTGCATCCAGGCGCTCGGCGGCGCCGCGGCGGTGACCGCCTCGCTGGAGCTGTTGCCGGCGACGGTCGGCTCCGAGCGGCGCGCGGCAACGGTATGGGCCGCCGCCGGCGCGACCGGCGCCGCGCTGGGACCGGCGGTCGGCGGCATCCTCACCGAGCTCGTCTCCTGGCAGTCGATCTTCCTTCTGCAGGTGCCGGTGGCGCTGGTCGCGGCGGTGCCGATCCTCGCGGTCGCCAAGCACGAGCAGGCGACCGGGATCATCTCGACCGAGCTTCGACGCACCGGCCGCCCGCACATCTGGGCCAACCTGGCTCTGGCGATGGTCTCGGCGGCGATCGCGGCGGCGCTCTTCCTCCTCGTCCTCCTGCTGATCGAAGGCTGGCGCTTGAGCCCGATTGAAGCGGCGCTGGTGGTGACGGCGATGCCGCTGGCGGCGCTGCTCGGCGGCAAGCTGGCCGAGTACGTCGCGGAGGCGCGCCCGCGCGCTGCGGCGGGAGCGATCCTCGTCTCCGGGGGCCTCGCCGGGCTCGCCTTCCTGCCGAAGGCGACGATCGCGCTGACGTTGCCGCCGCAGGTCCTGGTCGGGATCGGGTTGGCGCTGGTGCTCTCGGCGCTGACCGAGACGGCCCTCGGCGGCCGCGCCCCGCAGGCGATCCACGGCGGCTGGACGATCTCCGCCCGTCACGCCGGGGTGGTGATCGGCCTGCTGCTGCTGACGCCGATCTTCACCCACGAAATCGACCAGCAGCGCCACGACGCGATCAACGCCGGCACCGCGGTGATCCTCGACTCGCCGGTCAACCCGCTGCTGAAGCTCGACCTGGCCGAGAAGGTCAGCCAGCGGCTGGAAGAAGAGAAGGGCAAGGTGCCGACGATCGGCCCCGCCTTCGAACCGCTGCCGGAAGACCCGGGAGAACGCTCCGAAGTCCAGCAGCTGCAGGGCGAACTGCAGGACCAGCTCGACCGCGGCGCCACCCACGCCTTCAGCACCTCCTTCATCCTCGCGGCGCTGCTGGGACTGATCGCGCTGCTGCCGATCGCGCTCTCCAAAGAGGTCGAGCTGTGACGGGCGTGACGCGCAGCCGCGGCTTCCTGCTGGTGGTCGGCTCGGTAGTGGTGTCGCTGGTCCTGGTCGGTGCCTACCTAGCCGCCGGGGGCTCCTCCTACACCACGGAGAAGGTGCAGAACCCGTGCGAACCGCGGCCCTGGAGCAACCCCCAGAGCCTTGGGGAAATCGCCAATCAGTTCACCGTCTCGGCGCTCGACGGCGCCGCCTGCAAGCTGGGGGTCTCGCGCGAGGCGCTGGCGCGGGCGCTGGCGACGCCGGAGGAACGGGAACGGTTCAAACAGAAATACGGCATCACGGACAGGAAACTGGCGGAAGCGGTGCGCGCCGGCCTCGTGCGCGCGGTCGACGACGCCGAAGAAGCCGGCGCCTTGAGCCCGCTGATCGCGGCGCCGCTGCGCGAGACCGTCCAGCGCATCCCGCTGAAGCAGGCGATCGAATTCATCAACGACGCCGAATCCTTCCTCGGCAACGTCAACGGCTTCCTCGGCCCGGCGCAGAACCTGCTCGAAGACTTTCTTCCCTAGAGGCGCTGCCTGCGGCAGCGCGCGGCCCAAGAGGCGCCGCTACTGCGGTTTGTCGATCTTGTAGTCGCGCGCTTTCGGGTCCCAGGCGATCCCGGAGCAGAGAGCCTCCGGGGTGGTGCCGAGGGAGACCGCGAGCTTGACCATCGTCCCCAGGCGCGGTTCGCGGCCGCCGCGCTCGAGCAGCGAGACCTCAGTGCGGTGGATCTGGCACATCTCGGCGAGTTCTTCCTGGGAGATGCCGGCCGTTTCGCGGGCGCGGCGGAGGTTGACGGCGAAGCGGTCCCGTTTGTCCATCCCTTGCATCCTATTGACAGCAGGGGAAGAAGAGGGATTTCAGCGGCGAGTGGCTTGCCAGACCCAGAGCATTGCCAGCGGCTGCAGCGGTAAACGTGCCCACAGCGCCCAGCGGGGGAACTTCCGCATGTCGAGGCCGCGAACCTGCTCGGGGTTGACCGCCATGTGGATGTTGGCCGGGAAGACCGCGACCAGCAGCGCTAGCAGCCACCAGCGGCCGAGCCGCCGCGAGGCAGGGTGGAGGACCAGCGCCGCCCCGGCGATCTCGGCGGCGCCGCTGATTGCCACGGCCTCCTGCTTCTGCGCCTCGATAGCCGGCGGCACGATCGCTTCGAAGAACTTCGGCCGCAGGAAGTGCATCGTCCCGGTGAAGGTGAAGAAAGCCGCCAAAGCGCTACGCGAGAGCCTCATGGCCGGGAAGTCTCCCAATCCCGTGGTTCCTTTTGCACCTATGTCGTGCGTTTGGAACCACGAGTTGGCGGGTCGCTATGTTCGTACGGTGCCGGATTTCAAGCTGAACCCCGCCTACTCACCGACGGCGGACCAACCGAAGGCGATCGCGGGACTGGCCGAGGGGCTGCGCGAGGGCGACCGCTTCCAGACGCTGCTCGGGGCCACCGGCACCGGCAAGACCTTCACGATGGCGGCGACGATCGCCGAGGTGCAGCGCCCTTCGCTGGTGATCGCGCACAACAAGACGCTGGCCGCGCAGCTCTGCAACGAGTTCCGCGAGTTCTTCCCCGATAACGCGGTCGAGTACTTCGTCTCCTACTACGACTACTACCAGCCCGAGGCCTACGTCCCGGCGCAGGACCTCTACATCGAGAAGGACTCCTCGATCAACGACGAGATCGACCGCCTGCGCCACGCCGCCACCGCGGCGCTGTTCGCCCGCCGCGACGTGATCATCGTCGCCTCGGTCTCCTGCATCTACGGGATCGGCTCGCCCCAGGTCTACAACGAAAAAATGCAGCTCTTCCAGGTCGGCAAGGAAATCGACCGCGATGACGTCCTCCGCAAGCTGGTGAAGATGCAGTACCAGCGCAACGACCAGGTGCTGGGGCGCGGCGCCTTCCGGGTCCGGGGCGAGGTGCTGGAGATCATGCCCTCCTACGCGGAGTCGGCGTACCGGATCCAGCTCTTCGGCGACGAGATCGAGGGGATCCAGCACTTCGACCCGCTGACCGGCGAGGTGCTCGACGTGATCGACCACGTCTCGGTCTGGCCGGCCTCGCACTACGTGACCAAAGACGAGACCGTCGACCGCGCCGTCGACGAGATCCGGGCCGAACTGGAATCGCGGACCGCCGAACTGGAAAACGAAGGCAAGGTGCTGGAGGCGCACCGGCTGCGGCAGCGGACGATGTACGACCTGGAGATGATCAAGGAGCTCGGTTTCACCTCCGGGATCGAGAATTACTCGCGGATCCTCGACGGCCGCCCGCCCGGCAGCCCGCCGCACACCCTGATCGACTACTTCCCGGACGACTTCGTCTGCTTCGTTGACGAGAGCCACCAGACCATTCCGCAGATCGGCGGCATGTACGAGGGCGACCAGTCCCGCAAGCGGTCGCTGGTCGACTACGGTTTCCGGCTGCCCTCGGCGATGGACAACCGGCCGCTCAAGTTCGACGAGTTCATGGCCCGGGTGAACCAGCTGGTGATGGTCTCGGCGACGCCAGGCCCGTTCGAGAAAGCCGAAGCGAGCCGCACCGTCG
>Ga0157371_10004998_pt1 | contig 11376 bp, 7 predicted proteins | sample C45metaG_FD_113462 | JGI IMG/M metagenome (GOLD analysis project Ga0157371, IMG submission 113462) | Corn rhizosphere microbial communities from Kellogg Biological Station, Michigan, USA - C4-5 metaG | ecosystem: Host-associated > Plants > Roots > Rhizosphere > Soil | place: USA: Michigan... | reverse complement strand
GTAACCTGCCTAATAATGCCATTTCAGATGGTTCGCCCATGTTTTCAGAAATTTGCTGTAATCGTTGTTCAGCCTTGGCAATTTCGTGTTCCTGTACATCAGCTGCCTCTTTCAAAATAGAAAGATGACGTATGGCCTCATACAATTCAAAATCTTTTGAAGAGAACATGGCCTTAGCACCTATAGAACCAAAATAACTTATATAATTATTGTAATCAGTATCAGCGATAATCGGTGCATGTCCTGCCGATTCATGGATAATATCCGGAGCAGGGGTATATTCTATATGATTAATCTGACGGATGTCGGCTGCAATAACAAGTACACGGTACGCCTGGTATTCCATGAAAGCAGCAGGTGGTATAAATCCATCTACAGTAACCGCACCCCAACCAATTTTTCCAAGGTTATCATTCATGTTTTGCAGATCAGGTATATGCTCTATACTTAAGCCCGCCCGCTGTAAGCCTTTTATATAAGGATAATAAGCAACGTGTTTTAAATAACTATAATTCTGACGCATTACATACCTCCAAACAGCCTGATCAACAGGTGTATATTTCTCATAATGCTGCTCCACAATAAATTGTTTCAGATGCTTTGGCAACTTAGCTACCTGCGGATTATTGAAGTCATTAAAATCACTCATTTTAAAACCATGTATTAATTGTCGAAGATAAAGCTATAATGAGCCTTAAACAAGTAAAATTAATTGGACAATAGATGCAATTATCTATTTTTTTACCTTGAAAGAAAAATGCTTCTGCGAAAAATAACTGAAAACAGTTAAGATAGTTGTAATGATAATCTTGGAGATGGTTGGGTAAAAACCAAATGACAAAAATACTTTCAGTAAGGCATAATTAAGCAGGATGTTTGTTGCTACTACCGATCCGTATCTAAACAACTGTATCCGCCCCTTTAAATCTGATTTAGTAAAAATCAGGTACTTATTTAATACAAAACCGATAAGGAAAGTAATTACAGATTCTATAGCCAGAGCAGCAGTAGGGGCCGTAATCAGGTTTGGGAAAAATGGAATAGAAAGATGAACATCTTTTTGATGTAAAATCCAGTTATAGCAAATATAATACACAACAATTCCTGTGGCTGCGGTAGTTCCACCAGATACCATGTATCTAAATGTATGGATAGGTAACCAGCGAGAAAAAGGAGGATAAAAGAAATCTATTATCTTTAATAAAGCTTTACGCATGCAATTAATTTGCTGTTAGTTTATTTTCAATCATCCTGTTGTTGTATTGCTGAATAAATGCTTTCAGAGACTTCTCCATTTTCTCTGCAATTAACGGTTCTTTTTCCAGAATGTTGTTTTTTGTTAAACGATCTGCTTTTAAATTATATAAAGCGTTATTTTCTTTCCCATCATTAATCAGAAGATAATCGCCCTGATAAAAACTAAAAGTACCATCATTATTGTTTACAGCAAAGTTATCATTCCCTTCTTTAAAAGCATCAAAACCTAATGCAAAATAAGGCTTGTCGTAATGTAAATAGTTTAATACCGTAGGCATAATGTCTATTTGCTGTACAATTTTGTCGGCCTTGCCTTTTAAGTTTCCGCCAGGATAATATAGCACAATAGGGATCGAAAAATACCCTGGTATGGTTTGGTATTCAGGGTAGTAGGATAGCGTTGCATGATCTGCACAAAGCACAAAAAGGGTATTTTTATACCAGGGCATAGCCGAAGCTGTTTTAAAAAAGTTCCGTAATGCCATATCGGTATAACCAAAAATCTCCTGCACAGGCAGCGGACCTTTAGGAAATTTTCCTTTGTACTCATCAGGTAACCTGAAGGGGTGATGTGATGATAATGAAAAGAAGCTTGAAAAGAATGGTTGCTTAAAAGTATTCATCGTTTGGGCCATGTACTGCATAAAAGGATCGTCCCAAATTCCCCATGTGCCATCGGTATCACCGGTATGTTTATACTCATTCTGGCCAAAATAATGCTTAATACCAGCAAGGTGGGTATAGGATGAAAAACCCATTGACCCGTTAGGCGCGCCATGAAAAAATGCAGTTTCATAGCCTTTGTCGCCCAGTAACTTAGCAATACTTGTTGTCTTGTTGCCGGAATATATAGAAAGGATAAAGGGCTCTCTTATACTCGGAACACCTGTAATAACAGATGGTAGTGCATCAATAGATTTTCGGCCGTTGGCGTAGGTATGTGTAAAGGTGTAACTTTGTGAAATTAAAGAATCAAGAAAAGGAGTATAGCCTTTGTATTTTCCACCATCCAGATCAGTATTTAAGCTTCCCACATGTTCTTTTCCCAAACTTTCAATGATTAAAAAAACCACATTCAGAGGCTTAAATTTACCTGTGTCTGCAGGCATATGAATTGGATTGTAAATAGAATTCAATGTTTGTTCATCATAAAAATGAACAGGTTTTAACTTAGCAGCCTTAAGAGTTCTGAATATACAAAATGGAGTATTTAAAACCAGATTCATCTGATCGGGTGTATCCACAAATTCGCCGGCATTACTTAATGTAATTGGTCTTGTGCCAAAGCCCCAACCACCCCTTATTCCTGTAAGGCAGGCTAATGCTATAACAAACATAAGTGCAGTATGAAGCGCATATACAGGCCATGTAAAGCGAGGTGGCTTATTAATTTTAACAAGATCATAAAGCTTAACAAATAGCCATATAAAAACAGCAAACAAGATCAGCAGGTACCAGTAGTCAGTCAAAAAATCACCAAAAAGTTTTAACTTATTTTGCTCATTTTTAAACTGATCGTAAACAGTTGCTGTAGTACGTTTTAGCGTATATTTAAAATAAGCAAAATCGGCAAAGTTTGCCAGTATACCAATGCTATTGGTAATAATGAAAAGCCATTTGCAAAATCTTTGATAGCCTTGCCTGTACCTGAAAGGGAAGGGTATAACATGCAGTAATATAAATATAAGGTTAATGTACAGGAGAGCAGAAACATCAAATTTCACACCCCCATATAAAATCACAAGATATTTGGGAAAAGTAATACCATGAAAAAGGCTATGGTTAAAGGCATAAAAGCCTAATCTGCAAAGCGTATATAAAACCAATACAATGAAGAACCTATACGCCAGGGCCAGGTAAAGGTTTACCGTTTTTGTGTGCTTAATTTTCAACTGTCTTAAATTAGAGGCCGTAAATTTAAGTATTTTGAAAACGATTTGTTAATAATAAATTAATGGTATATTCTTTTTGGAATATTATTACGATCTGATTACCTGGGTAAAGCAACAAAATCAATTACAGCACAATAGCCATATTTTTTATGAGGCTGAATGCTAACACCAATATAGTTTAACCCAAATGATTCATTTAAAATCATTTTTCGATGGCCAAGGTCAGGTACCCCCTTATCAAGCAATAACATACAAATATTTTCAAGGCCCGTAGAAAACCCAAAAGCAAGGTTTTCTCCATTAGATCTTTTAGGATATATCTCCGATATTCTGTCTTTAACAGATCTGCCATCACTAGAGTTATGTCCTGTAAAATTATTGCGGTTCATATCTCTTGCATGCTGCCGGGCAACTATACTTAAAGCTTCATCGGGCCAAAGCATTGGCAAATCTTTTACATCCTTAAGCTGCTGTTCCAGGCTGCGGTAATATTTGCTGTTTCTGGTTATTTTAAGATCATCATAGTTACTGTATTTAATAACCTTTCGGTTATATGCTTCAACAAAATCCTGAAAATAAGTGTTAAAGAATTTTTCGCCATCCATACGCGCCAGATTCATATAAATAACCAGGTCCTTTTCTTGTCCGGTAAGGTAGCTGGAGTTACCAGCGGTATTGGCCATTTTTAATTCTTCTCTTGACCATGAGTAATTATCATACGTCTGATTTGATGTGGTAAAAACAGAGAGCAAAAATAGGATTGATATGGATAATAGTTTCATGTTTTCTGCACGTACAAAAGCCAGGCCATGTTTTTTGCGCCAAAATCTGACGCCCAAATAGTAACATAAAAAATTAAATAGTTTCCATAAGTTAATAAAAAGTTAACGTAATATTAGCCTCTACACTTTTTTAGAGTTTTACTTTTGTTGAAATTTTTAATACATTGTGGTGACCAAACGATTTTAAAACCAACATCTTTTGAAGGGCCTGACTGATTTAGCTTTATTGAATCTACTAAAAGAAGATAGCGACGACGCATTTAATGAAATTTATGCACGCTATTGGGATGTGGTATATGCTGTGGCATGTAAAAAATTAAACAATAAAGAGGAGGCTAAAGATGTGGTGCATGATCTGTTCATGCTGATTTGGATTAAACGTCATTCTATTTGTATTACCACCACCTTTATCGGATACATTTACGTAATCCTTAAAAATAAACTTACTGATCTTAATCGCCGGCAAACACTTCGTGTAAAGCATGATGATGAGGTAATAAAGACCCATTCTTTTGCTGAGAATGATGTGTTTGAACAACTCGTTTCTAAAGATATGGCTCAGCAACTTCAATTAGAAATTCAGGATATGCCTGTTGGAATGCGAAAAGTATTTTTAATGAGCAGAGAGGAGCAGCTTTCAGTTAATGAAATAGCCGGTAAATTATCCATTTCATCTCAAACTGTAAAGAATCAAATTACCAGTGCTTTAAAAAGACTTAGGTCTAAATACCAGGCAAACTAAAATATTTTATTTTTACATAGTACCTCTTTAATTCTTGTTCGTTATGTATTTATAATGGACGCTAAGAATAAAAAAGATATCTATAAAGAATTTGGCATTTCTGATCCTGACGAATTTTTCAGGGACCAGGATGACAAAGAGCAGGTACGTCAGGAAATGCTTGAGCGTATTACTGCAAGCAAGCATGCTTATAACATGCAGTCTTCAAATAAACTAGGTGCAAACAGGAAATTGCGAATGGCGATGGCTGCCGCTATAGGTTTCGTATTACTTTCTGTAGGTGTCCTTTTTTATAATAACTCTTACTTTAAGACCGATGATTTTGTTACAGTTAAGGTATCAAAAGGCAAAACCCAATTAGTTACACTTCCCGATGGGTCAACAGTTTGGCTTAATGCTGCCAGTACGCTAAAATATCCTAAAAAGTTTGGAGCAAAAAGGATCGTTTATCTTGAAGATGGAGAAGGTTTCTTTAATGTGGTACACAACGCTAAGGTACCTTTTATAGTAGAGGCCGCATCGCTTAAAACATTTGTACTTGGAACATCCTTTGTCGTAAAATCATACAAAAGCCTTTCAACGGCTTCAGTATCTGTTGTAACTGGTAAGGTAGCAGTAAGTGACAATGAAAAACAGATAAGTGTACTTACCCCAAATGAAGAGGTAGTGTACAACAAGACTACACATAAACCAAAAAAGCTGAATACCAAAGCGATCGAGAAAACACAGTGGAATAATGGTAAGCTCAACCTAAATGCAGTTTATTTTGAAGAGGCAGTTCTTGCCATCGAAAATGCATACGGGGTTAAAATAGATTACGATAAGGAGTTATTTAAAGATTGTCAGAATACGTTCAACCTAAATGCGAAACAAACGCTTGACGAAACTTTAAAAGTGATTTCAATGATTCAGAATGTTACATATCAAATAAAAGAAAAGGAGGTACTGATAACAGGAAAAGGGTGTAATTAAACGAGAAAAAAATGATCAGTACCTGTTGGAGCAGATACTGATCTGAATGTACAGCATGCGGGTAGTTCGTCGAAAAATCTTCCGTATGGCTGTTTTGTGTTTCATTTTAACTATAAAACGATTAAAAATATGAAAAAAAACATTACTACACTAATTCTTAAGATAATGAAGGTAGGATTAATAGTGTTTGCTTCTTTACTTACTTCTGCCGGTACTCTTTTAGCAGAGACAGTTTTTAGCCAAAATCTTAAAGATGTTAAGGTATCCCTAAACCTTAAGGGCGAATCATTAGAGAAAGCAATTGAAAAGATCAGCAAAACAAGCAAGTTAGACTTTTCTTATAACAACAATGAATTAAGAAAGGTTAAAGGAATTGTAATGGATGTATCAAATGAACCAGTAACCGAGGTTTTGATGCGTTTGTTAGACCAAACCCCCTTTTCCTACAGAGAGATAGATCAGAATATTGTGATCTTCAGGAAAAGAAATGAGTTGTTTGGCGAAAAGCAATTAATAAAAGGAAAAGTTACAGATGAAAAGGGTATGCCCTTGCCAGGGGTAACTGTACAAATTAAAGGAACAACTACTTCTGTAACTACTGATGTTAATGGAGCTTTCGAAATTAATGTGGCTTCATCTGCAGACATCTTAGTGTTCACTTACATGGGGCTAACCACCCAGGAAGTTGTAACCGGTACACAACAGGAAATCAATATTGTTTTAAAAGATGATCAGAAAATCTTAAACGAAGTAGTTGTTGTTGGATATGGCACTCAGAAAAAAATAAATTTAAGTGGTGCGGTTGATGGTATAACAAGTAAAGAGTTGGAGAACAGACCACTTTCAAGCATAGGCGCAGGTCTACAGGGTTTAATTCCAAACTTAAATGTAAACATAACAAGCGGACAAATAAATTCCGCACCTACCTTTAATATCAGAGGATTCACCTCACTTAATGGAGGCTCACCATATATCCTTGTTGATAATGTTCCTTTTACTGCCAATGAATTAATGGCATTAAATCCTAATGATATTGAAAGTGTCTCGGCACTAAAGGATGCCGCTTCAGCTGCCATTTATGGTGCCAGAGGTGCATTTGGAGTAATCCTGATTACAACTAAACGTGCTAAAAGTAATGAGCTTAAAGTAGCCGCAAATGCTTACTATGCGGTTAGAACTTTAGGTAAAGTGCCAGAGATTGTTACCGATCCGCTTTTAGTTATGGAGTATAAGCATGATGCAGCTTATCCATTGTATAATTTATATCCTGACAACATCAGGGAATACGCTAAGAAAAGATCTGAAGATCCCTCTTTGCCTTCAGTAATTGTCTCGCCAAATGACCCTAATTCATGGATGTATTATGGTTCAACAAATTGGCTAGATGAGGTTTATAACAAAAATGCCCCTACTTACAATGCAAATATGAGTATCGCTAAGCGCGATGATAAACTGAGCTATTACATGTCTGCAGATTATTTTAGAAATGATGGGATGTTACGTTATGGCAACGATATAATGGATCGTTATAATCTAAGAGCGAAAGCGGATTACCAGGTCAGAAAATGGTTGAATATTGGGAATAACACCTCATTCATGTCTAATACCTACGATGCCTCAGTATTATATGGGTGGGATCTTTTTCACAACATCAATAGACAGAGCTCTTTAGATGTGCCAAAAAATCCTGATGGAAGCTGGACTTCTACAGGAGCATCAACCCTTGGCAGACTTCAAAGTGGTGGCCGGAATTTATCAAGAATTAATAATTTCCAAACTACTTTCAATGCAACCGCAGGTATTATTAGCGGGGTGTGGGATATAAAGGCTGATGCAACATTCAGAAAAATAAATTCAGAGGGAAGATCTTATGATATCCCTGTTCCATATAAAAGCGGGCCAAATTCAACAATAGGCTATACCGGAGCTAACCCTACCTGGGCTCAGAATGATAATGGATCAGTTAGACACAACATCTATAATGTTTATACTGATTTCCATAAAACATTTGCTGATAAGCATTATTTACAGGTATTAGGTGGTTTCAATCAGGAATATAGATATGAAAATACCAACTGGGTAAGCCGTAAAGGGCTTATAAGTAATACATTACCTTCAATAGCTCTGGCAACAGGCGATTTGACCGGAGGTGAGTCAATTACTGACTGGGCTGTAAGGGGTTGGTTTTACAGATTAAACTATATCTATGACGATAAGTATATTCTTGAACTTAATGGTCGTTATGATGGTACCTCTCGTTTCCCTACAAACGACAGATGGGGTTTCTTCCCATCTGCTTCTGCTGCCTGGGTAGTTAACAGAGAAAATTTCTTCAAACCAATAACTGAAAGTATAGGTCTTGAATTATTTAAGCTTCGCGCTTCTTACGGTGCCCTTGGTAATCAGGATGTAAGTGCTTATTCTTATATTCCGGCTATGGGTTCTGGTCAGATTGGTCAGATTCTGGACGGCAAAAGACCTGTTGGGGTAAACCCTCCAGGGGCAGTAGCACCTAGTTTAACATGGGAAAAGGTATCTACCATCAATTTTGGAGGAGACTTAGGCTTCTTTAAAAATCGTCTTGAACTAAATTTTGATGCATATACAAGATACACAGAAGGGATGCTTACCAAAGGCAAAACTTTGCCTGGTCCATTCGGAGTAACAGAGCCAAGTATAAATGCCGCCAATTTAAAAACTAAAGGTTGGGAATTCAGAATTGGATGGAATGATAGTTTTGCCGTTGACAATAGCCAGTTCTATTACGGACTAAAATTAAGCCTTGCCGATAGCAGATCATATATTACCAAGTACGATAACCCGAATGGATTATTATCTGACTACTATGTTGGCCGGGAAATAGGCGAAATCTGGGGTCTTGAAACTGAGGGTTTCTTCCAAAATAAAGAAGAGCTTGCAAGTCATGCTGACCAGACTGCGGTTGGAGCTGACGATACCGGTTATAAATTTGACGTTGGCGACTTAAAGTTCAGGGATATTAATGGCGATGGTAAAGTAGATAAAGGTAAAAATACCTTAGCCGATCATGGTGATCAGAAGATTATTGGTAATAACAGAGCACGTTATTATTATGGAGCAGATCTTAATGCAGGCTGGAAAGGCTTTGATGTACGTTTGTTTTTTCAAGGTGTTGGCAAAAGAGATTGGTACCCTAATGCCGGTAACCATTATTTCTGGGGAGTATACGCACAACCATGGACAAATGTTCAGGTTCACAACCTTGACCACTGGACACCAGAAACACCAGATGCTTATTTTCCAAGAGTTAAAGCTTACATCGCAGAAGATGCAACCGAACTTGGTAACCCTCAAACAAAATATCTTCAGGATGCATCTTACCTGCGTTTAAAGAATCTTACTGTAGGTTATACCTTGCCAAAATCACTTACAAACAAAATGAAGGTTGATAAAGTACGCTTTTATTTTAGTGCAGAAAACGTGTTTGGCGTTTCGCATATCAAAGCAAATCTGGATCCTGAAGGATTGGACGGAACAGTATATCCATTCCAGAAAACCTTTTCTTTTGGTTTAAACTTTAATTTTTAACTCAAGTAGGAAGTATCATGAAACTAAAAATAAATTATATCCTTATACTAGGAATTATAACTGTTGCAATGACTGCTTGTAAAAAAGAGTTTTTGCAAAGAAACCCTCAAACGCAAATTACTGATCCTGTTTTCTTTCAATCTGCTGCTGATCTTGAAACCTATAGTAATGGGTTTTACGCACAATTATCTCCTTCTTACGACGATATTAACTCTGATAATATAGCCAACTATAATGCCAGTGGTGAAGTGGATGTATTGGTTAGAGGCGGATTGTCGTCTGCCAATGCCGGTGGATGGGACAAAGGCGACTGGGGTAATCTACGTCGTATTAACTATATGCTTGATCATATTGGCCAGGTAAAAGGCGATGCAACGCTAATTAAGCATTATGTTGGTATAGCCCGCTTTTTTAGAGGCCTGTATTATTTTAACAAGATTAAAAAGTATCATAATGTGCCCTGGTATAATAAAGTGCTAACCTCCGAAGATGGAGATTTGTACAAAGGTCAGGATCCAAGAGCAATGGTTGCCGATTCGGTTTTAAACGACCTTACTTATGCTGCAACTAACATTAAAGCAGATGGAACCAACACGCGCGTTACAAAATGGGCAGCGCTTACATTGCTGGCACGCTTTGCGCTTCACGAAGGTACTTTTAGAAAATACCATGATGAAATAGCCTTAACCAACGATTATCAACGTTTCCTTGATGTAGCCATTTCTGCTACAGCCCAGATTATAAAAGATGGAGGTTTCGTAATTTACAATACCGGAAAATCTGGCGAAGACTATCGTGCCTTATTTTCGAGCGGGAATTTAGCCGGAAATAAAGAAATGATTATGTGGGCTGATTACGGAAAGGAACTTGGAGTGGGTAACAACAGCCATACTGTATTGGATTACACCTGGTCTCTTAGTAAAAATCTGGCCGATACTTATCTGAAAACGGATGGCACTCCTTTTACTTCAACTCCGGGCTATAATACAAAGCTTTATACCGAAGTATTTGCAGGCCGCGATCCCCGCATGGTTGAAACTATTGTTAACCCGGCTTTCAGAGGCCCAAATAATGCTACCGCACCATACAGAATAAAACCAACTCTTGGTGGTTATAACCAGATTAAGTTTTATCCTCGTTCTGCTGATTTAATGCAGGGTTGGGTAATGAACTATACCGACCTTCCAATATTCAGATATGCTGAGGTTTTATTGATTAATGCCGAAGCAAAAGCAGAATCCGGAACAATTACTCAGGCCGATCTGGATCAAACAGTTAATAAGCTTAGAGCCAGAGTGCAAATGCCTGCAATGAACATAGGTGTGGCTTTAGATCCTGTGTTGGCTGCTACTTATCCTAATGCAACTGCCTCTAATAAAGCAGTGCTGCTAGAGATTCGTAGAGAAAGAAGGGTAGAGATGGCTTGCGAAGGTTTAAGATATGACGATATTGTACGCTGGAAAGTGGGTAAGGTTTTACAGGACAGCCAACAAGGTATGTATGTTCCTGCGCTCGGTGCAATGGATGTAACTGGCGATGGTGTTCCTGATATTGCTATCCTTACTTCTCCTAATGATGAATCTGCAATAGCAAACCTTCCCGAAGATGTTAGAAAGGGCTTGTCTAAATATTATCTGAAAGATAAAGACGGCAAGGATCAGAATTTTTACCTTACAAACGGCACTTCTGGCTTTGTTGCGTTTACACGCGATAGAGATCAGCCAAGGGTATTTATAGAACCAAAATACTATTACAGACCAATACCTATAAGTGAAACAGTAGTTAACCCGGCCTTAAAACAAGTATTCGGCTGGTAATGATATTAAAATCATAGCGCTCTCCGGCAGCAGGTTTAACCGCCTGCTGCTTTTTAATTTACACACAAAACAAAAACATGAGATTATTAACTATTTTACTTTTTTACTTATCCTTTATTGGAACAACAAATGCCCAGTTTAGAGGTAAGGTTTTTCTGGATAAGAATAAAAACAAGCTTGCCGAGTCAGCAGAACAAGGCATAGAAGGTGTTGCCGTATCTGACGGACAAAACGTAGTTCGAACAGATAAAGATGGCAACTACAGCTTGCCGGGAAATTCAAAAACAAGATTTGTATTTATCACCCTTCCTTCAGGATACAAGCTTACTGATAAGCATTACATCAAG
>Ga0157371_10004997_pt1 | contig 11376 bp, 13 predicted proteins | sample C45metaG_FD_113462 | JGI IMG/M metagenome (GOLD analysis project Ga0157371, IMG submission 113462) | Corn rhizosphere microbial communities from Kellogg Biological Station, Michigan, USA - C4-5 metaG | ecosystem: Host-associated > Plants > Roots > Rhizosphere > Soil | place: USA: Michigan... | reverse complement strand
GTTTAAATCCTCTTATTTTATCAGCGTCGTAGGTATAAGCCCATCCGTCGCCCATTTTACCAGTTTGTGGTGTCCAAAAGTTCATTCCCCATGGCAAAGCTATGGCCGGATAAGTATTTCCATTAGACAAGTCTGGTTTACTTGCAGTACCCATTAGCGGATTAATCCATTCAACTGGATCCGTTACTTTACCCACCGACTGTGCAAACAGTGCAGAGGATGCCAGAACTAATGAGGCGGTTAAAAATTGTTTAATCATGTTTAAAAAATATCAAGTGTGGTTATAATGTTGGATTCTCTGAGTAGGTGTTGTGGTTCGTTTCATATTAAACTATAAAATTTAATCGATTTAGCACACAAATAAACATAATAAAATGAAGATTCCCTAGTTGTTAATGGTAACAAAGTAATAATAAAAGATCAGAGTACGAAAAAAAGCCATCTTTAGGAAGATGGCTTTTCATAATTTCTATAAAAATGTTAACTAGGCAGTCACATTCTGGCTAACGATTTGTTTTACTTTCTCTACTACAAAATCCAATTCTTCTTTAGTATTGTACTTACTGAAGGAGAACCTTACTGATGGACGATTAGGATCAGCAGCGATACCTGTAAGCACATGCGATCCAATATTAGACCCTGAGGAACAAGCACTTCCTCCAGATGCAGAAATCCCATTAATATCAAGATTAAACAGCAGCATATCTGCCATATCCATAGCCGGGAAAGAAACATTTAAAACAGTATATAAGCTTTTTTCAGGATCTGTTTCTCCATTAAAAAACAGATCTGGCACTTCATTGTGAAGCCTATTCATTAAATATGTCTTTAATTCCTGTACAAGATTTTGGTGCTGTTCCATTTCGGCATATGCTATTTGCAAAGCCTTTGCTAAACCTACAATGCCATAAACATTTTCTGTTCCACCGCGCATATTACGTTCCTGGGCACCTCCAAAAATCATAGGGCTGATTTTTATAGAATGATTAACATATAGGAAACCAACACCTTTTGGACCATGTAATTTATGAGCAGCACACACAATAAAATGAGCTTTGAGCCTTCTCACATCATGTACGTAATGCCCCATGGTTTGTACGGTATCACAATGATAAATGGCATTATATTGTTCACAAATATCACCTACCCTTTCTATATCTGTTAATGTACCCAATTCGTTATTTGCGTGCATTAAGGATACAAAAGAACGCTCATTGTTTTTTAGCAGCTCTTCAAGATGGTTATAATCAATATTACCTTTTGCATCTACATTAACAAAACTCAACTTATCAATTACGCCTTGCTGTAAAAGCATATTAAGAGTATGTTCTACTGCATGATGCTCAATTTTAGAGGTAATGGCATGCTTAATATTGAAGGCTGCAATACCACAGCGAATGGCTGTATTATCGGCTTCTGTACCTCCTGAAGTAAAAAAAATCTCTGCAGGCGTTGCATTTAAAAGTCCGGCAACTGTTTTTCTGGCCTTTTCAATTAATGTGCGCACCTCACGTCCCTGGGCATGTATGGAAGATGGATTACCATAATAAGAATTCATCACATTAACCATTTCCTCTATCACTGCTGCATCCAGGGGTGTAGTTGCAGCATTATCTAAATAAATTCTTTCCATTTTTGTATTAACTCAGTTTTAATATTTCTTTGATGTCGGAAATGATTTTTGTAGCTAAACCCTCAGCTACAGTTTCTGATCCTGCTTCGCTATAAATACGGATAATTGGTTCTGTATTTGATTTGCGCAGATGTACCCATTCCTTATCAAATTCAATTTTTAAGCCATCAATTGTGCTGTTTGGCTGATCTTTATATTTCTCCTGAACTTTAACCAATAGGGCATCAATATCCATTTCAGGAGTTAATGTTATCTTATTTTTGGAAATGTAATACTCAGGGTAGCTTTTACGCAAAACAGAAATAGACTTACCAAATTTAGCCAAATGAGTTAAAAATAAAGCTATTCCAACTAAAGCATCACGGCCATAGTGCAATTCAGGATATATAATTCCTCCATTACCCTCTCCACCAATAACTGCATTTGTAGCCTTCATTTTATTAACTACATTAACCTCGCCAACTGCCGATGCATTGTATGTTCCGCCAGCATTTTCAGTAACATCTCTAAGCGCTCTTGTAGAAGAAAGGTTAGAAACTGAATTACCTGGAGTGTTTTTAAGAATATAATCGGCTACTGCTACTAAAGTATATTCTTCGCCAAACATAGAACCATCTTCGCAAACAAAGCACAAACGGTCTACGTCAGGATCAACAACAATACCCAGATCAGCATTTTTACTCTGTACAACTTTAGCTATCTCTGTTAAGTTTTCAGGAAGTGGCTCAGGATTGTGAGGGAAATGACCATCAGGCTCGCAATATAGCTCATAAACAGTTTCAACGCCCAAAGCTTTTAACAAAGCAGGTACAAATATGCCTCCTGTTGAGTTAACACAGTCGATTGCTATTTTAAAATTAGCTGCTTTTATAGCGTTAACATCTACTAATGGAAGCGCAAGGATTACATCGATATGTTTTTGCAAATAAGTGTTATTGCTCACTACTTTGCCTAAATCATCAACATCAGCAAATGCAAACTCAGATTTCTCTGCAATTTCCAAAACTTCCTTTCCGTCTGTGTCACTAATAAATTCACCTTTCTCATTAAGGAGTTTCAGGGCATTCCATTGTTTTGGATTATGGCTTGCAGTTAGAATTATACCACCGCCGGCATTTTCCATTGGAACGGCAATTTCAACAGTTGGAGTGGTAGAAAGACCAAGATCTATTACCTCAATACCCAAACCTTGCAAGGTACCAATAACAAGATTATTAACCATTTCGCCAGATATCCTGGCATCTCGGCCTAAAACAATTCTTTTATTATTTGTTTTGCTGATTACCCATGAGCCATAGGCTGCAGTAAACTTTACAATATCGATTGGGGTTAAACCATTACCGGCAATACCACCGATTGTCCCCCTTATTCCAGAAATAGATTTTATTAGTGTCAATTTGTTGATTGTTTTTTTTTCCAAAAATAACAAAAATTAGGCAAAGCAGGTTAAGTCAGTACCATGCATTAGTAAAATTATACCAGACTTAAAATTGTTTTATGATAACAATTTTATCTAAGTTTGTTTTTTTTCTAAAACATCAAAATACAGGCTCTATGCAGCGAAAATGGTTTCAATATTGGTTCAACTCTCCTTTCTATCATATACTTTACAGTCAGCGTAACGATGCCGAAGCCGAGTTTTTAATTGACAACCTTTCTGCTTATCTGAAACCAGCTGCAAATTCCAGAATATTAGATATCGCCTGTGGAAGAGGCCGGCATTCAATTTACCTTAATAAGAAAGGATACGATGTTACTGGAATTGACCTATCTGAACAAAGTATTAAATATGCTCAGCAATTTGAACAAAAGAACCTTCATTTCTTTGTTCATGATATGCGTAAGCTATCTTTTATAAACTATTTTGATATAGCAATGAACCTTTTTACCAGTTTCGGTTATTTTGAAACGGAAAAAGAGCATGTAAATGCGATAAAGGCTTTCAGAAAAAGTTTAAAAGACGATGGTACTCTGGTAATAGACTACTTTAACACGCAAAAGATTCTTAAAAATCTTACTCAGCAGGAGATAAAAACTGTAGAGGGGATAGAGTTTCACCTACATAAATTTATAGCTGATGGTAAAATTATTAAGCATATAAATTTTGAGCACAGAGACAAACCTTATGCGTTTGAAGAACGTGTACAAGCCTTTACAATGGAGGATTTTGAGCGTATGTTTGAAAAAAGTGGCCTAAAAATAGCAGCCACATTTGGCAGCTATGGATTAGAACCATTTGATGAAACCAAATCTGACAGATTAATACTAATTTGCAAAAAAGCATGATAGAAAGTTTACAACAATTTGATGTAGAACTTTTTCTTAAAATCCATAGGGGGTTGGCTAATCCATTTTTTGATTGGTTACTTCCTTTAATGCGTAATCGCTTTTTTTGGGCACCATTATACTTGTTCATTATCGTATTCTCTTTTATTGAATACAAAAAGAAAGGCTGGTACATTATCGGAATGTTACTGGTAACTTTTGCTATTGGTGATTTAGCTTCATCAAGAATTATTAAACCAACAATTGCCAGAGTAAGACCCTGCAATGAAATAACACTGGCTAATGATATCATTCATCGTGTGCCATGCGGGAGCGGCTATAGCTTTCCTTCCGCACATGCTACAAATCATTTTGCAATAGCTGTATTTCTTATCTTTGTATTTTACGACCGGTGGAAACCGATACTGCCAATTGGGCTCTTCTGGGCATTTATTATTTCGTTTTCTCAGATTTACGTAGGTGTTCATTACCCTATTGATACTATGGCAGGCGCAATACTTGGTACGCTTATAGGCTTATTGACATCAAAAATTTATAAAAAACTACAACCACAGTTATAATGGAAATCTGGAAGGTATTAATTCTATTTTTTAGTGCATTTTTGGGCGGATCAGCCATTTTTTTAGTGAAGAGTGATAAATCTCAGCTTTTAAAACTAATCCTCTCTTTTAGTGGTGCCTATTTATTTGCTATTACTGTTTTACACTTAATTCCAGATGCATATAGTGGTTCTGATCCACAAGAAATAGGAATTTTTATACTTATAGGTTTCTTATTACAAATCTTTTTAGAACAGTTTTCGGAAGGTGTTGAGCATGGACACATCCACAAACACCATGAAACACAAGTATTTCCATATGGAATTATGATAAGTCTTTGTCTGCATGCATTTCTGGAAGGAATGCCCTTGGCAAAAGATCAGCATAATGCCCTGATATTCGGAATCTCACTCCATCATATTCCTGCAGCCTTTGCATTAGCCAGTATTTTAGTGCAAAACCAATTTAAAAAGAGCAACGTTATCATTTACATTGCAATTTTTGCTATAATGGCACCTCTTGGATTTTATGTAAGCAATGGACTGAGCAATGGAACTATCGGTGGTATAGAGAATTACTTTAATAGAATTATGGGAATAGTAATAGGTATATTTTTACATATTTCTACCACCATATTATTCGAATCAAGCGTAGATCATAAGGTATCAAAACGTAAAATGATTGCTGTTTTATGTGGAATAGGTATTGCGTTAGTTGGATATTTTAGTTCAGGCCATTCGCACTAAGGAGATCTGCTAACCTCTCATTTTATCAAGTAGGTCATTTAGGGTAATAGCTTCCTGCTCTGTTAAGTTTGATGAAATAAGTACTGAAAGACTAACTTCTTTGTCCATCAGCTCCAATAGTTCTAAACCTTTATCACTAATTTTAATATCTACAGCACGTTTATCGATAGCATTTGACTCTTTTACAACAAGCTCTTTTTGCACAAGCCGGTCTACTATTCTTGAGGTATCGCTCATTTTATCCAGCATTCTTGATTTTAGAAGATTAATGGTTGCTGGATTAGGATTTTGTCCACGTAAAATTCTTAAAATATTAAATTGCTGAGTAGTTACCTCAAAAGGTACTATAATTTGTTTTAATCTCTCTGTACACCAATTTCCGGTATGCCACACGTTTACAATGGCCTGATGATGAATACTTTCAAATCGAGTGGTAAGCGTTTCTTTCTGCAACTGCATCTTTTCGTTCTTTATTTGTTTGGTGGCGTAGATTTTGTTTTTTGCTTCCCAAATCCCCACGGGCAATGTTTGCATTTATTTTTACAGCAATATCCACGTTTTAAGTGGTAAGCTTCTGTAAAAACCATAAACCCATTTTCATTGAAGTAGTAATCTACACCTTCTTTCATCAGTTAAGCAATTTCACTACCAAACTTTTTTCGTAGTGTTTCTTTAAATGTTGCCCGTTGCCATGATTTGTCCAAACTTGTTGGGGTTTAACCTTTTCTATTGTTAAAATAATATCATTCCAATCGGCATGATCTGAAATGTATAATTGGATTTCCTGACTGGTCTGAAGATGTTTCCAGCCCGTAGCAAATATCCTTACCACGTTAATTGCCTTAAAATAGCTTTTGAAAACCAATGGCGGAACCATATAAACCATATTGGTTTGATTATTTTTCATAACCTTCCGATCATAGATTTCATACTTGCCTAAATCTATACCCATTTGTTCATATATTTTCACGAAAGGCAACATACTATAGTGAACAAGTATCCTTTTTTCTGTACAGTATTCATTCATCAAACTGATGAGGCGTTGGCATTTTCCTAAGGCATATGCGCCAAGCATAATATTACTTTGTGTTGAGTTCAATTTAAGTATTTCGGTCTCTGCAACGGGATGTTGTGTTTTCGGATCAGCAAATGTAGTTTCAGTTATCAACACATCAGCTTCTACAAATTCTACTGGCTCACATGTTTTATCAGGTTGCAGCTTATAATCTCCGGTATAAAGGTATTTCACACCCATATACTCCATCAATACCATTGCTGATCCTAAAATATGTCCGGCCGGAATAAATTGTACCTTAACATCATTTACATCAAAAGTTTGATGATAATCTATTATATGGAACTCCCCTCCTGCGAACTTTCTGTATCTGTGAAGCATAAATAAAGAGGTTGCTTCTGTACAATACACATTATGGTTACCGCCAACCGCATGGTCACCATGAGCATGCGAAATAACTGCATTTTTAACAGCTTCTTTAGGATCGAGATAAAAATTACCATACTTACAAAACAGACCGGTTTTATCGATCACTATAAAATCTTCTAATATCATTAAGGTCTGTTATTAAGAAACAGTTGGTGTAACTCCATTACCTGATTGATAAGGGAATCTGTTTCGTTATTATTGATCAGATAATCGGCCATCTTTATCTTCTTTTCGTCAGTAAATTGTTTATCCATTCTGGCTTTTACCTGGTCGGCGGTTACCCCATCTCGCTTCATCACACGTTTTAATTTCAGTTCCAAAGGCGCGGTTACCAAAATGTTCTTATTACACATTTTGTAAGAACCACTTTCAAACAATAACGCAGCTTCTTTAAGTATATATGGGGTATCTTTTGGTAACTGAACAGACCAATTGTCAAATGCTCTAAAAACTGCCGGATGGACCATAGCATTTAACTTTGCTAGTTCCAACTCATCATTAAACACAATACCAGCTATATGCTTATTGTTTAATATACCTCCGGGCAGATAACTTTCTTCACCAAAAGAGTCTTTAACTCCCTGAATCAGAATGGCGTCATTTACCATAATTTCCTTGGCAACCGTATCGGCATAGAATACAGGAATACCAAGTGTTTCAAAAATTCTGCATATAGTAGTCTTACCACTACCAATTCCTCCTGTAATCCCTACTTTTAACATTATTTCTCTATTATAAAATCGATCTTATCGGGAACAACATCCACTAGCTTACAATAATCCGGAAAACGGGTTATTTTAACTCTTAACTGATTGTGTTTTAAATCTCTCCACTCATCCAAATCTACTACCGCGTCTATAAAATTCTCATTAGTTTGCTGGTATTTTGATAAAGCGACCAAAATGGTAACCTTAATTTTTTTAGGGTATAGTTTAACGTTGTAATACTCTTTATTATTTATGATTCTAAGTGACAAATCAATCGTCTTTTCGGTGTACTCATCAACAGGTACTTTTACTTCTGCACTGGTAGGAAAAATACTCACATTCTTCATTTTATTCTGCATCATGGCTATTCTTGAAACAGTAGTATTTTGAACATTTGAGAGCTTTAAAGAATCTGTTGGCCATTCTTTAATCTTTTTAATTTCTTCTTCTGGTCCGGATAGAGTTACATATTTGGGAATAATTTCGATATCATCTGAAACTCCATACTGCTTAACAAATTCAAAATTAGAAACTAGTTTTACGGGGACTCTTTTAACGGTTCGTTCAGAAAAATCAAAATAAAGTGTATCAGGCTTTACAGAGATTATCTTTTGTGAGGTCTCTAACTGTCTGTTTACGTTAAATAATTGTTCGGAAAAAAGGATGAAATTGCGATTATTTAATTTATCCAAACTAATGGCTATTGATTGGGGCTTAACTCTTAAACGGGCAAACAACAACTGCCAGCCTGTCCCCTCGACCTGCAAATCAACCGTATCTGACTGAAGAGCATGAAAAGCTCTTTTTTGGGGGAAATTCTTATAAACCAATACTGTTTTAGCCGTATAAACATACTTATTATTTAACGCCATTAGCAACCACGCTCCAATTGCCAATAATAAACAGGTAATCAAAACCAGGAAACGTTTGCGTTCTATTTTTGTAAGCTTTATAAACGGCATAATTGTAAAGTAAACAAACTTAGATAAAAATAAAACAAAAAAGCCGCTTCTGTTTAGAAGCGGCTGTAAAAACATTATTTAAGTTATGCCTTAGGTGCTTCAGTAACTTTTGGAGCCGCAGCCTTTGTTGCATCCAAAGAGATTGCAGTTTTATCGAAACGAATTTTTGTACCTCCTTCAACTTCAATAAGGAAAGTAGTATCGTTCATATCTACAATTCTACCGTGTATTCCGGCAGTAGTAACTATTTTATCTCCTTTTTTCAACTCTTCAACCAATTTTTTGTGGTCTTTAGCTTTTTTTACCTGAGGTCTGATCATGAAGAAATAAAACACTACCATAATTAGAACCATTGGTACTAAAGTACTTAACATACTGCCGCCGCCTGCTGCCTGTAATATTATTGTTGATATCATATTGTTATTTTATAAATTTATTATTCTTTAATTTCACCTGTTAAGTGTAGCTCAATTGCGCTGTTTAATGCATTCGATCTAACCGAAACTATCTTATCTTGTCTGCCAGTTTTACCTGCACTATTAAACACAACATTAAGTTCTCCTGCTTGTCCTGGCTTAATAGGCTCTTTTGGCACCTCAGGAACTGTACATCCACAAGTTGCAATAGCTTGAGTAATTATTAAGGGCATTTTACCTGTATTTCTGAATTTAAAGCTGTAAGAAACTTTCTCTCCCTTTTCAATTTTACCAAAATAATAATTGCTGGTTTCAAAAGTTAATACCGGCCCATCTGCATGGCGAATTGCTGCTGCTTTAGCAGAATCAGCGCTTGCTGCAATTGCAGCAGTATCAACAATAGTTGCTGATGCTGAATCACCGTTTTTGTCAGTTTTTGATTGGCAGGATGCTAATGTCAAAGCAACTGCTGCCAGTAACAAAATTTTCTTCATAAATTTTTATTCTTCTATAAGTCCGCGACCAATTTTCTTTATGCTGTTTGTTCTTTTAAGATCGCCCATAATTTTATCCAAGATACCGTTAATAAATGAATTACTTTTCGGCGTACTGTAATCTTTTGATAAATCAAGATATTCGTTGATAGTTACCTTAACTGGAATTGAAGGGAAATTCAGCAGTTCGCAAATTGCCATTTTCATCAATATTGTATCCATAAGTGCTATACGTTCAGACTCCCAGTTCTTTGTACGTTCAGCTATAAGAGCCTGATAGTCTTTATCATTCCTAAGTGTATAGGCGAACAAATCTTCAACAAATTTCTTATCCTCATCCCAGTCCTGGCTAATAGGTGTGAGCTTGTTTGCGAATGCATCCTCGGAAGTAAAATTTTTGATAGTTTTAGCTACCATACCTTGCATCACTTCCTTATCTACAGTCCAATTGATAAATTTATCTTCAAAAGCCTGTATAATATTGTGGCTTTTAAGAATAATTTTTCTAAAGATGTATTTGATTATGGTTTTAGATTCTTCCAGATCATTTACTTCATCAGCAAGATAAGCAGCGTATTCTGGAGTAACTTTTAAAGAATTGAAAATGGCTTTAACAAATTCAGGATCTGACATCCAGTTGATCTTGTATTTATTTACGGCCGCAATAAAGTCCGGATTATTCTTTAAAATTACAGCAAATTTATTGTTTAGTAGTTTTAAATTAGGATTAAGATCCTCTGCTGTAGGTAAATGCTTATTGGCACGTTCCGTTGCATCAATACCTGTATATTCTGTAACCTCTACTAAAAGGGAAAGCATCCATATGTACATTTCATATACATTATCAATACTATGCATAAGAGCCTTCTTAGAAGAAGTTAAATCTCTTTTGTCTGTCATGTGCCAAGCAAATATATTTTGCAAAGCTTTAATTCTTAAGTGCCTTCTATTTAACATGAATGTAAGAACGAGTGGTAAATTACCTGTTTATTAAAATGATGATTTTATTTTCTTAATATCTATTATTCTTTGTTCTGCAATGCGATTAGCTGCCCATATTGTTGGAATATTATCCTTTTTGGACATCTTAATTACATCACGTGTAGCGTTATAAATGTTCTCTGTAAGCTGCATTGTACGTTTTTTCCCATATCCTGTTAGCTCAGAATAGCAGCTAATTAAGCCCCCTGCATTGATCAGATAATCGGGTGCAAACAGGATTCCTTTATCTAATAAAAGTTTGCCATGTAATTGTTCATCTGCTAATTGGTTATTGGCAGAACCAGCAATAATGGCAAATTTCATTTTTTCGATGGTTTTTGAATTTACTGTAGCTCCAAGTGCACATGGAGCGTAAATATCAGCATTGATCCCAAAAATCTTATCTGCAGAGATTGGTTTGGCTTTATAAGTACGAGCTACATGTTGTAAACGATCTTCATTGATATCACTAATGTACACTTCTACATTTTCAGCTCGTAACAATTCTACCAAATGCTCTCCAACATTTCCTATTCCTTGTACAACAACCGAACGGCCTGCAAGCATATCAGTACCAAAAACCTCTTTAACACAAGCTTTAATACCTAGAAAAACTCCTTTGGCTGTGGTTGGTGCCGGATTCCCTGCTCCTCCTAAAGATTCTGGAACTCCTGTAACGTGTTTGGTTTCCATTTGGATATATTCCATATCACGAGTATTGGTCCCCACATCTTCAGCAGTAATAAATTCTCCGTTAAGATTTTTGATAAACCTGCCATAACTACGCATCATGGCTTCTGATTTTCCTTTATAAGAATCGCCAATAATTACAGCATTACCTCCACCTAAATTAAGGCCCGTAATAGCTGCTTTATATGTCATTGCCCTTGATAACCTAAGCACATCTTCCAGTGCCTCTGCTTCGGTAGCATAATTCCACATTCGTGTTCCACCTATTGCAGGGCCCAATGTAGTATCATGAATAGCAATAATCGCTTTTAAACCGGTATCTGGATCATTACAATAAACAACCTTCTTATGCCCGGAGGCACCAATTTGATCTAAAACTGAATTTACGATAGAACTATTACCAGACATATAATTTTGTTTATCAGATAAGCCGCAAAACTAGTCAAAAAAACATTATTTACATTGTTTTAACTAAAGT
>Ga0157371_10004996_pt1 | contig 11377 bp, 10 predicted proteins | sample C45metaG_FD_113462 | JGI IMG/M metagenome (GOLD analysis project Ga0157371, IMG submission 113462) | Corn rhizosphere microbial communities from Kellogg Biological Station, Michigan, USA - C4-5 metaG | ecosystem: Host-associated > Plants > Roots > Rhizosphere > Soil | place: USA: Michigan... | reverse complement strand
CTCGTCGACCATCAGCCGGGCGCCGTGCTCCTTGCACAGCTCGACGATCCTCGGTAGGTCGCAGACGTCGCCCTCCATCGAGAAGACGCCGTCGACCACGACCAGCACGCCGCCACCGTCGCTTCCCGCTCGCTGCAGCATCTTCTCCAGCTTGTCCATCCGGTTGTGGCGGAAGGGGCGCAGCTTGGCGCCGGAGAGGCGGCAGCCGTCGAGGATCGAGGCGTGGTCGCCGGAGTCGCAGATGACGGTGTCGCCAGGGCCGAGGATCGTGCCGATGCAGCCGACGTTCGACTGGTAGCCGGTGGTGTAGACGATCGCGTCCTCGGTCTGCATCCACTCGGCCAGCTCGCGCTCGAGGTCGAGGTGCAGCGGCGTCGTCCCGTTCAGCAGGCGCGAGCCGGTGACGCCGGTGCCGTAGGTCTCCAGCGCCTCGCGCGCACCGGCCTTGACCCGCTCGTCGCCGGTCAGGCCGAGGTAGTTGTTGGAGCCGAGCATGATCGTCTCGCGGCCCTCCATCTCGACGACGGGGCCGGCTTGGGAGGTCAGCAGGCGGAAGTAGGGGAGGAGGTCGTGCTCTTTCGCGGCTTCGAGCTGCTCGAGGCGGTCATGGTTGCGCGCCTTCTCGAAGACGTCGACGGGAGCCTTGGCGGTCTCGCTCATCTACCGAGAGTGTAGGTTGCCCGCCTGTGAGTGCGAAGCGCGAGCCACTTACCCGGGGGCCAAGCCTCACCATTCGGCCCGTTCGGGGCGGCGCCGACCTCAGGCGCTTCATCGACCTGCCCTACCGGCTGCATGCGGGCACGCCCTGGGTACCGCCGCTGAAACTGGAGCGGCGCCTCTTCCTCAACCGCCGGCTCAACCCCTACTTCAAGCACGGCGAGGCCGAATACTTCCTCGCCCTGCGCGGCGACCGGGTGGTCGGCCGGATCAGCGCCCAGCTCGACCACGCCTTCAACGAGTTCCACGACAGCCGCTGGGGAATGTTCGGTTTCCTCGAGCTGGAGGACGACCCGGAGGTGATGTCGGCCCTGCTCGACACCGCCGAGGATTGGCTGCGGCAGCGCGGCTGCGAGCGGATGGTCGGGCCGATGGACTTCTCGATGAACGAGGAGAGCGGAGTGCTGATAGAGGGCCACGAGCTGCAGCCGCTGATCCGCCAGCCCTGGCAGCCCGCTTACTACCAGCGCCTCTGCGAGGGGACCGGGCTACAGAAGGCGATGGACCTCTACTCCTGGTTCCTCGACATCAGCGACCGCGAGGACATGCTGCCGATCCTCTTCGAGCTCGACGAGCGGGCCAAAAGCGAGCACGGGGTGAAGATCCGGCGGATGTCGCGGCGGCACCTGCGCAAGGAGATGGACCGCTTCGCCGAGATCTACAACGCCGCCTGGTCGGAGAACTGGGGCTTCGTGCCCTACTCGAAGGAGGACCTCGACGCCTACACGATGGACATGCACCTGGCCTTCGCGCGGGACTGGTTCATGGTCGCCGAAAAGGACGGTGAGACGATCGCGGTGGCGATCACCCTGCCGGACCTGAACCAGGTGCTGAAGAAGATGAAGGGGCGGCTGCTGCCGCTCGGTTGGTGGCACTTCCTGCGGCGCAACAGGATCTGCGATCAGGTCCGGGTCGGCTTCCTCGGGGTCAAGCCCGAGCACCAGCACACCGGCGTCGCGGCCTCCCTCTACGTCGAGCACTTCAACACCGCCGAACGGGCGCGCCAGGACCACGGCGAGGCGGGCTGGATCCTCGAGACCAACGAAGCGATGAACCGCGGCCTTGAGGCGATGAGCGCTGAGATCGTCAAGAAGTACCGTGTTTACGAGCGATCCCTCGGGAGTGACCAGCGGGCGCGCTAGAGTCGCCCCGGTGGACGAGTTGCAGCTAGACGGCGAGGTCATCGCCGAAGAAGACGCCGGATCGGGGGAGGCGACGGACCCGGTTCGCCCGCTCCCCTCGACATATGAGGAGCAGCCCGGGATCTCTTTGGCCCTGCGGCCGGAGGTGCGCACTGCCGTGCTCGCCACCGCTGGGGGCGTGCTGGCGGGCGCGGCGACGGTTGCCGCGGTGCGGGCGGTCAGCAGCGCTGCCGCCAAGGTGCGACCGCAGCGCCGCTCGCTCGGCCGCCGCGGCCCACGTGAAAGCGTCGTCGCCAGCCGCTCGTTCCTGATTGACGTACACCTGCTCGGCCGATAGGCCGATGGCGACGGGCCTAAAACCGCCCTACCTGACCGGAAATCGTCCCGTCGAGGTGGAGGTGCGGACGCCGTCGCCCTACCGGATGCCGCGGAGCAGCACCGACCGGACCCTGCGGGTGCGGGGTGGGGTGGCGACCCGGCTGCTCCACGTCGACGGCTGCCCGGTGCTGGTCCGGGCCTGGCAGCCGGCGCGCGATCGGGTGCGGTTTCGGGCTGAGGCGGTCGATCCCAAGCTCGTCTCGGTGCCGCCGATCGCCGGTGGCCCCTGCGGGGACGGAGCGGGCCGCGAGCAGCTCGAAGAGGCGATCGAGCGGATGCGCTGCGCCCTCTGGGTCGACGTCGACCTCTCTGACTTCTACAAGCGCTTCCGCCGCGACCGGCTGGTCGGGCCGTTGATCCGCCGCATGCCCGGCTTCCGCCCGCAGGGTCGGCCGTGGCCCTGGGAGGCGCTCGCGGCAGCTGTCGTCGGGCAGCTGATCGAGGCCCAGCGGGCGGCGCTGATCGAGCGGCGGATCGCCGGCCGCTGGGGTCCGCGGCTAGGGGAGGGGCGGATGGCACTGCGCGACGTGCCCGGGCCGACAGCGATCGCCGGCCGCGCCCCGGCCGAACTGGAGCAGATGGAACTGGTCGGTAAACGGGCGGTGGCGCTGCGCCGGCTCGCCCGCGACGTCGCCGCCGGCCGCTGCCGGATCGAGGACCCGGAGGGCGACAAGCGCCTGCTGGCGCAGCCGCAGATTGGTCCCTGGACGGTCCAGTGCCTGGGCCTCTTCGGCCGCAACGAACTGGACTCACTGCCGGCCGGCGATCTCGGCTACATCAAGCTGGTCGGCCGCCTCTCCGGCCAGGGCCGGCGGGCGACGATCACCGAGGTCGAAGAGTTCTACGCCCCCTACGCGCCCTACCGGGGGCTGGTTGGCGCGCTCACTCTCTCCGGGCTCTACAAGCTCGTGCCGCAGGGCCCGCCACTGCGCCTCGCGGCTTAAGGATCGACAAGCTCAAGCGGTCCTGGCGGCGGGTCGATAAGGGGGTGATGCACCGTCCCCCGGACAGGAACTGGCCTGAGCACGAGGTGCAGCGGTTCGTCAACGAGCTTGCCACAGGCGGTCAGGACTTCCGCCGCCTGGTCGAGCGCCTGCCAGTGGTCGTCTACACCGCCGAGCTCGGCGAACACGGGTGCTGGCGCTACGTCAGTCCGCAGGTGGAGGAGATCCTCGGCTACACCCCGGAGGAGTTTGTCCGCGACCCCGGGCTCTGGGCGAGCCTCGTGCACCCGGAGGACCGCGAGCGGGTGCTGACGTCCGAAAGCGAAGTGCATCTTGGCGAACGCGAGACCGGGCCGATCGCCTACCGGATGGTCAGGCGCGACGGCGAGGCCGTCTGGATCCAGGACGAGGCGGTGCTGGAAGCCGACGAGGACGGGGTGCCGATCTGGCACGGCGTCCTCTACGACGTCAGCGAGCGCAAACGGGCCGAGGGCGAGCTGCAGCGCTCGCTCTCCCAGCAGGCGGTCGTCGCCCGGCTCGGCGAGCGCGCCCTGCAGGACGGCGAGCCGCAGGAGCTGATGGAGATCGCCACCGAGCTGATCCGCAAGGTCGAGGGCATCCACAGCGCCTGCATCTGGGAGCTCGACCGCGACGGGCGCCGGCTCAACCTCCGGGCCGGGCTCGAGGAGGCGGCGATCGGCGCCGGCCGCCGGGTCTCCGCCTCGCGCGACTCCCACGCCGGCGCCGCGCTCGATACCGGCACCCACACCGTTGTTGCCGACTGGGAGCAGGAGACCCACCACACGATGCCGCCGGTCCTCCGCGCCTTCGGCGCCGCCAGCAGCCTTGCCGTCGTCATCGACGGCAAGAACCGCCCCTTCGGCGTCCTCGACGTCCACGCCACCGAGCGCCACCGTTTCAGCGCCAAAGACGTCCCCTTCGTGCAGGCTGCCGCCAACGTCCTCGCCGACGCGCTCGAACGCCACAGCGCTGACCAGGCGCTGCGTTACCGCGTCCTCCACGACGCTCTCACCGGCCTGCCGAACCGGCTCAGCTTCGTCGACTCCCTCGGCGAGTCGCTCTCGAAAGCGGCGATCTCCGGCTCGCCGGTCGGCATCCTCTTCCTCGACCTCGACCACTTCAAGCTGATCAACGACAGCCTCGGCCACCATGCCGGCGACGCGCTGCTGCGGGCGGTGGCGCCGCGGCTGCGCTCGCACCTGCGCCCCGGCGACGTCGTCGCCCGCTTCGGCGGCGACGAGTTCGGGATCCTGATCGACCGCCTCGCCGACGAAGCCGAGGCGATGGCGATCGCCGACCGGGTCGCCGCGGCCTTCGCCCAGCCGTTCGCGATCGACGGCGTCGAGCACTTCGTCAGCGCCAGCATCGGCGTCGCCGTCGCCGGCGGACCGAGGGAGCGGCCGGTCAATGCCGAGCTGCTGATCCGCGATGCCGACGCGGCGATGTACCGCGCCAAGGAAGGCGGCCGCTCGCGCTGCGTCCTCTTCGACGCCGAGATGCGCGCGGCGGCGATGCGGCGGCTGGAGATCGAACGCGACCTGCGCCAGGCCATCGACGGCGATGAGCTAGCGCTCTACTACCAGCCGGTCGTCAACCTGCGCACGGGGGAGATCAGCGGCCTGGAGGGGCTGGTTCGCTGGCGCCATCCCGAGCGGGGGATGCTCGACCCGGGCGAGTTCGTCTCGATCGCCGAGGACAGCGGCATGATCGAGCCGATCGGCCGCTGGGTCCAGGAGCGCGCCTGCCGGCAGGCGCTGACCTGGCAGCAGCTGCGCCCCGACGCCCGCCCCTTCGACGTTGCCGTCAACCTCTCCGCTCGCCAGGCCGCCCACCGCGACCTGCCGAGCGTGGTCGAGGAGGTGCTCGCCCGCACCGGGCTCGACCCGATCCACCTGCGGCTGGAGATCACCGAGAGCGTCCTCGTCGACGAATCGGCGACGGCGATCTCATCGCTGGAAGCGCTGAGCGAGCTCGGCGTCCGCCTCGTCCTCGATGACTTCGGCACCGGCTACTCCTCGCTCGCCTACCTCCATCGCTTCCCCTTCGACGCGCTGAAGATCGACCGCTCGTTTGTCGAGGCGCTGGGAATCGAGCAGGAGGCGACGGCGATCGTCGAGGCGATCATCGGCATGGCCCGGGGACTCTCGCTGGAGGTGATCGCCGAGGGGGTCGAGAGCGAGGTCCAGCTTGCCGAGCTGCAGCGCCTCGGCTGCGACTTCGCCCAGGGCCACCTCTTCCACGCGGCGATGCCGGAGCGCGAGGTAAGCCGGTTGATCGCCGAAGGCGACCTGCGCTATTCGGGGATTTCGCCCGAGGGCAGGTAGCTGTTGTCGAGCAGTTCGCTCGCTTTCGGCAGCGAGCCGATCAGTTCGTTGTCGCGCATCCAGCCGGCGAAGGCTTTCCACTCCTTCGGGTCCATGTAGCCGTAGGGCTGGTTGCCGGTTTCGGCGCTCAGCAGCGGTAGCGTCGCTTTCACCTCGGCCGCGGCCAGCTTCGGTTCGAGATCGGGATTGGCTTCGGTGATCGCCGTCGTCGCCTCGCCCGGTTTTTCAGCCGCCGCCTTCGTGCCCCGCTCCAGCGCGGCGAGGAAGAGGCGGAACTTCTGCGGGTCTTCTTCGAGCTTTTCGCGGTTGGCGACGAAGACGAGCTCGTCGTAGGTCGGGACGCCGAGCTGGTCGACGGGCGTCACCACCGGCGCCTTGCCGCGTTCGCGCAGGTCGACGCCCTCGACGTTGCTGTAGCCGCCGAGCATCGCCTGGGCCGAGCCGCCGGCGAGGGCGGGGATCAGGCCGAAGCCGACGTTGACCGACTTGACGTCGTCTGGGGTGAGGTGGACGCGGGCGAGGATCGTCTTCAGGAAGGCGTCCTGGTAGGGGATGCCCGCGGTGGCGATCGTCTTGCCTTTGAGGTCGCCGACGCCTTTGATCCCCGATTCCTTCAGCCAGATCAGCGAGGTCAGCGGTCGGTCGACGAGGGCGCCGACGGCGACGACGTCGAGCCCCTGGTCGCGGGCGAGCGCGACCTCGGGCTCGTAGGTGATCGCCAGGTCGGTGCGGCCGGCGGCGACTTGCTTGACCGGCGCGGCGGGGTCGGAGGGGGCGGCGATGTTGACGTCGAGCCCCGCTTCTTCGAAGTAGCCGAGCTTCTGCGCCATGTAGATCCCGGCGTGGTCGGGGTTGGGGTAGAAGTCGAGCGTGAGGCTGAAGCTTTCGCGTTCGCTGCCGCCTCCCTCGCTCTTGGCGCCGCAGGCCGCGAGGGCGAGCGCGAGGGCCAGGACGGCGAGGGCGATCGCCGGGATCCGGAGGCGCGTCATTGGGGGAGTTCTATCGCCAACGGACGACGCGCCGCTCCGCGAGCACGGTCAGGCCCATCAGCGCTAGGGCCATTGCCGCGAGGACCGCGGTGGTGGCGAACTGGCGAGCGACTTCGAAGTTGGCGGTGTCGGACTGGATCAGGTGCCCGAGCCCGGCGCTCGATCCCGCCCACTCGGCGAAGACGGCGCCGATCGGCGCGATCACCACGGCGATCTTCGCTCCGGTGAACACGTGCGGCAGGGCGGTGGGGGCTTCGACGCGCTGGAAGAGCTGCCAGCGGGAGGCCTCGAGGCTGCGCATCATCTTCAGCGCCTCTGGTTCGACCGCGCGCAGACCGTCGAGGGCGTTGATCGTCAGCGGGAAGAAGCAGACGAGGGCGATGATCACCACCTTCGGCGTGATCCCGTAGCCGAACCAGGTGACGAGGATCGGCGCGATCACCACCACCGGGATCGTCTGCGAGGCGACGATCAGCGGGTAGGCGGCGTCGCGCATCACCCGCCAGCGGTGCATGACGACCGCGAAGCCGACGCCGACGACGATCGCGGCGAGGATCCCGAAGACCATCTCCCGCAGCGTCACCCAGGCGTTTTCGGCGAGCAGGCCGCGGTTGTCCCAGAGCGATTCGGCGACTTCCAGCGGCGAGGGGACGAGGAAGCTCTGCAGGTTGAGCGCGTCCTTGAGCCACCCCGTCGAGGCGGCGAGCTGCCAGAGGCCGAGCAGGGCGGCGAGCAGCAGCGCCGGCAGGAACGCCCGTCGAAGCAATCGCGTGGTTCCTTTGTCCTCCATATCCGGACTTAGGAACCACGACTTCCGTGGTGGAGGGCTTGCAGCGCCTCTTCGCGAGCGGCGACGAAGGCCGGGTCGGTGACCGCGGCGTCGCGGTCCTCGGCGCGGCGCCCGGGTGCGCCCAGCTCGGCGACGATCCGGCCCGGCCGGCTCGAGAGCACGGCGACGCGGTCGCAGAGGTAGAGCGCCTCCTCGACGTCGTGGGTGACGAGGACGACGGTGCGAGGGTCGGTGCGCAGAGCAGTCGCCAGCCACTCCTGCATCTCCGCCCGGGTGATCGCGTCGAGCGAGGCGAAGGGCTCGTCCAGGGCGAGCACCGGCTTGCCGGCGATCAGGGTGCGGAGGAAGGCGACCCGCTGCCGCATCCCGCCCGAGAGCTCCGCCGGCCGCGCCGTCTCGAAGCCACCGAGGCCGAAGCGCTCGAAGAGGTCGCGGGCGGCCACCCGCGCCGGCTCGCGCCGCATCCCCTGGTTGCGCAGGGCGAGGGCGGCGTTGTCGATCGCCGAGTACCAAGGGAGGAGGAGGTCGCGCTGGGGCATGAAGGCGCAGCGGGCGAGGCGCTCGCCCGCGTCCCTGCTCCCCTCGACCGCGATCGTGCCGCCGCTCGGCTCGCGCAGCCCGCAGATCAGCTCCAGCAGCGTCGACTTGCCGCAGCCGGAGGGCCCGACCAGCCCGACGACACTGTACGCCGGCACCTCCAGGTTGATCTCGGCCAACGAGCGCAGCTCACCGTAGGCGTGATCGATCGCCTGCAGCGAGATGCCTCCGCCGTTGTACGGGGTGGGTGGAGAATCGGACACGACAGATTCGATTTGCCCACTTTCGGGCTTCATGGTGGTATCCTGCCGGACTCCGCACTCCTGACCAAGGAGGTCAGGAAAGTCGAAATCAAATTTGTTGCGGAGCTGTAGGAGCGAATTATGGACCCGGCAATCGTCCTTTTCGGTTTGGGAATCGGCATTCTCGTCGGCATGACGGGCATGGGCGGCGGCTCGCTGATGACGCCGCTGCTGATCCTGATCTTCGGGATCCAGCCCACCACCGCGATCGGCACCGACATCTTCTACTCGGCGGTCACCAAGACCGTTGGCGGCTGGCGCCACTTCCGGATGAAGACGGTGAACATGGAGCTGGTCCGCTGGCTCGCCACCGGCAGCGTCCCGGCCGCGATCGCCGGCGTCATCCTCGTCTCCTGGCTGCAGGGGCAGGTCGGGGAAGACCGCCTCAACGAACTCGTCTACGCCGTCCTCGGCGGCACCCTGCTGATGGTCGGGGTGATCACCCTGGCGCGAGCGCTGATCCTCCGCAACCTGATCGAGGAGCGCGACCGCTTCGATGTCGAGCGCCGCCACAAGCTCGCGGCGATCGCGATCGGCGCCACCACCGGCTTCGTCATCGGCATTACCTCAGCCGGCTCCGGAACGGTAATCGCGATCCTGCTGATCGCCGTCTACCGCCTGGCCCCGAAAAAAGTCGTCGGGACCGACGTCTTCCACGCCGCCCTCCTGCTCTGGGCCGCCGGCATCGCCCACTGGATCGGCGGCAACGTTGACTTCGTCCTCGCCGGCAACATCCTCCTCGGCTCGGTGCCGGGAGTGATCATCGGCGCGGCTCTGTCTGACCGCTCGCCGCAGGGCTTCATCCGCACCGCCCTCGGCGTCGTCCTGGCTGGCTCGGGCATCGTCACGATCCAGAAGGGCGATCCGTCCGTCTGGCCGATCGCCGCCGGTATCGCCGCAGTCGGGCTCGGCCTGGTCCTCTACGCGCCGCACTGGCTGCACCGCCGCCGCGAGGCTCAGCGCCGCGAAGAATCCGAGCTCGAACAGCGGCAAGAGCTCGATCGGGCGCGGGCCCTGGGTCGCACCCTGCCTGCGGACTGATTTACTAGACACATGCGAGTTTCCGCGAAGGCCGACTACGCGGTGCGGGCCGCTGCCGAGCTTGCGGCCGCCCAGGCCGCGGAGGCGCCCGTAAAGGGCGAGCGCCTGGCCGAGGCCCAGGAAATCCCCCTCCAGTTCCTCGAGCACATCCTGCTCGAGCTAAAGCACCACGGCATCGTCCGCGCCCGCCGCGGCGCCAAGGGCGGCTACTGGCTGGCCCGCCCAGCCGACGAGGTAACCGTTGCCGAGATCGTCCGCGCGGTCGAGGGCCCAATCGCCCACGTCCAGTCAACGCCGCCAGAGGACATCGAGTACCGCGGCAACGCCGAGCACCTCCAAGCCGTCTGGATCGCCGTCCGCGCAAGCCTCCGCAACGTGCTCGAGGAGGTAACCCTCGCCGACCTCGTCTCCGGCGAGCTGCCGACCGTAGTCGGCGAGCTCACGGCCGCACCTGACGCCTGGGTCGCCCGCTAAGTCGGCTTATCGCGCCTTCGAGAGTAGGTCGAGGGGTCGTAATGCCAAGTCGGCTTGTTGTACCAGTAGGTGACCGGTTCCGTTGTGGTGCCGAGCCAAGGTCGCTGTGAGTCGCACATGACGAGCCTCTCCGCTGAGACCATGTAGCCGCTCCCCACCACCCACGGGCAGTCACAGTGCCTGCAGACCCACGTTGCGCCTGGGGTCCGGGGCCGGGGTAAGGGACAGCGGTGCTGAAACTCTGGTGGCCGATTCGCATAGGGGTCGGGTGGGGGAGGGCTGAACCAGCTGTCCCACCACTCCCTCAGTCCCATGGCCAGACCTCGGCGCGCCCGGCTAACGGTTTACCGCAGCGTTGATCTGCGACAGCAGGTGGATCGCAAGTACCCCCCGACCCGGTTACTTGGGTAGCCATGCAGTCTCCTTGGAGAGGTGTTTTGGGGGCTCTAAAGCAGTGACTTCATCTTCTTCCAAGGAAGCCCAAGAAAGCAAGAGGATTTAAATACCTAACTGTCTTAGGACGATGAGCCTGATTCACTCTTTGCTGCGATTTGCACCGGCTCGAGGTCGAAGTCCCGGCCCAGGCGCAGCTCGCTGTAGCGCTTGGTCCAGTCGTCGTTGATGCCGTCGGATTGCTTCTTCATCCGCGGTTCGAACTCGAAGTCGTCGGGGCAGGAGAGGCCTAGTCGCTCTAGGAGGTTGTGGGTGCTGGTCTCGTAGTCGGCGGCGAAGTTCTCGTAGAGGACTAGGACGGGTTTGATCCCGGAGTGCTCGAAGAAGGCGTCCCAGGAGGCTTCTTCTATGAGTAGCTGCTCGAGGAGGTGGTCGATTGCTCGGTAGTGGAAACGCAGCTGTGGTCGGTGCTCCTCGATGAAGCTCTGGTAGGCGGCGCCGTTGCCTTCGACCGAGACCGCCTCGGCGCCGGCATGGTCTTCGCGCCAGGTCGCCGTCTGCACCGCCTTCCAGAGCGAGACCGCCTGCCGGACCTTGTTGGCGCGGACAATGCGGACGAAGGTGAGGTCCGGAAAGACGGTGGGGAGGAGCTCGGCCAGCGGCACGTCGCGGTACTCCGGGACGTTGCGCAGAAGGGAGACGAACTCGCCGAAGTAGCCCCACATCAGCTTCGCGCCGAAGATGCCGTTGGGGGTGGTCCCGGTCTGGAAGGCCCACTCGAGGTAGCGGTCGTAGGCGGCGCGGCTCCAGAGGGGGGAGCGGGGCGCCGGGTCGCTGCCGACGCTGCGCTCGCCCAGATGGTCACGGATCGACTGGTCCTCGACGCCGAGGAAATATTCCTCCGGCCTGCGCGGGCGGCCGCTGTGGCGGAGCGCCTCGAAGTACTCCTCAGGGCGGCCGGCGATGCCGGTTTCCTCGAGCGCGTGGCAGACGAGCGTGCTGCCGCTGCGGGGGGTGGCACAGACGAGATACGAGCGATTGGGTCTCATCTCTTTCCTAACTATCCCTATCAACAAACAGATAAACAGGGTGGGAGCGATAACCTGAAGGGAGGTGAAGCAGCCGAACATCCTCTACATCCATTCCCACGACACCGGCCGCTACGTCCAGCCCTACGGCTTCCAGGTTCCCACGCCGAACATCCAGATGCTGGCCGACCAGGGGGTTCTGTTCCGCGAGGCCTTCTGCGCCGCGCCGACCTGCTCGGGCAGCCGCGCCAGCCTCCTCACCGGCCTCTACTGCCACAACAACGGCATGCTCGGCCT
>Ga0157371_10004989_pt1 | contig 11391 bp, 12 predicted proteins | sample C45metaG_FD_113462 | JGI IMG/M metagenome (GOLD analysis project Ga0157371, IMG submission 113462) | Corn rhizosphere microbial communities from Kellogg Biological Station, Michigan, USA - C4-5 metaG | ecosystem: Host-associated > Plants > Roots > Rhizosphere > Soil | place: USA: Michigan... | reverse complement strand
GGCGCCGGCCAGCAAGGCGACGGTCTTCGGCAGGCCTGACACGCGGCAACGCTCCCCAAAACGTCCGACGCGTCTAGCGGGGGAATGCTTACCGAGCCTTTAAGGGTAACTGCCTAGTCGGGCGGCCGTCAGATGTCGCCGCCGGTAAGCCTTTGACAAATAAGGTCGAGTTGGTCGAGCGTGCGGTAGCGGATGGTCACCGCGCCCGAACGCGGGTCGGTATCGGTCTTGATCCGCACATTGAGGCCGAGGAATTCCTCGAGGTGGCGCTGGACCGCCGCGATGTCCGCGTCCTTGGCCGGATCGCGCGCCACCCGCGCCGGTCGCCGCGCCTCGCCGTTGGTGCCCTTGCGCGCTAGCCGCTCGACATCGCGCACGGTCAGCCCTTCGCTCACCGCGCGGCGGGCGAGCGCCTCGGCCGCATCGTGCCCGATCAACGCGCGCGCGTGGCCCATCGACAGCGAGCCGCGCTCGACGAGGTCGAGCACCGGATCGGGCAAGGCGAGCAGGCGCTGGAGGTTAGCGACGTGGCTGCGCGACTTGTCGACCAGCTTGGCGATCTCGCCCTGGGTCATCCCTTCGCGGTCGGCGAGCCGCTGGTAGGCACGGCCTTCCTCCACCGGGTTGAGATCTTCGCGCTGGAGGTTCTCGATCAGCGCCAGCGCGACGACTTCGCGCTCTTCCAGTTCGCGCACGATCGCTGGAATCTCGTGCAGCCGCGCCCGCTGGGCCGCGCGCCAGCGCCGCTCGCCGGCGACGAGCTGGTAGCGGCCCTCGCTCAGCGGACGTACGATGATCGGCTGGATCACCCCGCGTGCGGCGATCGAGGCGGCGAGCTCGTCGAGCGCCGCAGTGTCGAAATGCGTTCGCGGCTGGCCGGGCAGCGGCTCGATCGCCGAGACGGGCAGATTCGCAAGCCCCGAGCGCGGCGAAGCGGTTGAATTCTCGCCGTTTTCGCCTTGCGCGCCGAGCACCAGCGGTTCTTCGCGCCGCGTCTCGCCGAGGAGGGCGCCGAGCCCTTTGCCGAGGCGTTCGCGGGTGTCGCTCTTGGGCCGCAAGGGAACCGAGAAGCGAATCGGATCGGTGGGATTGCTCATGCCGCTTTCCTCTCCGCCGGGAGCCGCCCGATCAGCTCGCGCGCGAGCGCGATGTAGGCGCGGCTGCCGGGACAGTTGTGATCGTAGACCAGCGCCGGCAGCCCGTGGCTCGGCGCCTCGGACAGGCGAACGTTGCGCGGGATGACCGATTCGAACACCAGCGGGCCGAGGCACGCGCGCACGTCGTCGGCGACCTGGTCGGTCAGCCGGTTGCGGCGGTCGAACATCGTCAGCGCGATACCGATGATCCCGAGATCGGGATTGAAGCGTTGCTGGACGCGTTCGACGGTCTGGAGCAGCTGGCTCAGCCCTTCGAGCGCGAAGAATTCGCACTGGAGCGGCACCAGCAGGGTGTCGGCCGCGCCGAGCGCGTTGAGTGTCAGCAGCCCGAGCGACGGCGGGCAGTCGATGAAGCAGATGTCGTGCCCCGCGTGCGAGGCGAGCGCGGTGGACAGCAGCGCGGTGCGGTTTTCCAGCGCGACCAGCTCGATCTCCGCGCCACTCAGGTCCTCGGTCGCGGGGATCATGTCGAGACCGGGGATCACGGTGGGCTGAAGACAGCGCTCGAGCGGCGCGGCTTCGACGAGCAATTCGTACGCGGAATCAACGCGTTGCTCGCGCCCGATCCCCATCCCGGTCGAAGCATTGCCTTGCGGGTCGAGATCGATCAACAGGGTCTTCCAGCCGGTCGCGGCCATCGCGGTGGCGATATTGATCGCGGTCGTGGTCTTGCCCACCCCGCCCTTCTGGTTGGCGATGGCGATGGTGATCATGCCGATGTCGCCTCCTTGCTCACCACGATTCCCGCTTCGAGGTCGGTCAACGACTGTTCCACGTGGAACAACTTGCGCGCTTCCCGCGGGAGTTGCTCGAGTTCTTGCGCCGCCGAGCGCCCCTTGGGCAACAGCCATGTCGTGGCGCTTGTGGAAAAGCGCGCTGCGAGGGCGAGCGTCTCGGGCAAGGGAGCAAACGCGCGTGCCGAAATGACACCCGCGGGGAAGCTCGCGAGATTTTGCAACCGCTCGCCCTCGACTTGGCAGTTGGCCAGGCCCAGTTCGGTCGCGACGTGCTCCAGCCAGTCGATTCTCTTGCGCCGCGATTCGACCAGGCGGACCGACCAGGCCGGGCGCATGACGGCGACGACCAACCCTGGGAACCCCGCGCCGCTGCCGAGGTCAAGCCACGGACGGGCAGGCTGACGCGCTACGAATCGCAGTAGTTGCGCGCTGTCGGCGATATGGCGTTGCCAGGCGCGATCGAGCGAAGCGCGCGAGACGAGGTTCTGGCGGCCGTTCTCCTCGCCGAGCATGGCGAGCAGGCGCTCGAGCCTGACCATCGCCGACGCGTCGCAAAGCCCGGCGACATAAGCTCGGGCGCTGGCATCGTCGACGATCACGCTGCCGCTCGGCGAGCGTGGACGAGCAGCACCGCAAGCGCTGCGGGGGTGATGCCCGGCACCCGCGAGGCGGCCGCCAGAGACTCGGGCCTGCTCGCCTCGAGCCGCTCGATCATCTCATTAGAAAGGCCGGGAATGGCGCGGTAGTTCAGCGCCTGCAATGCGACGGACGCGCTCGCTCGCAAGTCGCGCAGTTCGGCTTCCTGCCGCGCGAGATACGGGGCATAGACCGCGTCCTCCGCCAGCTCGACAGCGAGCTCGTCGGCCAGGCATCCTTCGGGCAACCAAGGGGCCATCTGTGCGAGCTCGATGTCGTGCGCGAGCCATTCGCCGAGCGGCTTGCGGCCGGCATCGCGGCGCACCGGCACACCGGCGTCGGCGAGCTCGTGCGCGGCAAGCGTGCGGTCAAACGCGCTGTTCCACGTGGAACGGCGCTCCTCGCGCGCCGCCAGCCATCTCCGACGTTCTTCGCCTACGCATCCGGCCGCGATCGCCAGCCCAGTAAGCCGCGTCGCGGCGTTGCTGGCCCGCAGCCGAAGCCGGTACTCCGCGCGCGCAGTGAGCATCCGGTACGGCTCGGTCACTCCGTGCAAAGTCAGGTCGTCGATCATCACCGCGATGTAGGAGTTGGCCCGGTCGAGAGGAGCAGGCTCGCGACCCAGCACGGCGGCGGCAGCGTGCATCCCGGCGACTAGCCCCTGCGCGGCGGCCTCTTCGTAGCCGGTCGTCCCGTTGATCTGCCCGGCGCAATAGAGCCCCGGCAGCGCCCGAACCTGGAGGTCGCCGCCGAGCGCGCGCGGATCGATGTGATCGTACTCGACCGCGTAGCCGGCGACCGCCATATCGACCCGCTCCAGGCCCTCGATGGTCCGCAGCATCGCCAGTTGCACATCGGCGGGAAGTGAGGTGCTGATCCCGTTGGGGTAGACCATCGAAGTTGCCAGGCCCTCGGGTTCCAGGAAAATCTGATGACCGTCGCGGTCGGCAAAGCGGTGGATCTTGTCCTCGATCGACGGACAATAGCGCGGGCCCTGCGCACCGATCGCGCCTGAAAACAGCGGTGAGCGTTCAAGATTGGCGCGAATCATTTCGTGCGTCGCCGGATTCGTTCGGGTGATCGCACAAAACAGCTGCGGGTTGCGCCGCCGGGCGGTCAACGGCGACATCGTCCATCGGTCGGGGTCGCTCGGCTGCTCGGCCAGCCGCGCCCAGTCGATCGTGCGCCCGTCGAGCCGGGGCGGAGTGCCGGTCTTGAGCCGCGCCATCGGCAACCCCGCGCCGCGCACTTGCGCCGCCAGGCGCTGGGCGGAGGCCTCGCCGATCCGGCCACCGGTGAGCCTCTCCTCGCCGCGAAACAGCGTCCCGCCGAGAAAGGTGCCGGTGCAAAGGATTACCGCAGGCGCATGAAGCCGCGCGCCATCGGCCAGCTCGACGCCGTCGACGCGCCCACCCTCGAACGTTAGCGCACTCGCCTCGCCCGCGACAAGCCGAAGATCGACCAGCGGTTTCAGCGCCGCCTGCGTCGCCGCGCGAAACAGCGTGCGGTCGGCCTGGACGCGCGGACCCCACACGGCGCTGCCTTTCGAGCGGTTGAGCATCCGGTAATGGATCGCCGCCGCGTCAGCCGCGCGGCCGATCACCCCGTCGAACGCGTCGACCTCGCGTACCAGATGGCCCTTGCCGAGCCCGCCGATCGCCGGGTTGCAGCTCATCGCACCGACGCTGCTCGGGTCGAAGGTCACCAGCGCGACGCGCGCGCCCATCCGCGCGGCGACGGCCGCTGCCTCAACGCCGGCGTGGCCGCCGCCGATCACGATGACATCGAATTGCGCCACGGCCGGGCGCATAGCGGAGCGGATTCAAACGGTCAAAATGCGATGTTCCACGTGGAACATCATTTTCCGATGCAGAACCGTCCGAACAACGTATCCAACATCGCCTCGGTCGAAGCCCGGCCGGTCAGGCGATCGAATGCTGCTCGCGCCAGACGCAATCTTTCAGCCACCAGCAATGGATCGTCAGCGCGTTCGCGCAAAAGGGCTGAAGCGGCATCCTCCAAAAGCGCGGCCTGTCGTTTGTTGAGAGCGGCTACGCCTGGGGCTGGTAAGGCCGCGCGCGCGAAATCGACTAGGTCCCGCTTCAATTCGGCGATACCAGCCCCGCTAACGGCCGAAACGCGGGCCTTCGCGCCCACTTTCGCCGCGTGACCGTCCAAATCGGCTTTGCTGGTAACTTCCCATGCCCCGGCGGGCCCGGCGCCCTCCGGACCAAGCCAGAGAACGAGATCCGCACGCGCCAGTTCCGCACCCGCACGCGCGATGCCGATCTGTTCGACCGGGTCGCCTGCATCGTCGCGCATGCCAGCAGTATCGATGAAGGTGAACGCCACGCCTTCGATCGCCACGGCGCGCTCCAGCACATCGCGGGTGGTCCCCGGCGTGGCCGTCACGATCGCCGCCTCGCTTTCCAGCAAGGCATTGAACAGAGAAGACTTTCCGGTATTGGGAGGCCCGGCCAGGACGACTCGGAAGCCTTCGCGCAAGGGCTCGGCGCGCGGCCGCTCAAGCCACGCCCCGATCTCGTTCGCCAGCCGCTCAAGACCAGCTGCGAAGCCTTCGGGCAACGCCGCCGCATCGTCCTCGTCGGCAAAGTCGAGCACCGCCTCGAGTTGCGCCGACAGCACGAGCAGCCGCTGCCGCCAGTCCTCGACGACGCGCGAGAGCGCTCCTCCGGCCATCGCCAGCGCGGCGCGGCGCTGCAGCTCGGTCTCGGCTTCGAGCAAGTCGGCCAGGCCCTCGACCTCGGCGAGATCGATCCGGCCGTTGATGAAGGCGCGGCGGGTGAACTCGCCCGACTCCGCCCGGCGCAGCCCGAGCGCGGCGAGCGCCCGCTCCACCGCGGCGACCACCGCGCGCCCACCGTGAAGGTGGAGCTCGGCGACATCCTCGCCCGTCGCCGTCCCGGGCCCCGGCAGCCACAGCACCAGCGCGCGGTCGAGCGCGATCCCGGCGCTGTCCGTCAGCCGTGCCAGCGTCGCGCGCCGCGGCGGCGGCAGCTTGCCCGCCAGCCCCGCGAGCGCCCGTCCCGCCTGCTCGCCGCTGATGCGGACGACCGCGACCCCGGCCGGCGGCGCGCCGCTCGAAAGGGCAAAGATCGTCTCCATCGAATCGGCGATCGCGCGCCTTGGTCAGCCCTTGTCGCCGCCTTTCTGCGCCTTGCTCGCGGCTGAAGCCCCTTCGACGAAATTCTGGAACATTTTCAAACCCATCTGGCCCATCGGCGCCATCTGCTGGGCATATTCCTGCAGCTTGTCGACATTGCCGACGCCCTTCATCGCCTTGGCCATGAGGTCCACGTAGACCTCGTTCGCTTTGCCGACATCGGGCAGCCCCATGAACGTCCGCGCCTCCTCGGGCGTGCAGTCGATTTCGATATGGACCTTCATCGCGGCCTCCTGCGTTGATGGCGCAAGCTCCTGTCACACGGGTTTGGCAAAGTCCATCGCGGGCCGTAGGGGTGGGACGAGAAGCTTGGAGACGAAAATTGGGCGAAACGATCCGCGTGAACACGCTCGAGGGCGACCAGACTTTCCCCGCCTACCGCGCCGATCCCGCCGGCGAGCCGCAGGCGGCGATCATCGTGATTCCGGAGATCTTCGGCGTGAACCCGGGCATCCGCGCCAAGTGCGACAATTGGGCGCGCCTCGGCTATCTCGCCGTCGCGCCCGACATCTTCTGGCGCTTCGCCGAAGGCGACGAACTCGATCCCGATGTCCCCGAGCAATTCCAGCAGGCGCTCGCGCACTTGCAGACTTATTCGGCACGCAAGGGCTCGGACGAGACGATCCGCGACATCGAGGCGACGATCCACTGGCTCAAACGCGAGCAGGGCGTCGCGAAAGTGGGCGCGGTCGGCTTCTGCCTCGGCGGCTTCCTCGCCTACCTCACCGCCGCGCGGACCGACATCGATGCCTCGGTCGGTTACTACGGGGTGATGATCGACCAGCACCTCGGCGAAGCGCACGCGATCGCCAACCCGCTGTTGCTTCACGTCCCCACCGCCGACCACTTCGTGAACGCCGAAGCGCAAAAGGCGATGCACGAGGGCCTCGACTCCCACCCCCGGGTCACGCTCTACGACTACCAGGGACTCGACCACGGCTTCGCCACCGAGCGCGGCAATCGCCGCGACGAGGCGGGCGCGCGGCTCGCCGACGCCCGGACGGAGGCATTCTTCGCGGAGCACCTCAAGGCGTGATCAACCGCGCGCACTGGCGCTGGTCGGCCAACGTCGCCTCGCGCTTCGCGCTTCCCGGCGCGCTGATCGTGCTGACGATCGCGCTGGCGCTCTGGCGGCCGGGACGCTGGGGGCTGATCGTCGTCGTCCCGCTGCTGCTGCTCGCGCTGTGGGACTTCTTCCAGACCCGCCACACGCTGCGCCGCAACTATCCGCTGCTCGCCCGTATACGATGGATCATGGAAGACTTGCGGCCTTACGCGCGGGCCTATGTGGTCGAGGGCGACCTGGAGGGCCGGCCGTTCAATCACGACGAGCGCGCGCTCGTCTACGCACGCGCCAAGGGCGAGCTCGACGCGCACCCGTTCGGGACCGAGCTCGACGTCTATTCGGACGAGTACGAGTGGCTCGCGCACTCGATGGTCCCCAACGCCGAAGCGCCCGAGGCCTGGCGCTGCCAGGTCGGCGGCTCGCAATGCTCGAAGCCGTATTCCGCCGCGCTGCTAAATATCTCGGCGATGAGCTTCGGCTCGCTCTCGGCCAACGCGATCATGGCGCTCAACAAGGGAGCGGCGATGGGCAACTTCTACCACGACACCGGCGAGGGCGGCTTGTCGCGCTACCACCGCACCCACGGCGGCGACCTCGTGTGGGAGATCGGCAGCGGCTACTTCGGCTGCCGCGACGGGTGGGGCAAGTTCGACCCTGGCAAGTTCGCCGAAACCGCGCAGATCGACCAGGTCAAGATGATCGAGATCAAGCTCAGCCAGGGGGCCAAGCCTGGCCACGGCGGGGTTCTTCCCGGCGCGAAAGTGAGCGAGGAGATCGCCAAAGCGCGCGGCGTGCCGCAAGGCAAGGACTGCGTCTCCCCGCCGGCGCACTCGACGTTCTCGACCCCGATCGGTCTGCTCGAATGGGCGGCGAGCTTGCGCGAGTTGGCCGGCGGCAAGCCGGTCGGCATCAAGTTCTGCGTCGGCCAGCTCCACGAAGTCTTCGCGCTGACCAAGGCGATGCTGGAAAGCGGGATCCGGATCGATTTCATCACCGTCGATGGGGCGGAGGGCGGCACCGGGGCCGCCCCGGTCGAGCTGTCGAACCGCGTCGGCATGCCGCTCCGCGACGGGCTGATCGTCGTCCGCAACGCGCTCGTCGGCTGCGGGCTCAAGCCCGAGATCAAGATTGCCGCCGCCGGCAAAGTCCACTCCGGCGCGGGGATGGCGATGAACTTCGGGCTCGGCGCCGACTGGTGCAACGCCGCGCGGGCGATGATGTTCGCGTTAGGCTGCATCCAGTCGATGCGCTGTCACGACGACACCTGCCCGACCGGAATCGCGACACAGGATATCACCCGCCAACGCGGGCTGGTGGTCGAGGACAAAGCCGAGCGGGTCGCGCGGTTTCAGCGCCAGACGCTGATGGGCTTGCGCGAGATGATCGTCTCGATGGGGCTCGACAACCCGTGGCAGATCACCCCGAGCCACATCAACGAGCGGTTGAACAGCGCCCGCGCCGACTCAATCGACCACATCTACGGCTTCCTCGAGGACGGCGCGCTGCTGGCGGCGCCGGAGGAAACCCACTATGCCGCCCACTGGAAAGCGGCGCGAGCCGACACGTTTGCGAGGGCGGCATGAGCGCTGAAAAAGGACTGGCGAACTGGCATCGGGTACTCGATGCCGGAAGCAACGCGGACGATCTGGTGGCGATCATTCGCGAGGACGCGGTGTTCCATTCGCCGGTGGTCCACACCCCGCAGGCGGGGCGGGCGAAAGTCGTCGCGTACTTGGCGGCGGCCGGCCAGGTGCTCGGCGGCGAGGGCTTTCGCTACGTGCGTGAAATGGCCGACGGGGACAGCGCGCTGCTCGAATTCGTTACCGAACTCGACGGCATCCAGATCAACGGAATCGACCTGATCACCTTCGACGAGTCAGGCATGATCCGCGACTTCAAGGTCATGGTCCGCCCGCTGAAGGCGATCAACAAAGTCTGGGAGCTGATGGGCGCGCAGCTCGCGAAAGCGGGCTAGAGTCCGATCGCCGCGCGCAGGAACGCCAGCCGCTCGGCCACCGGGGCGAGCGGCAAGTCGATGACTTCGTAGCCGTAGCGCCGCCAGGCTGCGGACACCGCCGCGTCGCTGGCGGCGGCCTCCTCCCACGTCTGGATGCGCTCGGCGTCCTGCGCGTAGATCTCATGCCACGCCGGCGCGCGCAGGATCGGGCCGTCGTAGCGCAGCTCGCGGCAGGCGCGATCGATCTCGGGCAGCTCCGGCAGGCCGGAGACATCGAGGAACCCGACCACGTCGCAGACCCCGCGGTCGAACACCGCCGGGCCCGGCGCCACGGCAAAGTTTGCGTATTCGCGCAAGTGCGCCTCGAGCATGGCTTGCGCGAAGCCGAGCGGATCGCGCTCGCGCAGTTCCATCCCGCCGGGAGCCTGGAGCAGCTGGCGGGCAACCTCCGGCGATGTCGCGATGCCGGCCGCGGCGGCGGCGTCGAGCAGGGTGGTCTTGCCCGCCCCCGGCGCACCGGTGAGAACCGCGTGCCGGAAGCGAGCGCTCCCCACTTACTGATTCATCGTCGCGAAGAAGTCCTCGTTGGTCTTGGAATCCTTCATCTTGTCGAGGAGGAATTCCATCGCGTCGATCGTGCCCATCTGCATCAGGATGCGGCGCAGGACCCACATCTTCGAGAGCTTGTCCTTTTCAACCAGCAGCTCTTCCTTGCGGGTGCCGGACTTGCCGACGTCGAGCGCGGGGAAGATGCGCTTGTCGGCGACCTTGCGGTCGAGCACGATTTCGCTGTTGCCGGTGCCCTTGAACTCTTCGAAGATGACTTCGTCCATCCGGCTGCCGGTATCGATCAGCGCGGTGGCGATGATCGAGAGCGATCCGCCCTCCTCGATATTGCGCGCCGCGCCGAAGAAGCGCTTAGGCCGCTGCAGCGCGTTGGCGTCGACGCCGCCGGTCAGCACCTTGCCGCTCGACGGAACGACGGTGTTATAGGCGCGGCCGAGCCGGGTGATCGAATCGAGCAGGATCACGACATCCTTCTTGTGCTCGACGAGCCGCTTGGCCTTCTCGATCACCATCTCGGCAACCTGGACGTGGCGCGTCGCGGGCTCGTCGAAGGTCGAGGAGATCACCTCGCCCTTCACCGAACGCTGCATGTCGGTGACTTCCTCCGGCCGCTCGTCGACCAGCAGGACGATGAGGAACACCTCGGGGTGGTTATCGGTGATCGCCTTGGCGATGTTCTGCAGCAGCACCGTCTTGCCGGTGCGCGGCGGGGCGACGATCAGCGCGCGCTGGCCCTTGCCCTGGGGGCTGATGATGTCGATCACCCGCGCGCTCTTGTCCTTCACCGTCGGATCGAGGGTGTCGAGCGACAGCTTCTCGTCCGGATAGAGCGGAGTCAGGTTGTCGAAGTTGGTCCGGTGTCGGACCATGTCGGGATCGTCGTAGTTTACCGTGGTCAGGCTGGTGAGCGCGAAGTAGCGCTCGCCGTCGCGCGGCGCGCGGATCTCGCCTTCCACCGTGTCACCGGTGCGCAGGCCCCATTTGCGGACCTGGTTGGGCGAGACGTAGATATCGTCCGGTCCGGCGAGGTAGTTGGCTTCCGGGCTGCGCAGGAAGCCAAACCCGTCGGACAGCACTTCGATCGTGCCGACCCCCATGATCTGGTCTTCGTATTCCTCGTCTTCGGCGAGCTCGCGCAAGATGCAGAACATCAGGTCCTGCCGCCGCATCGTGCTGGCGCCCTCGACGCCGAGCTCCTCGGCCATCTCGACGAGTTCCGCCGGGGCCTTCTTCTTCAGTTCTTTCAGGTGCATGCTTGTAATCCAGTAGATGGAAGTGGCCGGCGGGTCGTATGGGCTTGGAGAAAGCGCAACCCGGCCCGCGTGGACGCGGGCCTGTGCCAGAGAGCCGTCAGATAAGCGTAGCGCGCGGCGGCGTCAATTCACCAACCCCGCGGGCCCGTCGCCGGAATCAGATCGGCTGGACGATCACCAGGATGACGATCAGCGCGACCAGGATCCCCGGCACTTCGTTGAGCAGGCGCAGCGTGCGCCCTTCGAGCGGCCGTTCGCCGCGCGCGAGCTTCTTCGCATATGCGCTCATCCACCCGTGGTAACCGGAGAGGAGGAGCACCAGGAACAGCTTGGCGTGAAGCCAGGGCGCCGCCCACCAGTGCCCGGCGGTCGCCAGCGCGATCCCCAGCAGCCAGACGATCACGATCGACGGGTTGAGGATGATCCGCAGCAGCTTGCGCTCGCGGTCCACCCAGCGGGCTTCCTCCTCCGACCCGGCGGGCGCTTCCTGGTGGTAGACGAAGAACCGCGGGAGCATGAACAGCCCCGCCATCCAGAAGATCACGAAGATCACGTGACCCGCCTTGAGCCAGGCGTAGATCAAGCCGAGTGCTTCCATACGCGCGCCTTAGCGGCTGGCCGGGCCCCCGTCATCCCCGCCAGTTCCGAACCGTGTCGCACAGCGCCTCGACGTGTTCGAGCGGGGTGTGCTGGCCGATCCCGTGACCCAGGTTGAACACGTGCGGGCGGTCGGCGAGCGTCTCGAGGATGTGCCGCGCCTGCCGCGTCAACTCGTCGCCGGCGGCCAGCAGCAACAGCGGATCGAGATTGCCCTGGACCGGCATCCCTGCGGGC
>Ga0157371_10004988_pt1 | contig 11391 bp, 12 predicted proteins | sample C45metaG_FD_113462 | JGI IMG/M metagenome (GOLD analysis project Ga0157371, IMG submission 113462) | Corn rhizosphere microbial communities from Kellogg Biological Station, Michigan, USA - C4-5 metaG | ecosystem: Host-associated > Plants > Roots > Rhizosphere > Soil | place: USA: Michigan... | reverse complement strand
TGAGCGTCAAAATCCCCAACGGCACCACATTCGAAATCGCCGCCACTCTGAGCGTGCCGAAAGCATTCACTGCGATCAGCAACGCCAAACCAGCAGTGCTTACTGCCGCGGCCCACGGCCTGAGCGATGGCGACGTGATCGTGATCGATTCTGCCTGGGCAAAATTGAATGGCCGCCCGGCTCGCGTTATCGATTCGGATACTGGCGAATTCTCCGCCGAGGGCGTGGACACCACCAGCGTGAAAAGTTACCCGGTAGGCTCTGGCGCGGGGACTATCCGCGAGGCGACCGGCTGGACGCAAATCGCTCAGATCACCGAGCCAACTGCGAACGGTGGTGAGCAACAGTTTCTGACCTACGGCTTCCTAGAAGACGATGATGACCGCCAACTCCCAACCAACAAGTCCGCCAGCAGCATGACGCTGCCAGTCGCTGACGACCCAGCGCAGGCCTATGTCTCGATTGTCGAAGCGGCTGACGAAGACAAGGAGCCGCGCCTCATTCGCGCAAACCTGCCCGGCGGCGCGACGATTTACTACTACGCGTACGTGTCGATCACCGCGACCCCGACACTGAGCCGAAACAACATCATGACGCGGACTATCACTCTGTCGTTCGCATCTCGTCCAACTCGCTACAACGCCTAAGGGGGTCCAATGGCAAAGTTTTCCATCGCGCCGAAACCGACCTTCACGGTCGACGTGGCAATCCCGCAAGTCGGCGAAAAGCCGGTCATGGTGCCGTTTACCTTTAAGTATCGCGATCGAACCGCGCTTGCCGAGTTGTTCGACTCCTGGAAGGCCAAGGCAGAGGCTATCGGCGAACGTTTCAAAGGCACAGAGCCGACGCTTGCCGAAATCACTGCTGCGGAAGTCGAACAGGGCGTCGATCAGATCAAAGATCTGGTTGTGTCATGGGGGTTCGGGGACAAGCTCAACGATGAATCGATAACGGCGCTGGTGAAAAGCTGCATCGGCGTTTCAGATGCCGTCGTGAAAGCCTATAGCGAGGCCTTCGGCAAGGCCCGTCTGGGAAACTAACCGCCGCTGCCCGTGCGCTTTACGAGGTTGAGAGTGATGCCGAGCAGATGGCGATGTTCGGCTTTTCTCCTGACGACTACGACGAAACCTTCGAAGTCTGGCCGGACAACTGGAAATCATTCCTTGTTATGGACTCGATGTGGACCCAGTGGCGCACTGGTGCATGCGGCGCAACCGGTCTCGATTACGGCGTTCTCACTGACGTGATGAAGCTTCTCGGTATTCCTGCCGAGGAACGTTCCCGCGTGTTCCAAGACATTCGCGTCATGGAATCGGAGGCGATCGCAGTCATGGCTGCGGCCCGCGACAACAGCCCGTAGAAACGGGCATTTATTCAAGGTGAGTCGATGAACATTGCAGAGCTCGGCGTCAAGATCGACTCGGCCGATGCGATTCAGGCTAAAACCAGTCTGGATGAAATGGCGAAGGCCGGCGGCCGTGCAGAGCAGTCCGCCGTTTCGTTGATGAACGAAATGCAGGCGCTGGAGAAATCGCTATCTACCAACGCCAAGACCACTCAGGATCTCGCAAAGCAGCGGGAAGCACTGGCAAAGCTGACAAACACCGGCGCCTATGGCGAGGCTGAGGCAGCGAAGATATCAGCGCAGCTCGACAAGCAGCAGGTGGCGCTGGCCAAGTCGGCCATGGATGAGCAAAAGGCTCTGAACAGCCTGCTGGGCGCAATTGACCCGGCCCGCGCTGCGCTGGCCAAACTGGACACGCAGGTTGAGCAACTCGGCAAACATTTAGACGCCGGTCGCATCAGCCAGGACCAATATAACTCAGCGCTGAGCAAGATCGACAAGGACTACGACAAGCTCGAAAAAACCACCACCGGCTTCGACAAACTTCGCCTCGGCACCCGCCAGGCCCAAGAGAACGTCGTGCAGCTGGGTAATGCCCTGTCGTCTGGAGACTGGGGAAGTGGGGTTCGCGCCGTTGCTCAGCTAGGAGCCGGGGCCGGCTCCGGTGCTGCTGGCTTACTCGCTATTCTTGCGCCACTCGCACTGGCTACCGCAGCTGTTGGCGCGCTGGCCGTCGCCTATTACAAGGGCAGCGAAGAACAGGACGCCTATAGCAAATCCTTGATCCTCACCGGCAACTACGCAGGTGTGAGCGCCGGTCAGTTGGGCGAAATGGCTCGTCAGGTGAGTGCCACTGTAGGCACTACCGGTCAGGCGGCTGAAGTGCTCGCACTGCTGGCGGGAAACGGAAAAATCGCCGGACAGAGTTTTGCCGGGATTACCCAGGCTGCTGTGTCGATGCAGGAGGCTACCGGCAAGGCAGTCAGTGAGACGGTTGCCGAATTTGCCAAACTCGCCGATGACCCGTTAAAAGCGTCCGCCGCGCTCAATGAGCAGTACCACTATCTGACAGCTTCGGTTTATTCGCAGATCGCAGCGCTGGAACAGCAAGGCGACCACGCTGGCGCGGTGAGGCTTGCGACTGAGCAGTACGCCGATGCGATCAACGAGCGCACGCCGCGCATTCTGGAAAACCTGAGCTTTTGGGAGAAGGGATATAACGCGGTCGCGCGCGCGGCAGATAATCTGAAGAACATCGGCCGTCCCGATATCGACGCTGATATCGAGCAGGCCCGGCGTAATCTCGCTGCCGCACAAAAGGGCGACGTCGGGGCGTTTCAAAACCAGAAGGAGATGGTCGAGTTCTACTCCAATCAGCTGAACATGCTGGAGGACCAGAAGGCAGCCCAGGCCGATATCGCAAAATGGGAAGGCGAGCAGGCGAAAGCGCAGGGCGATGCAGTGTCGTCGATGTCGAAGATCGACGCGTTGGCCAAGTCCTCTTGGACGAACGAGCAGAAGCGCACCGAGGCGATAAAGGAGTACAGGCGCCAACTCGATGACATACGCAAGGTCGCTCCGAACGATCCGCGCCTGAGCCAGGCAGCTATCGACAAGAACATTGCGAACATCAACGACAAGTTCAAGGATCCAAAAACACCAGCCGGTAGCGTCGACACTACAGGCTTCAATAACGCGAAAAACGCTTTGGCCGAGACACTGGCCTACTACAAAAATGCTGACAAGGAACTTGAGGCGTCTCAGCGCGCCGGTGTCATCTCCCAAGCAGATTACACCGAGCAGCGCGTGAGCCTACTCAACCAGCAGGCCAACGAAGTTTCCCTAAGCTACCAGGCTGAAATTGATGCCCTCGAAGCGGTCAAGGGCAAGAAGGGCACGACCAGCGCTCAGATCATTCAGATTGACCGGAAAATTGCCGACGCCCGCAGTGCCATGGTTAAGGCGCAGCAGGACAGCGACAGCGAGCTGGCCCTGATCGCGACCAACGAAGAGGGCCGTCTTCGTAAGCAGACTCTGGCGGTCAACTCTTACACGAGTGCTTTGCAACAGCAGGTCGACACCCTTCGTCAGCAGGGGCTGCGGGCCGTGTCCGGCCTCGGACAGGGCGACCGGCAGCGCGGACTGATCGAGCAGCAGAACGGAATCGACGATCGATTCAATCAGCAGCGTCTGGAGTTGGCCAACCAGTACGGCGATGGCTCACGCGGTATGAGCCTCGAGGAGTACACCCAGAAGCTCGCCGCGCTGAAAGCCACGCAGCAAGATCTGCACGACACGGTGCAGGCGAACTACGACGACATGACAGTCGCCCAAGGCAGTTGGAGTGCCGGTGCTTCCTCAGCGTGGCAGAACTACTTGGAATCAGCCCGTCATGTCGCGGGACAGACGAAAAGCCTGTTCACCAATGCCTTCAGTTCCATGGAAGACGCAGTCGTCAACTTCGCCATGACCGGGAAGCTGTCGTTCGCTGACTTCACCAAGTCGATTCTGGCGGACATGGCGCGGATTGCTACCCGGCAGGCCAGTTCGACGCTGCTGAGCAGTCTGGTTGGTGCGGCCACCAGTTACTTCACTGGCGGAGGCGGTGGTAACGGGCTGGCGGCTGGATCTGCCGGTGCGACATCTTCGAATCTGGGCGCGTCCTCGGCAGGTTACTCCAGCACCTACTTCCCGCAGGCGCTCGGTGGTGCCTGGTCTTCGGGCGTCCAGATGTTCGCCAATGGCGCCGCGTTCACCAACTCCGTGGTCAGCAAGCCGACAGCGTTCGGGATGGCAGGGGGGCAGACCGGCATCATGGGCGAGGCAGGACCTGAGGCAATCATGCCACTGACCCGCACCGCCGGCGGTCAACTGGGAGTCCGCGCAATCAGCGGCGGTGGGAGTGGTGGCGGCAACGTTTACAACTTCCCCGTCGCGGTATCGGTGCAAACACAAGGCGCTGGCGGCGCGGCCAGCACAGAAGACACGACGCAGCTTGGCAAAGGCATTCAGCAGGCGGCGAAAGCCGAAGCTGAAACCGCGATCGCCCGAGCGCTGCAGCCAGGCGGCTCAATCTGGAAGCTCACGAACGGGAGGGGCTGATGGCCATCGAAACATTCACCTGGCCAACCCAGCACGGTGACGCGCCCGAGATCTTGTATCGGGTGCGCACCTCGCAGTTTGGCGGCGGCTACAAACAGGAAGTTGGCGACGGCCCGAACAACAAGGAAGACGCGTATCCGATCACCTATAGCGGCCCTCAAGCCAAAGTGCTGGAGATCATGGCGTTCCTTGATCGGCACGCCGGCGCGAAAGCCTTCCTCTGGACCACACCCTTGGGCCAGCTTGGCCTGTTCACCTGCAAGAACCCCGTACCCACTCCAGTGGGCGGCGGCGTTTTCAAACTCACCGCCACGTTCGAGCGGGCATTCCATCCATAAGGGGCAACCATGCCGCTGATCAGTGACATCCAGGTTCTTGAGCCTGGCAGCGAAGTGCTGCTCTTTGAATTGGACGGCACGGACTATGGCGCGGACGTTCTGCGCTTCCACGGGCACGCGATCCCGCACACGCCGGCCGAGTTGATTGCCGCCGGCGCCGATGCTGACCAACTGCCGGCGAAGGCGATCTACTGGCAGGGCAACGAGTACAGCGCTTGGCCGATGCAGATCGACGGCATCGAGGCAAACGGCGACGGCACGGCGGTCCGGCCGACATTGTCGGTGGGCAACGTAAACGGGCGCATCACCGCGCTATGTCTGGCGTTCGAAGATCTGCTCGAGTTCAAGCTGACGATGCGGCACACGCTGGGCACATATCTCGACGCCGCGAACTTCCCGGCTGGCAATCCAACGGCTGACCCAACCCAAGAGACGATCGAGGTCTGGTATATCGACCAGAAAACGAACGAGGACGGCGAAACGGTCAGTTGGGAGCTGGCCAGCCCGGGCGACGTAGGTAACGAATCGATCGGCCGGCAGGCCACAACCCTTTGCCACTGGTGTCTCACCGGAGGTTATCGCGGGCCGAACTGCGGCTACACCGGGCCGTACGTCACGAAGGACGGCGTCATCACAGATAACCCTGAACTGGACCAATGCGACGCCACGCTGGGCAAGGGCTGCATCCCGCGCTTCGGCGAGGGCAACCCGCTGCCGTTCGGTGGCTTCCCCGCTGTATCTCTGATCGCACGGAGCTGACATGCGAAAGCACATCTTGAACGCGATCCAGGCGCACGCGGCGGCCGAGTACCCGAAAGAGTGCTGCGGGCTGCTGCTGACGATCGGGCGCAAGCAACAATACTTTCCCTGCATCAACGTCTCCACCGAGCCGAGCGAAGAGTTCCGAATCGACCCCGAGCAATACGCAGCAGCCGAGGATATCGGCGAAGTGATTGGGGTTGTTCATTCGCACCCGGACGCAACCAGCAGGCCGTCACCGCGTGACCTTGCCATGTGCGAAGCGACGGCGATGCCCTGGCACATCCTGAGCTGGCCGGAAGGCGACATGCGGACCATCGTTCCCACCGGCGAAGTGCCGCTGCTGAAGCGTCCATTCGTCCACGGCGCCTGGGATTGCTGGCAGGTCTGCGCGGATTGGTACAAGCGCGAGTGGGGGCTGGAGTTCGAAGCCTTCAAGCGTGCCGATGGCTGGTGGGAGAGCAAGGACAACACCAGTCTGTACGAAGCGAACTACGAGGCAGCCGGCTTCTACCGCGTCGACCAGCCGCAGCGCGCCGACATGATTGTGATGGAGGTGGGGCGGACAGTTTATCCGAACCATGCCGGGATCTTCCTCGGCGCCGATCCGGCTTTGCCCGGCGAGGATGCCGCGACGTTCGGCCCCGGACCGTTCCTGCTTCACCACCTGTACGGCAGGCCATCCGAGGTTATCGTTTTCGGTGGGCCGTGGCTCGACCGGACACGTCTGATTCTCAGGCACAAAGATGCGCAATCGACCACATGACGCGGCAAAGCCGCAGGAGATAGATTTATGAGCCAGCCATTTGAAATAACAGAAGACGGGAAAGTGCGCATTGTCGAGGCTATCATCCGCGACAACGCGCCAATCAAAGCTACAGCGGTTTAGCTCCGACACCTTTTTTAATCGCGTCCTGAACATTGCTCAGGTCGCCGCCAACTGCGTCGAGAGGCAGGTTGAACGCGCCTGACTCGGCGTCCGGCTGGCGGGTATTTTTGAAGAAGTCGATGTACTTCGTCAGCTCTGCTTGGTCGTAATCCGGACGTGAGCGGAGATAGAGCGAGATTGCACCGAGGGCGGACATCACCCCGGCTTCGAATGAAGTCAATTGCGTTTTGCTCATTTCACTTTCCTTGCGTTATCCGCGCCGGAATTGGCGCAATACCAGTCCTTGGGCTTGCAGGCAAAGGACTGAGGAATCCGTTGCGTGAGGGCAAGAGGCTACTATTGGAGAACGGCGGGGCGTTACTGGTGATTCGTACAGCGGCTAACGCCGGTGCTGATTGTGTGTAGTGATGGCTAGGGGCTATCATTGGGTCTTTAGGTTATGCCACGGAATATCAGTGAAAAAAGCTCTCATCTGTGCTGCGCTGTTACTCCAAGCGTGCAGCTCTCATAGTCCTTCTCCAGCGCCTCCAAAGGTTGAATTCGTTGAGGTCAAATATGATCCTGCAACTATGTCACGAGTCAGAATTTACACCGGAGTTTCGTTCCTGGAGGCCAGCTATAGCGTGGGGTATTCCTGCGAAGCGTTGAGCGCCGAGTTGCCCGTAAGACCCAAGAATAAACCTCGTCCTGAGGCGCATCTACAGCGTGTACAGAACAACTCAAAACTCAGCATCGGGATGCCTAACTCATGGTGGCTCACTAACGGAACTGCTCAGAATGAAAAATTTTCAGAAATGGTGGTTCCCGCTGGCAAGCCTTTTGTAGTGGATATCAAATACGTCGGTGACGGTGTTTGCATGCCTCCTGCTAGGACATTCGTGCCTGAGCCCGGAGTGGATTACGAGGCACATTTGGTATGGACTAATCAGGCAGGAGAGCGCAACTCTTGCGTAACAGTCGCCCACAGGCTAGGCGACCTCCCGCCAATCCAGCTTCCTCCAATACGATCAGGCATATGCGTTCAGCCGAATAAGTATGTGAAGAGCTCCATTACACGCTGGGATTCGAAGTAACGTGCGCCAGTGATATCTTGCACCCCTTTTCCACAGAGTGACCTACATGAAATTGATCGTAGGAGCGCTGGCGGTAGTGCTCCTTTTTGGGTGTTCACACAAAAGGCAGCCACTCGATAATCGTGATCCGTGCTTAGATTCCGGTGATCCTGGAAGCCCAGGATTTAATGCTTGCCTTGACCGCCGCGCCAAGGCTTTAAAGGCCCTACTTGAAGACGGCGGTGAAAACCAGCGTCGAATAATTTCCGATGAAAAAATCGACAACTGAATACAATGGAATCGACCACGTGAAATTAAATATCGGAGCGTTTACCTGGGGCAGTGCAGCACCTGCCTTGTCCTCGAGGTTTTAAATGGAGCTGTCGCGCCTCAACGAGCTCTTTTTCGAGAACAACTGCGTAGCTTCGATGCGGCTCGAAATGGTGGATTTCAAATACAACCTCACGCTGACCATGTCTTCTGCCGATGATCCTGAAACCGAGGGCGTGACGGCCGTTTTTCGTGACGTCAGCTCACTGAACCTAAGCGGTTTCGGTGGCGGGCTGACCCAATTCATGGACCTCGTGGTGACTCGTATCGACGACGGTCTCGATAGAATCAGGTATGAGCTGAGAGATATTGAGGACGAAAAAATTTCGTTCTATTTCTTCACCTTCAGCGTGCGAGACCATAAGGAGTAAATATGCGGACATTGATAGGAGCGTTGGCGGTAGCGCTGTTGGCGGGGTGTGCAACTTCGCCGACGCCTTCCAATGAAGCCAAGCAGGCGCCGGCCAGCCAGCTGTCGGCCTACCAGGCCAAGCCATCAGGGGCATATGGGACACTGCAAGTGATCCGCGACTCTGGGCAGACCGGAAGCCTTTGTTCAATGGCCGTTTTTATCGATGGCAAACAAGCTGCCAAGCTCGATCCGGGTCAGAAGGCATCTTTCTATCTGCCGCCTGATTCGGTTTCAGTTGGCGCCGCTTACACCGGCTCTGGCATCTGCTCCATGGGTGCGGCCCGAGTGGAGAGGGAAGCGATCGTGAAAGACGGCGCGATCAAGAAATACCGAGTTTTCACCGGGGGCGATGGGCAGATCGACATACTGCCCACGACTCTCTGAACAGACCGCCTCCGGGCGGTTTTTTATTGCCTGGAGAATGGCATGTGCTCAGCAATTACCTACACGCCAATGACGAAAGTCATGTTGTCGGGCTCGCTTGCGAAGAAGTTTTTTCGAAGCAAGCCATTCCATCTCGACGGCGGATCGGCCGTGGAGGTGTTCCGTGCGCTCAATGCGACCATTGATGGGTTCGCCGAGGAAATTAAACGGCTGGAGCGCCTTGGACTGAAGTTTGCGATCTTCCGCAATCGCGCAAACATCGGAATGGACGGATTCGATCTCGGCGGTACACGGGAAATCCGCATTGTTCCAGTGATTGGTGGCAGCAAGCGTGCTGGCGGGTTACAGACCATTATCGGCACAGTGATGATCGCCGCAGCCTATGTGCTGTCATTCACTCCGTTTGCAGCCGCATCGCCGTTTTTATATGCGGCCGGCGCGTCGATGGCGATCGGCGGCGTCATTCAAATGCTCAGTCCGCAAGCCTCTGGACTGAAGCAAAGCGCATCCCCCGAAAACTCTCCGTCCTACGCCTTCGGCAGCGCCAAGAACACCACTGCCAGCGGCAACCCGGTACCGATCTGCATCGGTGAACGCCGGTGGGGCGGGATGATCATCTCTGCGTCAATCCTGGCTGAAGACAAAGCTTAACGGCCTGGGACCGGCCGGTGATACAGTCGCCATTTTCGGAGGGAAGACGATGCAAAGGATTATCGCGGCAGTTTGTTGTGTTGTTGCTCTTGGCGGCTGTACCACATCACTCCAAGATATGCGGGCAGAGGGGCCTGAGAAGACTTTCACAACCCAGAAGCCGGAGCAGCAGGTCGCAGAATGCATCCTTTATGCCTGGCAAAACCAGTCCCTGGCGGGGGTTCACTACGCGGTGAGCCTTCAGCCTCGCCCAGGCGGTGGAAAGTCTGTGGTTAACGCCGGAAACAGAGAGATGGCGGACGTTATCGGCGAAAAAGGGCAAACCATAGTTCGGTTCTACTCTAGCGGCAGCATGGGATGGATAATCGATCGCCGCGCCGCGAGCGCCAAGACCTGTCTTTAGAATTTCTCCATCTGCCCGCAGTCTCAGAAACTCCGCCGCACAGATCACCACCTAACCCGCTTCGGCGGGTTTTTTTACGCCTGGAGGAAACCATGGGCGCAGCAGCACAGATCGACATCCGCGGCGAGAAGGGCGGCAGCAGCAAGCCGAAATCGCCGACCGAAGCCAGCGACAGCCTGCGCTCGACTAACCTGGCCAAGCTGCTGATCGCCGTGGGCGAGGGTGAGTTCGACAGCGTCCCGACCGATTACGACATCTACCTGGATAACACACCGATCCGCGATGCCAGCGGCAACTACAACTTCCCGAACGTGAAGTGGGACTGGCGCCCGGGCTCGGTGGATCAGACCTATATCCCGGGCATTCCGTCGGTTGAGAACGAAACGTCGCTGAACATCGAGCTGCGCAGCGATTCTCCGTGGGTACGGTCGATCACCAACACCCAGCTTTCGGCCGTGCGCATGCGTCTGGCGTGGCCTGCGCTGCAACGCTCTGATGACCAAGGCAATGTCGGCGGCTACCGGATCGAGTACGCGATCGACGTGGCCACCGATGGCGGCGCCTATCAGCAGGTGCTGGTGGACGCCGTCGACGGCAAGACCACCACGCGCTACGAGCGCTCGCGCCGCATCGATCTGCCGGACGCTACTACCGGCTGGCAGATCCGCGTGCGCCGCCTGACGCCGAACCAGAACACCAACAAGATCGCCGACACCATGCTGGTAGCCGGTTACACCGAAGTCATCGACGCCAAGCTGCGCTATCCAAACACCGCGCTGCTCTACATTGAGTTCGACGCCGAGCAATTCACCAACATCCCGGCCGTCACCGTGAAGTGCAAGGCTCGGCGCTGGATGGTGCCGAGCAACTACGACCCGATTCTGCGCACCTACACCGGGACGTGGGATGGCTCGATGAAATCGGCCTGGACCAATAACCCGGCGTGGATCACCTACGGCATCTGCACCGAAGACCGCTTCGGCCTGGGCAAGCGCATCAAGCCGTTCATGGTCGACAAGTGGGAGTTGTACCGCATCGCCCAATACTGCGACCAGTTGGTGCCGAACGGACTGGGCGGGCAGGAACCGCGCTTTCTCTGCGACATGAACCTGCAGGGCAAGGCCGACGCATGGTCGCTGCTGCGCGATATCTCGGCGATCTACCGGGGCATGACGTACTGGGCGCAGGGACAGCTGGTGATGCAGGCGGACATGCCGCGCGCGCAGGACTTCGACTACGTCTTCACCCGGTCTAACGTGATCGACGGCAAGTTCTCCTACGGCAGCGCCTCGGCGAAAACCCGTTACACCCGGGCGCTGGTCAGCTACGACAACCCGGCGAACAACTACGACACCGACGTCATTCCGTTCGCTGACCTGGATCTGCAACGCCGTTACGGCGACCGGCCGACCGAGCTGAGCGCCATTGGCTGCACCCGTGCTTCCGAGGCCCAGCGCCGTGGCAAGTGGGCGATCCTCAGCAACAACCAAGACCGCACCGTCTCGTTCAAGACAGGCATGGAAGGCGTGATCCCGCTGCCGGGCCATATCATCCCGGTGGCGGATTCGCTGCTGGCTGGCCGTGAAGTCGGCGGCCGGATCTCGGCGGTGGCGGGGCGGGTGATTACGCTTGATCGCGACACCCAGGCCAAGGCGGGCGATCGGTTGATCATCAACTTGCCCGGCGGTCGCGCGGAGGGCCGCACCGTGCAGAGTGTCAACGCCCG
>Ga0157371_10004983_pt1 | contig 11398 bp, 12 predicted proteins | sample C45metaG_FD_113462 | JGI IMG/M metagenome (GOLD analysis project Ga0157371, IMG submission 113462) | Corn rhizosphere microbial communities from Kellogg Biological Station, Michigan, USA - C4-5 metaG | ecosystem: Host-associated > Plants > Roots > Rhizosphere > Soil | place: USA: Michigan... | reverse complement strand
GGAGCGGGCGAAGGGAATCGAACCCTCGTCATGAGCTTGGGAAGCTCAGGTAATGCCATTATACGACGCCCGCGTGGGGTGCCTTTGTACCAGAAGCCTGCCTCCGGGTGAAGAGGCGGGAGTCGTCTGGTCGTTTCGTGGTCCAATCAGCAGGACCGCACGCTGCGGTGATCGGGGGTCCTGTCCCCCAGAGGAGGAGGGCGCGCATGTCTCGTAACCCAGGCACCATCCAGGGGGTGATTCCCCCCTACATTCTTGGCCGTATCATCGATCATGGCGACGAACACCAGCGTTCCTGCGCCCTGACCACCCTGAGCCATGTCCAGAGTCTGCTGCACAATCCCGGTCGACCCGGGGTGCGCCAGGCGCCGGTCGGAGCCTTGCCGCGGACCGACGACGCCAGTCCGCAGCGGAGCATCTTCGATGCCGGCAATGCCATGCAGTTGCCCGGGCGGCTGGTGCGCCAGGAGGGGCAGGCGGCGGTCAGTGACGTGGCGGTGGACGAGGCCTACGATTATCTGGGCGCCACCTTCACCTTCTTCAACGAGGTCTTCGGCCGCAACTCCATCGATGGCCAAGGCCTGCCCCTGGCCGGCACCGTCCACTATGGCCAGGACTATCAGAACGCCTTCTGGAACGGCGAGCAGATGGTGTTCGGCGATGGCGACGGCGAGATCTTCAACCGTTTCACCATTGCCTTGGACGTCATCGCCCACGAACTGGTGCATGGCGTTACCGAGAGCGAGGCGGGGCTGGTGTATTTCAACCAGTCTGGCGCGCTCAACGAGTCGGTGTCCGATGTCTTCGGCATCCTGGTCAAGCAGTATGAACTCAAGCAGACCGCCGCCGAGGCGGACTGGATCATCGGCGCCGGGCTGCTCACCGACCGCATCAACGGCAAGGGCCTCAGGTCCATGGCCGAGCCGGGTACCGCCTACGACGATCCGACCCTGGGCAAGGACCCCCAGCCCGGTCATATGCGCGACTACATCGAGACCCGCGAAGACAATGGCGGCGTCCACCTCAATTCGGGCATTCCCAACCGCGCTTTCTACCTGGCGGCGCTGGCCCTGGGTGGCCACGCCTGGGAGAAGGCCGGGCCGATCTGGTACGACACCCTCTGCGACAGCCGTCTGGCCAACGACGCGGACTTCGCCGCCTTCGCCCGTCTCACCGTCTCCAACGCCGGTCGTCGCTTCGGTGCCGAGTCGGCCGAGGTCCGCGCGGTCGAGGAAGCCTGGGCCGGCGTGGGCGTCATTCTCAGTTAGAGGAGCAGGGCAATGCGCGAACTTCCCCCGCTGGGCAAGGACACCGTAGTGCGGCTTTCGCGACAGGGGGGCTTCGCGCCCCTGCACGCGCTGAGCAAGCCGCGGGAGATTGAATTTGGCCAGTACGACAGTGCCCAGCGCGGGCGCATCTGCTCGGTACTGGAACGCTGCCTGCCGGAATCCGGTGAGCCGGCCCAGGTCGGACGCGGCGATCAGCGCTACTTCAAGGTGGAGCTGCGCTTTCGGCCCCAGGCCACCGAGCAGGAAGACGAGCTGACCCTGCTGATTCCCGAAGACAAGGCGCCCAGCGAACTGGTGCGGCTCTGGGACAAGGGGTTGGTGGAATAGCGGCTAGGGCACCGACCAGACCTCACCCGGTGCCAACGTCCGAAAGGCCTCGTCCGCCAGGCCCTGCAGTGCCCGGGCATGCGCCAGGTCGCGAGGCGGGGCGAACTGCGCTTCATCGCTCAGGGGAAAGGTGCCGAAGTGAATGCCCAGGCTGCTGGTTGCGCCAAGCGCCTGATGGGCGCGCACGGCGTCCGCGGGGTTGAGGTGGCTGTCCTGCATGAACCAGCGTGGCTCATAGGCACCGATGGGCAAGGCGGCGAAGCGCGGCGCGCCCAGGCGTTCGCGGATCTGCGCGAAGTGGGGACCCCAGCCGGTATCGCCGGCGAAATAGACCGGCCCGGTCGGCGCCTCCAGCACGAAACCACCCCACAACCGGCGATTGGTGTCGAAGCGACTGCGCGCCGACCAGTGTTGACCCGGCACCAGGTGCAGGCGCACGCCCTCCTTGAGCGGTAGAGTCTGCCACCAGTCCAGTTCGCTGACCGTGACGAAGCCGGTCTCGCGGCGGATCAGCTCGGCGTTGCCCAGGGGCGTCACCACTGGCGTCAGGGGCGCACGCTCGGCCAGCCGCCGCAGGGTCGCCAGATCCAGGTGATCGTAGTGGCTGTGGCTGACGAAGATCAGATCCAGTGGCGGCAGGTCGTCCAGGGCCACGCCCGGGGCGTGGTAGCGCCTGGGGCCGATGAAGCTGAAGGGACTGACCCGCTCCGACCAGACCGGATCGGCAAGGATATTGAGGCCCTGATGCTGGATCAGCAGGGTGGCATGGTTGACGAAGGTCACCCGCAATTCGCCGCCCTCGACCCGGGCCACTGGTCGCGTCGGCACGGCCGGACCCTCTTGCCAGGTCCACTGGGGGCGGGTGCGGGTGAGCTGCCATTTCAGCAAGCTCCAGAGACTCTTGTCTTCGCGCGGCGCCAGGTTGTGGAAGCGTTCGCCGTCGAAATGATCGGAGCGCGGGCCTTCGTAGGCGGACGAGGCGCAGCCGGCCAGGGTGAGCAGGTGGATCAGCCACAGCGGACGAAAGATGCGCATGGGACCTCGGACGACTAGACTAAAGGCTCCAGCTTACCTCCAAGAGCCTGTGCAACGTCTGCTGCGCGTCGGCCAAATGGCATTGAAAATGCCTTGTTTGGCTCTGGCTCGCGAGCCTTTGCACAGGCGCTGACTAGCCGCCATCGATCCCCATGTCGCGAAATCCTCGTTCCGCCCCAGGCCAGCGGCCGCGTCGCCAGGCCAAGGCGCCGCCGGCCACGCCGCGGCTGCTGCTGCTCAACAAACCCTTCGATGTGCTGACCCAGTTCGCTGACGCCGATGGCCGCACGACGCTGAAGGCCTACGTCGAGGTGCCGGGCGTCTATCCTGCCGGGCGTCTGGATCGTGACAGCGAAGGCCTGCTCCTGCTGACCAACGACGGTCAGCTGCAGGCGCGCATCGCCGATCCCAAGCACAAGTTGCCCAAGACCTACTGGGCCCAGGTGGAGGGCACGCCCAGCGAAGAGCAATTGCAGCGCCTGCGCCAGGGCGTCGAACTCAACGACGGCCCCACGTTGCCGGCCGAGGCCCGCCTGCTGGCCGAGCCACCAAGGCTCTGGGCGCGTGAGCCGCCCGTGCGCTTTCGCAAGAGCGTACCGACCGCCTGGGTCGAGCTGACCATTCGTGAAGGCCGCAATCGCCAGGTGCGCCGCATGACCGCTGCCGTGGGCCTGCCGACCCTGCGCTTGGTGCGGGTACGCATCGGCCCCTGGACGCTGGACGACCTGGCGCCAGGGCAGTGGCGCGAGGTACCGGCGCGGCTCTAGCGCCGGCCCTCAGTCCTGGCGCTGGCTGGCGGCCTCCTGCAGGTCGCCGGCGATGTCGGCGAGGCGGCGACTGACGTCCTTGAGCACCTGCGGATCGATCTCCCGCGCCGGCTGGCCTGGTTCGGTCAGGAGCTGGCTGGCGAGCAGGGCGCTCAGGGCACCGACCTCGCTGGCCTGGTGGCGCAGATCGTGGGTGTGCTGGACGGCGGCGTCTCGCAGGAGATTGGTGCTGAGGGTCAGGCGCCCCAGTTCATCGTCGCGTCCGCCAGGCAGGCGCTCGCCAAAGCGTCCGCGGGCCAGCAGCCCCAGTTGCCGGGCGCAGGCCACCAGCGGATCCACCAGCCGGCGTTCCACCAGCCGCACCCCCAGGAACAGCAGGCCGCCACCACAGAGCAGCAGGGCCAGGCCGGCGAGCAGGATGTCGCGCTGCGCCTCGGCGCGGATGGCGGCGATCTGCTCGGCGGTGCGTCCGTGCAACTCGTCGACCAAGGCGGCGAAGCCCTCGGCCGTCTCCCGGTCGATACCACGGACCTCGGCATCGCCGCGGCGCGGATCGCGGCCATGGGCGAGATAGGCGGCACGGCCGGCGCGATAGCGCTCGCCCAGGCGCACGTGCTGGGCCCGCAGCGCCTGGAGTTGCGGCTGCAGCTGATCGATGGTGCCGGCCAGCTGTTGCAGACGCTGGTCGACCTCTGCCTCGCGGGTCAGGAAGGCCTGCCAGTAGCGTTCAGCGGTATCGGCATCGCCACCACGCAGGAGAAAGTTCTTCCACTCCTGCACCTGGATCTTGAAGGTCAGGTGGGTGTCGTCGATTTCCACCAGCCGCTCCAGCGGCCCTTCGATCAGGTGCTGGTAGCGATGCAACTCGCGGGAGAGCAGGCCGAAGCCGGCCAGGGCGATCAGCAGCATCAGCAGCAGACTGCCGCCGAACAGGAGCAGGCTCTGGCTACGAAGCGAGCGGGCAAAGGGCATGGGAACTCTCGACAGGAAGCGCAGAGCCGCAGCTTAGGGCGCTCGCTCGTCGAAGGCCAGCCTCAGGTCGAGACCAGCAACTGCGCCGCGACCGCGAACATCACCCCGGCCACCAGCAGATCGATCAGCCGCCACACCCCCGGACGGGCCAGGTAGGGCGCAGCCCAGGCAGCGCCCAGGGCGAGGCCGAAGAACCACAGCATGGACGCCGTGGCGGCGCCGAACACATAGGCCAGGGGCGCGGCCTGCTGGCTACCCAGGGAGCCCACCAGCAGCACCGTGTCCAGATAGACGTGGGGATTGAGCAGGGAGACGGCGGCGGCCGCGAGCAGCGCTTGCCGCCGGCTGCGCGGACTGCTGGTCTCGAATTCACCCAGGACGGCCGGCCGCCAGGCCCGCCGCAACGCCTGGGCGCCGTACCAGAGCAAAAAGGCCGCGCCGCCCCAGCGCAGGATGTCCACCAGCAGCGGACTGTGCTGGATCAGCGCGGCCAGGCCCAGTACCCCGGCGGCCACCAGGATCACGTCGCAGGTGAGGCAGAAGGCGGCGATGGCCAGATGGTGCTCGCGCCTCAGCCCCTGGGCCAGCAGATAGGTGTTCTGGGCGCCCAGCGCCATGATGAGGCTGGCCATGGTCAGGAGGCCGGTGAAGTAGCTGTTCATTGCGGGGGGAAGCCCTGTCGTCGTGGAATGGCTGCCACCTTGCCGCGCCCAGGCGTATAAGAAAAACCAATATTCCTTATGCAACATTAGCCAAATCGATGATCGACTACAAATTGCTGGAAGCCCTGGCGGTGGTGGTGGAGGAGGGTGGCTTCGAGCGGGCGGCGCGGCGCCTGGGGCTGTCGCAGTCGGCGGTATCCCAGCGCATCAAGCTGCTCGAGGCCCGGGTCGGCCAGGCGGTGCTGGTCCGGGAAACGCCGCCCCAGCCCACCGCGCCGGGCCTGCGCCTGCTGCGCCATATCCAGCAGGTGCGTCTGCTGGAGGCCGACCTCGGCAGCGAGGTGCCAGGGCTGGCCGAAGAGGCACCGCAGCGCCTGCGCATCGCCCTCAATGCCGACAGCCTGGCGAACTGGTGGCCGCTGGCGGTCGGCCCCTGGGTCAGGGCGCAGGGCGTGCTGCTGGATCTGGTGGTGGAAGATCAGGACGTGGTGCTCAGACGCATGAAGGCCGGCGAGGTGGCGGCCTGTCTCTGTGCCAACGGCCAGCCCTTGGCCGGGGCGCGGGTCAGTGCCCTGGGAGCCATGCGCTACCGGGCCCTGGCCAGCCCGGAATTCCGCGCGCGGCAACTGGCCGCGTTGCCGGATCCCCAGGCCCTGGCACGGGCGCCGGCCATCGTCTTCGGCCCGGATGATCGGCTGCAGCATCGCTATCTGGAACAACTGGGCGTCACCCAGCCTTTCGACTATCACCTCTGTCCCTCCGCCGAGGGCTTCCTGCAGATGACCTTGGGCGGTATCGGCTGGGGCCTGCTGCCGGACATCCAGAGCGCCGCCGCCCGCGAGCGCGGCGACCTGGTCGATCTGGCACCCGGCCACTGGGTGGACGTCCCGCTGTTCTGGCACCACTGGCGCAATGGCGGCGTGGCCTTGCAGGCCCTGACCCGGCACCTGCAGCAGGTCGCCGGCCAGTGGCTGGTACGCGACTAGCGGCGCCCGCCAGAGGCTTTGGTTACACTGGCCGATGGGTCGCCCTCGGCGACCGCGGACACTGTTCGGGAATCCCAGCGACATGCGTATCTTGATCACGGGCGCCAGCGAGGCGCTCGGCGCGGGCCTGGCCTGCGATCTGCTCGACCGTGGCCAACTGGTACGGGTGCACGGCCGTCCCGGCGCGACCCTGGACGCCCTGGTCGAGCGCGGCGCCGACTACCATCCGGCCTTGCTCGACCAGCCCGCGCAGGTGCTGGCGCTGTGCGACGACATCGACGCCATCGCCCACTGCACCGACGTGGCCGGCGTGCCGACCGCGGCCGATCTGGAGCATGGCCAGGTACTGATCGAAGCTGCCCTGCAGCAGCAGGTCGCGCAATTCGTCTATGTGTCGTCCGCTCGCGTCTACGAAAGGGGGGGCGAGGCGCTCAAGGAAGACCAGGTGCCGGCCAAGCCCAGGGGCAGCGAGGCTCAGCGCCGCCTGCAAATCGAGCGTCTGGCTTTGGCCGCTGGCGAATTCGGTCCCCAGGTCACGGTGTTGCGTCCAGCCCAGGTGCTGGGCCTGGCCGACCGCGAATGGGCACGCTGGTTGCTGGAGCGGGCCAAGGCCAAGCAGCTCTGGCGCCATGGCAACGGCCTCAACCGCTGGGATTTCACCAGTGCCGCCAGTGTGCGCCAGGCCCTGGTGACACTGCTGCTGGAGCAGCCGGCGACGGCGAGCGGCAAGGTGTTCAACCTCAGCGACGGGCAGCCGCTGGTGTGCTGGGATGCCGTCAACTTCCTGCTGCGGCGCTTCGAGTTGCCCGCGGTCGCCCAGGCGAACACCTTGAGCCCGCGTACGCTCTATGCGCGACTGCGCACCCCGCGCCAGGAGGCGCGCTGGCCCGACCTGCTGGACGACCCCTTCACCCTCGACATCCGCGCGGCCCGGGAAGCCTTCGGCTTTCGCCCGGAGGCCGGCTCCTGGGCCGCGCTGGAAGAGTATCGTCCGGGCAGGCGTCAGCCGCGGAGTGGCCCGGCGTAACGGTGATTGGCCGCCATGAATTCCGCACTGACATAGCTCGAGTCCGGCAGGGCTTCGGCGGATGCAGGCGGCCGTACCTCGGGTGCCATCCCGCTCATCAAGGCCAGGCGTTCGGCGAGCGCGCGGGTCTCGGGATCGTTCGATTGCTGGCTGGCGGCCAACATTCGCGGTATCGCCCCGGTCTCGTTGAAGCGAATTTCCAAACCCTGCTCCTGCTTGAGTCGACGGCGCAAGGCACCGAGGCAATCGATAAACGCCTTGTTGTATTCCATAACTCACCTCCCGCTTGATTGGGTAATTTTGTGAAGCAAATCACGTACCATTGGGTGGAGGGCCCGTCCCTGGGGCTTCGGCACCGCCAGCGGTGGGGAGACTGCACTGTAGTGTCGCATTGATATCATTACAGGGTGCGTCCTAGTGCACGATCCCGACATGAATCCACGCCGGCAGCCCCTCGTCTCTCCAGGCGTGGCCGTTATACTGGCCGCCTTTCCGACTTTCGCTTTCTGGTCACAGGTCTGCCATGCGCAACGATCTTCTCGATGAAATGGATAACGTCCCGAGTCTGACGCCGGAGCGTGATGATCGCCGTCCCGGTGGTCGTCGACCGGTCGAAGCCGACGAGGTCTATCGCGAGCCCACTGCCGGTCACGCCCGCCCGCTGCGCCGTGGCCCTTCCACCGCGCCACTGTGGGTGCTGGTCGCGGCCCTGACCCTGGCCCTGGCCGGGGTCGCCTGGTGGAGTCACCAGCAACTGCTGCTGATGCAGGAGCAGGTGGTGGCCACCCAGGAAAACTTCGCGCGCATCAGCGAAGACGCCCAGGGTCGCCTGAGAGACATCTCCGGCAAGCTGGTGGAGAGCGAGTCCTCCGGCACCACCAGTCGCGAGGCCCTGTCGCTTCAGGTCAAGACGCTGCAGACCAAGGTGGCCGAACTCACCCGCCAACAGCAGGGCGTGACGGACAACCAGCAGGCCCAGGACAATCGCCTGCAGAATCTCTCCACCGCGGTGCAGACGGTACAGACCAGCGGTGGCGAGGTGGATACCCGCCTCAAGGCCCTGGCCGAAGAGCAGGCCGCGCTGAAGAACGGCCTGGCCCAGACCAGCAGCCTGGCCGAGCAGGTCGCCAGCCTCAATGCGCAGAACAAGGCGCTGCAGGCCGACATCGCTGCGTTGAAGAAACAGGGCGGCAGCCAGGCGCTGGGTGACATCCAGCAGGACCTGCTGGTGCTGCGCAGCGAGCTGGACGCCCGCCCGGTCGGCCCGGACAGCAAGGAGTTCGACGCCTTCCGCCTGCAGACCACCCGCAACATCACCACCCTGCAGACCCAGGTGCAGAACCTGCAGCAGCAGATCAGCGCCGGGGCGCGTTGATCGGGTCGATCTCGCTGCGTTGCCATTCCTGCGGCCAGAGCTCGCCATCGAGTTGGTCGAGCCGGCGCTGCAGGACCTTCTGCTTGAACACCTCGAGAATCTCCACCAGCACCTCGTCCAGGGCAGTGTCCTGGGCGCCGCTGGGCAGACTCTGATCGAAGCCGTGATCGGCCAGGCGACTGGCCAGGGCGCGGAAGTCGCGGGTGCGCAGACTGGCCGCCGCCTCCCGTACCAGGCCATTGACGATATCGGTGAGCACCCCGTCCAGGGTGTCGGCGAGGCGCTCGCCCATGGGCAGCCGCTTGAGGCGAGCCAGATCGGGGTTGTCGTCCAGGGCGCGTTGCACCACGTCGCCCACCAGCCGTTCCAGGGTGGCGCGATTCTGGCTGTAGCCCTGTTCCACCATGGCCTGGATGCGCAACGCCATGCCGTCGATCAGCCGCTGCTTGCGCGGGCGGATGACCCGGTCGATCACGCTCTGGGAGAAATCGTCGCGGGTGTTCAGCTCGTCCTGCAATTCGCCGCAGATCTTGATCATCACCCGGTCGGACAGGTCCTCCATGAGCAACTGGTAGTAGTGGTTGAACAGCCGATAGGGCCGCCAGCCACGCATGTCGATGAGCCCGAGGCGCTGCAGGCGCAAGAGCAGCGAGACGATGCGCAGGGCGCGCAGGAGCCGGAAGCCGCCCAGGGGAATGCAGCCGAGCACGTCGTACCAGTGGATGAAGGGATAGTGGTACCAGCGTGCATGGCGGCGCTCGATCACCGCCACCAGCCAGCCGAGCAGGACATCGGCGATGAAGAAGGCGACGAACACCAGGTCGATGCGGGTGAAATGGGCATGGATGTGTTCGCCGTAGAAGGCGTGGAAACCGGGCAGCACCGCGGCCAGGGCCTGGTTGAGCGGCCCCAGGGCATAGAGGCTGTCGAACAGGATCAGTGCCAGGTTGATGCAGACCAGGATCAGGATCAGGCCGTCCCACAGCGCGAGCAGGCCTTCGTGGCGTCGCACGGGTGGCGCTGCCGGCGCGCTCATGGCCGCGCCGCCTGCCAGAGTACTTCGCTCACCCCCTGGCGTCGGGCGACGATACGCGCGGCGACGAACAGCAGGTCGGACAGGCGGTTGAGGTAGGGCAGGCCCTGGCCTGCCAGCGGCTCCACCGCATGCAGGCTGCGGCAGCGTCGCTCGGCACTGCGCGCCAGGGTGCGACAGACGTGGGCCTGGGCCACGGCGCGGGAGCCGCCGGGCAGGATGAAATTCTCCAAGGGTCCCAGCTCGGCGTTCCAATGATCGATGGCCCCCTCCAGGCGTTCGATCTCCACCGGTTGCAGGGCGCGATAGCTGGGCATGGCCAGTTCGCCGCCCAGGTCGAACAGCCGGTGCTGGCAGGGCGCCAGGGCGTCGCTCACCTCGGCCAGGCGTGCATCCTCCGCCAGTTCGGCGAGCAGCAGACCCAGGGCGCTGTTGAGTTCGTCCACCGCGCCGATGGCCTCGATGCGCGGATGATCCTTGGGCACCCGGCTGCCGTCGGCAAGACCGGTGTCGCCGGCATCGCCCTGGCGGGTGTAGATCTCGGTGAGGCGAAAACCCATGGCACAGCTCCTGATGAGGTTCTGGGGGCTTGCCTGCAACGTCGCCGAGCGACGGTCAGGCAAGGCAAAAATCGATGAGGCAGCGGATCGGATTCGCGCTCGAGTGTACGAAGGGTGGATGAGCATTACGACCAGGCTGGCATCCCGGTGATCGCCAACGCCGCCTGGCCGAACTCAGGCACTTTTTGCACCCAAGCCTAGGCCGTGTCGAAGTCGACCTGGACGAGCGGCAGGCGCAGGGTGAAGCAGGTCCCTACGCCGGGCGTGGAGTGCACCTCCATCTGCCCCTTGTGGTTGTTGGTGATGATGAAATACGACACCGACAGGCCCAGGCCGGTGCCCTGGCCCACTTCCTTGGTGGTGAAGAAGGGCTCGAAGATACGCTTGCAGATGTCCTCGGGGATGCCGATGCCATTGTCTTCCACCTGGATCTCCGCCCAGCCGCCGCGTAGCTTGGTGCGCAAGGTGATGCGGCCGTATTCGCCCTCTTCCTCGTCGTCGCGCAGGTGGATGGCCTGGGCGGCGTTCTTCAGCAGGTTGAGCAACACCTGCTCCAGTTCGTTGGCGATCACCGGCACCGGTCCCAGCGCCGGGTCGAATTCACGGATGATGGACAGGGTGCGGAAGTCGAAGCCTTCGGCCAGATCGAAGTCGTTGCCGGCGATCTCGATGGCCTGGTCGATCAGTGGCGGCAATTCGCTGGCCTCCATCTTGCGATGGCTGCGGCGGCTGAAGGCGAGCATGTGGCTGACGATCTTGGCCGCACGGCTGCCGGCCTGGTGGATGCCGTCGAGCAGGCGTGGGATCTGCCGGCTTTCCAGGTAGCAGTTCACCGCATTGAGCTCGACGCCGGATTCGGCGGCCTGTTCGAGATTCTTCGGCAACTCCGGCGACAGGCGTCGACGGATGTTCTGCACGTTGTGCAGGATGGCGCCCAGGGGATTGTTGATCTCGTGGGCCATGCCGGCCGCCAGGCCGCCCACCGAGAGCATCTTTTCCGACTGCACCATCATCTCTTCCATGTTGAGGCGCTGGGTGATGTCGTCGATGCGGATCACCACGCCGCGGCCGGCGCCGCCCATCAGCGGGTAGAAGGTGAGGGTGTAGTGACGCGGGGTGTCGGTCAGCGCCCAGGTCACCCGCTCCACCTTTTCCACCCGCAGCAGTTCGGCGGTCCGGCTCAGTTGCGGCAGGAAGGGCTTGAGCGAGGGAAAGGCGAGGAACACCGGCTGGTTCAGGGCCTCGTCCAGCTGGGTGCCGGAGAGGTGGGTGGCCTCCTGGTTCCACTGGGTGACGTAGAACTGCTCGTCCACCGCGATCAGCGCCGAGGGCATGGAATCGATGATGCTGTTGAGGTAGTTCTGG
>Ga0157371_10004982_pt1 | contig 11401 bp, 10 predicted proteins | sample C45metaG_FD_113462 | JGI IMG/M metagenome (GOLD analysis project Ga0157371, IMG submission 113462) | Corn rhizosphere microbial communities from Kellogg Biological Station, Michigan, USA - C4-5 metaG | ecosystem: Host-associated > Plants > Roots > Rhizosphere > Soil | place: USA: Michigan... | reverse complement strand
GCTGTTTGGCATCGGCAACGTACCGGGAGTACTGGTCACGATCATCTTCTCGGTAGCGCCACTGGTCAGGCTCACCAATCTGGGAATTCGACAGGTACCGGAGGACAAGGTCGAAGCAGCCCGCGCGTTCGGATGCACCCCACGCCAAATGCTGCGACGGGTTCAGCTTCCTCTAGCTGCACCGACGATCATGGCGGGTTTGAATCAGGCATTGATGTTGTCACTTTCCATGGTAGTGATCGCATCAATGATTTCGGTTGGCGGGTTGGGGATGATGGTACTTCGCGGGATTGGCCGCCTTGATATGGGCTTGGCAACCGTCGGTGGGTTGGGGCTGGTATTGCTGGCGATTTTCCTCGACCGACTGACCCAGGCAATGGGCGAACGCAGTAACAGGGCAACCAAAGGTGAGCACTGGTATCAGACAGGCCCTGCGGGTGTCATTTATCGCCTGAAGAGAAAAAACACTCTTACGAAATTAGAAGTCAGTCCCAAAGAAAGCTAACTCCGCTAAGCGGCGCGTCGTGAACCAAAAGAAATGCGAACTTCTTAATCCAGCCCAGGTAAACGATAATGAACTTCACAACATTCGGAATAAAACAGAAATTTATTCATTCTTTCGCGCTTTTAGTAATAGCGGTTTCACCTGTTTTTGCATCGGCCGCGATGGCGCAGGAGCCCGGACAAGGGGTATCGATCACCCCGATTTTTCCGACAATTGCCGAGGAGCGATTCCGCGGGGAGATTGCAATGGCGGGCCTCAAGGAATTGGGCTACGACGTTGAGACACCCAAGGAAACCGAGTACTCCACCATGATGGTAGCGATTTCCAATGGTGACGCTGATTTCTCGGTACACCTGTGGGAGGAACTGCACAAATCTTTCTACCAGAAGGCCGGCGGCGATGAGACGATGGTGAAAACTGGCGACATTATGCCGGGCGTACTACAGGGCTACATGATCGATAAGAAAACGGCTGATGAGTATCACATCACCTCTATCGACGATTTGAAAAAGCCAGAGATTGCCAAGCTGTTCGATAGTAATGGCGACGGTAAAGCCGACCTGACAGGTTGCAACCCCGGCTGGGGCTGTGAGCTGGTCATTGCCCACCATATGAAAGCCTATGGCCTGGATAAGACCGTCACAAATAACCAGGGCTCTTATTTTGCCCTGATGGCCGATACCATTGCTCGTTACAAACAAGGCAAGCCAGTTCTCTATTACACCTGGGTACCTCAGTGGATCTCTGGTGTTCTGGTCGAAAGTAAAGATGTTGTTTGGTTAACCGTGCCGCGTACGGATCTCCCAGGTGGCAAAAACGATGTCAACACTACCTTCAATGGTAAAAACCTTGGTTTTGCGGTGGACAGTGTCAAAGCGGTAATCAACAAAGAGTTCGCCGAGAAAAATCCGGCTGCGGTGAAGTTTCTGTCTGAGATGCAGATCACTACCGACGATGAAAGCGCGCAAAATCTGAAAATGCACAATGGTGAAAAAAGTGCAGCCGACATCACCCGGCACGCCAAAGAATGGATCGCGGCCCATCGCGCGAAATACGACAGCTGGCTAGCAGACGCACGCGCCGCTGCTAATACCGCCACCGCAAAAAATTAATCCCTTCTTTTAAAACTAAGTAAAAGGTTGCCCTTCTTCGGGCAACTTTTTTTCCGTTTCGGTGTTGATCATTCAGGAATCATGAAATGCAGTTGTATTCATTCGTCCAGAATTTCAGTTACAAGGACGCGCCCCTGCATACATGCGAGCTGATCAAAACTTGCCTGCTCGACATCATTGGTGTGGCCGCCGGAGCCGGCAACAATCAAACCAGCGTCATGCTAAAAACCTACGCTGACACCCATTACTCTGCCAATAAGCTGTCCAGCCGACTGTGGTTCGACGGCAGAGCCGTACATCCACTGGGCGCTGCGTATCTCGGCGGCTTCTGCGTTGATAGCCTGGATGCACATGAAGGTCACTTCACCTCCAAGGGGCATGCGGGCGCGACAGTCGTCCCGGCCATTGTCGCGTTGGTAGACGCGTACCGAAGTCGAGGAAAAGACGTTAGCGGCGAGGAATTCCTTAGCGCCCTGTGCATCGGTTACGAGACCGCCTTGCGTGCGGGCCAAGCCTTAATGGCCACGGCCCCGGAATATCATGCTTCAGGTGCTTTTTCCGGCATCGGGGTCATTTGCACCGGCGCTCGCCTACTGAAACTAAAGCAATCGGCCGATCACCGATATCGCGATTGCAACCGGCTTAGTTTCGCCAACTTCCATATGCGCTTTCGGGATTTCTTTGGCGTAGCACCGAGTAGTTATAGAGCGACGTATGAGCACAGGCGCTAAGTCTTCCGAAGTCCGCGCAAGCAGCACACATATGAAACCCGCGATGTCTCAGCCGAGTAATCATGGCTAGCATCATCAAGGACAACCGAGAATCATGAATGCTCCATCGCCGGTGTTGATCTCCACGGTAAACCGCCGCGAACGGGTGTCTACCCGCATCGCCTTCCTCATCGCGGGCTTACTCATGTCCGCATGGGCACCATTGGTTCCATTGGTTAAAGCACGCGCTGGCTTGGACGATGGTGGCTTGGGGCTGTTGCTTCTATGCCTCGGCGGTGGATCTATTGTGGCCATGCCCTTCGCTGGATATCTCACCGCACACTATGGATGCCGCCCGGTTGTAATCTGGGCGACGATTGTCTTGTGTGCCGTTTTTCCGCTGTTGAGCACCGTGGTGTGGCTGCCCGGTCTGGTAGTAGCTGTCATCATCTTCGGTGCCAGCATGGGCATGCTTGATTGCGCCATGAACATACAGTCCGTCATCGTCGAGAAAACCAGCGGCCAAGCACTTCAGTCCGGCTTCCATGGACTTTACAGCGTCGGAGGCATATTGGGCGCCGGCGCTATGACCGCTTTATTGACCTTAGGGCTGGATCCACTGATTGCGGCGGTCTGTATCGTTGCCACAGTTTTGGGATCGCTTTACAAGGCTGCGCCTGCTTTGCTGACTTATGGCACCGAACGGGGTGGGCCATTGTTCGCGGTGCCCAGAGGTATCGTGCTGCATTTAGGGACACTCTGTTTCATCGTTTTCCTCACTGAAGGCGCATTGCTTGACTGGAGTGCGGTCTTCCTTGTCTCGAATCGAGGGTTAGAGCCGAGCATCGCCGGTTTGGGTTACGCATCCTTCGCCGCGGCGATGACGGTGGGTCGCCTGACGGGGGATACCATCGTCAGTAAACTAGGCGGTGTGCGCGTAGTTACGCTGGGCGGACTTTGCGCTGCCGCGGGAATGATCGTGTCGCTTGGGATCGATGGCTGGCCCGCTTCCTTGATCGGCTACGCCATGGTCGGGGTTGGCTGCTCAAACATTGTCCCGGTGATCTTTACCGCTGTAGGCCGGCAGCAACGTATGCCACAAGCGGTAGCTATCCCCGCTGTCATCTCGATGGGCTACGCGGGCATTCTGATAGGTCCTGTATTCATTGGGGCGGTCGCCCATTTAAGCACCCTGCCATTCGCTTTGAGCGGCGTCATTGCTCTACTGTTTTTTGTAAGTGCAACAGCTCGATTACTTCGCAATTAACCAAATTCGAAGTAGTTACCTTAAAAGCGCAGCCCTAAACTGTACAGATAGCCATCACTAACGCGGCATGGCGTGCAGTCGGGCGTAAGGAGTGGAGGTGTCCACACTCGAGGCTGTTAGCCCCTCCTCTTGCAGGAGCAAGAATACTCGGAAACGTATAGCGCCTTCGCAGGCGTTAATCGTCGATGCATGCCGCTCCAGAGGTTGTAGTCGTTGGCGTTGAAAAAGTGTGGCCCTTTGCTGGATCGGGCTTTTAGGTCGATATCATGATGAGCAAACCATCCGTACTCCAAACGCTCAGCGACCTGCGAGCGGCCGAAGGGGCTGAGGTTCTATAGCGCGCTGTCGCGAATGCCATGGATGGATTCCGCCTGCGCCACGCAGAGCGCTCTTCAGCGGCTCGTGTGAAATTCTGGTACCTGGCCACCGCTAAAAAGGCTTTGACTGCGCACAACTAAGGCATCTTTATCAGCACCTGATCGGGCCAAGTCTGCTTAACCATTACAATAGGTCATCATTACCCCATATAAAATATCGATTCTTCAGGCCAGCGGCCTCGTCCTAGACTGTTTGCAAGTAAATAAAAGTACACCGACGCATAAAACATGATCAATCGGAGGAAGACTTCGCAACGATCTTTCTGGCGCAGCCTTCAAAGTAATCCAACAGGTTTATCGCAATATTTAAAATCCTTTATTCATTAGGTCACTTTCTCGAACTGTCACCCGCTTGAGCAAGGCCTTTTGTAAATTGAAATCAGGACGGATTTTTGATGACTTCACCTTTTTCGATTCCAAACAGCGCGCGCCGCATCGACCCAGCCAGGCAGCGTGCTGTTGCGCTAAAAAGGGATGGTTCCATAGATGACAACAATCGCGTCGAGATAGGTCCTACACCGCTGGCTTTCGCGGAGTGGGATCGGCTGGGCCTGGAGCCGCCTCATCTGCCCACCATGCGTGAATTTCGACTGCAAAGAATAGTCGATCAGCTCATATCCCGTGACTTGGGCGGCGTCCTGCTATTTGATCCTCTGAATATCCGCTACGCGACCGACACCACGAACATGCAGTTGTGGACGACCCATAACCCCGCGCGTGCATGCTTCATCGCAGCCAATGGTTATGTCGTGTTGTGGGATTTCCATGGTTGCGATCATCTCTCTGCCCACTTGCCGCTGATTAATGAGTTACGCAGTGGCGCGTCGTTCTTCTATTTCGAGACCGGTGAGCACACCGACCAACATGCCAGGCATTTCGCAGCCCAAATCGACGAATTGCTGCGCCAACACGCCGGAGCCAATCGCCGCCTTGCGGTAGATCGGATTGAAGTAGCAGGCGTGCGCGCACTGGATACGCTCGCTATCGACATTTGCAGTGGTCAAGAAGTGACGGAGTTTGCCCGGGTGATTAAAGGCCCCGACGAAATCAAGGCGATGCGGTGCGCGGTAGCGTCGTGCGAAGCTTCCGTGGCCGAAATGCATCTAGCACTACGCGCCGGAGCCACCGAGAACGATGTCTGGGCCGCCCTGCACTCGGGCAACATCCGCCGGGGCGGAGAATGGATCGAGACGCGAATACTCAGCTCCGGCCCACGCACCAACCCCTGGTTCCAGGAGTCCGGCCCACGGGTATTAAGTGATGGCGACCTGTTGTCGTTCGACACAGATCTGATCGGTACCTACGGCATGTGCGTGGACATGTCCCGCAGTTGGATCTGTGGGGGGCTGGAGCCAACAGCCGAACAAAAGCGCCTCTATCGGATTGCCCATGACCATATCATCCATAACACCGAGTTGATAAAGCCAGGCGTGCGCTTCACGGAACTCACCGCCAAGGCTCATCGACTACCCGAGCCATGCCGCGCTCAACGGTACGGCGTGCTTTACCACGGCGTAGGTTTGTGTGACGAGTACCCTAGCATCCGCTATCCAGAAGATTTGGAGTCCTACGGATACGAAGGCGAACTCCAAGCGGGAATGGCCCTTTGTGTCGAGGCGTATGTGGGTGAGGTTGGCGGCCAGGATGGAATCAAATTGGAGAACCAGTTGCTGGTAACCGAGACCGGCTATGAATTGCTTACCCATTATCCGTTCGACGAAAGTTTCCTGCAGGGTACGAAGCCCAATTTATGAGTCAGTCAAGCGAAGCCCTTAAAAGGAAAGCAACACTGCTGGCCCCTGCTCCGGGCCGATCTTAACGAGACGAAAACCGATGGACCAACCAAATGTACATCAGCACCTCCGCTGCTGACGCTGATGTACATTTCAGATACATGATGTCAACTCAATCCTGAAGTGCCCGGCCGGGAACGCAGCTGTTTGGCATTGGAGCCGTTATAGATATTGAAAGCGGTGATCCAACCTCTGAACTTCGTAGATGAAGTCCGAACAGTCCCCCGTAGTTAGACCTATGAAAGTAAGCGTCGAAGTGGCGCCGCGCTCCCTGCTTGCCTTGAGGACTGAAAAGTTGACCAAAATTAACCAAACAATTCATTCCATCCCGCAGGATTCTGCTCCACGATCCGTCGGATTCCTCCTGTTGGAGGATTTCACTTTGATCGCTCTGGCATCCGCAGTAGAACCTTTGCGCATGGCAAATCAACTCTCCGGTAGCGAGTTATATCGATGGCTCACCCTGAGCAAGGGCGGCAACCCAGTATCTGCCAGTGTCGGGTTGAAAATAACTCCAGACGCTAAAATGGAAGAAGCTTCTGACCTCCATACCGTGATTGTATGCGGCGGATTGGATATCCAGAACCGCGTATGCCACGAACATGTGCGTTGGTTGCAGCGCCAGGCCCGTTTAAGTTGTCAACTAGGCGCTGTCTGCACTGGAAGTTGGGCATTAGGCAAGGCCGGATTGCTGGATGGCCATAAGTGCAGTGTTCACTGGGAATGTCTGGCGTCCATGCGGGAAGCATTCCCCAAATCAGAAGTCACTACACGCCTGTTCTCCATCGATGGAAACCACTTAACCTCTTCAGGTGGCACTGCTCCGATGGACATGATGCTGCACTTGATCAGGTGCGAGCACGGCCGTGACCTGGCAGAGGCAATCTCCAATATGCTAATGCACGAACGCATGCGAAGTGCTCAGGACCATCAACGGGTACTGCTCAGGCATACACTTGGCGCAAATCAACCCAAGCTGCAAGCAGCTATTCTATTAATGGAAGCCAGCCTGGAAGAACCCCTCGAACTTACCGAATTGGCTTTCCAGACAGGCATTTCACGTCGCCAATTGGAGAGGCTGTTTGACAGGTACCTGGGTTGCTCTCCGTCGCGCTATTACCTCAAGCTGCGTTTAGTCCAGGCACGTCAGTTGTTAAAGCAAACCTCATTGCCCGTTCTGGAAATAGGCGCTCTCTGCGGCTTTGCTTCAACTCCACATTTCGCCAGAAGCTATCGCGGACATTTCGGCGTCCCGCCTAGTGATGAACGTGCCTCATCAAATGCCGATGTAGTGGCGCCGATGCCCGCTCGGGACAGCCTGGTAAATAGCGCAAGCTCTATAGCCGGTTTAGCCATCTGCCGTGCGCAGAGTGAGGTGACCTTTGCCAACGTGAAAATCTAAAGGGTGTAGGCGATCAGCATCTTTTAGCGTCCGTTAAAACCGACTACGCCAATTTTCTTAAGAGCCACTGTTCATATGTCGCCGCAGGGCGATGCTATGGCGCAAAGAATCTTTTTCTAAAAGTTCTTTCCCGATAATGTCTTCAATTCGTGCCCCAGCTTCAACCTTTTCAATAAGCTGTAAAATCGCTTTCTTCATGAACCAGTGGGAGGTGCGATCCAGCTTTGCCGAAACGGATTTCAGTCTGGCGCGAGTTTCCCCATCTAACTTGATACCCAGCGTTGTAACCGATGACATGTCTCACCCTCTAAATAACCATCCGATCTCGTTTGCCGCAGCCTTTTATGCAGAGGCACTAATGCATCAAGCCCCACAGCGCAAACAGTGGAGCATCTGTCGATTTCATTGCATGGATGCAGGATGGGCGGTTAAATACAGCGCCCCCTGCTCCAGGACTCCACCACCCCACGTCCTGTCGATACCATTGGCCTGGCGAAAGAACTAGATAGAACTCAGCCGGAGGGTGATGGTGAAAGGGATAGGTGGTATGGGGCGCCATGAGTGCCAAGCCCAACGTCAAGTTGGAACATTCAAATAGCCCTCCCGGGCCAGTAATTAGCCCATGACGATGCCTTTCCACGAACCGATCGTCCTGGCCAGGCTGGGCCTGACGATTTATCCAGGTGACATGAGGCAACAGAGTGCTTAACGCATCCAGGACCGCCACCAAGCATTCGTTGGTTCTTGGCGCAACGTTAAGTGCCTGGGACAAATAGGGCTCCAGGGATTCTGGTAGCGGCCGTGGCGTTTCCGACGGCTTTTTAATGGTCCATTGGGCAGTGGTTATAAATGTGGAGCGCGTCTGGATCGAATCTGGTACCGCGTCGGAAACGACGTTTGACAAAGCCCCATGAAGTGAGCGCTGAAGCAACTGCCCGTTTCTAATAAAAACCTGATCCAACGATAAATTTTCAATGCTGCTTATCATCGTTTTCGAACCCACACTTAAGCCAAATTTCGAACTGGATTACAGGCTGCTCAGCTCGTTCAGCAGATCCACGGAAACACTGATTCCATTGCTTTGTGACTCCATCATCGAGTGCTGACGTTCCCACCCTACCCGGTGGACGCCCATCTGTGTCAAGCGGGTCAACTGACTGGTAAGTCGGCGTTCAAATTCTGGCGAAAAGAAATCCGGAGCAAGAACCAGAATGAGCAGGCCACAACCTGGTGTCTGGGTCCCTTGATGAAAAGCTGGTGAATCCAGCGACCAGTTAGCACCGGTGAGACCCGCGGCCAAAACCTCCACCATGAGCATCAGATTAGCCCCGCGATGACCACCAAAAGGAAGTAACGCGCCGCCTAACGCCTCCAAAGCATTACGTGTTCCGTTTCCATGCTGATCCACCGCCCACCCATCAGGAATATCGCCCCCCGTCGATGCGGCATGGGCAATATTCACGAACGCCGCGGCGCTGCACGCCTGGTCAAACATGAGGGGAATACCATCGGCCGAAGGCGCTGCAAATGAGAGTGGATTTGTGGAGTAGGTTTTGCCCTTGGCTCCAGGAACTGCAACGAGCGCGGGGCCATTGGCGACCGCCAACGCAATGAGCCCAGCCTTGGCAAATCGGAGTGTGTAGTCCCCGAGTTCACCGCTTGTAAAACTATTGCACTGGCTCAGCGCGGCCATACCATTTTCATAGGCGGCATGGCACATCGAATCGAAGCACCGATCTATCCCAAGCTGGGCGATCCCGCTTCTAGCATCAGATTTGAAGATAATCGAACCAGAGGATGAAATTCGTGGTTCGGCACGAGGATCTATTCGACCCGATGAAAAGCCAGACAAGTAATCGGCAAGATGACGAAAACCCACGGCTTCGTTACTGCGGGCTTGCGCCGCAACTGTGGCGCGGGCCAATGAGTCGGCAACCGCTTGGGAACATCCCTTTGATTCGCAGAGTCGCTTCACCCAGCCGACAGCTTCATCGATCGTAAAGCTACGATAGGCTGCTGTGTTCAAAGGTACCGCCTTAAGGTTTAACGATGCAGCCGGCACCCTTCACTCTGCGTCAAAGGCGCCAAACTGCAAATATCTATAGGAAAGCGGCGGTCATTCCTGACCTGTTGTCGCGGATGCCGTTTGATTGCCAAACATCGCCTCAAAGCGGGGCTTGTTGGCTGCGTAGTACTCTGCAACGACCTTGTCAGCCGAGCTATCACGCGCAGTAGCCATCAATTTTTCAAGGTCAGCTTTAGGAATTTTGAAGTTGGCGAAGAATCGAGCAACATCAGGATGCTCCGCGCTGAAACCTTTGCGTGCAACCGCGTGGATTTGCTCAGCACCACCGAAAATCTGCTTTGGATCATCCAAATAGCGCAACGGCCACTTGGCGAACATCCAATGTGGGCTCCAGGCGTTGATCAAAGACCATTTGCCACGCTTAAGGTTACGATCCAACTCGCTCAACATTCCAGATTCCGAAGAAGCGACCATCTTGTAGCCATCAAGCTTGTATTCTTTAATAGCTTTTTCGGTAAGCTTGTATTGCCCGTTACCCACTTCGGAAGTCAGAATCTTGCCGCCGAGTTTTTCTCTAACTTCTGGCTTGTTAAGATCCTCGACGCTGGCGATCTCACTCGTCGGAATGGAAGTTGGCACCGCCATACCGATCCGCCCCTCATACAGCACACCGAGGTCTTCGAGCTTGTCTTTGTATTTGTCATAGAATGACTTGTGAGTGCTCGGCAGCCAGACCATCGGGATCAGGTCAATATTACCGTTAGCCAGCGCTTGGAACTGGATACCTATATCGGCCAGAATCAATTTGACCGGTTGCTTCAGGTGGTCTCGCAGTGCCGTGTCTGCCAGCTTTACAGCGATTTCAGTATCCGACCAATTCACCCAACCGATACGGATAGGCGCGGGTTCCTCGGCTTGAGCAAACAGGCTGCTGGAGGCCATAGCCAAGCCTGCAAGCCAGCTGATACAAATTTTACTGGATAACGTCATCTGGTGTATCTCCGCATACTGTATTAATAGTTATTGGCAGGGCAGCAGAAGAATCAATTTTTCTCATGAGAGCAAAATGACATCGCCATCACAAGGGATTTAATGTTATATCCACATGAGTTTTAGTTATGCGAATTTCTTTAATTTATTCAAGTAGCTCGCCCCTCCCTCGCACTTTGGTAGAGCAAATTTTAATGGTATATGCGTCGAGCTTTAATGGAATGATGAGCTCACTCATAGTGCCCTTTCGAGCTCCGGCAATGCCTCAAATAAGTCTGCAACCAGCATGTAATCTGCAACTTGTGCGATCGGCGCCTCTGCGTCCTGGTTGATCGCGACGATTACCTTTGATCCGCTCATGCCCGCCAGGTGTTGAATGGCACCACTGATACCCGCGGCGATATAAAGATCCGGCGCTACGATTTTCCCCGTTTGCCCGACCTGCAGATCGTTGGGGGCAAAACCTGCGTCCACCGCTGCTCGCGATGCGCCCACGGCTCCACCGAGCTTGTCGGCCACACGCTCGATCAACGCAAAATTCTCTTTGCTCTGCATCCCGCGGCCACCGGAAACCACGACGCGAGCGCTCGACAGATCTGGCCTTTCGCTAACCGTCAGCTGTTCGCTCACAAAGCGAATATTGCTTGCGCTTTGCCCACCATCTACAACCATGACTTCGCAGCGATCATGCTGCGATGCCGCTTGGGCGAAAGCCGAGGCACGGACAGTGAGCAATTTAATCGGATCAAGCGACTGAACCGTGGCGATTGCATTGCCTGCATAAATGGGTCGCTGGAAGGTGTCCGTCGACACAACCCTGATCACGTCAGACAGCATGCCGACATCCAGGCTGGCCGCTACGCGTGGCAACACATTGCGGCCCATGCTGCTTGCATCAGCCACTACATGCGTATACCGGTCGGCCACCAGCGAAGTGATCAGCGACTGGACATTCTCAGCCAACGCCTTCTCGAACATTGTTCCCTGAGCGAGCAATATTCGATGAAGCCCGAGGGTAAGCGCGGCCTGATCCGCCACTGCTGGCGCATCTGGCCCTCCCGTCACAAGCAAATCCGTTTCAGCACCAAGTTCGATAGCGGCGGTAATTGCACTCCACGTACCTGCCGTCAGTTGACCCGCGACGTGCTCGGCGATAACCAATGTGCGCATCAAATCACCCCAGCAACGTTTTTCAGTTTATCCACCAGCTCGGACACCG
>Ga0157371_10004981_pt1 | contig 11401 bp, 6 predicted proteins | sample C45metaG_FD_113462 | JGI IMG/M metagenome (GOLD analysis project Ga0157371, IMG submission 113462) | Corn rhizosphere microbial communities from Kellogg Biological Station, Michigan, USA - C4-5 metaG | ecosystem: Host-associated > Plants > Roots > Rhizosphere > Soil | place: USA: Michigan... | reverse complement strand
TATTTTCCATTTCAGTTAACGATCACTTAAGGATTCCTTGAACTACTTTATCTTCCGTCCTGTAAAGTTACTGTTATTTTGCCTGAGCCTATGCATGCTGTTTGCCTGCAGCTCGCAAAAGGAAACAGCGACGAGCAGGGCCATGCAAAACCTAACATCCAGGTACAACTACATCTATAACGCCAACCTGATCCTGGACGATTACATCGCGAACTTACAAAATACCTATGCAGATAATTTCTCGGAGATCCTGCCGGTATATGTAAATCCTCCCGCATTTAACCCGGCGGCAACAAACCCGCTTATGGCACAGGTGGAGCGCCCGGAACTCGATGAGATCATCAATAAAGCGAGAACAATCATTGCCAATAAAAGCTATGGTAATTACATCGACGATGCTTACCTGCTGTTGGGTAAGGGATATTTTTACAAAGGCGACTACTTCACGGCGGCTGAATATTTCGATTATACAGCTCAAACCTACAAACAAAATAAAAAAACTACACTTGAGGCACTGAACTGGAAGATCAGAAGCTATATGCAACTGAATAACCTGCGTGCAGCAGCCCCGGCAAGCGATAGCCTGGAAACCTTGCTGGACAGCGTTAAAGGCCATCGTGCTGAACCGTTAGCCACCCTGGCACAGATGAGTATAGACTTGAAGCGCGACAAAGAAGCGACCGCCTATCTGCTCGCGGCCTTAAAAGCAGGCGGCAGCAAAGTGGATAAAATACGCTGGACGTATATCCTTGCCCAGTTATACGAACGCCAAAACGATGCAGCCGCGGCACTTAAATACTACAGGAAAGTACAGGGAAGCAATGCAGGTTTCCAGCTATACTTCAATGCCAATCTGAACCGGATCAAACTGACCGCCGAAGCTGAGGGCAGGAAGACATCGCGAAGTGAACGCCTGGAGGCCCTGCTTAAAGATGATAAGAATGCGGATTACATCGATCAGGTGTACTATCATATCGCAAATATCTACGCCGAGGAAAAATCATATGGCAAGGCCGCCGCATATTATAACCAGGCGGTTCAAACTGCCGGAAAAGACCCTTATCAGAAAGGACTCGCCTATCTGAAACTGGCGGATTTAAACTTCAATACTTTCAAAAACTACATTCAGGCGAAATCGTACTACGATAGTGCAGTAAATACATTGCCTAAGAGCTACCCGAGCTACGAGCAGATCGCAAAAAAGAATAAGAACCTTCAATATCTGACAGATCGTTATGTTTTGATTGCCTTGCAGGATACCCTTCAGGCCATTGCCCAGCTTCCCGAGCAAGAGCGAATGGCTGCAGTGGAGCAGTACCAGTCGGCGAAACTTCAGCCGCAACAATCTTCAGCTTCCGCACCTGTAAGCCTTGCCAGCAACCCGGTACGCGGAAATGGAAGTTTCTATTTCGACAATCAAAATGCGGTATCTATTGGTGCCATTGATTTCAGAAAGCGATGGGGAAACCGCAAGCAAGAGGACAATTGGCGCCAGAGCATCCGTCCGAATGGCGAGGCGAATACCCAAAAAACACTTACGGCGAATATAGAAGGGATACCGACAGATCCGGACCAGGTTGCACCTACGGCCATCTCTGCGGGGCAAGGCGTAGCCGATTTAATGGCCAGTCTGCCGACCACCCCGGCGCTTTTACAAGCTTCCAATCAGAAAATAATTAACGCATACTATGAAATTGGGTCTTTTTATCAGCAGGAGCTGAGTGATAGAGAAGGGGCGGTTCAGGTCTATGAAACACTGTTGCGCAGGTTCCCTGACAATAATTTCCTTCCGGCCATTAACTACAGCCTCTACCTGGCTTATAAAGAAAATGATCCGGACAAGGCCAAAGAATACAAGAACATTGTACTATCCCGCTACGGAAATTCGGTATATGCAAAGAGCATTCTGGATCCTGGATTTTCTTTGAAGCAGTCGGAATTAGACCGAATACTGGAAATCCAGTATAACGGCCTGTTTGCGAGCTACCAGGCGAAAGACTTCCCAAAGGTGATTAAGACGGCTGATGAGCTTTCCAGAAATTTCCCAGGTAACTACCTGGAGCCACAGTTCGAATACCTGAAAGCCATTGGCATAGGCCGCACACAACATGTAGACAGCTTGATTGCCATATTCAACTGGATCAAAATGCGCTTTCCCGGCGACCAATTAATTGTCCCTTTAGTGGATTCTCACTTGGCTTACATCCAGGCGCACTTAGCTGAGTTTAAAAGAAGAAAAATCGCGTTGGCAGATTTCGATCCTAATGAAAGTCCCTTTGGATTATCAAAAAAAGAGAAAGCTGTTGTAGTCAGTGCCGCTCCTGAAAAAGCCGCTCCAGCTATGGTACCCCCTGCAAAATCAGCGGAAGCTCAGGTTGCGGCGAAAAGGCAAACAGACACAAAGACTGTTACAGAAGTAGTACCTAAAGCAGCGCCTGCTACACCTAGAACAGAAGCGGTTAAAGACCAGCCTGCTCCTGCAAAGCCAAACAGCATCTTTAGTGCAGCCAGTGCCAGCAACACCTACTACTTTGTAATTGATGTTGCGGATGCGACCTTGACATTAAGCTCATCGCGTTTTGGGATCGGACAGTTCAACCGTGGCAATTACGCGGAAAGCGATCTGCGGCACCGATTGGTTGAATTTGACGACGATCAGCTCATTTACGTTGGAAACTTTAGTAGTTTTGACGAAGTAAAACAATATGCTGACGGAATTATGCCGCAGTTGAAGAAGATCATGAAAGTTCCGGAAAACAAATACGCCGCTTTCATCATCAGCAAAGAGAACTTTGAAAAGCTAAAAAACAAAGAACTCGTTTTACAATATTTAGATTTTTATAAAACCAATTTTTAAAATGAAGCAACCACTTTCCGCATCAGATACTAGACGTTACAACCTGACGATCTGGAAGTTGCTGATTGCCGGCATCATCCTTTTTTCTTTATTTATCGTGGGTATTGCCTTTGATGTATTCGGCACCCTACCTTCCTTCAGAGATATTGAGCACCCGAAGAGCAACCAGGCTACAGAGATATTAAGTGAGGACGGCAGACCCCTGGGAAACTATTTTGTACAAAACCGTTCCAATGTAACCTACCCGGAGATCTCCAAGAATGTTATTGACGCGTTGATCTCTACGGAAGACACGCGCTTTCTGACGCATTCGGGTATCGATTTCAAACGTACATTCACCATCTTTTTCTATAACCTGGTCGGCAAACGCCAGGGTGGTAGTACCATTACGCAACAGCTTGCACTGAACTTGTTTTCGGAAGAAGCGCGTCAGCGGAACTTCTTTAAACGCCTGATGCAGAAATTTCAGGAGTGGGTGATTGCCGTTAAGCTGGAGCGGAACTACACCAAGGAAGAAATTATTACCATGTACCTGAATACCGTTGATTTCGGGAATCAGGCCTACGGGATTAAATCAGCCGCCAGGGTGTATTTCAACACCACGCCGGATAAACTCTCGCTGACTGAAGCCGCCACACTGGTTGGTTTACAAAAAGGCATTACCCGCTATTCGCCGACCCGCAATCCGGAGCGTTCCCTGGAGCGCCGGAATACTGTACTTGCGCTGATGGTTAAAGCAGATAAACTTGCCGAATCTGAGTTTGAGGTAGAAAAGGCAAAGCCGCTGGGCTTAAAGTTCCATGGGGCAACGGTAAATGCCGGTATTGCACCCTATTTCCGCGCCGTACTGAAATCGGATATCAAACGCATCTTCCAGGAACGTTCAATCCTGAAGGCTGACGGTACGCCGTATGATCTGGACCGGGATGGATTGCGGGTCGTGACCACGATCAACTACGACATGCAGGTTTATGCCGAAGAGGCACAGAAAGAATACATGAAGGTCCTACAGGCCCAGTTTAATAAGAGCTGGAAGGGAAGAAATCCATTTAAGGGCAACCAGGCGCAGATTATCCAGGGAATGAAAAGATCCGACAGGTATAAAGCACTGCAACTGGACGGAAAGACTGATGAGGAGATCCAAAAAGACTTCAATACCCCAACCAAGCTGACGATCTTTACCTGGAAAGGCGATGTAGATACGGTTATGAAGCCGATCGATTCTGTAAAATACTATAAGATGCTGCTACGTAACGCCATGATGGCGATGGACCCGCAAACCGGTCACATCAAAGCCTGGGTGGGCGGCATCGATTACGAGCACTTTAAATATGATCAGGTGAAGATGGGCTCCCGCCAGGTAGGTTCTACAGCTAAGCCTTTCACCTATGCGGTCGCGATTGAAAACGGCTATTCTCCATGCTATACCGTGCCGAATGAGCCGGTGACCATCGAAGTGCCTGGAAGTAAACCCTGGACACCGCGGTCAAGCCCAAGCAGTACCTTGCCTGGATCGATTACCCTGCAGACCGCCCTCGCCTATTCGCAAAACTACGTGACTGCGTATATGATGAAACAAGTAGGCCCGACGGCTGTTGCAACATTAACGAAGAAGATGGGAATTACAACCAATGTACCGGAATATCCATCCATCAGTTTGGGTGTTTTTGATGCATCAGTTTATGATATGGTTGGTGCTTATGCTGTTTTCGCCAATAAAGGTGTGTGGACAGAGCCAACTTACATCACGCGCATCGAAGATAAAAATGGTGTGGTTCTGTACAGCAAGACCCCGCAAGTAAAAGTGGTTATGAATGAAGAAGTGGCTTATGTAATGACCAGAATGCTCGAAGGCGTAGTTAAGAACGGAAGTGGTTCACGCCTGGGCTGGAAATACGGTATCCGCACACCGGTTGGTGGAAAAACGGGCACAACCCAGAACAACTCAGACGGGTGGTTTATGGCCATCACGCCGCAACTTGTTGCTGGTGTATGGACGGGTTGCGAGGATCGCGCATTCCACTTTATCAGTACTCGTGAGGGAGAAGGTGCCAATACAGCCTTGCCGATCTTTGCCGGGTTCATGAAGCGGGTTTACGCAAATCCAGACCTGAAGATCAGCAAGAATGATTTTGAAGCGCCAAAGACACCAAAGACCATTGAGTACGACTGCAATCAATACCAGCAACAGGAACAGGGAAAAACAGAATTAGACGAGAAGCTTGGCTTTTAACGCATGGGTGCTTTTGATTATAAGACAGCATTAAATGATATACCCCACCGCCCCGGAGTCTACCAGTACTGGGACGCCGAGGGCACACTGATCTACATCGGTAAGGCAAAAGATCTGCGCAACCGCGTAGGCTCTTATTTCAATTCCGATAACCAGCTCAACGGAAAGACAAGGGTTCTGGTTTCCAAGATCCGCAAGATCACCTTTACCATTGTAGATACCGAAATTGATGCCTGGTTGTTGGAAAACAGCCTGATTAAAAGACATCAGCCCCGCTACAACATCATGCTTAAGGATGATAAGACCTACCCATGGATCATCATCAAAAAGGAGGAATTTCCCAGAATTTACTGGACCCGCAAGATGGTTAAGGATGGTTCTACTTACTTTGGCCCCTACGCCTCGGTGGGTATGATGCATACCATTCTGGACCTGATCAAAGAAACCTACCCATTACGAACCTGCAACCTGCCGCTAACACTTCCCAATATTGAGGATGGTAAGTTTAAGGTTTGCCTGGAATATCAGATCGGTAACTGCAAAGGGCCCTGCCAGGCATATCAATCCCCTGAAGATTACAACAAAAATATCGAGGAGATCAAAGACATCCTGAACGGTAAGATCGGTAACGTTATACGTGACGTGAAGCAGATCATCAAAACGGCCGTAGAGGAACTGAACTTTGAATATGCACACCAGTACCAGAAGAAGTTATTGGTACTTGAAAAATACCAGAGCAAATCAACGGTTGTTAACAGTTCCATTACGAACATCGATGTGGTTAGCATTGCATCCGACGACCGGTATGCCTTTGTGAACTACCTGAAGATCATGAACGGAAGCATTATCCAAACGCAGACCATAGAAATTAAAAAGCGCCTGGATGAAACCGATGAAGAGCTGCTCACGCTGGCCATCACGGAGTTCCGGACCAAATTTAACAGTACCTCCAAAGAGATCATTGTTCCCTTTGAGATCTCCCTGGCTGATCCCGGACTTAAGTTCACCGTTCCTAAACTGGGCGAAAAGAAAAGCCTTTTGGAGCTCTCTCAAAAGAATGTCCTATTCTTTAAACGGGAGAAGCTGAATCAATATGAAAAACTAAATCCAGACTTACGCTCAGAACGTATCCTCACGCAGATGCAGAAGGATCTACGGCTTACCCAGTTGCCTAAGCATATCGAGTGTTTTGATAACTCTAACTTCCAGGGTAAGTATCCGGTCTCAGCGATTGTGGTATTCAGAGATGCGAAACCATCAAAAAAAGACTATCGCCATTTTAATGTGAAAACGGTGGAAGGTCCCAATGACTTCGCCACCATGGAAGAGGCCGTTTACAGGCGATATAAGCGCATGTTGGAGGAAGAGCAGCCATTGCCTCAGCTGATCATCATAGACGGCGGTAAAGGTCAGCTTTCATCGGCTATGACCAGTTTGAAGAAGCTGGGTATAGAACACCAGGTTACCGTGATCGGTATTGCCAAACGATTGGAGGAGCTTTACTACCCGGGTGATAGTTTTCCGCTCTACCTGGATAAGAAGTCCGAGACGCTTAAGGTCATTCAGCAATTGCGTGATGAAGCCCACCGCTTTGGGATTACTTTCCACCGGAAAAAACGCGATCAGGGTACGCTTAAAACAGAATTGGAAGCGGTGTCGGGGATCGGAAAGACAACAGCAGACAAGCTATTGCGCCACTTTAAGTCGGTCAAAAAGATCCGTCAGGCTACTGAAGATGAACTGTCTGCCGTACTCAACAAAACGCAGGTAAAGACCTTGATCGAGTATTTTAATCAGCAATAAAGTTTTTCGGCATACAACAATAAGAACTTAGCCTTTCCAAAATAAAAAACCCCGGTGTTGTCCACCGGGGTTTTTTATTTTCATAGGTATTATCCTGTTAGTACTCCCACAAACTTTGTTCGTAGTCGGATATAGATTTCTTAATTCTTTCTGATTCGTACAACTTTCTTGGATCTTTAGGGTCGGTTAGGCCCAATGATTCCACGATCGTCTTGTTTGCTGGATTGGTTTCCTTAACGATATAGCTGGAGAACAGTCTTCTCACAAAGAAATCATCAAATGTCAAACGCGAAGCATCGTTGAAAGGATTAACCAACCGTTTCTTGGATAAGATCTCACGTGCTTCATCGTAATAGATCCAGAATACCGGTTGCCAATTGCCTTCCACCATTTTCATCGGTGCGATACCAACGATCCGGGGTTCAAAGACAGAGCGCTTCACGTCCAGGATCCAATCTTCCTTAATTCTATACTTCATGAATTCCTCTGGATTCAGGCGGTTTAGAACCGGTGCAGCAAGCTTTCCGGTAACCGAATCAATCTCACCTTCAGATGTTCCTCTGGCAGAAGTTAATGCTTCCTGTGCAGTCAATGCGATCTTAAAGGAATCGTTGATATCCAATACCTTTCCGGCAGCAGTATCCCGCGGCGAGTAGGCTGTCAGTTCTTCATTGGCGATGGAATTTAAAAGCACATCGATCAGCTTCGAATCTTCTGCACCCAATACCGAGTTGATGGTATCGCGCAGATCGATCTCCCGCCAAATCCTTTTTGAATAATACACATCCTCTTCCCGCACATCTGCATAAGGAACCATGACATTGCTATCTACGTCATTGCGTACCGCAAACCCATCACGTGGAGGTGTTTTTATCTTCATTTTCTTACTTACCGAATCTTGCCGGGCTGTAGGAAGCGTTTGTGCAAATGCAAATCCACTGATCAGCACCATCACAAGGGTATATAATAGCTTCTTCATATTATTTTGCTATAAAGGTTATTGCGTCTAACACTTTCTGTCTTCCGTCTGGCCCTTCTGTTACGATATCCTTAAAGATAACCGTAGCCCCCGGACGAATTGAATTCAATGCACCTTTAATCTGTCCGTTGAAGCCCGCACCACTGTTTGAAATGGTAACCGCATCAGATCGCGGATTGATGAAAGTTGTTGAAAACCGGATCACCTTAAAGTTTACATCAAAAACAAAGTCTTCCAACTGAGTTTCAATGGAGTTTGAGCCCACCAACCAGTTCAAAGGAACGTTACCACCAGACTTACCTTTAATGTAAGCCTTTGGCGTTGGTATGCCCTTCACACGGAAGCGCTGAGAACCCAAATTTAATGTCTTGCCTCCGCTACTTGCAGAAACGTTAATGTTTAACTCTTTTCCGATCTGTGCACCACCAACGTTCACAACATACTTACCGTTGCTTCCGCTGATCGAACCACCTGAGATCGTTGCACGAACACTTTCCAAAGGAAATCCTGCTGCAGATACAGAGAATGGATTTGGTACACCAGCATAGATCACGTTCATTTTATCCGGTGAGACAGTTGCCGATGGTTTGGCCACCTGGTAAGTTTGCTCCGGAGTTCTGTATTCTTTGATCTGTCCGTCTGTTTGTTTTACACGAATGGTGCCAACCCACTTGAACACCCCAACACTTCCGGTGCCTCCTGTATAAACACCCTTTCCGTTGCGCACGTTCAACCTTCCACCACCAACAGTGATTTCCGGGTTCGACTTAGAATCGCTTGCTGTGAGGAATATTTCCGCAGTATATGGCTGTCCTTGTATCACATAGGATGTTGGTGCAACTGCAACAGCAGCAAACTGATCCAGGTTAACAAGGGACTTGTCCATGTTACCGAAAAGTTTCTTCACCACTTCAGACTCTGCGTTACGGGTGTCCGACTGAATTTTAGTCAGGATGGTGTTCGCTGCGGTAAGCGGCGTACCCTCGCCAAAGTTGATATCTTCCCAGCTCTTCTTCCCGTTCACTCTTTTCTCCGGATCTTTTGCTTCCAGCGTAAAGGTTACAGATTTGCGGTCTTCCGGGTTCAAAAGGGCGATAAGCTTCTCCCGAGTTTCATTGATCTTCGCCTTAAGCTTTTCACCTTCTTTTTGGTTGATCATAATACCCTGTGCAATATCCTGGTTACCACGTTCTACCAAATCACCGGTCTCCGGGTCAATGCCTCGTCCGGCAGTAGAAAATTGTGACTTCAGGTTCTGAACATAGGTATTCAGTTCATCCGCATAGGCTTTTGCCTTATTTGCCTTTTCCCAGATCGGTTGTGCCCGGGCTGGTTCATCTTTTAATTTTGTATTCTGAAAGGAAGAAAATAATTGATCAATGCTTGTGTTTACGTTTCCTCTGGACGTTTCTAAACTATCGTTGATGTTTTTGAAGGCGTCCAGGATGGTATCTGATACGTTTAATGCAAGCATCGCTAACAATACCAAATACATGATATTGATCATCTTCTGCCTCGTTGTTTCTTTTCTTCCGGCCATGTCTAAATAGGTCTCCTGTTTTAATTAAATGAATAACCCTAATTACACACGTGGCTGGTTCATAGCAGATAGCATATTGCCATAGATCGCATTTAATGAGGCCAGGTTTTTAGCCAGTTTACCCACTTCATCCTTGAACTGTTTCGAATCTTCTAATGATTCATTGAAGTTATGCATGGTTAGCGACAGGTTCTGATAGAACGTATTCATTGATTTCAAGTGTGCACTCGAATCTTGAAGCTCCAGCTCATATACTCCATTTAAAGCCGATAGGTTTGTTGCCAGTTTGTTCACCTGTTCATGGTAAGCGCGGGCTTCACCATTGCTCTCACCCATTTGCGCAAGTTGCTGAGTTGCCTTACTGAAAGCCACATTTAAACTGTCAAAGCTTGCAGAAGCTGTTTTGAGTTTACCGGCAAATTCAGTCGTAGCTGCAGAAGCATCTGCAACGTTCGAGATCGCTGCAACTTTATCTCCAAATGTACGTAAGCCGTTTCCTAAGCTTTCGATCAATTCCGGACCAACTTTAGCGTTGCTCAACATCTGATCAAGCGCAGCCGTGTTGGAAGCCGCAACCGGTGCAGCCGAACGTACAGTCGCTTTAGGTAATTCACCAGAATATTCCGGATCTAGTTCAGGATATACACGTTCCCAGGCCGGGTCTTGTGCTGGTGGAAAAAATCCGGTAAGGAAAAACAAGAAAGCCTCTACGCCCAATCCCAATCCGATCATATAATTACCCCAAATCCCGCCAATATGAAGAATCTTGAAAAGCGCTCCAATAATGACCACACTCGCTCCCCATGAGATTGCAGTGTGCAACCAATCAAATTTTTTCTTTGTTGCCATGTTTTACTAAAAAGTAGTTAAATAAATAGGTTGTTTTAGTTTTGTTTAGTTATAGTTGATGTCCGTTCCAGCATAGGAAACGATACACCTGAACCCAATGTAAGAAGTTGCGCGATCCTGATATTCGAAGGTTCCAACAGCGTTTTGAAGGAAGAATCCGATATCCTTCCAGGATCCGCCACGTACAACTTTACGCTTCAGATATTTGCTATCCGAAGGTTTGGCCACATACGTGAAGTTTGGATTGAAATCAAGAAGCAAAGGTGCTGCAGATTCATTGTAAGCGGTAACAGTCCATTCCGCCACATTACCAGCCATGTTATACAAGCCGTAATCATTCGGAAAGTACGAGTGTACATTCACCGTGTAGAGACCACCATCATCCGAGTAATTTCCCCGGCCCACTTTGAAGTTTGCCTGCATACATCCTTTGGTGTTCCGGATATATGGGCCACCCCATGGATACTTGGTTTTCACGTTACCGCCTCTTGCCGCATATTCAAACTGAGCATCGGTAGGCAACATGTATTCCGGACGGGAGTTCATCGGCAAGTGACGCTGTGCAGCAACAGACTCGTAAAAACGGGTACGCCATACACAGAAGGCATTTGCCTGCTCCCAGGTAACACCAACAACCGGATAGTCATCGTAAGATGGGTGATTGAAGTAGTTTTTCACCATCGGATCATTCTGCGAATAGGAATAATCCATTTTCCACACCAAAGTATCCGGGTAGACACTTACAGAAGGAAATTCATTTGGTTTGTTTGGATCGGGCGCATCAACATAACTTTCAATGTAGTCGCTGCGCTTCGTATTTGGATCTTTCCGGCCTTTGGCAGCCAGATCCATATTTACAATTTTATACGAATATCTGAACTTTCGTACATCAAGCTCATTTCTGCCCAAAATGGCGTCGTCGCCTGTATAGTACATGTTGGTCAGCTTGCTTGCATAGCCACCATTTCGATTGCTCCACAACAGTGAGCCGTCACCAACTTTCTTCCAGTCAATATTTCGTTGTGTTGTAGTCGTAGTCGCCGCACCTTTACCGCCTGGAGCAGGTAAATAAAAGTTTGCCGCCCCACTTGGACCTAAACTCGTAATTGCCACAGAATCACGCACCCAGTTCACAAACTG
>Ga0157371_10004979_pt1 | contig 11403 bp, 9 predicted proteins | sample C45metaG_FD_113462 | JGI IMG/M metagenome (GOLD analysis project Ga0157371, IMG submission 113462) | Corn rhizosphere microbial communities from Kellogg Biological Station, Michigan, USA - C4-5 metaG | ecosystem: Host-associated > Plants > Roots > Rhizosphere > Soil | place: USA: Michigan... | reverse complement strand
ATCGCGTTGGATGAATAAAGAAAAATCCTTACTTTTCGGAAAAGTTACTTTATGCCATCTATTGCTTTGAACAAAGAAATGAATATCGAGGTGAAAGTTCGCCTGATTCGGAAAGGAGATGATGAACCGCTAACCGGCGATGAATATTCAGTCCGGCTGTATGATAGCGATATTTTTAATGATGATTTTTTGGGTGAAAGTGTTCCTGACGGGGAAGGGGTTGCTAAATTCCTTTTTTCGCAAGGCGACTTTTCAAAGCCTGCCAACCTTGACAAAAAACCTGACTTTTATTTTCTGGTTTACAAAAACAAAGAAGTTATTTTTAAAAGCAAGGTAATGTCTAACCTTGATCTTTCTAATGTGGAGGAGTTTGTGATGAAAGAAGGAGAGGTGATCGATCTCGGCACTTTTTTAATCGATGCTGATTAAGTGCCAATCTCTTTCATTACATCCGCAAATAATTTGTAGGAATGAAGTTTCGCGTTTTGGTCAAAAATATTTGAGATAATCATTATTTCATTCATCCGCGTTTTTTCAACAAAATCTTTCATTTTAGTTTTTATTGTTTGCGGGCTTCCAATAAATGAAAGCTGCAACATTTGTTTGGCCGCTTCTTCTTCATATTCACTCCATAAGTTCTTCATATTATCAACAGGCGGTTGTAATCGTGTGCGCTTTCCCGTTATAATCCCTATAAACATTTGGTATAATGAAGTTGCCAGTTTATTTGCCTCTTCATCTGTATCCGCAGCAACTACGTTTACACAAGGCATAACGTATGGTTTTTCAAGGACGGCTGATGATCTGAAGTTGCGCTTGTATAAATCAATTGCAGCATAAAATTGTCCCGGCGCAAAATGACTTGCAAAGGCATATGGTAATCCTAAATAGGCTGCCAGTTGCGCGCTGTCTGTACTTGAACCCAAAATCCAGATTGGAATATTTTGTCCTTCTCCCGGAATCGCTCTTACTTTTGAATTGCTATTTTCTTTTGAAAAATAAGTTTGAAGTTTTAAAATGTTCTGAGGGAAATCTTCAACAGTGGTAAACCGGCTTCCACGAAGCTCCATTGCGGTCAATTGATCCGTGCCCGGTGCCCGTCCTAATCCCAGATCAATTCTTCCCGGATAAATAGATTCCAAAGTTCCGAACTGCTCTGCCACGGCCAAAGGAGAATGATTGGGAAGCATAATTCCGCCTGAACCAACACGAATTTCAGAAGTGCCGGCCGCAATGTATCCTATCAAAACAGAAGTTGCAGAACTTGCTACGCTTATCATGTTGTGATGTTCAGAAAGCCAAAAACGCCGGTAACCTAACTTCTCTACATACTGCGCCAATTCAAGGCTTTTGGTGAAAGTTTCTTTAAGAGTTGCGCCTTCAGTTACAGTCGCAAGATCTAAAACAGAGAAAGGAATAGGCGCTATTTTTTTATTCATGGTTTAATATTAATATGATTCAAACATCTTTAAAGAATAAAAAATGAAAGTCAAAAACCGTGCAGATATTTTAGAGTACTTCTTTAAACAAAAAAGTTTGAAAAGTAAACTTATCAAACTTTTTTATGCTTAACTAAACCATTCATCGGAACCGAAGTAATTACGGATAGAAAAACGGACAATACTCTTAACTTATTCTTGTAGATCAAACATACCATTTTTTTGTTGTTCAAAATTACTGATATTATCTATCTTTGTATAGATTTTATCTATATATAATTCCATGAACATTCAGCAACTTGAATATATAATAGCAGTGGATACTTACAGGCATTTTGTAAAGGCTGCCGAAAAGTGTTTTGTAACGCAGGCCACCCTGAGCATGATGATAAAAAAGCTGGAAGAAGAGCTGGATATAAAAATCTTTGACCGAAGCCGCCAACCGGTAGTGCCTACAGAAGTGGGAAAAAAAATCATTGGCCAGGCCAAAATAATCTTACACGAAAGTAATAAACTGAAGGAAATAGTCCAGGATGAGCAGGCTGAATTGAAAGGAGAACTTAGAATCGGTGTTATTCCCACGCTTGCTCCGTATCTGCTTCCATTGTTTATGAATTCTTTTTTACAAAAGTATCCTTCCGTTAAATTAAAGGTGAGCGAATTTACGACAGACCAGATCATTCATAAACTCCAGCAGCATGATCTGGACGCAGGTTTACTTTCAACACCCTTGAATCAACCTTCTTTAAAAGAGCAACCTTTGTTTTATGAACAATTTGTTGTCTACACTTCTTCTGATGATAAGATTCTGAAGAAAAAATTCGTACTGGCAAAGGATATTGATATCAACAGGCTTTGTCTTTTGGAAGAAGGACATTGCCTGAGGTCGCAGGTTTTTAATTTGTGTGAATTAAGAAATAAAGAACAGGAATTTCGGCAACTGGATTTTGAAACCGGAAGTATAGAAACATTGAAGAGAATTGTGGAAGCGAACAGGGGAATTACAATTTTGCCGATCCTGGCTTTAAAGGCGATGACGGCAAAGCAAAAACAAAATGTGCGTTATTTTAAAGCGCCTGTGCCCGCGAGGGAGATCGGTCTTGTAACCTATCGCTATTTTGTAAAGGAAAAATTGATTCAAAGTTTTAAGGACGAAATTGTCAATAAGATTCCGGATGAAATGAGATCGTTTTCTAAAAAAGAAATTATCAATATTTAAAAATAAGGGATTTGCCATTCTTCACTTTTAGGGTTTGAAATACGAAAGTCTTATCAGTACTTTTGTTGGCATAATTTTTTGAAGTATTAAGTCTAAAATAAAATCAATGGAGAAAATTGTAGTAATGTTTGTGGTAGCGTTTATGCTTAATGGTTGTGTGGCCAAACGATACCTGGCACAATCGCAGCAGGAAACTGCTACTTTAAGAGAAGATAGTACACGACTTGCAAATCGTAATACTACATTGCAACAAAATGTTTCTTCACTAAATGACCAGATTGCATCTTTGCAAAAAAATATTGATGATCTGAATGCCAGAATTTCTGATCTTGAAACTCAAAACAGTCAGCTTGGACAACAAACTGCTGCCCAGCAAACCAAATTGACTGAAAGCCAGAAAAATTTGCAACAACAACAACAGAAGCTCGAGCAACTTCAAAATTTATTGAACCAGCAAAAACAAGCTTCTGATGAATTGAAAAATAAAATGACAGAAGCGTTAAAAGGATTTAATTCAAATGAACTTTCGGTTTATCAAAAAGACGGCAAAGTATACGTAAGTCTTTCCGAACAATTATTATTTCCATCGGGCAGTGCAGTGGTAAATCCAAAAGGTGTTGATGCATTGTCCAAACTCGCTTCTGTACTGAATTTGAATACCGGTGTCGCTGTGAATATTGAAGGCCATACTGATAGTATTCCCATTCGTGGACGCTACCAGGATAATTGGGATTTGAGTACAGCGCGTGCCAATGCGATTGTCCGGATTTTGGTAAATAATTACAAGGTCGATCCAACAAGAGTCATCTCTTCCGGACATAGTTATTATGAACCTGTGGCTACCAATTCTACTCCGGAAGGAAGAGCCAGTAATCGACGTACTGAAATTATTCTTTCTCCAAAATTGGATGAAATGTATAAGTTGTTGGGTATGTAAATTCGCTAACAAAAAAGAAATCTATCTTAATTATTTGTTTACTGCAAGGAAGACATGTCGCCCTAAAAGCGGCATTTTCTTTTTTATATTTTGAAAACTTACTATCCACATAATGTGAATTACTTTCATTTTCATCTGCAACATTTAAAGATTAATATCGCAACTTATTTTAATCTTATGAAAATCCTTAAATGAAACTGTTATGAAAAAAATTTTACTTCCACTGTTTATTTTTACGGCACTTGCTACTTCTGCTCAACCGCGAGTTTCTTTAAAGAAAGGGCCCAATACTTTGAAACCGGCAGTTGAAAAAGTGGCGCGTGATTATTACCAGAATTTTAATAATATCAAAGGCGATACACTCAATGAAACAGAGAGCACAATTCAGTTTGCGAGTAAAGTGGCTCCTGCTGATGCCCTATCAACTTCCATTACAAAATACATTGATCCTTATTCTTACACATGGGAAGCTACTATGTTCCAGTCAGAAGATTATGAGGAAGCGGTTGAAAAATATAAAGAATATTACAAGCAATTGAATAATTGCACGCTCACATTTTATGATAAGACATCTTACAAACTAAGGGGACCTTACGATACCCCGGATGAAGGCAGGGCTTTCGCTTCAAGCATTTTACAACTTGATGCTGTGAATCACGATCTGCAACTTTTTAAAGTTGAAATTTCGCTCAATTATTCGTTGCCCGACTGGACAGTAAAGGTTCTCATTTATGAAAAAGTTGCCGATGATAAAATCCGGCCCACGATTGAAGTGCCTGTAAATTAAATGATCTCCCTGCGTTTATCACTTAAATAAGTTGGTTTAAATTGCTGCCTTTAAAATAAATTTATGAATTCACGCAGACAATTTCTACAGGCAAGCGGTTTGCTGACGGCAGGTTTATTTCTTAAGAAATCAAATGCTTTAGCATTTTTTCCAAATGAATTTAAAAGTAAAAGACCACCGGTTTCTGAAAGAAAATTTACAAGCGATGCAGTAGAAGCAACGATTAAAAAAATCAAAAAGCAAATTGCAGATCCCGAACTTGCGTGGCTATTTGAAAATTGTTTTCCGAATACATTAGATACAACTGTCGATTTTGAAATGATTGATGGTAAACCTGACACATATGTAATTACTGGAGATATTGACGCAATGTGGCTCCGCGACAGCAGTGCCCAGGTTTGGCCGTATTTACCTCTGATAAAAAGTGATAAACATTTACAGCAATTGATTGCAGGTGTAATCAACCGGCAGGTAAAGTGTATTCATTTAGATCCATATGCAAATGCATTTTATAAAAATCCTGAGAAGATCAGTGAATGGAAAAGTGATGTCACGGATATGAAACCGGGTGTGCATGAAAGAAAATGGGAGATAGATTCGCTCTGTTACCCGATACGGCTGGCGCACCAATATTGGAAAGAAACCGGCGATAAAACTCCGTTTGATAAAAAGTGGGAGGAATCGATTGCCTTAATTGTGAAAACTTTTAAAGAGCAACAGAGAAAAAACGGGAAAGGTCCTTATTCTTTTGAACGAACTACTGCATGGGCAACGGATGGTGTTCCTTTGGGCGGTTACGGTTATCCAGTAAAACCTATACGCCTTATTTGTTCTATGTTTCGACCGAGCGACGACGCTACCATTTTCCCATTTTTGATTCCTTCGAATTTCTTTGCTATGGTGAGTTTGAGGAATGCTGCAGAAATGGTAGAAGAAATTTCCTCCAATAATAAATTGGCAGATGAGTGCACCACATTGGCAAATGAAGTGGAAACCGCTTTAAAAAAATATGCAATCATAAACTTGCCGGATGACGGTAAAATTTATGCTTATGAGATAAATGGTTTTGGAAGTTTTAATTTAATGGATGATGCTAATGTTCCAAGTTTATTATCACTGCCATACCTAAACGCAGTTTCACAAAACGACCAAAATTATTTAAATACGAGAAAGTTTGTTTTGTCAAAAAATAATCCGTTCTTTTTTAAAGGTACAGCCGGAGAAGGCGTTGGTGGCCCTCACGCAGGCCTTGATATGATTTGGCCGCTAAGTATTATCATGCGTGGCTTAACAAGCAATGATCCAAATGAAATTAAATATTGTCTTCAAATGTTGATCCACTCCAATGCCGGAACAGGTTTTATGCACGAATCTTTTAACAAAAATGATGCATCGAAATTTACAAGAAAATGGTTTGCATGGGCGAACACACTTTTTGGCGAACTTATCTTTGATACTTCGAAGAAATTCCCGGCAATACTGCAATCCAATTTTAGCTGGAACGATAAGAACAGATAACAGAGAAAAAGATTCGCAACAGATTTTCCGTTTTTTGAAAATAATAATTTCATTTTTTTGTTTGTTTGCTGCTATTAGATAAGTAATAAATTTACCGTGCTGGTCCAACAACAAATTTTTGATAACGCTATTTTTCAAAACACATTTAGTTGAAGGAGAGGATTTATTTAAACGGTTACGGCTTAAATTCACATTGCCTTACATTCGTAAAATAAAAATTTAAAAAATGCGTAAATTTTTTTTGCTTCTTTTCTTTTTTTCTATCGCTGACTTTGCATTTTCACAAGCTCCCAAATCTTATAATTCTGACCAGATATTTCAGCAGATAAAAAAGTTGAATGTTTTAGGTTCGGTGCTGTATGTAGCTGCTCATCCCGATGATGAAAACACGAGATTGCTTTCTTATCTTGCTAATCAGAAACTATATCGGACCGGGTATTTGGCAATGACGAGAGGAGATGGAGGCCAAAATTTAATTGGTGATGAACAAGGAAGTGTATTGGGATTAATAAGAACGCAGGAATTGCTGGCGGCAAGAAGAATCGACGGTGCAGAGCAGTTTTTTACCCGCGCATTTGATTTTGGATTTACCAAAAGCCCGGTAGAAACTTTTCAATTCTGGAATGAAGAAAAGATATTGTCTGATGTAGTTTGGGTGATTCGAAAATTTCAGCCTGATATAATAATTACGCGATTTCCAACAACAGGCGAAGGCGGACATGGGCATCATACTGCTTCTGCAATTTTAGCGGGAGAGGCTTTTGAAGCTGCAGCTGATCCGAAGAAATTTCCTGAACAATTTAAATATGGAGTAAAACCATGGCAGGCGAAAAGGCTTTTGTGGAACACATTTAATTTTGGAAGTGTAAATACTGAAAGACCTGATCAGTTTAAAATAAATGTCGGCGGCTACAATCCTTTATTGGGTAAAAGTTATGGAGAAATTGCAGCGGAAAGCCGCAGCCAGCATAAGACACAAGGATTTGGTGTTCCTTCCTCGCGCGGCACTGAACTGGAATATTTTAAAACAATAAAAGGAACAGCTCCGACGAAAACTTTAATGGATGGTGTTGATACTACCTGGGAAAGAGTGAACAATCCAGACGTGGAAACGGCAGTTCAAAAATTAATAACTGATTATTCTTTTCAATATCCTCAAAAATCTTTATCACAGCTTTTGAATATTTACAGAATGCTTAAGAACAAACCTGTCGGATATTGGCGCGATCAAAAAATGGAACAGGTAAAGCAATTAATGAGGGAATGTATCGGGCTTTATATGGAAGCAACTACAACAACGATGTTTGCTGTTCAGGGCGATTCTTTGCAGGTAAATTTTGTGGCTGACAACCGTTTGGGAGGAAATGTAAAGATTTCGTCGTTGAACATTCGTGGCCAGGAATTTCCGTTAAATGATGCTTTACCGGTTGATGAAAATGTATCACATTCAGTATCGGTTTTGATTCCTTCGGACGCTAAGATTTCCCAGCCTTATTGGCTTGTAGAGCCGATGAGCAAAGGGTCTTACAATGTTTCTGATCAAACGCTGATAGGTAAACCTCAAAATGATCCGCAAGAAGCTATTGTAAATCTTTCCATCGATGGAGAAAATTTGCGCTACTCAATTCCTGTTCAGTATAAATCAAACGATCCTGTAAAAGGCGAAACTTTTGAACCACTTTTTATCATTCCAAAATTAGAAGTAAAATCAAATCCTGAATTGGCTTTGGCGATCAACAATAAACCGGTCGATATAAAAGTAAATACAACAAATAACGGTTCTGTTGAAAATAATTTTACGTTAAAAGAAGAACATTCTTCAAATGTGGTGCAGACAAACAATGATTCTGATTCTCTTTATTCCATTAAAAATCCTGATAAAAAAAATACTGAATTCATTGACTGGCGAGCGCTTGAGGGAAACCAGGTTTATGATTCGTACAAAACAATGATTGAATATTCTCATATTCCGAACATAATTTATTTTAAAAAGGCGGAGTCAAAACTTGTGGAAATTGATCTGAAAATTTCAGGAAAGAAAATCGGATATATCCCGGGCGCAGGAGATAAAGTTCCTGATGCATTAAACAAGATGGGGTATGATGTTACTATTCTTTCTCCAAAAGATGTTACACCTGAAAATTTAAAACAGTTTGATGCAATTGTAACCGGCGTACGCGCTTATAATATTTATTCATGGTTGAATAATTCTTATGATATTTTAATGAATTACTTAAAGGAGGGTGGCGTCTTGTTAGTTCAATATAATACCAATAATAACATTGGACCGATAAAAGCAAGGATCGGCCCTTATCCTTTTACCATTACACGCACGAGAGTTACAGACGAAAATGCTGAGGTAAAATTTTTGCATCCTGATAATATTTTAATGAATTATCCAAATAAGATTGATGAAAAAGATTTTGACAATTGGATACAGGAACGGAGCACCTACCAGGCAGAAAATTATCAGGAAAATTACAAGGATCTTTTTGAAATGCATGATGCAGGCGAAGGTCCATCTGACGGAAGCCTTATTTACACTGATTATGGAAAGGGTAGATTTGTATATGCAAGCCTGGTTTTCTTTCGGCAATTACCCGCAGGTATTCCGGGTGCATTCCGTTTATTTGCCAACCTTCTTGCAAAACCTGATGAGAAATAATTCCGAGATAAAATTTATAAGTTGAAGACATCCGAAAAAAAATACTGGAACCGTTTATATCTCGTCGTGTTTCTTTTTTTGGTGCTCCAAATTTTGTTTTATTATTTCATCACAAAGTATTTTGATTAGCTAATCAGCAATTAGCTAATTGGCTAATTAAATCATCGATATGAGCTACCCGGATTGGATCGTGCTTGTTGTAACCCTTGCCGGTATTATCATTTATGGTGTTTATAAAAGCAGGGCTACGAAAAATCTTGACGGATATTTTTTAAGTAACAGGGACATGCCGTGGTATCTCGTGCTGCTCAGCATAATGGGCACCCAGGCTAGCGCAATTACATTTATAAGCGCTCCGGGCCAGGCCTACACTGATGGAATGCGATTTGTTCAATACTATTTTGGATTGCCTTTGGCCATGATCGTGATCTGTATTGTGTTCGTGCCTGTTTTCAATAACCTGAAAGTTTATACAGCCTATGAATTTTTAGAAAAAAGATTTGATCTGAAGACAAGAACACTTACTTCTTTTCTTTTCCAGGTTTCAAGAGGATTATCAACAGGCATCAGCATTTATGCGCCGTCATTGATATTAAGTTCGTTGCTTGGCTGGAACATTTATTACACGAATATCATTATGGGCGGTATGCTCATTATTTATACAGTGAGCGGGGGAGCAAGAGCAGTGGCACATACACAGAAACTTCAGTTACTTATTGTGATTATCGGGATGGCAGTTGCAGGATATGTTGTTGTTCATTTGATGCCCAACAACATTGGATTTTTAGATGCCTTACATCTTGGAGGCAAGAACGGAAAAATGAATATTATCACGTCAGGACAAACTGCAAAAGGTTTTGACTGGAAGGATAAATATAATATTTGGAGTGGAATTATTGGCGGATTTTTTTTGGCTCTCTCTTATTTCGGAACCGATCAAAGCCAGGTGGGAAGGTACCTGACGGCAAAAAATAATCGCCAGGGAAAACTGGGATTATTGATGAATGGCATGGTAAAAGTTCCCATGCAGTTTTTGATTCTCATGGTCGGCGTTTTGGTTTTTTCTTTTTACCAATCTCACAAAGCACCGGTTTACTTTAATGAAACGCAGGCGCAGCGTGCCAAACACACAAGTTTCAAAAATGAGTTGATTACTTTAGAAAATCAATACAGCGCTGTTTCTCCAACAGACAACGTGCAAAAAGCGAAAATAAAAAGTGAATACAAATCTGTTTTATCAAAAGCTTTGCCGCATGAGGAAGTGAATGATACCAACTATATTTTTCTCCGTTTTGTTATTGACTATTTACCGAAAGGATTGGTAGGTTTGTTAATTGCAGTTATCTTCCTTGCCGCGTGGGGAAGTATTGCAGCTGCTTTGAACGCTTTATCATCATGCACCGTTGTTGACATTCATAAAAGAATTTTTAATAAAAATCTTACGGAACAACAGGATTACCGCGTTTCTAAATTTTATACTTTTTGCTGGGGAATATTTTGCATTTTGGTGGCTGAGTTTGCCAGCAACCTCGGCAACAGTTTAATAGAAACAGTAAATATTTTAGGCTCGCTGTTCTATGGTGTAATTCTCGGAATATTTTTGATCGCATTTTGGTTTAAACAAATAAAAGCGAATGCACTTTTTTATGCGGCTGTAGTTACCGAACTTTTTGTGATCCTGGTTTATAATGCGGATATAATATCGTTCCTGTGGTTGAATGTAATCGGAGCAGTGGCGGTGATTGTTCTCGGATATATATTCCAGTTATTTATAAAAACACCAAAGGTCGCCGCAGCGTGAGAAGATTATTCGAAATAAATTTTTACGGTTTGATAAAGGAGCCGGTTTTGCATGTATTGCGTTTGCATATTTACTTTTTCAGTATAACCTTCCAGGCCAAATAAACCCGCCGCATTTCCTTTATTGATCGCTATTTCAAGATAATTCGCTGAATTAAAAAGCGCCAGCTTTTCACTCTCATGAACATCCGCATAAGTCTCACTGATCTTTTCAATTATTGCATCTCCTTTAAAAGCGATTTTAAAACTTCTTCCACGGCGTTGTTCCTCAAACTCTTCTTTGGTAATATTGATAATCACATTTTCAAAATTGTCAATGAAAATAATTTGTCCTTCTATATATTTTTCGCCTCTCAACGGCCGCAAAGGATTTTTTACTTCTATCGAAATTTCCACATCCCCGCATTCTTCAATAGTTTTTCCCTCTAAAATATTTTGATAAGCTTTTGCAAAAACTTTTGCACAGTTTAAGGTGTTTTTTTGTTTGGAATTATCCAACGGGAGCGCAACAATCTTTTGCGGTGTCTCTTCGAGAATCATGGTGATTAAGCCATTATCTGCGCAACCAATATATTGATCTTTGTGTTCTATCAGCAGCAAGTGATCCCGGCGTTTGTCAAAAAGATTTACCATCACAATATGGAAAGTTCCGGCCGGGAAATTTTTGATCGCATTTCGGCAAACATAAGCTGCCTGTGGATAATTAAAAGGAGAAAGCTCGTGAGAAATATCGATGACCCTGAAATCCGGATTCACTTGTAACAATTGTCCCTTAACTGCACCGGTTAAAAAATCCTGTCGCCCGATATCTGATGTAAGTGTTATTAAAGCCATTCCTTTATATTGATCCGGTTTTGCTAAAGCGATAATTGATTTTCGGAAAAGTAATTCTAATCATTTAAATAAAAAAGCAATCGATTGGTAAAGTGCCTAAAACTGTTTTATATCATTTTATCAGTTCACCATTTTTAAAAAAGAATTTGTGAGTCAGCTTGTCAGTTAGTGACGGGAAAAACTTGTTCATATAAACCGTTTCTT
>Ga0157371_10004978_pt1 | contig 11407 bp, 7 predicted proteins | sample C45metaG_FD_113462 | JGI IMG/M metagenome (GOLD analysis project Ga0157371, IMG submission 113462) | Corn rhizosphere microbial communities from Kellogg Biological Station, Michigan, USA - C4-5 metaG | ecosystem: Host-associated > Plants > Roots > Rhizosphere > Soil | place: USA: Michigan... | reverse complement strand
TGTAGCGCTTGTGTGGCATAATAATAACGTGGCTGTTTACAAAGTTCCGCAGGACGTTGAGGCCGAAGATAAACTTATCGGTCCATTTAGTTTTCGCCAGTTCATCTATCTGATTGTGGTGGCGATTGCTGGGTTTGTGGGCTTTGTTTTGGCGCAGGTTCTGCTGCCGCTTGCAATTATTGTTCTACCGGTCATTCTGCTGTTTGGCGCCCTGGCGCTGCCACTGCGCAAGGACCAACCGATGGAGACGTACCTCCTGGCCGTGATCCGCTTTTATTTCAAGCCAAAACGCCGCATGTGGGACCCAGAGGGGGCCGCTAGCCACATCGACATCACCACGCCACCAACGCAGGAGCATCAGCTAACCAAGGACTTCGACCAAGAAGTTGCTCAGCAGCGCCTGGACTACCTGGCGCGCGTGATGGACAGCCGCGGTTGGTCACTAAAGGGTGTGGTCAACAAGACTAACGAGAGTGTTGCAGCGGGCGTTGCCGCCGAAGCTGCCAACGCCTTCGACATCATGGATGATCACGCCGAGCTGGCGAAGTCCTTCGATACATTGCTGGCCAAGAAGAACGAAAGTAGCCGCCAGGAAGCCATTAGCCGCATGAAGACTATCGCACAACCTGCGGCACCTGCCGCTCCAGCCACGGCACTGGCCCAGCCAGGCGGGGTTGCCCATCAGGATTACGCCAACAACCCTTACGATGACGTTCTGGCTCGCCAATTCCAGCCTGCTGCCGGAGCACCCGCACCAACCACCGCTCCCGCCGCACCGGCTAGCGATGGCACGTCACCACACTTCAACCCATACCCCAATGCTATTCACCAAAAGGTGATCGAACCTTACCACGTACCAACAGCCAGCTCGACACCGCTTCAGCCACTCCAAAAAGCCGAGGAACCAAAGCCCGAGAAGCCACTGACACAGACCGTATCGCCTGATATAATGAGACTTGCAAGTAACAACGATCTCAGTATTAGTGCGATCGCTCATGAGGCGCATCGGCTCCAAGAAGGGGACGAGGGTGAAGTTGTCATTAAGCTCCACTGACGCTTAAGAGGTAATAAGGGCGGGTAAATTTCTCTATTATGCAACCCCAGCAGCAACCAAATTCACAGCAGCAATATGCTCAGCCTGCACAACCCGTGCAGCCTGCTGCCGCACCTGTCGTTCCACAACCAATGAGCGAAATTAATGGTGTAGCGGCCGCACCGCCAAGCTACCAAGCACCTGTACAAATGCAGCAACCTGCAGCAGCTGGTGGCGGTATTCAGAAGGGCCTGCCAGCGCCTCCGCCACGCAACCCTAACAGTTCACAGAACTCATTGCTCATCGCCGAACTGCGCGACAGTATGGCCGTCATGAATGACGGTAGTATGCGGGCCGTTGTAGCCTGCCAGTCGATCAACTTCGACCTTATGAGTGACCGCGAACGCGAAGCAGTCGAGTACAGCTACCAGAACTTCCTGAACTCACTGTATTTCCCAATCCAGATCATGATCCGCTCCCAAAAAGTCGACATCGGACCATACCTCGACCTGTTGGAGCGCATTCGCCGTGACCAAGACAACATGCTTTTGGGTGTGTTGATGGACGACTACATTGGCTTTATTAACGCACTAGCCCAAGAGACCAACATTATGGACAAGAGCTTCTTCATCGTCGTGCCGTACTACCCAGCCGGCGACGTAAACAGTGCTGTGGCCCAGAGCCGCAACATGCTGGGCGGTATCTTTGGCAACAACCAACAGCAGCGCATTCGCATCGACGAGGCAACCTACAACAAAGCCAAGGACGAGATTCGCAACCGCACACAGACCGTCATCAATGGTTTGCTCCAGATCGGCATCCGCAGCTCACAGCTCAACACCAAGGAGCTAGGCGAGCTCTACTACAATGTCTACAACCCAGATACCGCCGTGCGCGAACCACTGGGCGACTTCAGTAACCTCAACGCTCCCATCATTACCAAAGGTCAGGGCCAAGCGCCTCAACCAAATCTAGATAGGGAGGTGGTGTAATGGCACTTTTTGGCGGTAAGAAGAACGACCCTGTTGCAATTGCCGAGCAACAGCGACAACGCGAACAGCAAGAAATTGAGCAGGAGTTCCTGCGCGGCATCACAACACTGCGTGACATCATCGCGCCAAGCTCACTGGAGATTCAGGCCGGACACTTCCGCCTGGGCACCCGCTACGCACGCACTATATATGTGTACGGCTACCCACGCCAGATTTACACCGGTTGGCTGAGTCCAATCATCAACATCGATGAAGTTATCGACGTCAGCATGTTCATTTACCCAGTCGAAAGTCAGGTAATTCTGAACAACCTACGCAAGAAGGTAGGTCAGCTGGAAGCTAGCATCGCCATCAACCAGGAACGCGGCAAAGTCCGTGACCCAGGTCTCGAAGCAGCAATCCAAGACGCAGAAGAGCTGCGTGACCAATTGCAGGTGGGCGCCGAGCGCTTCTTCCGCTTTGGTTTGTACATCACCGTCTACGGCGACAGCCTGGACGAGATCGCCTTCGTGCAGCACAAAATCGAGACGATTCTGGGCCAGCAATTGGTCTTCAGTAAGGTCGCCTCCAGCCAGATGGAACAGAGCCTGAACTCGCTGGTTCCACAGATGATCGACCAACTGCAGATTCGCCACAACATGAACACCGGTGCGCTTAGCACCAGCTTCCCATTCACCAGCGCCGACCTGACACAAGAGAAGGGGACACTTTACGGCATCAATATGCACAACAACGGTCTGGTAATCTTTGACCGGTTCAGCCTGGAGAACGCCAACATGGTCGTCTTCGCGAAGTCTGGTGCTGGTAAGTCATTCACCGTGAAGCTGGAAGCGCTGCGCAGCATGATGATGGGCAGCGAGATTATCATCATCGACCCAGAAAACGAATATCAGCGCCTGTGTGAAGCAGTCGGTGGTAGCTACATTCACTTGGCGCTCAACTCCGAGACACGCATCAACCCATTCGATCTGCCACGCGTAATCGAGAATGAAGAAGCCGAGGATGCGCTGCGTGCTAACCTCATTACCTTGCACGGTCTGCTCCGCCTGATGATGGGTGGCGCACAGATGGCTCAGAACGGCATCGCTATGCCAGCCCTGACGCCAGTAGAGGAAGCCGATCTTGACCAAGCGCTCATCGACACCTACGCTCGTGCCGGTATCACCAGCGACCCGCTGACGCACAACTCACTACCGCCGACCATCAATGACCTCTACGAGACATTGCTGCACATGGCAGGGAGCGGACCACAACTGGCTCAGCGCCTCCGCAAGTACACCACTGGTACGTTTGCCGGTATCTTCAGTCAGCAATCCAATGTCGACATCAATAACTCGATGGTCGTCTTCAACATTCGCGACCTGGAAGACGAGCTCCGACCAGTCGCCATGTACATCGTCTTGAGTTACATCTGGAACAAGACCCGCGCCGACCAACGCAAGCGTCTCCTGATCGTGGATGAGGCCTGGCAGCTCATGAAGTACGACGACTCCGCCAACTTCCTGTTCAGTCTGGCCAAGCGCGCCCGCAAATACTTCCTGGGCCTGACCACTATCACGCAGGACGTGGAAGACTTTATGGGCAGTAAAATGGGCCGTGCTATTGTCGCTAATGCTTCTATGCAGTTATTATTGAAGCAATCGACATCAGCCGTTGACGTGCTGGCCGAGGTGTTTAAATTAACCGACGAGGAGAAGAAACGCCTAGCCCAGTTCCCAGTGGGGCAGGGACTCTTCTTTGCTGGTCAGAACCACGTACACATGCAAATTATCGCAAGCCCAACCGAAACGTCGCTTATCACAACCAATCCTGCTCAAGTACAACAAATGCAATCCTTGTATCAGCAAGGGGCACAACCATTGCAAGCGCCAATTCCTGACCAAACCTATGCAAATAATGATCAAACTGGCGCAGCTCCGGGCGCAGGATTCTAGGACGTATAAACCATGGCCGTTCAACAAGACCACCGACTCGATCCAGAACAAGAGGAATACGAGAAGAATTTCGACTTTGAGCGCCACACCCGTGAGCTCCAGCGCACCAACGCCAATGGTCCTGACAACCCAGCTGAAGGCGCAAACGTGGACCGCGCTAGCGCATGGTCTCGAGACACCCGCTCTGTAGCAGAACGCGAATCGGCACCAAGTTGGGACACCAACGTCAGCGGTGGCAGCCAACAACAGAGCAGTGGTGGTGGCGGTCGCTTCAACGTACGCAACATGATCAATAGCAAGGCCAAAAAATGGGCTATTGGAAGCGTGGTAACATTTGTAATTACTGCTTCTGCCGCCATTCCAACCGCGCTTAGCGGCGCCATGGTACACCTCAAAGAACTGGCGAGCGACTGGGGCAACAAGAACAACCACAGTTTCTTCAGCAAGCGCAGTGCCGTCGACTACAAGAAGAAATACTTCGGTGCCGACGCCAACTGTAAGGAGGGCGTGAAGTGTCGCTTCAAGAGCGGCGTCTCCGACAAAGAAGTCGAGAAGCTGAAGAAGGCGGGGCTTAACCCTGAAGTCGAAAAGGTAGGGGGCAAGAACCGCATCAAGTCATTCAGTACAACAGACGTAGAAGGCAAGTCGGTCAAGATCACCGCTGATAACTTCGAGGAGCATTACGGGAGTAATGTGAAGTTCCGCGCCCAGATGGATAAGATTGGCAAACCAAAATCGATGCTGCTCCGAGGTGCAGCGACGCTTAAATTGGTATTTGATAAATTCGGCATAAAACGCAACCGCGATATTTCTGGCGAGGATGACAAGGAGCGCACAAAGAACTTCCGTGCCGACGAATACGGGGAGGGTAACGACACCGAAAAGGCCAACTCCGCCCCAGAAGGTGGCGATCAAAACAAAGATGAAGCCGGCAAGATTGCTGGCGTAGACGACAGTATCGACGAAGCCGCCAAACAAGAACGACAGCTCATGGAGAGTAGTGGCTTTGACCGTCCGCCATCGGTCGTTCCAGACACGACCAATCTTGACCTTACTCCCGACAAAGCTGAGGGCGTTGCCAACGGCCTGTTGAAGGGTGGCGTAAAAGGCGCCGTCCTGGGTGTCTTTGCCGCCATCGATAAAGCTTGTAGTGGTTACCAGCTGATCCGCGCTGTGACCTTTGGCGCCAAGATATATAAGGTATTAGCACTGGTCAAATATGCTGGTTTGTTCATGACCATCGCCGACAAATTAAAGTCGGGTGACTCTAAGGCAGACGAGATTGGCTTTGTGGCTGCGCTACTCTTCAAGCCAAGCAGCAAGAAGGACAGCTATGGCAAGACTGCGTTCCAGTCCGAAGGTTTTAACGAGATATTCCAAGGCAAGATTGGCGATCACCGTGGACTCGCGCGCTTCACAACTGGTTCATCGTTCCTGAAGTTCCTGCAAGGTGCTAAGAAAGTCTTCGAAGACGTCGGCGCCAACAAGAGCAACTGTAAGCAAGTGAAAAGCTGGTACGGCCAAACAGCCTTGGTTGTCGCCGGTCTTGCCACGGACATCTTCAGTGGTGGTAGCTTGAGCGTCGGTGGTATTGTCGCCGGTGCGGCCGTGGGCATGATTGTGTCCGTCCTGGAGGCATATGTAGTTCCGCTACTCATCCAATACGCTGCGGGCACCGTCGCACCTGACCCAACTGATCCAGAAGGTGGCTATGGCGTAGGTAATGCCATTGGGGCAGGCATGGGCGCACTGGGACACTTTGTCGGTTCGGGCAACGGCGAGCGCATCCTCACCAACGATGATGCGGCTGGCGTCGAAATGGAAGCCAACAAAAGCATGGCCTTCATGAACCAAGTCGACAACTACGGCAAAAGTCCATTCGACCCAAGCAGCGACACATCAATACCCACGCAGCTAGCCCTGGCTATAGCGCCCGTCGCTTCCTCGCCAATGAGCCAAGGTGCGCTCCAGACCATGGCATCCGTCATCACATCACCGCTCAGTTTGTTCGGCTCATCATTTGGCAAGATCTTTGGCGGAGGCGTCAGCGCTCAGAGCGACATCAGTAAGGGTGGTGAATACTGCGCCGATGAAGATTACCAAGCCATGAACCTAGCCGTCGATGCCTTCTGTAACCCAATTCCGGGCGAAAAGGAAGCCGTCATTACCGACGCTAAATACGATCCTGCTACCAACGACGCTTGGATGGTCGACAATGGTCATGTCGATGCGCAAACCGGCGAAGCAAAGAGCGACGACTTCAAGAAATACATCGCCAGCTGCGTCGACAGCGTCACACCGCTTTCACCCGACGGTGGTGGTGCGGATGTCGGCGAAGACGTCGACACTCGATGGTGCACCGACACCAGCGAAAAGTTCACGCACTTCCGTTTCTTCGTCACTGACGGCTCTTGGGACCAGTCGCATGATGCCAGCGTCAACGACACGCTTGGCCAGGAAACAGACGCCACAACTTCCGGCAGCACCGCAGGTACATATCCGAACGGCAAGCTGCCAGACAGCGCACTCTGCGACCTTGGCCCAGACTGGCCCGGCCAGCGCGTATTGTGTGGCGTCGACGACAAGTTTGCTGCGCTGAACGACGCTTACAAGAAGGCCTTTGGACAGAACATCTCACTTACTGACAGCTACCGCGACTACGCTGGGCAGGTTGACTGCCAACAGCGCAAAGGCGACGTTTGTGCCACACCAGGCACGTCCAACCACGGCTGTGGCCTGGCCATCGACTTTAGCGGCGGCATCGAAAACTTTGGCAGCACACAGTACAACTGGATGAAAGCCAACGCCGGCACGTACGGCTGGATTCACCCTGCCTGGGCAGAACCAAATGGTAGTAAACCAGAGCCATGGCACTGGGAGAATGGAACAGACGGTCAAAAGAATGATGGGACGTGCTCAACATGATCAGTTTTAAAACACGCCTGCTCAAAGCATCCCGCGTTGCAGTGCTCATCCTGAGCATCCTGATGCTGGCGATGCCACAAGCAGCGCTCGCTCAACAAAGCAACACCAACGACCCAAAAGTCGACTACAGTGCTAACGACATCAACTACTACGACCCACGCGGCAATAACGTTTGTGGTGGCACGGCAACTGGTGGTGATACAATCACACGATTCTTGCAGGCATTGGCGCTCCAGGAAAACGGCGGGAATGTCACGGGCGACTCTGGAACAGGTGCACGAGGAAAATACCAATACATCGACAGTACCTGGCACTCAAGTTCTCAGGCATACTATCCGCCCGGCGACAAATACGCTAATGCGAATCTCGCCCCAGAAGAAGTGCAAGACGCAGTTGCGTACATTGAGTACTCCCACAAATTTAAAGCCTTTAATGGTGACCTCTTTAAGCTGGCCGTCAGTCACTTCTATCCAATCGCCAACAGCGACCCGAAGTATCTAGACATCGTCCCTCCGGGCAACGTTGTTACGCCGCGTCAATATGCTCAACAGTTTATTCAGAAGATGAATACTGGTGCTGGTAAAAATATCCCCATCAAAGCCTCACAGGCTGCTGACTTCCAGAAGTATCTCGACCAAAATGGTGGCGGGCAGGGTGGCGGTGGCGCCGCCGGCGGGCAGACCTGTTCAGGAGGTGTTGTATCGGGTGATATCGTTAAGACCGCACTTGGCCTGGCATGGCCAACTCCGGGTCACGGTAAGGACAAATCAGACGCCACGCCAGCCTACCAGAGCGCCATGCCGAAGTACAACCCAGCCGCTGGCTCGGCCGGCAACGACCCATGGAGTGACTGTGGCGTGTTCGTAGCAACCGTCATCACGGCAACCGCCGACCCAAGCTACCAGAAACGTGGCACCACGTCCCAGATTGCTTACATCAAGGCACACCCAGAGAAGTTCGATTTCTTTGACTCATCCGACTACACCCAGTCGACCAGTAAACTGCAACCAGGTGACATCATGGTTAACTATGGCCACACCTACATCTTCACTGGCCCCTACAAGGGCGGTGACGGCAAACTATATAACTCAGCCGCAGCCTCATGGCACGGCCACGTACCAGAAGCAGACAACTGGTACCCAGGATTCTTTGTAGCGAGGGTAAAGAAGTAATGTATTACAACGGTAAATCAAACGTCAAAAAGATAATCTACATCATGGCCGCTGTGGTGGCTGTGGCACTGATCGCGTATGTCTTCATCCTGGGCTTGCAGGCCAAGGACAAGACAGCAACAATCGAAATCCAATCGGCCGCACCGAACGATCCAACCGTCACCATTGACGGCCAGAAGGTCAGCAACAACGGCAAAACCGCCGTTAAACCCGGCCAACACACGGTCGTGGCCAAGCGAAATGGCTTTGCCGACTCAACACAGCAAGTTACCGCCAACACTGGCGAAACCAAAACCGTCCGTCTGCTGATGGACCCGAACGGCGACGCCGGCTATCAGTGGATGCGTGACCACCCCGATGCAGCGGTGGAATGGGAAGGACAAGTTGGCCGCCAGTTCGACCAGAACAGCGCCAACACCACCAACAAGAACCCGCTTATTTCTTACTTGCCAGAGATCCGCCCAAACTGGCGTATCGACTACGGCAAGTCCGTCGCTCATCCGAACGACCCAACTGCTATCGCTATTACCATTACCTACGGCGGATCTGACATCGACAAGCAAAACGCGCTGCAATGGATCAAAGACCAAGGCTTCAACCCCGCAGATTACGAGATTATCTTCACCACGCCACCCCCGCAGAGCGGCGGCTAATCTGCGGTCTTAATCAAGGATACATCTTTACCGAAATAGTTCTTCACCACGTCTGCATCGGTCGTGGTGATGATCGTTTGATAGGGCTTAGCCAGCGTTGCCAAAGTACGGCGGCGTACAGCATCCAGCTCGCTAAAGACATCGTCCAGCAGAAGTAGGGGAGGGTGGACGTTCTGCTCGCTTAATAAGTTCAGTTCAATCATCTTCAACGTCAGCAGCAGCGAACGCATTTCGCCGCGGGATGCCGTTACGTCTGAACGAGCACCATTCAGGTGCAGTGCAAAGTCGTCACGGTGCGGACCGACACCGGTAAAGCCACGCATGATATCTTTATCCAGCTGCGACTCCATACGCGTCAGCATGGACTGCTTGTAGTGGGCGATGCTCAGGTCGCTTTCGTACTCCAGGTGGACCTTGCTGGGCGTGTCGGCGATGTGCGAATACAATTCGTCGATGTGCTCGTTCATGAACGCGATCAATCCTAAGCGTCTCTCCGCAATGCTTTCACTCAATTCGGCTAGCTTTATGTTCCACACGAACAACTGGTCGTCCAGGGCCTGAGAACGACGCTCAGCGTGCTTCAGAATGTTGTTACGCTGCAACAAAGCGCGCTCAAACTGCGAACGTGCCCGCGCAAAGTCCGGCTGCAGCCGAGCTAGCACACTATCCAGATAGTCACGCCGGGCGGAAGGGGAGCCGCTAAGCAGTCTCAGATGATCAGGCTCAAATAAGACAACGGGAATTTTTTGCTGATAACTGAGGCGGACGCGCTTTACGCCGTCCAGATTGAAGTGCTTAGGGCTCTGCGTATCCTCGAGACTGTAGGTGAGTACTCGCGTGTCATCATCGTAGGCCGCTTCCACGCGGAACCACTCGGCATCGCGCTTTACCAGGTCGCGGTCGTTCGCCCGGAACGACGTACCAGTCGAGATAACGTACAGAGCCTCCAGCAGGTTAGTTTTGCCGCTGCCATTTGGCCCAACCACAATATTGACGCCCGGCTGGAGTTTGACGGCGTAGGAATCGTAGCTGCGAAAGCCTTGGAGCTTGAGGTTTTTGTACGGCATATTCTTCTTTCAGTATATCTCGCGGAGTTACGCCGAAACGGCATTCTTGCGTCCAGAAAACTCTACGCTCACAAGCAGCTCGCTCCGTTCGCCCGGAAAACGGGATGTTTCTGTCCGGCAAGAATGCCGCTTGGCTAAGTAATCTAGCTCTTCAGCGGCATGATGATGTGCTTGTAGTCGCGCTCTTTGTCGGCGGTCGTCAACACACAGGGCGAAAGCTTACCGCTAAAGCTGAACTGCAGTTGCGGGCTGTCGATGCAGCCAAGCGCTTCCAGCAAGTAGCGCGAGTTAAGTGTGACCTGACCGTCGGCGGTAACCTTCGCTTCAGCCTCAGAGGTGTTTTCGCCCAGCTGCGATGCAACCGAGTGAATACTTAACTTCTGTTCTTCTTGCTTGGCGTTCAGCGTGACGCTGCCACCACTCTCGCGAGCGAACAGGCTGGCGATCTTGGTAATGCGGCCGAATTCATCTTTAGCCAAGGTCACGTCAATATCTGTCGTGGCTGGAATCAGCTGGCGGTAGTCCGGGAAGGTGCCGTCGATCAAACGGCTGGTGATCTCAATGTCGTCCACCAGAATGCGCACCTGGTTCTCGTCAAAAATCATAGTGATGTCGTTACTGTCGTCCGTAATGACACGCAATACGTCCTGCAGCGTTTGGGCGGGGATGACCGCGTCGATTGCCTGCTCAGTCTTGCTCACGAGCCGTTCTGCGAGGCGATACCCGTCGGTTGCGGCAAAGTATAGGTTTCCTTCATGCGTGTGGCAGTAAACGCCCGTCAGGACCGGACGAGTGTCGTCATTGCTGGCAACCAGAACAGTCTGCTGAATGGCGCGCTTCATGGTGGTTACGGGAATGGTCAATGTTTCCTGTGCAGTGATGTCGGGCAGGGCAGGGAATTCATCTGGCGCCATGCCATGAATGGTCGATTCATAGGTACCGCTTTGGATGTGTAGCTTTGTTCCCTCAGCTTCTAATGTAACGTTTCCCTTCGGTAGGTTACTTATAAACTCACTCATTAGACGAGCTGGCACAGTTATGGCGCCCTCTTGTTCGATTTTTCCGCCGATATGTTGTGAAATAGCGATTTCTAGGTTTGTTGCTGCCAAAAGTAATCTGTTATCGTCTGTTCGAAACAAAATGTTGTTCAAAATAGGGAGTGGGGTCTTGCCGCTGGCAACGCGTCCAACTACCTGCAATGCCTTGGCCAAATTTTCTTGTGTAACGACTAGCTTCATCATCGGCTCCTTATTAGTACTTCTTTCTTATATATACTTAGTAATCGTAGTAGTAGGTTCTGTGGAGATGTAGGATAACTCACATTTTCCCTCTGTTATTTTCATCCACAAGGCTGTGTAAAACTTGGGGGTTGGCGGTGACCCGGCTGGGTACGAATTGTGGGTTACTGCCGGAAACTCGGACAAACGCGGCTGATATTGTGGAGTGCGGTGGACGTTGGGGAAAAGTTTGCACAGGTTTATCCCGCTGGTTTTCGACAAGTTGTGCACACTTTTTATACATAGAGTTTCTCGCGAATTTCGGTCACCTGCTGTCGAATGATGTAATCCAGCTTCACGGCTTTCTCAATTTTTTCGACGGAATGGATGGCCGTGGTGTGATCCTTGCGTCCA
>Ga0157371_10004977_pt1 | contig 11409 bp, 9 predicted proteins | sample C45metaG_FD_113462 | JGI IMG/M metagenome (GOLD analysis project Ga0157371, IMG submission 113462) | Corn rhizosphere microbial communities from Kellogg Biological Station, Michigan, USA - C4-5 metaG | ecosystem: Host-associated > Plants > Roots > Rhizosphere > Soil | place: USA: Michigan... | reverse complement strand
GCGGTGTACAGCTGAAATAAAGAAAATGCCATTAAGCCAATGTAAATAACATATTTTAATACCCCACTTAAAGTACGTGTATTCGATTCCAGATCGTACTTTTCTAAAATGGCCTGCTGTTCCTCTGCTGACAATTCTTCAAAATGATTGTCTTGAAATTTGGAGTTTTTCTTATCGTCCATTCAATTTGACTCCTTTCATTTTTTCATATAAAGAAAGTTTCTTCACTTCGAACAAATACGACTTACCTCTTACAAGCTCCTCTTTTAAATTAAAATACTTTGCCCCATATACAAAAATCAACTTATAGTCGACATCACCAATATGTAAGGTAAAATTCGGTAAAATTGCTTCATTGTATTGCAACGTGTAAATCCCATCCTCATATAGTAATGTTTGACCCTCCTCCGCATAACTCGGCATACCAATTGCGACATCGCTGTATTTCATCGACATTAAACGAATTTCCTTCGAATCTAGCACTTTATAACTTTCAATAACATCGGTCAGATGAATGGAGTGGGTAAAAACAATCTGAAAATCTTTAACGTCATTTAATGATATATAGTGAAGGCTTGGGTTTTCATTTCTTGTTTCCGTAAAGGTAAACGCCGTCCAAAATGGAATAAAGAAGAAACAAATCACGAGAAAGATGAAAAGCGTTGCAAGTTTTTTTTTCACGTAGTGACTATACCCCACTTTATCAAAAAGAGGCTCGAAGCTATTCGCAACAGAGCCTCTCATTTACTGTTTAATTATTTGTTTACTTCATCAAAATATTTTTGAGCACCTGGATGAACTTCAATATTGATACCGTTTAATCCAGTTTCAGCTTTTATAAATGTACCTTTTGCATGGCTAATTTTTTCTGTGTTATCATAAATCGCTTTTGTCATTTCGTATACAAGGTCTTCAGGAAGATCCTTTTTAACCGCTATCATTGCAAGTACAGATACTGTTGGCACTTCAGCTTCTAATCCGTAAGTCCCTGCAGGAATCACATCTACCGCATAATATGGATACTTTTTGATTAATGCTTCTGCTTTGTCAGCACTTACTGGGATGATAGATACTTTATTTGTAGCGTTTAATGCTTCCACTGCAGCTGTTGGATAACCTGCTGTTATGAATGCAGCGTCGATTTGTCCCGATTGGATTCCTTCTGTTGACTCTCCAAAGTCTAGGTTTTGGGCTTCGATGTCATCTTCAATCGATAATCCATGAATTTCAAGTAATTGTTCTGCGTTTGCATAAGTACCAGAACCTGGTGCCCCTACAGAAACTTTTTTGCCTTTTAAATCTTCGAATGATTTAATACCTGAATCAGCTAAAGTTACTAACTGTACTGTCTCTGGGTAAAGCGCGCCTAAAGCAGATATAGTATCAATTTTTTTACCCTCAAACATTAAAAGACCTTCCGTTGCATAGTAAGCAATGTCCGTTTGTACGAAAGCAATTTCACCTTCGCCACTTTGCATCGCTGTCATATTCGCAGCTGATGCTTGAGAAACTTCGGCAGTAGTTTTAATTCCTGTTTCTGTTGAAATTAAATCCGCAAATGTCCCTCCAAGTGCATAATAAGTCCCTTGTGTGCCACCAGTTAATATACTTAAAAAATCATAATCCTCTTTAGTTTTTCCAGATCCTTCTCCAGAACCACTATCAGTTGAATTACAAGCTGATAATACTAATAGAGCAATTACACTTAGGACTGTTAACCATTTAAACTGTTTTTTCCTCAAACTATTTTCCCCCTTTATAACTATTTTTCCCACCCAATATTAATTTTACCACACCTCTCAACTAAATTGTCAAACTATTAAATTAATCAGTATATTTTGACGAATAAAAAATGGATACTATGTTAATGTACTAACATAGTATCCATCGGTTTAAATTTAATTAAGAACAGCTATCATACGTTGTATTTTTTACTTTCGAGCCCGTTTCGCCTCTAAGTAAGTCGCCTTCTGTCGCTTCAATGATTTGGTTTGTTACATTGTTTGAAATAGAGTTTGCAACTAATTGTAGAAGACTATTGACATCACCTTGTGATTGTTTAAATTCTTGTACAATTGGAAGATTATCAATTTCTTCTTCAATTGCTGTAATCTTACCTTCGATCATATTTAAAGCTTTTTCTTTACCTAAATGTTGGAAGTTCACCGCTTGTTTTTGTAAGCTTTTTAGGCTAGCAATTTTTTCTCGAACCGTTTGATTTTCATTAATTTGTGCTTCTGCACGTTTAAAGAACTCAACTTCTTCTGTATTTGCAATCATTGTCGCAATTTCTTTTGCTTTTTCGATAATATCGTCTCGTGTATATTTAGTAGTCATTATATTTCCACCTTTTGTCCTTTTGGCATTTCAACTAGTTCACCAGTAAGTGACCATGTTTTTGCCTCAATAATTTTTACTTGTACTAGCTGACCAATAATTTCCTTTGGTCCAACAAAGTTTACTAGCTTACTTTTTCTTGTATAGCCTGCAAGTACTTCCGGGTTATTTTTACTTTCACCTTCTACAAGCACTTCTACAATTTGACCATCATGCTTTTTCATTGCTTCTGCAGACATGTCGTTTACTAACTTATTTAAACGCTGCAATCGATCTTTTTTCACTTCCATCGGCACATTATCAATCATTTTTGCAGCTGGTGTACCTTCTCGAGGAGAATAAATATACGTATAAGCAATTTCGAAACCTACTTCTTTATAGAGAGACATTGTTTCTTCGAATTGCTCATCTGTCTCATTCGGGAATCCTACAATAATATCTGTTGATAATGATGCATTTGGAATGGCAGCTTTAATCTTACGAACTAGTTCTAAATAATGCTCTCTTGTATATTTACGGGCCATAATTTTTAAAATATCAGAGGATCCAGATTGAACAGGTAAATGAATATGTTCTACTAAATTTCCACCTTTTGCAAGGACTTCGATTAAATGATCATCGAAATCTCTTGGATGACTCGTCATAAAGCGAATTCTTGCTACATCTATTTTTCGAAGATCGTCCATTAAATCACCAAAACGATATTCTAAATCATCAAAGTCTTTTCCGTAAGCATTTACGTTTTGCCCTAATAATGTTATTTCTTTATAACCTTGAGCCGCAAGATGTCTAATTTCTTGAATAATATCCTCTGGACGACGACTACGTTCTTTTCCTCGTGTGTAAGGAACGATACAATATGTACAGAATTTATCACAGCCATACATGATATTTACCCAAGCTTTAATAGATCCTTTTCGAACGCGAGGTAAGTTTTCAATTACGTCGCCTTCTTTAGACCAAACTTCAATTACCATTTCTTTTGAAAGGTATGCTTCGTTTAGAATGTTAGGGAGACGGTGAATATTATGTGTTCCAAAAATCATATCTACTTGATCATACGTTTTTAATATTTTCTTTACTACAGATTCTTCTTGGGACATACAGCCACAAACACCGATTAAAACGTCTGGATTATTTCGTTTAAGGTGTTTTAAATGGCCAAGCTCACCAAATACTTTATTTTCTGCATTTTCACGAATAGCACATGTATTTAAAAGAATGACATTTGCATCGTCTACCGTATTTGTCGGTTCATAGCCTAGCTGCATGAATATACCAGCCATAACTTCTGTGTCGTGTTCATTCATCTGACAGCCATAAGTTCGAATATAAAATTTACGATTTTGTCCCATTCCTCTAAATTCTTCCGCGATTGCAAAGTCATTATGATATGCGATTTCTTCTTTACCGCGTTTCTTTGCTTCTTTTAAGGATGGTGGAGTGTAAACTGCTTGAAAATATTTACTATAATCCTTTTCGGATTTTTTATCCGGAGAATTAGGTTCCTTCACTTGAGTACTTTGTAAACGTGATTCCTCGTTCATAAGAACTCTCCTTTCTTTCGTTCGTAACTAATAACTATACCCATCAACCTATTATACTGAATAGCAAGCCATAGCTACAAGGTATAAAGCTTAAAAGTGCTTAATTGGTCATAATATGCATTTACTAACAGTTTTAATGATTACCTTCCAGATAGGAGATCTAGCGATTTGGAGCGGTGTTCTTGTGATTCGTAGGCTCGATCTTGCGATTTGGACATACTATGTTGCGATTCGATCAGGTTATCTCGCGATTTGCTAAAAAATTGCAAGCACCGGCGTCTGGATATTTAATTGCTCGTAGAAAATTGACTTCATTTCTAAGCAAAAAAAAACTACCCATGTATTTATCGAATACGTGGGTAGTTTTGCTTTCATTACATGAAATCTTGTATCAAAGCATTAAATTCTTTTTCGCTCATTTTTAAGTCATGATCTACAAGTGGTGTTGTAGAGTATCCAGGAACCTGTGCTTGGTAAGATGGAGCATTTTCGTTTTGATATATAATACCAGTTACAAGTCCTTCGTTTTCCATTACCATTTTCATTGCTTCTTCACGATTTGTATGATCGTAGCCTTCCACATTAGAAAGCTTTGTTAGGTTTTCTTTAAACCAATCATACGTATTTACTTTATTGTATGTTACACAAGGGCTAAACACATTTATAAATGAGAACCCTTTATGATTGATTCCCGCTTCAATAATTGCCGTTAGCTCTTTAATATCCGAAGAAAATCCTTGTGCTACAAATGTTGCTCCTGATGTAAGTGCCAATTCAAGCGGTTTTACAGATGGTTCGATTGCTCCACCTGGTGTTGATTTTGTTTTAAAACCTTCCGCTGAACGTGGAGATGTTTGACCTTTTGTTAGTCCGTAGATTTGATTGTCCATGACTACGTATGTTATATCGATATTACGACGAATAGAGTGAATTGTATGACCCATACCGATGGCAAAGCCGTCACCGTCACCACCAGAAGCGATTACGTGAAGGTCTTTATTGGCCATTTTTAAGCCTTGTGCAATCGGTAGTGCTCTACCATGAATACCGTGGAAACCATATGAATGGATATATCCAGATATACGTCCAGAACAACCAATACCAGAAATTACTGCTAAATCATGAGGTTGGATGCCAACATTGGCTGCCGCTCGTTGAATAGCCGCTTGAACAGAAAAGTCACCACATCCTGGACACCAGTTTGGTTTTACATTATTACGAAAATCCTTAAATGTTACCATCTGTTAGCAACTCCTTTACTTGTTTTTCAAGCTGTAATGGTAAGAATGGTGTACCGTCATATTTCGTTGCGTTGATCACTTTATCATGACCGCCAACATTCATTTTTAAAATGCTTGCTAATTGACCAGTCGCATTGTTTTCAACAACAATTACTTTTTTTGCATTTGCAACAAGTGGTTGCATTTCTTCTGCTGGGAATGGGTGAATTAATCGAATATGTGCATGATTCACTTTCATTCCTTGTGAAATTAGTGTTTGCTGTAATTCTTCTAAAACACCTCTTGTAGAATTAAATCCAACAAATAATATATCAGCTTCTTCATAAGGTGCGTTCACGTAAACAGGTTCATTAAAGTTAATATACTTTAGTTTTCCTAGACGCTTGTCCATTTGAGCAATACGATTAGAAGCCGATTCAGATGGCTTCCCTGTTTCATCATGCTCTACCCCAGTAACATGGTGAATTGCATGCTCCGTTCCTGGTAAAACACGTGGTGAAACGCCATCCTCTGTTACTTCAAAACGCTTGAAGTAAGATTTGTCTACTGCTTCTGGAATTTCTTCATTTTGTACTAATTTACCGCGACGAATGTCAATTTTCGAATAGTCAAATGGCTCTACCGTTTGTTTACCTAGTGAAAGTTGTAAGTCAGATAAAATAATAACAGGAAGTTGTAATTCCTCTGCTATATTAAAAGCTTGAATTGTATCATAAAACGCTTCTTCTCCGGTACTTGGTGCAATTACAACTTTTGGAATTTCACCATGTGTCCCGTAAATCATTTGCATAAGATCGGATTGTTCTTGTTTTGTAGGAAGTCCTGTAGATGGGCCACCGCGTTGCGTATCGACAATGACAAGTGGTTGTTCTGTCATACCTGACAAACCAATTGCTTCCATCATTAGAGATAATCCTGGTCCTGCTGAAGCTGTAAATGCACGTACCCCACCATAGTTAGATCCAATCGCCATTGTAGCAGCTGCAATTTCATCTTCTGTTTGAATAACTGCTCCACCAAATAACGGTAGTTTCTTAATCATGTATTCCATAATCTCCGAAGCAGGAGTGATTGGATAAGCTGCCATAAATCGAACACCTGCAGCTAATGCACCCATTGCGATTGCGTCGTTACCTATCATGAACATACGATGTTTTCCGTCTGCTGGAGCAAGCTCCCACTCACCTAGACGATCACCTAATTGTGCAGCCATTGTATCGTAGCCATGTTGGATTGCTTGCATATTCTTCTCGACAACTTCTACACCTTTTTTGCCGAAAATCTCATCTACTACCCCTTGGAACACCGCCTTATCTAAGTTTAATAAAGCGGAAGTAGCACCGATTGCTACCATGTTTTTCATAAGAGATGTACCCAGTTCTGCCGCAACTTCTGTAAATGGAACTACATACATTGGTGCAACACAGTCTTCTGGTACTTCTGGTGAAAATTTCGCATCTGCCAAGATAACACTTTTCTCAGTTAACTCTTTGTAATTGACATCTATTGTTTCTTGATCAAATGCTACTAAAATATCTAAATCATCTGAAATAGTACGTACTTGCGTTGGACGTACACAGATTTTATTATTTGTGTGGCCACCTTTAATTCGAGAAGAGAAATGACGGTATCCGTATAGGTAAAATCCGAGGCGATTCATAGCCATTGAGAAGATTTCCCCTGTACTTTCAATACCCTCTCCTTGCTGCCCTCCTACTTTCCAAGAAAGCTGTTGCAACATATAAACATCTCCTTACTATCTGGTTAAATGCTTTTTTCCTTCATTAGTTTATCATGAAGTAGCATTATTCACTATGTATTCACTGTATTTTTAAAAAAAATCAGACCTTTGACGGAAAAGCACTGTCACATTTTATTCAGAAAAGGAGTTGACCAAAAGTCACTTTTGGTCAACCCCTTTGCGACGAGCTTGCGCAGGAGAAAAGTTTTCACTACCACGAAACTAGCGAAGCAATACATTCTGGCGGATATTTTTTAAAAAGTTGCCTGTCCCTATTTAATGACCAAAAGTGAAGCCGCTACTGTTGTCAGTAGCGACTTCCTATTTATTTCGACTTTTTTTCTACCAATAACTTCAAAGCAGTTCGGTCTTCACCTGCAATAATAATATCCGTAAAAGCAGGGGAGCAAGTTAAGTCTGTGCCACTAGGTGCAACAAATCCTCTTGCAATAGCAATCGCTTTTATCGCTTGATTTAATGCACCAGCACCAACTGCTTGCATTTCTGCATACCCTTGTTCTCTAATTACTGCAACCAATGCACCAGCAACTGAATTGGGGTTAGATCGAGAAGATACTTTTAAAGAATCCACTATAATTTCTCCTTTTATCGCTAGATTATGAACTTGCTTTCGTTCATAAACTAACTTATGCTTGGGAGAATTTTTTTAGACTCTTTTATCCCTTAAATGGATAATCATCGTTTATATAAATTCGTTCTTGATGAATTGCTTTCCCAGTGAAGTTATCAACTTCAACAAAGAAACCACTTAATACAGAACGTCCACTTTTCGGTACTTCAAAGCGAGTAGGCATATTTGTTTGAAAACGATATAATACGTCTTCTTTTTTCATCCCTAACACTTCATCGTATGGGCCCGTCATTCCAACATCAGTTATATAAGCTGTTCCTCCAGGTAAGATTCGTGAATCCGCCGTTTGAACATGTGTATGAGTGCCTACTACAACGGATGCTTTCCCATCTAAATGCCATCCAAACGCAATTTTTTCACTTGTTGCTTCCGCATGAAAATCAACAAAAATAATAGGCGATAATTTTTGTGCTTCTTCTACTAGTTCTGTAGCTTTTTTAAATGGATCATCATGAGGGGGTAAAAATGTTCTACCGTGCATATTAATGACCGAAACAGTATGTCCATTTTTTGTAATGGATGTCATACCTTTTCCTGGAGCCTCATCTGAAAAGTTAGCTGGACGAATCAAGTAATCCGTATCATCAATAAAGTCCATAATTTCCTTCTGATCCCATGTGTGGTTACCCATTGTCACAACATCCACTCCCATGTGTAACAGGGATTGAAAAATGCTCTTTGTAATACCACGGCCAGCAGCAGCATTTTCACCATTTGCAATAACAACATCTGGACTGTATTTTCTTTTTAATCTTGGTAAATAGCTTTCTAATGTATCTCTACCAATTGAACCTACGATATCACCTATAAATAAAATCTTCATTTCTTTTAACGTCCTCTCACGAAAAAAAGGCTTCTTTTCGAAGCCTCCTTGTAATACTAAAATCTAACATAATAAAACTCTACTTCGGACTAATTGAAAGTGTTTTTCAAAAGTCTGAAATCATTTTTTATTTAGCGTATTCCACAGCTCTTGTTTCTCTGATTACTGTCACTTTAATATGACCAGGGTAATCAAGTTCTTCTTCGATTCGTTTACGAATATCTCTAGCCAAACGATGAGCAGTTAAATCATCAATTTGATCAGGACGAACCATAATACGAATCTCTCTTCCTGCTTGAATGGCAAAAGATTTTTCTACTCCATCGTATGATTCTGAAATTTCTTCCAGTTTCTCTAAACGACGAATATAGTTTTCTAACGTTTCACTTCTTGCGCCAGGACGAGCAGCAGACAGTGCATCAGCAGCAGCAACTAATACTGCTATAACAGAAGTAGCTTCTGTATCTCCATGATGGGAAGCAATACTGTTAATGACTACTGGATGTTCTTTATATTTCGTTGCAAGCTCCACACCAATCTCTACATGGCTTCCTTCGACTTCATGATCGATTGCTTTCCCAATATCGTGAAGTAAACCAGCACGTCTTGCAAGCGTAACGTCTTCTCCAAGTTCCGCTGCTAAAAGACCAGCTAAGTAGGCTACTTCAGTTGAGTGCTTCAACACATTTTGCCCATAACTTGTACGATAACGTAATCGGCCAAGAATTTTCATTAGATCAGGATGTAAATTGTGAATACCAATATCAAACGTTGTTTGTTCACCAATTTCACGAATTTGTTCATCCACTTCTCTTCTAGACTTCTCTACCATTTCCTCAATACGGGCTGGATGAATTCGTCCATCTTGCACTAGTTTTTCGAGTGCTAAACGGGCAGTTTCTCTTCGTATTGGATCAAATCCAGATAGAATTACAGCTTCTGGTGTGTCATCAATAATTAAATCGATACCTGTTAAAGTTTCTAGCGTACGAATGTTTCGACCTTCCCGACCAATGATTCGACCTTTCATTTCATCGTTTGGTAAATTAACAACCGAAACTGTTGTTTCTGCTACATGATCCGCTGCAAATCGTTGTAGAGCAAGTGAAAGGATCTCACGAGATTTTTTATCCGATTCTTCTTTCGCTCTTGTTTCTGATTCCTTCGTCATCACAGCAATATCTGTAGCAAGTTCATTTTCTACTTCTTGAAGAATAATTGATTTTGCTTCTTCTCTTGTTAAAGTAGAGATTCTTTGTAGCTCGCTTTGTTGCAATGCAACTAGTTCGTCCACTTTACTTTCCTTCTGTTCGATATGCTGTTGTCTTTCGGTTAGAGCATCTTCTTTACGCTCAAGGCCAACTTCTCTCTTGTTTAGAGCATCATCTTTTCGATCAAGATTCTCTTCTCTTTGTAATAACCGATTTTCCTGTTTTTGCAGTTCCATACGGCGTTCACGGATGTCAGATTCTGCTTCAGTTCGTAATTGGTGAGTTTCATCTTTGGCTTCTAATAGTGCTTCTTTCTTCAATGCTTCAGCTTCTCGCTTTGCTTCATCTAAGATGAGTGCTGAAGATTGTTTTGCACCAGTCACTTTAGAATCGTTCACTTTTTTCAGATAATTATAACCAAAAAGAGCACCGACAATCAGGCCAAGCAAAGCGGAGATGATAATTTCATATGGCATTTGAACACCCCCTATTGCTATACTTTTAAGTTTCAGTCGGCACATATATGCTAAAAGCATTACATGTATTGCCTTTTTCATCATTTTATAAAGAAAAGAAATTATACAATTTTAATTGTATAGATGTAGAAATACTCTGTCAAGGAAACGGGATGAATATTATAAAGAAAAGGTAAGGGGGCCCCTCTATTAGTACAAATGCTTGAGGGTCTAGAAGTAGGAACAATTGTAAATGGGTATCCTCAGATTGAGGATTATATACTCTTCTAGAAAGATAAAGCACAAAGCTTTAACTAATATCACACGTGTTGATTAACCAAAAGTACCCAATAAATTGCTTATTAAAATGGTGATAACACACTAGACACTCTATGTATAGGTGCTTTTGGAGCGCTTGGAACTCGCATTTCTTGTAAAATTTTAATGGTGTAAATTGGATAATCAACAGCCGTGATTTCACATACTGTTTTATCTATCAAAAAAAGCCCCTCCAAAATGGAGAGGCTTTCAGATATATTATTTTTCGTCCAATAATAAGTCGAATTCTTCGTCTTCTTCCTCTTCATGAGCTTCTACTGTAACCGAGCTACCTGTCATCCCGAGCGATTCACGAATTTTAGATGCAATTTCGTTTTTAGTATTTGGATTTTCTTTTAGGAATTGTTTTGCATTTTCTCTACCTTGACCTATGCGTTCTTCATTATACGCATACCAAGAACCACTTTTTTGTATTATATCAAGGTCTGATCCAATATCGACAATTTCTCCTTCTTGAGAAATTCCTTCTCCATACATAATATCAACTTCTGCTGTTTTAAATGGAGGTGCTACTTTATTTTTTACTACTTTGATTTTCGTTTTGTTACCAACGATATCCGTCCCTTGTTTAATAGCCTCTGCACGTCTTACTTCTAAACGTACGGAACTATAAAATTTAAGCGCGCGTCCACCTGGTGTTACTTCAGGGTTACCAAACATTACCCCAACTTTTTCTCGAATTTGATTAATAAAAATAGCAATTGTATTAGATTTGTTAATAACACCTGAAAGCTTACGTAATGCTTGTGACATTAAACGTGCTTGAAGACCAATATGTGAATCTCCCATTTCTCCTTCAATTTCCGCTTTCGGTACTAGAGCTGCAACTGAGTCAATTACCAAAATTTCTACTGCACCACTACGTACTAAAGCTTCTGCGATTTCAAGCGCTTGCTCCCCTGTATCTGGTTGTGATAAAAGTAATTCGTCAATATTAACCCCTAGTTTTTGAGCATAAACTGGGTCCAACGCATGCTCTGCGTCAATAAAAGCGGCTTGACCGCCAGTTTTTTGGATTTCTGCAATTGCATGAAGTGCTACTGTAGTTTTACCAGAGCTTTCT
>Ga0157371_10004976_pt1 | contig 11412 bp, 8 predicted proteins | sample C45metaG_FD_113462 | JGI IMG/M metagenome (GOLD analysis project Ga0157371, IMG submission 113462) | Corn rhizosphere microbial communities from Kellogg Biological Station, Michigan, USA - C4-5 metaG | ecosystem: Host-associated > Plants > Roots > Rhizosphere > Soil | place: USA: Michigan... | reverse complement strand
CTACATCACCTTCGTCGGTCGCGCCGACGATGTGTTCAAGGCCTCCGACTACCGCATCAGCCCGTTCGAGCTGGAAAGCGCCTTGATCGAACACCCGGCGGTCATGGAAGTGGCCGTGGTGCCCAGCCCCGACCCGCTGCGCCTGGCGGTGCCCAAGGCGTTCCTGATCCTGGCCCACGACGAACCGGGCAGCCATGAACTGGCCCGGCACATCCTCGCCTTCGCCCGCGAAAACCTCGCCCCCTACAAGCGGGTGCGACGCATCGAGTTTGTCAGCGAGCTGCCCAAGACCATCTCCGGCAAGATCCGCCGCGTGGAGCTGCGGCAGATGGAGGTGGTGCGGCGCCAAAGTGACACACGGGGTGAACAGGAGTATTTCGAAGAAGACTTTGTGGTGAATACGCCCACGGTTTAAATGACTGTTACGGTAAAAATGTGGGAGGGGGCTTGCCCCCGATGATGGCTTGTCAGCCACAAATGTGCTGACTGATACACCGCCATCGGGGTAAGCCCCCTCCCACATTGTAAGTGCCTCTGAGTTATCGGGTCAGAAGTCCACTGTCGCCGACAGCTGCAAGGTACGCGGATAACCCGGCGAAAATGCACCGTACGACGCCACGCCCGACCAGTACTCACGGTCAAACACGTTCTGCACCGTAGCCCGGAAGGTAGTGGGCCGGCCTTCGATCTTGGTCGCATACCGCGCCCCCGCATCGATGCGCGTCCATGAATCCAGTGCCTGGGTGTTGGCCTGGTTGACGTATTGGCTGTCGGTGTAGATCGCACCTCCCGTGAGGGTAAAGCCTTCCAGCCACGGCGTGTCCCACTCGGCCCAGAGGTTGGCCTGGATATCCGGCACGCCCACGGGTTTGTTGCCCCGGTTGGCGGCAGTGGCGGACTTGGTCAGTTCGCCATCGAGGAACGTCACGCCGCCCATCAAGCGGGTGCCGGGCGCCACTTCGCCGAACATGCTCAGTTCGAGGCCGCGGTTACGCTGTTCGGCCTGCACCGAATACACGCCGTTGGCGCCCAGTTCGCCGCTGGGCTTTTCGATCTGGAACAGTGCAACGGTGGTCATGAAGGTGCCGTGTTCATACTTCACGCCCACTTCGTGTTGCTTGGATTCATACGGGGCGAAGGTTTCGCCGGCATTGCTCGCCGTGCCCGGTGCCGCATCACCTTTGCTGAGGCCCTCGACGTAGTTGTAGTAGAGCGACACGTCTTCCCACGGTTTGATGACCACCCCCAGCAGCGGCGTATTGGCGCTGGCGTCATAGCGCGAGCTGACCCCGCCGGTGCTGTTGTAGTTGCGCGATTCGATCGACTGGTGGCGCATGCCCAGGGTCAATTGCAGGCGATCATCCAGAAAGCCCAAGGTGTCACTGAGCGCAACGCCGGACAATTCGGTCTCGGAAATACGCAGTACCTTCGGCGCATTGATGTATTGCTTGGGCGTGTCCACCGGGTGGTAGATGTTCGAACGGATCTCCTTGCCGTTGGTGATGCCCCGCGACAGTTCATCCTGGTAACGGGTCGCCATCAGCGTGGTGATGTGGGTCACCGGGCCGGTGGCGAACAGCCCGCGCAGGCCCACATCGGCGGTCGAGCGGTCGACGTTGAATTTGTAGTAGCCGGGAATATTGCTGGTGTCGCCGGCGTCATTGAGGATGCGTGGCACCTGGTCGGACATGCGTTTCACATCCGACCTGCCGCCACCGGCGTGGACGAACACGCTCAGGTTGTCGTTGAGGTCGTATTCACCGCCGAGCAACAGCGACTGTTCCCTGGTATCGGACCAACCCCATTTCTGCGGCAGGCTGGTGCGACCATTGGGCGCCGACGGCACCTCGACGCCCGGCGCAATCGTGAACGGCCGCGAGGCGCCCTCCCAGCTTTCCTTCTGGCTGATGTAATCGAGGTTCAGGCGCAGCCGCTCGCCATGGTAATCCAGGGCAATCGCGCCGATGCCGACATCGCGGTTCTGATTGTCCACGACGGTGTCGCCGCCCTGCAGGCTGCCGTTGAAGCGCACGCCAAACTGGTTTTCATCGCCGAAGCGGCGGCTGATGTCCAGGTGGCCGCCCACCTGCGTGTCCGCCGCATAGCTGCCGGTGAAGCGGGTCAGGTCCTGGTCCAGCGGGCGCTTGGGCACGATATTGATCACTCCGCCTACACCGCTGTTGGGGGAGATCCCGTACATCAGCGCCCCAGGCCCCTTGAGTACTTCGACACGTTCGGCGTACTCGGTGAACGCCCGGTAGTTGGGTGCCACGCCGTACACACCGTCGTAGGCCAGTTCACCCAGGTTGCCCTCGCCAATCGCAAACCCTCGGATGAAGAACGAGTCGACGATGCCACCGGCCTGCCCGGTGGAGCGCACCGAAGGGTCGCGCTCCAGGGCATCGGCCACGGTCACGGTTTGCAGGTCGGCCAGGGTCTTGGCGGTGTAGCTGGTGACGCTGAACGGTGTGTCCATCACGTCCTTGTTGCCCATCATGCCCAAGCGCGCGCCACGAGCGACCTGGCCACCGGCGAGCACCCCCGGCAGATCGGTGGGGCCGCTGTAGCGGGCGTTGACGTTCGTCGCATCAAGCGTCAGGCTCTGCGCGCTGTCGTCGCTCGCGTCCACAGTGGCGGCCCAGGCGGGCGTGCTGGCGGCGACCAGGATCAGGGCGGAACGAACAGCAAGGGTTAACCGGCTGGCAACGGGCATGACATCAGGGTCCTTTCATCGTGAGAAAATGAGAATTACTCCTGATGCCAGCCGACGCGGGAAAAAGTATCAGCGTCCCGCGCGTTTTTTTCATACCGAGGCCGTTTCATGCCACCGACCCGTGTCCTGATTTACCTGCTGTTCACGATCCAGCTTGTGTCGATGGGCGCCGTGGAGATGAGCGGGCCGTTCTGGCCCATTCATCTGCGCGGCTTGACCGACTCCGACACGCTGTTCAGCTTCGCCAGCATCGCGGTGTACGTGGGGCCGATGCTCGGCATCCTGCTGACCAGCGCGTTCTGGGGCCGCATCGGTGACCGTTACGGCCACAAGTGGATGATGATCCGCGCACTGGTCGGGCTGACGTTGACCCAACTGGGCCTGGCGCTGTTCAGCGACCTGTGGGCGATCCTGGTCCTGCGGTTCCTGCAGGGCGCCTGCGCCGGTTACATCGCCCCGGCCCAGGCCTATGGGGTGAGCATCGAGGCGCCTTCACGGCGGGCACGGCTGTTTGCGCTGCTGCAGATTTCCACCAATGTCGGCTCGTTGCTCGGAGCGGTGCTGGGCGGCCTGATCCTCGACCATGCCACGTTTTTCTGGATCAACCTCAGCGCCGCCGCACTCTGCGCGGTGTGCACGCTGGTGGCGGCGGTGACCCTGCCGGATGTTGCGCCGGTCAAGAAAACCGCATCCACTGCCAAGGGCGGTGTGTGGCAAGGGTCTGCACTGCTGCCGCTGCTCAGTGTGATGGGCCTCCTGCTGCTGGCGCGGATGCTGCCGCAGACTTCGTTCTCGCTGTATGTGAGCACCACGTTCAACGTCAGCAATGCGCTGGTGGGCCTGTGCTACGGTTTGCTGGCGCTGGGGTTCATCCTGTCGGCCACCGCGTGGTCGCGGCATTTCGAGGGGCGCACACAAGCCGACACACTGCGGCGCATCGGCTACGTGGTGGTCGGCTGCATCGCCCTCACCGGGCTGGCCGGGGTCACCCACAACCCTGGGGTGTTTGTCGGCAGCTACTTCGTGTGGGGCGTGCTGCTGGGCGCGACCACGCCGGTGCTGATGGCGCTGATTTCGAAAACCGCCGACAGCGCCCGGCAAGGCCATGTGCTGGGCATTGCCCAGGGCACCGCGCAGTTCGCCTCGATTGCCGGTATCGCCCTCGGCGGGTTGCTCAGCCAGGTGTATGGCCTGGCGTATACCTACCTGTTCGTATGTCTCGCGTATGCGGTGACGTTCCTTGCGATTCTCGCATTGCGCTACCGCAGGGTTGTCCCTTAGCATTGGGAATACTTCTCAATTGCACGGATCCGCGCCATGAGCGAAATCCTCACCGCCGACAAGCACCAGCACCTGCGCGCGATCGAGGCCCTGTACTGCGGCCATCACGGCTGGCTGTACGCCACGCTCAAGCGCAAGCTCGGCAACGCCATGGATGCGGCCGACCTGGCCCAGGACACTTTCACGCGTATCCTCGCCTCCCAGGTCACGGTGATCGACCAGCCAAGGGCTTACCTGAGCTGCGTGGCCAAGGGCATCCTGGTCAACTGGTATCAGCGCAAGGCGTTGGAACGCGCTTACCTGGAAGCGCTCGCCAGCGTGCCAATCCAGGAAGTGCCTTCGCCGGAAGCGCATTTCGTGGTGCTGGAAACCCTGCACGAGATCGACGCGATGCTCGACGCCCTCCCCTCGCTGGTCAAGCGCACGTTCCTGCTGTCGCAGATCAACGGCCTCAAGTACCAGGACATCGCCGAGCAATTGGGCGTGTCGCTGATCACCGTCAAACGCTACATGAAACAGGCCTTTGTGCAGTGCCTGATGCTGGTGGAATAAGTGCTCAGCCTGCGCAAGGAACCCCCGTTGGCCCCTGAAGTCCTCGAAGAAGCCGCCGAATGGCTGATGCGCCTGAGCGAAAACGACCTCAGCGACCACGAGCGCGCCGAATGGGAGCGCTGGAAAATCAGCAGCCCCGAACGTGATCGCGCCTGGGCCCGTGCGCAATTGCTGCAAAGCAAGCTGGGCGGCCTGCCGCCGTCCCTGGCGATGTCGGCCCTCGACCGCCCGAGCCACCCGGAACGCCGCGCCGCCCTGGGCAAGCTGGCCCTGATGCTGGCGGTGATGCCGGTGGGCTGGGGCAGTTGGAAACTGGCGCAGACCCAGCAGTGGACCGCCGACTACCGCACTCGCGTCGGCGAGCGCCGCGAACTGACCCTGGCCGATGGCTCGCGCATCACCCTCAACACCGACTCCGCCATCGACGTGCGCTACGACCGCCAGCAACGCCTGGTGCACCTGCGCGAAGGTGAAATCCTGGTGCAGACCGCGCAGGATCCGTCCCGCCCGTTCCTGGTCAGTACGCGCCAGGGCCGCATGCAAGCCTTGGGCACGCGCTTTACCGTGCGCGAACTGAGCGGGCGCACCCACCTGGCCGTGCTCGAAGGCGCCGTCAAAGTGATGCTGGCCGAGAACACTCAGACCGCGCCGCTGATCGTCAACGCCGGGCAACGCACGGACTTTTCCGCACAGACCTTTGGCACGCTCACCGCCACCGACCGCAACGTCGGCGCCTGGACCCGGGGTATGCTGATGGCCGACAAGATGCGCCTGGCGGATTTCGTCGCCGAACTGACCCGCTATCGCCGCGGCTTCGTGCGCTATGACCCGGCGATTGCCGACCTGCGCATTTCCGGCGCCTTCCCCATCAGCGACCCGCAGCGCACCCTGAACATGCTGGTGCAGACCTACCCGGTGCTCGTCAGCGGCCACCTGAACGGCTACTGGGTCACCCTGTCCCCCGCCTGAGTGGGCGTGAAAATAAAACGCCGGGCGGCTGATACTTTTTCCGATCTCGGCTGGCAAACACACGAATACCCTTTTTCCTCTCGTCCACAGGGCTCCCGTTCATGCTTGTGATTCGCAGCGCGCTGCTCAGCCTGGCCCTGGCTGGTGCCGCCATGGCCGCGCAGTTGGATGCGGTCGCGGTCCGTGCCTACCAGATCGCGCCAGGGCCGCTCGGCGCAACGCTGTCGAGCTTTGCCGTGGATGCGGGCATTGCCCTGTCGTTCGTCCCGGCCCTCACCGAAGGCCTGACCAGCCCCGGCCTGTCCGGCACTTACTCGACCCAGGAGGCGGTCACCCGCCTGCTGGCCGGCAGCGGCCTGGAGATGCTGCTGCGCAGCGACGGCACCTACACCCTGGTGCAACGCCAAATCACCCTGTCGGACACCACGGTCAGTGGCGCCGAACAGCGCGCCGACAGTTTGCCGCCGGTGTATTCGGGCGGCCAGGTGGCCGTCGGCGGACGCCTGGGCATGCTGGGCAACAAGGACGTGATGGACGCGCCGTTCAGCGTCAGCACCTACACCGCCTCGTTGATCAAGGACCAGCAAGCCACCACCGTCGGTGATCTGCTGGAACGCGATTCTTCGGTGCGCTCCACCGGGCAGACCGGCGGCATCGTCGACTCGTTTTTCATTCGCGGGTTTCCGGTGGGCGAAGGCAACCTCGGCGAGTTGGCCTTCGACGGCGTGTATGGCGTGGCGTCCAATTACCGGGTGTTCACTGAATACGCCGAACGCGTCGAAGTGGTCAAAGGCCCCGGTGCCCTGCTCTACGGCATGTCGCCCAACAGCGCGGTGGGCGGGGTGATTAACGTGGTGCCCAAGCGCTCGCTGGACGAGGACCTGACCCGCTACACCGCCAGTTATACCCAGGCTGCACACCTCGGCAATCGCATCGATATCAGCCGGCGCTTTGGTGAAGAGCGCCGCTTCGGCATGCGCTTCAACGGCGGCGTGCAGCAGGGTGACACCGTGATCGACAAGCAATCGCGCGAAGTCGGCATCGGTGCGCTGTCCCTGGACTATCAGGGCGAGCGCCTGCGCACCAGCCTGGACCTGATTTCCCAGGAAGAGACCTTCGACGCCGCCTCCCGACCGTTCCTGATCGCCTCAGGCGTAAAGATTCCCGACGCCGCCAATGGCCGCACCAGCGTAAGCCAGGACTGGGGCTGGTCGCGCACACGGGATAAGTCCGCCCTGCTCGGCGGCGACTATGACCTCACTGACAACCTGAGCCTGTTCGCCCATGCCGGTGGCGGCAAGTCGGCAGTGGCGCGCCTGTCGGACCAGACGCCGACCATTGTCAACACGGCCGGCGACACCTCGTCGATCCCCGGCTACTACCGCTTCGAAGTGCAGCGCTATACGGTCGACGCCGGTGCACGCCTGCGCTTCGACACCGGCCCGATCAGCCACAGCAGCACCGTGCAGGTCACGCGCTACCGCGATGAACTGTCACGCGGGATTATCTCCGGCGCGCCCGTGCTGTCGAACATCTACCACCCGGTCGAGCGCCCCAAACCGTCGATCGCCAAGCCCGACGCGCCGAAAGTCTCCGCCACCGAATTATCCGGCGTGGCCATTGCCGACACCTTGTCGATACTTGATCAGCGCGTGCAGGTCACCGTCGGCCTGCGCAAACAGAACATCCAATCCCACAACTACAACACCGACGGTGCAGTGACCACGACCTATAACGAGGGCAAGACCACGCCGCTGTTTGGCGCGGTGCTCAAGCCCTGGGAGCACGTAGCGCTCTATTACAACTACCTCGAAGGCTTGAGCAAGGGCGAAGTGGCGCCGTCCAACGCCTCGAATGCCGGGGAGATCTTTGCGCCTTACGTTTCCAGGCAGCATGAAGTCGGGGTCAAGCTCGACTACGGCACGTTCATGTCCACCCTGGCGCTGTTCCAGATCCAGAAACCCAGCGGCGAGCTGGCTGCCGGCCGCTTGTCGGTGCAAGGCGAACAGCGCAATCGCGGCGTGGAAGTGAGCGTGTTTGGCGAAGTCGCCCCAGGCACGCGCCTGCTGGGTGGCGTGACCCTGCTGGATGCGCAGCTGACCAAAACCGGCGTCGCCGCCAACCAGGGCAATACCCCAGTGGGCGTGCCCAAGGTACAAGCCAACCTCTGGGCCGAATGGGACGCGCCGTGGGTCGAAGGGCTGACGTTGACCAGCGGCGCGATCTACACCGCCAGCCAGTACGTCAACCAGGCCAACACCCAACAGCTCGATGCCTGGACCCGCTTCGATATCGGCGCGCGCTACAGCACGCGGATCGCCGAGCGGCCGACCACCTTCCGCGCCACGGTGCAGAACCTGTTCGACCGCGAATACTGGTCCGGCGTGGCCTCCTACGGCGCGTTTTCCCAGGGTTCGCCACGCACCCTCCTCCTGTCGGCCACGGTCGACTTCTGATACCTGCAAGGGCTTACTTGATGCTTTCGATTGTTCGTTGCGGCCACCGCCTGGCGGCACTGGTGTTGACCGGGTTACTCGCGCTGCCTGCGTTGGCGGCGCCCACCACCGTCACCGATCTGCTCGGGCGCCAGGTCAAGGTCAACCTGCCGGTGCAGCGAGTGATCCTCGGCGAAGGCCGCCAGCTGTACCTGGTGGCCGCGCTGGATACGCAGAATCCCATCGAGCGCATCGTCGGCTGGCGCAAGGACCTGATCCAGTCCGACCCGGACACCTACAACGCGTACCTGCGCATATTCCCAGGCATTGCCAACATCCCCACCTTCGGCGGGTTTGAAGACGGCACCTTCGATATCGAGCAAGCGATTTCCCTGCGGCCCGATGTGATCATCCTCAATATCGAAGCGCAACACGCGACCGAAGACGCACGCTACATCGAGAAACTCGACGCCCTGGGCATTCCGGTGGTGTACGTGGATTTTCGCAACCAACCCATGGCCAATACCGAACCGACCATGCGCCTGTTCGGCCAGTTGTTCGGCAAGGAAGACCGGGCCGAGGCGTTCATCGCGTTTCGCAAGCAGCAGATCAGGCGGGTGACCGATGTGATCGCAGCTCAAAAACCGAAGCGCCCGGCGGTGTTCATCGAGCGTATCGGCGGCTACTCCGACGATTGCTGCCTGAGCTTCGGCAACGAAAACTTCGGGCTTTTCGTCGAAATGGCCGGCGGTAACAACATCGCCAAGACCATCATTCCCAGCACCTTCGGCCAGTTGAACCCCGAGCAGGTGATCGTGGCCAACCCGGACCAGGTAGTGGTCACCAGTGCCAACTGGGAGGCGTTCGCGCCGGGCGGTCATTGGGTCGGCGTCGGCCCCGGTGCCGACATGGGCCAGGCCCGGCACAAACTCGCGTGGTACACCCAGCGCCCGGCCTACGCCGGGATCAAGGCCCAGCAAAACCAGGCCTTCCATGCCATCTGGCATCAGTTCTACAACAGCCCCTATCAGTTCGTGGCGATCCAGCAATTGGCCAAGTGGTTCCACCCGTCGCTGTTTGCCGACCTCGACCCCGCAGCGACGCTACGTGAACTGCACGCACAGTTCCTGCCCGTGCCCTACGCACCCGGCTACTCAGTGAGCCTCAAGCCATGAGCGCTTACCGCCGACTGGTGCTGCGCAAGCGCCTGATCCTTTGCGTGCTGGCCCTGCTGTTGTTGTGCAGTGTGCTGCTCGACCTGGCCCTCGGCCCGGCACGCTACAGCCTCAGTGAAGTGCTCGGCGCACTGCTGTCGCCGGACAGCGCGGCGCCGCAGGTGCGCGTGGTGATGTGGGATATCCGCCTGCCCGTCGCCCTGATGGCCGTGGCGGTGGGCGCCGCGCTGTCCCTGGCCGGCGCGCAGATGCAGACCATCCTCAACAACCCGCTGGCCAGTCCGTTCACCCTGGGGCTTTCCGCCGCCGCCAGCTTTGGCGCGGCCATGGGCCTGGCGTTCGGCGTGGCGCTGTTTCCGTTGGCGGCGCAGTACATGGTGCCGGTCAACGCGTTCATCATGGCGATGCTCTGCGCGCTGCTGATCCACTTCCTGAGCCTGCGCCGTGGCGTCACCGCCGAAACCATCGTGCTGCTGGGTATTGCCCTGGTGTTCACCTTCAACGCGCTGTTGGCGCTGGTGCAGTTTTTCGCCACCGAGCAAGCCGTGGCGGCCGTGGTGTTCTGGACCATGGGCAGCCTGACCAAGGCCACCTGGCCCAAGCTCGGCGTGATCTGCCTGGTGATACTGATCACGCTGCCGATCTTCGCCAGGCGCGCCTGGGCCCTGACCGCCCTGCGCCTGGGCGACGACAAGGCCGCCAGCTTCGGCATCAACGTGCGCAGCCTGCGCTTCCAGACGCTGATCATGGTCAGCCTGCTCGCCTCGTTCCCGGTGGCGTTTGTCGGCACCATCGGCTTTATCGGTTTGGTCGGCCCGCACATCGCCCGCCTGCTTATTGGTGAGGACCAGCGCTTCTTCCTGCCCGCCTCGCTGCTCACCGGCGCGCTGATCCTGTCGGCCAGTTCGGTGGTCAGCAAAACCCTGATTCCGGGCGCAATTTTCCCGATCGGCGTGGTCACCTCGCTGATCGGCGTGCCGTTCTTTATCTCCCTGATCCTGAGCGGGAAAAAACACCCATGGTAAGCATTCAGTTGCAGGACCTCGGCGCCAGCTACGGCCAACGCAGCATCATCAGCGGCGTGTCCACGGCGCACTTTGTCGGCGGCCAGGTGGTGGCGGTAATCGGCCCCAACGCAGCGGGCAAGTCCACCTTGTTCAAGCGCATGGCCGGGCTGATCGAAGGGCCGGGCCAGGTGATCCTCCAAGGTTCGACAAAGGGCACCCAAGCCATCAGCTACATGCCCCAGGGCCTGAATGCGAGTGCGCGGTTGACCGTGTACGAATCGGTGTTGCTGGCACGCAAGCAGCTGTCCCCCGCCTGGGCCGTGCAGGACGACGAACTGGCACTGGTCGATGAAATGCTCGCCGCGCTGGGCATCACCGAATTGTCCTTTCGCAACCTCGGCGAACTCAGTGGCGGCCAGCAACAGCTGGTGTCCATCGCCCAGACCCTGGTGCGCGAACCCGACGTGCTGCTGATGGACGAGCCCACCAGTGCCCTCGACATGCATCGCCAGGTGCAGGTGCTGAACTTCATGCAGGCCCTGGCACGCAAGCGCCAGGTGATCGTGTTCATCGCCCTGCATGACCTGAACCAGGCGTTGCGCTTTGCCGACCAGGTGCTGGTCATCGCCGACGGCACCGCCCAGGGCAGCGGGCCGAGCCATGAGGTGATCAATGAGGTGATGCTGCGCGAGGTGTACAAGGTCGAGGCGCGGATCGAGCGCTGCAGTCGCGGGCAGCCCCATATTTTGATCGACGATATTGTGTGTGCACGAGCGAAGGCTTGAATCGGTGGCAAGCCCAAATGCCAGTCAGTTAAGGGCGAACACTGTACCTGTGGCGAGGGAGCTTGCTCCCGTTGGGTCGCGAAGCGGCCCCAAAATGGGACTACTGCGACGATTCGACAAGCCCGCTCACTACAAGTGGCTGCGTAGGCGAGGTTCATAGCACTGGAACACGAACCATCTGCCAAGCGGCAAAGTCGCCAATAGCCCAAGCACCTCGACGCCTGATGCAATACCGCCGTATAGCCTTGTCTACAGCGCTTTCACCCGATCCTGTTGAATGCTTGCCCGATCCTCCGATTTGTCGACCATTGGGTATCTCCCCCCTTGCACTCTGGTCTAGAGTTCGACAATAAGCGGCCACTGCGTTCACACCTAAAACAGGCCGCACCTACCGATGATCAGCAGGTGAGCCATGGAATTACGAATCAACCAAAAGGCCTATCAGGTCGATGCCGACGCGGACACGCCATTGCTGTGGGTGATCCGCGATGACCT